>Ga0209465_10000099_pt1 | contig 39567 bp, 38 predicted proteins | sample PanSoiPlot1MoBio_FD_188321 | JGI IMG/M metagenome (GOLD analysis project Ga0209465, IMG submission 188321) | Tropical forest soil microbial communities from Panama analyzed to predict greenhouse gas emissions - Panama Soil Plot 1 MoBio (SPAdes)... | ecosystem: Environmental > Terrestrial > Soil...
TGACGAAACGCAACCGGCGGCTGCGCTCGCCGACCAGGAGCAAGTCGAGAAAGCCGCAGCGAATGCGCGCGAGCGCCCCGACCTTGCCGCGCGCGCTGCCAATGACGATCAGCAATCGATCGGCCAAATCCTCCAGGCGTTGCAGCGCCGGCCGGCTCGCTCTTCATACTTTGTCGCCGCATTGTTTTCAGGCGCCTGGATCATCGGCTGTCTTGTCCTTTCGCTGGCCTATATGTCGGACTTGCATGCCGCGCTCGGAGCCGGCCGCTCGCCGATCGCGCTCGTGATCGGGCTTGGCGCCGCGGCCTTGCTGCCGATTATCTTCTTTTTCGGCGCCGCGCACATGGCCTGGCGCGCGCAGGAAATGCGGTTGATTGCCCAATCTATGGCTCAGGTCGCCATGCGCCTTGCGGAGCCGGAAGGCGTGGCGCGAGATTCGATCGTGACGGTCGGTCAAGCGATCCGTCGCGAAGTGGCGGCCATGGGTGACGGCGTCGAACGGGCTTTAGCGCGCGCCAGTGAACTTGAGGCGATGGTCCAGGGCGAAGTGGCTGCGCTTGAGCGCACTTATAGCGACAACGAGGTGCGCATACGCGGGCTGCTTCAGGACCTCGGCAACCAGCGCGACACGCTGGTCGACCAAGCGGAAGTGGTGCGCTCGGCGCTCGGTAACGTGCAGATCGACCTCACGCAGGATCTTTCGAAAATTAGCGATCTCGTCGGCCAGCAGGTCAGTGAAGCGGCCGAGCGTATTACTCAGTCGCTGCAGGAAAAAGGCGTACACATTACGACCACGCTCGCCCACATCGGCGACAATATGATCCAGGAATTGGGCCAGCGCGGCGGCGATTTACTTGATCGCCTGGAAGCGGCCAGTGAGGAGACTTCTCGGGCCATTGCATTGGCCAGCGATCGGCTGTCCTCGAACCTCGAATTCAAAACCAATCACATCGGCGAAGAATTTACTGAAATCACCAATGGCCTGGAAGACATGATGAATTCGCGGCTCGACCGGGTCGCGGAAACCTTCTCGGAGAAATCACTTGGAATCGTTGATCTGATGATCGACAGATCGCAGGAACTCACTCACGCGATTGTCGATACCTCCAATCAGATCGCGGAATCGATTGCCACGCGAACCGACGAGGTCAACAGCTCACTGAGAACCTCCGGTGAGTCCCTGCTGCTTGGCCTCGACCTGCGGGGCAAAGAAGTTGCGGAGAAATTGGAACAGGCCGGCAATCAAGTGACCCAGGCGATGATCGCCCGCAGCACCGGGTTGACGGATGCGGTGCGCGAGGCAGCGGAACATGTCACCGCAGTCGTAGCTACGCGTAGCGACGCGCTCAAGGAGATGTTGCAGACGCGCCTTGCCGCGTTCGAGCAATTATTCAGCAATACCGGGACCGAGCTCGGCGAGCAAATCTCACGTGACTCTTCGACCCTCGGCAACCTCATCACGCGCCATCTCGCCGAGTTCGATCGCACGGTGAAAACCTATGGCGCCGAACTCATCGAACGGCTCGGCACGCGCACGCAGGATGTCTCTGAGTCGATGCGCAGCTATCTCGACAATTTCGACAATCGGGTCACCTCGAAAGCCAACGAGGTCAGCGGCGCGCTTGATCAACGGCTTTCGCGTTTCCAAGAGACGCTCGACAGCCGATCCGAGACCCTTACTACCGCGCTTTCCGCACGTGTCGGCGATATCGCTAAAACGCTGGCTGACGGCGGCAAAGACGTTGTCACGGCGCTCGACAAGCGGATCAGCGATGTTGCCGGCCTGATCGATAGCCGCGCCGCCAAGCTCGGCGACACGCTCGGCGAGCGGATCGCCACGATCGACGCGATGCTCGGCAAAAACGCGCTCGAAGTGGTCGGCACCCTCGACAATCGTGTCGCTTATCTGGAGCAGCTTTTGATCGGCCGCGCAGAGGCCGTCGTTCAGCAGATGGAGGTGCGCAGCCGCGCTGCAGCCGATCTCCTAAATTCGCGCTTCGAACAGCTCTCCGAATCGATCAAGACAAACTCGACCACGGCCGAGCGCGCCCTGAGCCAGCTTGCCGCAAACACGACCGAAGCGCTCGGCAAGACCGCGGCAGCGAGCACCGCGGCGACTGAGGCGCTAAATCGCAGTGCGGCAGAAGCGACTGTTTCGCTCAATCGCAGCGCCGGCGCGCTGAGCAATACGATTGTCAAAAGCGCCACCTCCGCCAACGAGGCGATCGGCAAGGCAGCCGCCAGCGCTGCAGAGCTTCTCGCCAAGACCTCACAATCCAGTGCCGATGCGATTGGCCGCAACGCCGGCGATGCCGAGCGCAAGCTTGTGGGCATGAGCAGCGAAGTATCGCGTGACATCCTCGGCAAGACCAACGAGATCCACACCGCGCTCACCCAGCGCGTTGACGATCTGGCAAGGATCCTCGACGACAAGTCGAGCACGCTCATAACCACGCTAACGGCCAGGGGCGAGCAACTGGCCGGCCAGGTTGACCGCGCCACCGAGCAGACGGTGAAAGCGATCGATGCCAAGGGCTCGGTCTTCACCCAGACGATGATGGAGAAGAGCGAAGAGATCGCGCGTTTGATCAATGACGCCAGCTTGAATGCGACCGCCGCCGTCACCCGTACGCTCGGACAGATGCAAGAGGGCACGCAGGGCGTCACCGAGGCAGCCAAGTCGAGCATTGTGCGCACGCTCGAGGATCTGCAGCGAGCGACCAAGGGTGCCATCGAGGAGTCCAAGCAGACAGCAGCCGCGACCGTGGCCGAAATGATGGAGACGCACACGATGCTGCGCTCCGATTCTACCGCGCTGTTCGAGCGGCTGCGTGAAGCTAACATCCTGTTGCAGGAAGTGCTCAGCGGCGCTCATGAAAACATGAGCTCGATCGAGCATACGATGGCAACGCGGGTTGCCGAATTCGTCGGCGCGATGACCGATCTGAGCAGCAAAAGCGGAACCGCCGCGGCCAAGGTCGAACAGCATCTCGGCAACTTCAATACCGCCACGACGAAAGTCCTCAGCGAGCTCGGCGAGCTCACAGAGCAGTTCACTTCACACGGGCGGACGCTTTCCGGCGCAGTCGATCTGCTGGAGAGCGGCAACCGCCGCACCGAAGAAACGATCGCACAGCGGCAAAGCAACATCCAAGCGCTGGTTTCTACACTTGACACACGCGCCGAAGATTTTGGCCAGCGCCTGCAGCGTTTCTCCACATTGTTGGATGATTCGCTCAACACCGCGACCGGGCGCGCCCGCGAAATCGCCAGCCTGATCGCGCAGACCAGCAGCGACAGCGTACAGAACATCGAGCAGCAGTATGAACTTGTCCGCAAAACCGCGGAGGAGGAACGCACTCGCACAACCGAAGCGCTTACCACGGTCTACGACGAGGCCTTCGCGCAAGCGCAGACAATGTTCAACGAATCCACTGCCCGCTTCAGCGAGGTTATGCAGAACATGAAGCAGATGGCGGCGGAAATGCAACAGGAGCTCGAGGCGACGCGCGCTCAATTGCGCAGCGGCGTACTCGAACTCCCGCAGGAGACCGCCGAGGGCACGGCGCAGATGCGGCGCGTGATTGTCGATCAGATCGAAGCTCTGGCCGAGCTTAACCGGATTGTCGCCCGCCATGGCCACGCCTTGGACGCGATCGAGCCGGCGCGCCGCGATGTCGAGCCGCTCTACGCCGCCGGCGGCGGGCGCGCGCAAGCTTGGCCGGTGCGGGCCGATGTTGCGGCTCCCCAGCAGCCGCCGACGCCCGATATAACCGGGGCGCCGACGCGGCGGACCAGTCCGCCGACACTCAGTCCGGTCCCGGGCGGCAAGGACGATAGCAAGGCACGCAATGGCGGCTGGCTTTCCGAACTGCTCACCCGCGCCTCTCGCGACGAGGGCCAGGCCGCGACGGAGCCCCCTGCCCGCGAAGCGCCGCGGAGCGAGGATGCTGCGCCGCGCGACAGCGTCGATTCGATCGACGCACTCTCGGTCGATATCGCCCGGATGATCGACAATGATGCCGCCGCCGATCTGTGGGACCGCTACAAGCGCGGCGAGCGCAGCGTCTTCACCAAGCGCCTTTATACTGCCCAGGGGCAGCGCGCATTTGAGGAGATACGCGGTAAATACCGGTCCGATCCGGATTTTCGTCAAACGGTCGAGCACTACATTCACGAATTCGAACGGCTGCTCGATGATGTATCGCGCGGCGATCGCGGTCCCGCGGTAGCGCGCAACTATCTGAGTTCCGATACCGGCAAGGTTTACACCATGCTGGCTCACGCCGCAGGCCGATTCGATTAGACGTTCAGCATGCCGGTCCGCGGGTGCGGGCCACGCCAAACGGGCTTGCTTGCGAGGCAAGTGCGGCGCTACCGTCGGCGGCGATGAGTGCCGTGGACGACCCGGTCGCATTGCCCACCGCCGCAGATGTGGATGAGGCGGCCCGCCGATTGAGTGGCATCGCCCTGCACACACCGCTTTTGACGTCGGTCGTGCTCGACGCCATGACCGGCGGTCGCATTTTTCTCAAAGCCGAGACCTTGCAGCGCACCGGCTCGTTCAAATTCCGCGGCGCCTATAACAAGCTTGCGGCAATCCCGCCGGAGCGGCGAGCTGGCGGCGTCGTAGCGTATTCTTCCGGCAACCACGCGCAGGGGGTTGCCGCGGCAGCTCAGCTTCTCGGCATGCCCTGCGTCATCGTCATGCCACGCGACGCGCCACGCGCCAAACGCGAACGCACCGCGGCGTTCGGTGCCGAGATCGTGCTCTACGACCGGGTGCGCGACGATCGCGAGACGATTGCCGCCGAGCTTGCCGCGCGACGCGGTGCCATTCTGGTGCCGCCCTATGACGACGCGTTGATTATTGCCGGTCAGGGCACCGCTGGGCGCGAGATCGTCGAGGATCTGCGCGCGCTGGGACTTATTCCAGAGGTTGTTGTCGTGACCGCTTCTGGCGGCGGGCTCACCGCCGGCATCGCCTTGGCGGTCAAGTCGCAAGTGCCGTCCGCCCTGCTCTACACCGCCGAGCCGCAGGGTTTCGACGATCACGCCCGCTCATTCCGCAGCGGCCGTCGCGAGCAGAACGCCAACCTGACCGGCACGATTTGCGACGCGCTGATGGCCCGCACGCCCGGCAAGCTCACTTTCGCTATCAACAACTCGCTGGTCGGCGCAGGTGTTGTTGTGAGCGACAATGAGGTCGCCGCGGCTGTCGCCTTCGCTTTCGCCGAGCTGAAGCTTGTGGTTGAGCCGGGCGGCGCCGTGGCGTTGGCGGCGGTAATGCACGGCAAGGTCGATGTCAGAGATAAGATCGCGGTCGCCGTACTATCCGGGGGTAACGTAGATCCGGAAGTATATTCCCGTCTCGTCGCTTGATAGATGCGCGCGCCCGGTCCGGGTGCCTACGTTCCCGCTCCCGGAATGAAGCAACGAATCTGCGTCGCGCCATCGGCGTCGCGGTAAGGCCAGACCACCGCTGGACCGAAACGATTCGGCTCCGTCACTAGCGCCGCATCCGGAACGGTGATCCATTCGCCATTCAGCCGTACGCGATAGCGCCCCTCCTCAGTATCCCAATCGACATTTTCAACTTTGAAGCCATCTGCGAACGAGCAGCACAGGCCTTTCTTGCTGGCGAGCTGATCGAACCAGGGCTTGAGCGGAGAATTAGCGTAGCGACCATCATCACGCGCGGACACGCCACCAAGGCCTGACGCGACCATGCACAACGCCACTGCTGTTACAGCGAAAGAGCTAAGTCTGTGCATCGTGGCCTCCAGACAACCAGCATTTCGGACCGCAAAAAACAGGGCGCGGCAGACCCGGAGAACTCAGCACATCGCATCACTTGGCCAGTGTGTCGGGTACGCGACAACTCGAGCGCTCGAGTCATCAACGCCCGCTCAACGCCAAGCGCGCCCGTAGGTTTCCACTGTGCAGGGCGCGATCGAAAGGGCGATGAGCTCTTGCCCACTCAGCACACGCACAACACTGAAAGCGCCGTCAGCGAACGGCTTCCGTTGAGGCGTTATGCTTCCCACCTCGCCCGACTCCTCGGCGACCTGACTACGGTCGCAGGCATCCCGTCGGGCGACTCGCCAAGTATATGCCAGAGGGACCCAATCGAACAGCCGCAGTGTGAGCGAATGGGGGAAGTCGAGATGAATCGCCCACAGTTCCATTGGTGCCGGCGCGCTCAACGCCGGCTCAGCCCCACAATGCTGGCTCCGGCGGATAAGCAATGCCACCCTTGTAGCGCAGTCCGTGCGGACGATCCTTGGCGAGAAGCAGCGGCCCATCCAGATCGACGATCTGTGCACGCTGCGCCACCAGCATCGCCGGCGCCATCGCCAGCGAAGTCGCGACCATGCAGCCGACCATGATCGAAAGGCCGCGGCGCTCGGCTTCGCTCGCTAGCGCCAGTGCTTCGGTTAAACCTCCCGCCTTGTCGAGCTTGACGTTGATCGCGTCGTATTTGCCGCCGAGCGCATCGAGCGACGCACGATCGTGAACGCTCTCGTCGGCGCAGATAGGGACCGCGCGCTTGATCCGGCACAGAGCGCCGTCACGTCCCTCCGGCAAAGGCTGTTCGATCAGCATAACGCCGGCTTGCGCGCAAGCGATGAGATTGCGTTCCAGATCGTGCTCGTTCCATCCCTCATTGGCATCGACGATGAGCTCGGCCTTGGGCGCGGCGCGGCGTACCGCCGCGATACGGGCGGCGTCATCATAACCGCCGCCGAGCTTTACTTTGAGCAAAGGCAGCTTCGCCGCCTGCACCGCTGCCTTCGCCATGGCCCCGGGCTCATCGAGCGAGATCGTAAAGGCGGTCATGAGCGGTTTCGGCGGGGGCAGCCCGGCCAATTGAGCCGGACGACGGCCCGTCTCCTTGGCCTCCAAGTCCCAAAAGGCGCAATCGAGGGCGTTGCGTGCCGCACCGGCAGGCATCGCCGCCTGTAGTGCCGCCCGATTGAGGCCGGCGCGCAACGCGGGCCGCGCGGCTTCAATCGCCGCAGCAACGCCTTCAGGCGTCTCGCCATAGCGAGCATAGGGCACCGCTTCGCCGCGACCGCGCCGTCCGTCACATTCCAGCTCGACCGTGACTACAACTGCCTCAGTCTTGCTGCCGCGGCTGATCGTGAACGGCCGCGCCAGCGGCCAATGCTCGATGCGTACGGCAAGATCCATGCTGACGATTATACGCTGCGCAAAGCATCACCGGCGAGCGCGGCTGCGATGCTGGCCGAGAGCTGCGGGTCAGGATTGCGCCTTGTTCAAGCCGCGATTTCCCTGTGGCGTCCGAACGCCAGGACCGGCTCGTTATCGTCCGCCAGCGGCGGAAGCGTCTCGGCGTGGTCCGACCACGCGATAATTTCGAACCGGCCGTCGGCGTGCTCGGCGAGCGCGGTACAGCTCTCGACCCAATCGCCGCAGTTCATGTAGCGAATGCCAAAGTTATTGTGGATCACTGCGTGGTGAATATGCCCGCAGATCACGCCGTCAACTTTGTGCCGCTGCGCTTCCTCGGCCAGCGTTTGCTCGAATGCGCCGATATAGTTCACCGCATTCTTGACCTTGTGCTTCGCCCATTGCGACAGCGACCAGTAACGAAAACCGAGCCTGCGCCGAATGGCATTGAAATAGCGGTTGAGCAGGATCGCGAGGTCATACGCCGTGTCGCCGAGCAGCGCGAGCCAGCGCGCATGCTTAACCACCATGTCGAACACGTCGCCGTGCACCACAAGGTAGCGCCGGCCATCGGCCGCGGCATGGATAGCGGTCTCGACCACTTCAATGCCGCCGAAGTGCGTTCCGTAATAGTCGCGCAGAAATTCGTCGTGATTACCCGGTAGATATACAATTCGTGAGCCTTTGCGCGCCTTGCGCAAAAGCTTTTGCACCACGTCATTGTGATGCTGCGGCCAGAACCAGCCGGATCGCAATTGCCAGCCGTCTACGATATCGCCGACCAAATAAATAGTTTCAGCATCGTGATAGCGGAGGAAGTTGAGAAGGTGCTCGGCTTGGCAGCCGCGCGCGCCGAGATGCACATCGGAAATAAACAGCGTACGTAACTTCCGTGTGCCGTGCTCGAACGTCACCGAGCTTGTTCTCGCATATGTTGTAATCGAATCGCTTTATAGATTTGGTCCATTGCAGGACGATGACAACAATCGTTAACGCGCGCCATCTGCTGTGCGCGAAAAACTCTCGATGACGAGTGGAAAGGTTTGCGAGTCCCAGCTTTGCGAGTCACGGATTTGTCATGGCGCGCAAGTAACAGTCGGCCCGATGACAGTTCCGATTCTCGCTGCCGCCCTCCTCTGTCTTGTTTTGACAGCGGTTCAACTGGTCAGTCTTACCATCGCGATCGGCAGGTTGCGGCGCAAGACGATCCAGCAACGGCCAGGCACTCACTATCCGATGGTCAGCTTGATCCGTCCGCTATGCGGCCTCGACAATTATGCCGTGGACACGCTGGGTTCGAGTTTTAATTTGGACTATCCGTGCTACGAAATATTGTTTTGCGTCGCCGCCGCGAATGATCCTGTTCTGCCACTGGTTAAGGCCCTCATGGCCGCCCACCCCAATATCGCTGTCCGCTTGTTGATCGGCGACGATCGCGTAAGCGCAAATCCCAAGCTCAATAACGTGGTTAAAGGCTGGCGCGCGGCCTCGCATCCATGGATCGTCATTGCTGACAGCAATGTGCTGATTCCAGCCGACTATATTCAGCGCCTGTTCTCGAGTTGGCAGGCCGATACCGGGCTCGTTGCCTCGCCGCCGATCGGCTCGCGTCCGCAAGGGTTTTGGGCGGAAATCGAATGCACCTTTCTCAATACTTATCAGGCGCGCTGGCAATATGTCGTCGACAGTTTCGGTAACGGCTTTGCCCAGGGCAAAACTATGCTCTGGCGCCGGGAAGATCTCGAACGCGCGGGCGGAATCGCAACGCTCGGCAAGGAAGTTGCCGAAGACGCCGCAGCGACCAAAATCGTGCGCGCCGCCGGGCTTAAGGTGCGCCTCGTTGACTGGCCATTCGCACAACCGCTCGGCCGGCGCAGCGCCAGTGAAGTCTGGAATAGACAATTACGCTGGGCGCGACTGCGGCGGGCAAGCTTCTTCGTCTATTTCTTGCCGGAACTTCTCTCCGGCGGCATAGTGCCGATGATCTGCGCCGCAATAGTAGCAAATGCTTTGGACTGGCCGGTCGCACTGTGTGTCACCGGCTTTGCGGCGATCTGGTATGGCAGCGAAATGGCTTTTGCCGTTGCGGCCGGCTGGCATGTCTCGATGCTTTACCCGGTTCATGGACTCATTCGCGACCTGATCCTGCCTGCGCTTTTTGTCGGCGCGTTACGCAGCAACGATTTCGTCTGGCGCGGTAATGCCATAGCGGTCGAGCGCGTGCGGCCGGTGCGCATCACGGCGCGGCTTCGGCCGCGCATGCACGAATTGGCCGCACTCGGTCGAAAACGCCTGCGCACCTTGCGCGCTCGAGCGTCGTAAAGCGTTGGCCGCGTGCGGGGCACGCTCCACCGCTCAAATCGAATCGTTCGCTTGTCGCGCCGCGCGATCAGCAATCGCCTCGATCGCCGCTCGGTCGGCAGGAAAATCGGCGGCGATCCAGCTAGTTTCCGCCGAGCGCATGGCGGCTCCTAGAGCGGGGCCGGGGGCAAGGCCGCGGGCGATAAAATCAGACGCCCTGAGCGGAAATTCCGGCGCAGTCCAAGTCTGCGGCATTTCCGCGAGCGCGCGCCACTCGCGATGCACTGCCCCGGCGGCCGAGCGCGACCAGGCCAGCAATACCTGGTCGACGAAGTGCTGGGCTCCCAAACGATAAAGCAGTGTACGAGCAAAATGCTCGCCAGCGGCGGGCGAGATTTGCCACCAGCGCTCAAGCGCGCTCAGGCGCTCAGCATCGGCATTGGACAGGCGGAGCCGTTGCGCGAGCCGCTCGCCGTCCTCGGCGACCCAAACGCTCAATGCACCGAGCCGCCGCACCGCGTCAGCCTCGAAACCGGCGGCTGCCTCGACTTTGACCATGTTCTCGAAGCTTGCCAGCAAGGCCACGCCGCCAAGTACGCTGCCGAGCAGGCCTGTCTCGCTCATCAAGGCCAGCGTCGGCGTGGCATGCGGGGCGAGCATAAGTTTCAACAATTCGGTCCTGACGCGCTCGCGTGACAACGTCTCGATGCCGCCGCGCGCACGGATACAAGCATCGAGCCCCGCGGGGTCCGGCGTCCCTTGCCCGTACCAAGCGTGAAAGCGGAAGAACCGCAGTATGCGCAGATAATCTTCGGCGATCCGCTGTGCCGGATCGCCGATGAAGCGGACGCGGTGGGTGGCGAGATCGGCAAGCCCGCCGACATAGTCATGGACCTTGCCCTCCACCGAAAGCGATAGCGCATTGATCGTGAAATCGCGCCGCTCGGCGTCGGCAACCCAATCCCGTCCAAATACAACCTTGGCCTTGCGGCCATAAGTCTCGACATCACGTCGCAACGTCGTCACTTCGAATGGCCTTCCGCCAATGAGCACCGTGACCGTGCCGTGCTCGATGCCGGTTGGAACCGTTTTCCACCCGGCGCCTTCAACGCGGCGCACGACTTCATCAGGGACAGCTGTGGTTGCAATGTCGAGTTCGTCTACAGGCAGACGTAATAGTGCATTGCGTACCGCGCCGCCGACGACGCGCGCTTCCTCGCCCTGACTGTTAAGCAACCCAAGGAGAGCCGCCACTTCGCCGCGGACGAGCGAAGTGGGACCGCCGAGAGGCTCGTGACCGCTCACCGCGCTGCCCCCGGAACGAACTTGCCACCTTCCATATGTGCCGGAACGTAGGTGGAGCCCGGCGGCACACCGGAGAACTGCGCGAAGAGGACGAAGCTGCCCACCATCAGAATTAATGCGGTGGCGGTGAGTGCCGTAAGCCGCCCCATGGTCCAGGCTGCAGGCCGCAATATGCCACCGGGCGTCGCCAGCAGCACCGCAGCATATAGAGCGAAAGGCGCGGCCAACAATCCAATCTCGATCAGGATGGGCCGAATCATGCGCCGTAAACCCGCTCATAGAGGTTCCGCAGGATACCCGCGGTGATGCCCCAAATGTAGCGGTTCTGGTATGGGATCGCGTAGTAGTCGCGCGCAAAGCCGTTCCAATCGCGCGTCTTGCGTTCGTGATTGGCGGGTGTCATCAAAAATTTCAACGGGACTTCGAATACCTCCGTCACCTCCTTCGGATTCGGCACGAGAGTAAAATCCGGCTTGACTCGCGCCACGGTCGGCAGAATACGAAAGCCGGAGAACGTCAGGTAGAGATCGAGATAGCCGATCGGTTCGATGAGCGTTGGTGCGAGGCCCGTCTCTTCCCGCGCTTCACGCATCGCTGCCGCGACCGGGCTTTCGTCTGCCAGATCGATCTTGCCGCCGGGAAAGGCAACTTGGCCGGCATGGCTTGCAAGCTCCGCGGTGCGCAGTGTCAAAAGTACGGTTGGCTCGCTGCGGTCGATGATCGGGACGAGGACGGCGGCAGGCCGCTCCGCTTTGACCCCGGCCCGCACCCAAATCTCAGGGTTGAGATCAAGATCGCCGCGCGCGCCTTCCACTGACGGATCAGTTAAACCGCGCGGCACTTCGAGGCTAAGCCGCGCGCGTGCGCGATCGAAGAAATTGCCGATCGCCGTTGAATCCAAGCTCGCGGCTTGCCCACTCACGCAAGATCCTTCACCTGATCCGCCGGTGCCATCGGGAAAAAGGCGCCTGATGAGGCAACACCGAACAGCGCCCGGCCGGCGATCTCGCGCTCCTCGCCGAGATCCACAAGATCAAAAAACAGCGGCCGCCTCACCTTGGCCCATAAACCCCGCCGGACGTGCAGATAAGGCTTGAGCCCTCCGGTGCCGGGCTCGGGTTCGAATCGCAATTGGTTGTGTGTGCCGCAGGGGACCCAGTCGTCGACATTGGTGCGGAAATTGAGCACCTGTTCCCCTGCGCTTTTTTCAACCTTCAGTTCGACCGCTAGAAACGGCGCGTCATCGACCGTGATGCCGCATTTCTCGACTGGTGTGACCAGAAAATATTGGTCGCCTTCGCGCTTGAGTACGGAAGCGAACAACTTGACCAGCGCGGGACGGCCGATCGGCGTCTTCAAATAATACCAGGTGCCGTCGGCCGCGATGCGCATATCTAGATTACCGCAAAACGGAGGGTCCCATAGCTCAACCGGGGGCGCGCGCCCGGAGGCCTCTCCTAGCGCGACTGTGATCGCGTGGAGCCCGAATTGCCCTGTCTTCGCCATGGTTTGCCGTGAGTTTGAACCTTGAGAGACCTGCGCCCGCATGCTCATTATCACTGCGAGTTTAACAATCCGGACCCCTTCCGGCGCTAAACCCTGATCGTGTTCCTGCGGCTAACGAATCAGCGCAAAATCTCACTGTGCAGATGGCGCATAGGTTGCATCTTATAACGCGAAACGGCGTACAAAGGCGTTGTGTCGTTGGTCGTTGGTTCTGCCTGTGCCGCGGATCTGATCCGATGTAAGGCTTAAAAGCAAGGAGTTGGCCATGCCCAGTGCCGGCGGAGAGGGTCTCGAAAAGATCGAAGATATGATCGTGCGTGCGGCCGAATCGACGGCAGCGCATGTGCGCGCGGCGAAGGCTGCGATCGGCACTGTCATATTTGGCCAGGACAAGGTCGTCGAGCAGGCGCTGGTGACGATCCTCTCTGGCGGCCACGCCTTATTGCTGGGCGTTCCGGGCCTGGCAAAGACCAAGCTCGTGGACACGATGGGCACGGTGCTCGGCCTCGATGCGCGGCGCATCCAGTTCACGCCCGATCTTATGCCATCCGACATCCTCGGCACCGAAGTGCTCGAGGAAAGCCAGACCGGCAAGCGCAGCTTTCGTTTCATTTCCGGGCCGGTATTTGCCCAGCTCTTGATGGCAGACGAGATCAATCGCGCCAGCCCGCGTACCCAGTCGGCGCTATTGCAGGCGATGCAGGAGCAGCATGTTACGGTCGCCGGCACGCGGCACGATCTTCCGAAACCCTTTCACGTTCTGGCAACACAGAACCCGCTCGAGCAGGAAGGAACATATCCTTTGCCGGAGGCGCAGCTTGATCGCTTTTTGATGGAGATCGACGTCAGCTATCCGGACCGCGATGCGGAGCGAAGAATTCTATTCGAAACGACGGGATCGGAGGAAACCAAACCAAAACCGGCAATGACAGCCGAAGATCTGATGGCAGCGCAGCGACTGGTGCGCAGGCTGCCAGTCGGCGAATCCGTGGTCGATGCCATTCTTGCACTGGTGCGGTCGGCCCGTCCGGGTAGCGGCGGTGGTGAAAGCACCAAACTCATTGCCTGGGGGCCGAGTCCACGCGCGAGCCAGGCGCTCATGCTCGCAGTGCGCGCCCGCGCCTTGCTCGACGCGCGACTGGCACCCTCAATCGACGACGTGATCGAGCTCGCCGAGCCCATTCTCAAGCACCGGATGGCGCTTACTTTTGCCGCGCGCGCCGAGGGCGAAACCATCGAGGCCGTAATCGCGCGGCTCAAGGCACGGATCGGATAAAGCGATGGCCCCCGAGCCCACGCCTTCAAATTCGCGTCAGCCACAGCGCAGTTATTACGATGCTGCGCTTATGCCGCGCGCGACCGGCGAAGGGCGCACGCTTGCGGCGAGCATGCCGCGGCTCATCCTTGAAGCGCGTCGTGTGGCCGCAACCGTGATTCACGGCTTGCATGGACGAAGGCGCGCCGGTCCTGGCGAAAATTTTTGGCAGTATCGCCGCTTTGTTTCGGGCGAGCCGGCTTCCCGGGTTGATTGGCGGCGCTCGGCGCGTGACGACCATCTATATGTGCGTGAGCAGGAATGGGAGGCGGCGCACACCGTATGGATTTGGCCTGATCGGTCGCGGTCGATGTACTTCGCCTCGCCGCTTGCTCGCGAAAGTAAGTTGTATCGGACGCTGGTGATTGCGTTGGCGCTCTCGGAAGTCCTGGTCGAGGGCGGCGAGCGGGTAGGTATTCCCGGATTGATGCGACCTACCGGCAGCCGCAACATTATTGAACGAATCGCGCAAGCAATCCTCATCGATCGCGATGAGCGCGCGAGCTTGCCGCCGAACTTCGCACCGTCGCCACTGGCTGAGGTCGTTCTACTGTCGGATCTGTGGAGCGAGATTGCCGACGTGCGGCAGATCATCACTCAGCTTTCCGGTAGCGGCGCGCATGGCCATGTCGTGCAGATCGTCGATCCGGCTGAGGAAACCTTCCCCTATTGGGGTCGCATCGAATTTGTAGAGCCCGAAGACGGCAGGCGCATAACCGCGGGCCGGGCCGAGAACTGGCGGGCCGACTACACGGCCCAGATCGAGCGCCATCGGGCCGCCATTCGCAGCGAGACCGACCGGCTCGGCTGGAGCTTTGCCATTCACCGAACCGACCGCTCCGCAAGCGAGCTTCTGCTCGCCCTGCACGCTCGCATCGGCGCCGGATCGACTCACGAGTATGTCCAGCCGCCGGCCGCAAGCCCGCCGATGGTGCCGGCATGATTGGCGTACTGCCGCTCGGCTTCGCTGAACCGCTGGTGCTCACCGGACTCATTTGTATTCCGGTGCTGTGGTGGCTATTGCGCCTCATTCCGCCGCGGCCGCGCCGTATTGATTTTCCGCCGACCCGGCTTTTGCTGGCGATCGTGCCGCGCGAAGAAACTCCGGCGCGCACTCCGTGGTGGCTCACATTACTGAGGCTTACGCTCGCTGCGCTCATCATCATCGCAGCCGCCGGTCCACTTTGGCATCCACCGCTGATGGCGAGCAAGACGCAGGCGCCGCTTGCGATATTGATCGACGACGGCTGGAGTGCAGCAAGCACTTGGGATGCGCGCCTGCGAACTGCGGACGATATCATCATGCGTGCGGCAGACGATCGTCGCGCAATCGCGCTGGTGCCGCTCTCGCAAGGGCCGCGCGACGTTTCCCTCGAGACCGCAGAGTCCGCGCGGGTCCGGCTTCATCAAATCCAACCGGTTCCGTACCGCATCGACCGCGCCGAGATATTGCCATCGCTGTCGCGCTTGCTGTCAACCGATCCGGCGATCGAAATTGTCTGGCTTTCGGATGGCATCGATCTCGGCAACGGCGCCGCGTTCGTGAACAATCTCGAGCAAACAATCGCGCAGCATCCGTTGACGGTCGTTGCCGGTGGCCTCGCCCAGCCTCAGGCGCTCACTGCCGCCGACAACGTCGCCGGCGCTTTAACGGTAAAGATCCTGCGCGCAGCGCCGGGTGCGAACGATTCCGGCACGGTGCGGGCGCTCGATTTGAAGGGTCTTCCGCTTGGCGAAGCACAATTCACCTTCAAACCCGCCGATCGTGAAACCGAAGCTCGCTTCGAACTCCCGGTCGAACTGCGCAATGAGATGGCCCGGCTCGAGATTGCCGGCGAACGTTCCGCCGGAGCGGTCCAACTTCTCGATAAGCGCTGGCGCCGTCGCACCGCGGGTATCGTCTCCGGCGCCAATGTGGACGTGGCCGAGCCGCTTCTGTCGTCCAATTATTATCTGCAACGCGCGCTTGAACCATTCGCAGATATCCGTCTGAGCCAAGGCGGATCGCCTGCCGATGCGGTTTCGCGCTTCCTTGACCAGAATCTGCCGATCCTGATCCTCACCGACGTCGGCAATGTCGGCGACGCGCATGATCGCCTGGCCCGCTGGGTAGAGGATGGCGGCGTTTTGGTGCGTTTCGCGGGTCCGCGGCTTGCCGCATCGGAGGACGACCTCGTGCCGGTGAAATTGCGCCGCGGCGGCCGCATTCTCGGCGGCAGTCTGAGTTGGGATAAGCCGCAGCCGCTCGCGGCATTTTCCCAGGACGGCCCGTTCGCCGGCATGCCGGTGCCGAACGATGTGACCGTTACGCGCCAAGTGCTTGCCGAGCCGGACGCCACGCTTGGCGACAACACCTGGGCGACACTCACCGACGGTACGCCGCTCGTCACCGCCGCGCATCGCGGCAAGGGATTGATCGTGTTGTTCCATGTTACCGGCGATACACGCTGGTCGGATCTGCCGTTATCCGGCACATTCGTCGACATGCTCAAGCGAGTGGTTGCGCTTTCCGGCACGACCGTGGTCGCGGACGCCGGCAGAGCGCGAGGCAAAAGCGAGCGCGCGATGATCGCGCCAAGTCACACGCTGGACGGCTTTAGCGCCTTCGTTACCCCCCCGCCGACTGCGCGTCCGGTGCCTGAGGATTTCGCGGCCAGCGCCACGTCAGAACATCCGCCTGGTTTCTATGGCCCGCCGGATAGCCTGCTCGCGGTCAATACGTTGATCGCCGGCGACCGCATCGCGCCAATCGATCTGTCACCCCTCGTCAATGCGAGCCGTGAGATCTACCGGACGACCGAGCCGCGGGACCTGCGCGGCCCGATCTTGGTCGCCGCGGTCGGTTTGCTCCTGCTCGATTCGCTTGTCGTTCTGTTCATCGGCGGCGGTATGGTCCGCCTGATCCCACGTCGCTTTTCAACCGCCACCGCCGTGGCACTCCTGATCGCGTTGGTGCTGCCGATTGCGAGCGCCTATGCGCAGCAGGAAAAATCGAGCGCAAATACACCGCGATCGGCGCTTGAAACCAAACTCGCTTACGTCGTCACCGGCAACTCCGAGGTCGACGCCATCAGCAAGGCCGGACTCTCCGGACTCACCCTGTTTCTGGCGCAACGCACGGCACTTGAACCAGGTGACCCGATTGGGCTCGACATCGCCCGCGACGAGCTCGTGTTCTATCCGCTGATCTACTGGCCGATTGCACCGGGCGCCCCGCGCCCGTCAGATGCGGCCCTCAAGCGTATCGACGCCTACATGAAAGATGGCGGAACGGTTTTATTCGATACCCGTGACGCCGTGGTTGCGCCGCCAGGCCAAGGTGGCGAGACCCGCAGCCCCGGTATGCTCGAACTGCGCAAGATCTTGGCTTCTTTGGATCTCCCAGAGCTCGAGCCGGTGCCGCGCGATCATGTTTTGACCAAAACCTTTTATCTGCTGCGCGATTTTCCTGGTCGCTTTGACAGCGGTCAGCTCTGGGTGGAGGCGCTGCCGTCAGAAAGCCAGCAGGAAGCTTCCGGGCGACCGGCGCGCGGCGGAGATGGCGTGTCTTCGATCATCATAACCTCCAACGATTTTGCCGGAGCGTGGGCGACACGCCAAGACGGCCAGCCGCTGCTGCCGATGGTTGACGGGCAGCCACGCCAGCGCGAACTCGCGTTCCGCGCCGGCGTGAATATCGTGATGTACACGCTCACCGGCAACTACAAGGCCGATCAAGTGCATGTACCGGCGCTGCTCGAGCGGTTGGGTCAGTAGTTCGGTATCCGGGAGAGAGTTGTGAATATCGGTATCGCGTTCGCTCCTCTGGTCGGCACCGAAATCCTCTGGGCGGTGATTGCGATTGCGTGCGTGCTGGCGATCATCCTTTTTCTGTCGCGCAGCCGTGGCGCCACTGTCCGGGCCCTCGCCCTAGCCTTCCTGGCGCTGGCGCTCGCTAATCCATCATTCACGCGGGAAGACCGCGACCCGCTGTCTTCGGTTGCTGTGGTCGTCGTCGATAAGAGCCCAAGTCAAAATTTTGGCGACCGTATGCAGCAGACGGAGGCGGCGCGCGCAAAACTCGTCGATCAACTGCACCGGATTGCAAGGTTGGAAGTGCGCGTGCTCGAAGCCGGACAAGCCGACGGCGAGACTGACGGCACGCGTTTGTTCACGGCGCTGAGCTCGACCTTGGCCGATGTTCCATCGGATCGGATTGCCGGTGTGGTAATGATTACCGACGGCCGTGTGCACGATGTGCCTCCTGACGCCGGCTCGCTTGGCTTTTCTGCGCCGGTGCATGCTCTGATAACCGGGCACGCCGACGAACGCGATCGCCGCGTGGCGCTCATTGCGGCGCCGCGTTTCGGCATTGTCGGTCAGCCGCAGACCGTCACCTACCGGGTCGAGGACCAGGGCGCAGGCGAAAAGACCGCGCAAATCACGGTGCGCCGGGACGGAGAAGTATTGGAAATCCGCAACGTTCCAGTCGGCCTTCCGCAGAGCGTAACCGTTCCAATTCCGCATGGCGGGCGCAACATCGTCGAAATCGAGGCATCGCCGCTGGCGAACGAATTGACCCAGGTCAACAACCGCGCGGTTGTTACCATTGACGGCGTGCGCGACAAGCTGCGCGTTCTCCTCGTTTCGGGCGAACCGCACGCCGGAGAACGGACTTGGCGCAATCTTCTGAAATCCGACCCTTCGGTCGACCTGGTGCATTTCACGATTCTGCGCCCACCGGAAAAGCAGGACGGCACACCGATCAACGAATTGTCTTTGATCGCCTTCCCTACGCGCGAGCTGTTTCAGCAGAAGATCGACGACTTCCAGCTCATCATTTTTGACCGCTACGCGCGTCAAGGCGTGCTGCCGATCATCTATTTCGACAATATCACCCGGTATGTCCGCGATGGCGGCGCAGTGCTCGTCGCCGCCGGGCCCGATTATGCTAGTCAGACCAGCATCTGGCGCACGCCGCTGGACGCCATTCTGCCGGCCGAACCGAGCGGCAATGTTACGGACCGCGCGTTTCGCCCGGAATTGACCGATCTAGGCCAACGCCATCCCGTGACCCGCGGCCTTGACGGATCAGAGGACAAGCCGCCACATTGGAGCGAGTGGTTTCGCATCGTCGATACGCGAAGCGCCACCGGAACGACAATCATGCAGGGGCCGGAAGGAAAACCGCTGCTCGTCCTGTCGCATGAGGGCGAAGGCCGCGTCGCTCTACTGCTTTCAGACCACATCTGGCTCTGGGCACGGGGCTTTGAAGGCGGCGGTCCCTATCTCGATCTGTTGCGCCGGCTGTCGCACTGGCTGATGAAAGAACCTGACCTGGAAGAAGAGGCGCTGCGGCTTACGGTCAGCGGCCGCGATCTTCTGGTGCACCGGCAGACAATGACCGATGAGGTCGCAGACGTGACGCTGAGCTCACCATCCGGCACGATACGCACGCTAAAGCTCGACGCGAAAAAGCCAGGTGTCTGGGAATCGACTGTCGCCGCGAATGAGCTCGGCTTGTGGCACGCGAGCGACGGCAAGCTCAACGCGCTGATCAGCGTCGGCCCGGCAAACCCGCGCGAATATGCTGAAGTCACCTCAACGACCCAAGTGCTGGCGCCATTCAGCAGCAGTACCGGCGGCGACGCACGGCGGCTCGATGACGGGAGCGGATTGAACGTGCCCAGAATCGTCACAATGCGTTCCGGCGAAATCTACAAGGGGGACGATTGGATCGGACTCAAAATGAGCAGTGCCAGCGTGGTGCGCGGTATCGGCGTGCTGCCGGTCTTTGCCGGCCTGCTGGGCTTGCTGCTACTGCTCGGAAGCCTCGCCGGCACTTGGGTTCGCGAGGGACGCTAACAGAATCAATCCGGTCGGATCGGACCCGATACGCCGTCAAAAGCGCCCGCCGACAATTCGGCGACCAGTAGCCGTGCCGGATCGACGGGACCTGGCATCGCCACCCTGCCCTTCGGAATACGCTTGAAGCCGCATTTCTCGTAATAGGCCTCGTCGCCGACGAGGATGGCGAGCCGATGGCCTTTGGTGGCCGCCTCCTTAAGCGCACGTTCGATCAAGGCCTGCCCGACGCCCTGCTCGCGAAATGCTGGCTCAACCGTCACCGGGCCGAGCAGCAGCGCTTTCGTCTCGCCGATGCGAATGGGCGAAAGCCACACCGAGCCGATCAGCAGAGTCCCGATCCGGGCCGTGAAGGACAATTCGCGAACGTGATCGGCGTGCTCGCGCAGCCGGTATGCTGCTTTTGCGAAACGCCCTGGACCGAATGTGCGTTCGTGCAGACGCTCGATCGCAACCGCGTCATCGGACGTTTCCGGCAGGATGCTCACCGAAATGTCGCTCATCGGCCGCCGCGTAGCATCCTGCTCGAACAAGGTCCAGCGCCAGTGCACGGTTCGTGCACACCTGACGCACTATCACCAACGCCAATAATGATTAAATTGGGCTGACCAGCATTGGAGAAAGCAATGGGTTTGCTCCTTAATGGCGCCTGGCAAGAAGATATTTCACGCACAAAGGAAGGCCGGTTTATCAGGCCGGCACCGATCTTTCGTAATTTCGTGACGCGCGACGGCAGCCCCGGTCCTTCCGGCGAAGGCGGATTTGCCGCGGAAGCCGGCCGCTATCACCTCTACGTATCCCTGGCCTGCCCCTGGGCGCATCGCACCCTGATCTTCCGCGCGCTCAAGAAGCTCGAGTCTGCCGTCTCCGTCTCCATCACTGAGCCGCTCTACGGAAAAACTGGATGGGAATTCGGTACTGCTCGCAGTGGCACGTCCGATACGGTAAACGGCAAAACGACGCTTGCCGAAATCTATCTGCTTGCCGATCCACGCTACACCGGGCGCGTTTCGGTCCCGGTGCTGTGGGACAAGAAGCGCCGAACGATCGTCAATAACGAATCGTCGGAAATCATCCGAATGCTCAACTCGGCTTTTGACGCATTCACTGATGAGCGCACCGACTATTATCCGGCTCAATTGCGCGGTGAAATCGATGCCGTTAACGACGTGATCTATACCAATATCAACAACGGCGTTTATCGTGCCGGTTTCGCCACGAGCCAGGAGGCTTACGAGGAAGCGGCTTACGGGATTTTCGACACTCTCGACAAGATCGAAGAACGGATGTCGCGGCAGCGCTTCCTCACCGGGCGGCACTTGACTGAAGCGGACTGGCGCCTATTCACCACGCTCGTGCGGTTTGACACTGTCTACTACAGTCATTTCAAATGCAATCTGCGGCGGATCGCCGACTACCCGAATTTGTGGAATTACACCCGTGATCTCTATCAGGTGCCGGGAGTAGCGGAGACCGTCAGCATCGATCACATCAAGCGGCATTACTACGGCAGCCAGCGCCAGGTGAACCCGACGGGCATCGTTCCTATCGGCCCACAGATCGATTTCACCGCGCCGCACGACCGCCATCGTTTCACTTGAGCGAAAGCGCAGCAAGTAATGTACGGGTAATCGGCCGCCGTTCACCATATCTCGGAAGTGCTGCCGCCGCTGAGAACCTCCGCAATACGTTCGCGCGTTGCGCGCGAAGTGTCGGCGGGCAAATCTTTTATGTAAAAAAAGCCATGCGCAATTATTTCGCTGTTCGGCCGCGGCGGACTAGCTTGCCGGAACGAACGCACGACATAGAGCGCAACGTGATCACGGGGCGACGTGTGCGGATTAAAATAAATCGCATGAAGGACCGGCGATTCGCTCAGCTCTATATTGCCCTCCTCGCGCAACTCCCGCGCCAGCGCGCCGGCCAATGTTTCGCCTTGCTCGACCCCGCCGCCCGGCAAATGCCATCCACCAACGTATGAGTGCTCGACTAGGAAGACACGCCCATCGCCGTCCAAGACAAGGGCGCGTACGCCGACCGTCAACGGCCGGGAAAATCGCCAGAACATGTGGAAAAGTCGGCGCAGAAGCGGCGCGACGGAGTCACGGACGATGCTCAGAGTCATTTCTTACAAAGACCGAGGTTCCGTTATTGCGATCTGGGCTGGCTTGACCAATTAGAATAGCTCTAAAATAGGTCGTCCGCGCCGCATAATTATGCAGGTTCTTCAGGGGAAAGCCGTTGAAACGATTTGCCGATCTCAAGGAGCAGGAAATTCTCGCCCTCGCGATATCCAACGAAGATGAGGATAATCGTATCTACCGCTCGTTCGCGGACCGGCTCCGAGCCGGCTATCCCGATACCGCCGAGATGTACGACAAAATGGCGCTTGAGGAGATCAACCATCGCGACATGCTGCTCGAGCTGCACCGCAAGAAATTCGGTGATTTTCTTCCTCTAATCCGCCGGCAAGACGTCAAGGGCTTTGTGGCGCGGCGACCGATCTGGCTCAACCGCACGCTGAGCATCGAGGCGACGCGCAAGTTCGCCGAAGAAATGGAATATGAGACGGCACGATTCTATCGCCGGGCCGCTGAAACGGCACACGACGATTCGGTACGCCATCTCCTGCGGCAGCTTGCCGCCGCGGAGGACAAGCACGAATCCCTTGCCCATGAGCTTGGGGAGAAAATTACGCCTAAGGCGCGCGAAGCTGAAAACCACACCGCGCGCCGTATGTTCGTTTTGCAATATGTCCAGCCCGGCCTTGCCGGATTGATGGACGGCTCAGTTTCGACGCTGGCGCCACTGTTCGCTGCTGCGTTCGCCACTCATAACACGTGGTCCACTTTCCTGGTCGGGCTGGCCGCCTCGATCGGCGCCGGAATTTCGATGGCCTTTGCCGAAGCCTTGTCCGATGACGGATCGCTTACCGGCCGAGGGGCGCCGGTAGTCCGCGGCACAGTATGCGGTGTGATGACCGCGGTCGGCGGGCTAGGCCATGCGCTGCCTTACCTGATACCGCATTTCTACGCCGCCACCTCACTGGCTTGCGCGGTGGTCGCGGTCGAACTCATCGTGATCTCATGGATCAGGACGCGATTCATGGATACACCGTTTCTGCAAGCGGCGTTTCAGGTGGTGGTCGGCGGCGTGTTGGTGTTTCTTGCCGGCATTCTGATCGGTAGTGCATGACCGGTCGCACCGTGCCCCGCGATCGTCCGCGCCGATGATAGCCGCTGAGACGCCCGATGTTTGCACTACTTCACTTGTCTGACCTGCACCTCGCCCTTATGCCGAAGGGGTCCGAGCTTGCAGGCAAGCGCGGCCTCGGCTTCATTAATTGGCACCGTAAACGCAAATACATCCATCGTCCGGATGTTTTCGATGCGGTCACGCGGGATTTGAAGACGCGCTCGATCGACCACGTTGCTGTCACGGGCGATCTCGTCAATTTCTCGCTGCCGGGCGAATACGCCTGGGCGAGACACTGGCTCGAATCGATCGGGCGTCCAAATGACGTTACCGTCGTCCCCGGTAATCATGACGTGTACGTGCGCGCCGTAGAACAATTCCCGGCAAAGTTCTGGGGCGATTATATGCGCGGCGACGACGGGCTTGACCGCTTCCCGTTCATTCGCCGCCGCGGCGGGCTAGCTCTGATCGCACTGTCAACGGGCCTGCCGACCGGGCCCTTCATGGCTACCGGGCGTCTTGGCCAGCGACAACTCGCGCGATTGGCCGAAGCCCTCGAGCAAACACGCGGAAGTTTTCGCACAGTCCTCATCCACCACCCTCCGATCAGTCCGTTGCGGCGCTATTTTCGGCGCCTGAAAGATGCTGCGGAGCTACGCGACGTATTGGCGGCCAAAGGTGCCGAGCTCTTGCTTCATGGTCACGATCACCGCCGCTCGCTGATCTGGCTGGACGGTCCGGCAGATAAAAAAATTCCCGCGATCGGCGTGCCCTCGGCGTCGGCCAGCGCGCGTCATGGCAATGAGGACCGCGCCGGATACAACGTCTTTCAGATCGATCGCAATGGTAGCGGCTGGCGCTGCGAGACGGTCTCTTATGAGCGCCTCGACGATGGCGTCATTCGTGAATGCGCCGGGTATCGGATTTCGTAACGAGACCTCGGTCGCTTACCGCGCCAACAAAAGGGCGACCGTCACCAGCGTGACCACTCCGGCGAGAAAACCAAGCGCCAGGGTGGCGAGCGTGCGGCGACGGCGACGGCGGCGATAATGCTGCGACATCCGGGTAGAGACCCGCGCCAGCAGATCAGGATCGCCCTCAAGCGCGCGTTGGCGCTCGATTAGCCTGCGCGCCACATAGGTCGTCACGGCTTGCACGATCTCGGGAATGTCATGGGATTCGGCAAGGACGCGTCGGCCGAGCCGTGTATCGTGAAGAAAACGATAAATACGCTTGTCGCGTCCCATTGCGACATGCGCTACCGTGTCGATCCACAGTCGCGGCGTCTCCCCGCGGCTGATGCCGCGGTCGAACAGGTCGGTTTCCGGCGTGACTTCTGCGAATAGTGGATTGAGCGCCTCGTTGAGGAGCTCAAGCCGTGCCAGTTCGGCATCGCGCAGATCGACAATGACGCCGGTGCGCTCAGCCGCTTCGACTCGCGCCTGGTGGATCGCCTGCTTGAGCGGCGACGGCGATTCGGTTTCCGCCGCTTGCGCGCTGGGCTTTTGCTTGCGACCCCACATGCCGTTCTGCCCATCCCTTTACGCCTAGAATACACCAAGATCAGAAGAGCAGAAACTCGTCAGATGATACGGCCGCCGTCCACTTCCACGATATTGCCAGTCACAAATTGGGCTTCGGAGGAGGCCAGAAACAAAGCTGCATTAGCGATGTCCTGCGGCAACGCCAGACGACCCATCGGAACGCTGGCGATGAACTTTTCGCGCATGCCCGGCGCTGGACCGATAAAGGACGGCAAGAGCGGAGTTTCGGTAGCAACTGGCGCAATAGCGCAGACGCGGATCCCGTCGCCAGCAAGCTCGACCGCGAGCGACTTGGTCAGGATGTGCACCGCCCCTTTGGTGGCGTTATAGGCCGAAAGCCCCGGCCGTGGACGCAACCCGGCAGTGGAACCGATATTGATGATCACGCCGCCGCCGCGCTTGCGAAAAATCGGGACCACCGCTTGGCAGGCGAGGAAAACTCCCTTCACGTTGATGGCGAAGATGCGATCGAATTCCGGCTCGTCGATTTCCTGCACCGGCTTGTTGACATGGGTCGCCCCGGCGTTATTGACCAAAATATCGAGTGCACCAAACGCGGCGAAGGTCTCCTCGACGGTGAGGTCGATATCCGCCTTTTTGCTGACATCGCAGGCTAACGCGATGGCATTATTGCCAATGGCGCGCGCGGCGGATTTGGCAGCGTCGCCATTAATGTCGGCTAGCGCCACCCGGGCGCCCTCGCGCGCGTAGATCTCGGCAATGCATTTGCCGATGCCTGATCCCGCGCCGGTCACAAGCGCTGTTTTGCCATTGAGCCGCATCAGATCAATTCCGGTTCAACCGTCCCCGGCGCAGATTGCTACGCTTCACTGGCAATGACAAGAAAAGGACAGCACATGCTCGCCAACGACAGCTTCCATATCGCCGTGCTTCCCGGCGACGGCATCGGCCCGGAGGTAACGGCTCCTGCGCTCGAAGTACTGCACCGGATCGAAGCGACCACGCCGGGCTTGCGCTTTCGCTTCACCGAAGCCCCGGCCGGCGCCGGCTACTACTGCGAAACCGGCCGCTCGATGCCGGAGAGCACCATAAAGCTTTGCCGCGAGGCCGATGCCATATTGCTCGGTGCCTGCGGCCTGCCGGTGGTGCGCTATCCCGACGGCACCGAAATCATGCCGCAGGTCGAATTGCGCTTCATCTTCGACCTTTATGCCGGGGTCCGTCCGGCGCGACTGGTGCCGGGCGTCCCGTGTCCGATCGTCGGCGGCGCCGAACGCGGCATCGATCTTGTGCTGATCCGCGAGTCGACTGAAGGCCTATTCGCCTCGATGGGCAAGGGCCTAGTCAGTCACGACGAAGCGCGCGAAACGCTCCTGATCACGCGCAAGACCTCGCAGCGCCTGTTCGAATTCTCGTTTCAGCTCGCCGAACGCCGCAAGGCGCGGGGCCGGCCAGGCAAGCTCGCCTGCATCGACAAGGCCAATGCGTTCAAAGCCTATGCCTTCTTCCGCCAGATCTTCGACGAATGCGCGCCGCGCCATCCAACCGTCACCGCCGAGCGGTTTTACGTCGACGCCTGCGCCGCCATGCTGGTGCGCCGGCCATGGGACTTCGATGTGATGGTGATGGAAAACATGTTTGGCGATATCCTCTCCGATCTTACCGCCGGCCTCATTGGCGGAATGGGCATGGCGCCGTCGGCGGATATCGGCGACACGCATGCGGTATTTCAGCCCTGTCATGGCACCGCCCCCGACATTACGGGCAAGGGTCTTGCGAATCCGACCGCCATGATCCTCTCGGCGGCCATGATGCTCGATTGGCTCGGTGACAAACATGGCCACGCGCAAGCGCAGGCCGCAGCGCTCCGCATCGAAACTGCGGTGGATCGGGCCTTCGCCGCAGGCATCAAACCTTGCGAGTTCGGGGGCCCGGACGGGACTACCGCAGTCGCCAAAGCAGTCCTCGCCGCTCTTTAAGGGTTCGGGATTTTGCCCATAATTCTGCCCACTCAACGTGTGGGCATTTTTGTGGTTGACCGTAGCCCAACGGGTCGGTTTTCTTGGGCGGCGCCACTAACAGCAAGCCCTAAAGGCGCAGGCGAGGAAGCTTCCGGAGGCCGGCGCTCGGCCGGCACTGGCCATGAACGCGCAGCAATTGTTGCAAGAGATTTCCGATTACTGCCGGCGCACCGGACTTGCTGAGTCCACCTTCGGCCGGCGCGCCGTCAACGACGGCAAGCTCACCACGCGGTTACGCAATGGCGGCCGCATCACGACTGACACCCTCGACCGCATCCATAGCTTCATGGCAACCAATCCCGGCCATGGCGACCGTCCGGCCATCATCGAGCGTATGCGCGAAAACCGCGGCACCCCGTCATTCGGGCCCGCTATAGCGAGCAAGCCTGCCGATCCTCAGCGGAATTTCCGTTTCTTCGACAACCGCCAGAAATACCTGCTCTTCGTCAATACTTGCAGCGAGAAATGGGAGGTCGCCCACCGCGTCTCCGAAGAACTCGCCCATATCCATCCGCGTCCGCCGGCGGTCCGCGTCTTCGACGCCGGGGTTGGCGACGGCACGGTTATGGTGCGCGTGATGCGGGCGATGCACGACCGCTTTCCGCATATGCCGTTCTACACGGTCGGCAAGGAGATCAGCCTGGAGGATATTCGGCTGACCTTACAAAAAATGTCCGACCGCTTTTTCGAGCATCCGGCGACAGTCTTGGTGTTGACCAACCTCGCCTATGCCGACGCACCCTGGCTTGCGGTCAAATCGGTCAATGCCGCTTCGAGCCTTGTCTGGCACGAGCTGCCGCTGATCGGCAGATCGGCGTATCAATTCGAGGAACAGATCATCAGCCTTGAATCGTTCCTCGCCGACAACTGGAAAGCAACCGTCAGTCAGCGCACCGGCAATCCGATCTACGAGCGGCCGGTCGTCCTCGTCATCTATCGCGAGGATCACCGCTTCCTGCTGGACCCGATCATTCCCAAGCCGGGCGGTACGCAAGCCAACTACGACCTGGTAATCGCCTCACAGCCTTATCGCGCTCGCGCGCCGCTCGAGTTCAAGGCCAGGCGGGTGATAGCGCCGCTGGCGCGCGCGCTCGGTCCCAGCGGCCGACTCGTCGCCATCCACTCTCACGGCCACGATCCCGGCATGGAAATCATCGAGAAGGTCTGGCCCGAGGATCATCCGTTTATTCACGACCGGCATCAAATTCTAAAAGCGGTCAAAGCCGAACTCGGCGCATCCGGCCGCGATCTCAATTTCAACGCCTATGCCGATAATCGCGCCTTGTTCCGTTACGTCATGCATACGCTGCCGACGGAAATTTCGGAATCGATCGGCACGTCCACCCTATTCGCCGCCTGGAATGCCGCAATCTATGTGGCTCAGGTTGAGGACGATCGCCTCGCCGAGATCGGCGATCGTTACATCGACGCGACGCGCTCGGTGCTGCGCGAGCGCGCCGGGCTATGGTTCTTCGACGAGTCCTATGTGATTTCACGCCGGCGCAACTGATCCCCCTCGCCCGTTTCGCGGCCAAGGATTAAACTCGGCGTATGCTGTTTGTCGTCCACGCGCTCGATAAAAGAGACATTCTGCCGACACGCGCCAAGCATTACCGGGCGCATCGCATCCATCTCGACCGCGCCGAGGACCACTCGGTCGATGTGATCACCGCAGGCACCTTGGTCGATGATGACGGCGAAACTCCGGTCGGCAGCATATTTGTGATCGACGCCGCCAGCCGCGCCGCAGTCGACGCCTTCACCAGCAGCGACCCCTACCACCTCAACGGCGTCTGGGAACGTGTGAGCATCCACGGCTACAATAAAAAACGCGGCACACCGATCATCAGTAAGCGCTGACTATACTGCCCAGCAAAGCGCCGTCAGTGTCTAACGCCTTATCTTCTCACGTAAGCCCATCCGTTCCAAGCGACCGATCACCTCATCGACAAAATAAGGCAGCTCGTCGAGATAATTGACCAGCGAGATGGCGATGCCGGTCAGTCCCGGTTTGCTGAGATCGGCGATCTGCGTGGCGACGTGGTCGGGGTCGCCGACGATCGGCAGGCCCCCCATGCCTTGGGCATATTGGCTGCGCTGAGTGATATAGTCCCGCATCGGCACCGTCTGCGGCGAAATATTCTTCAGAGCTAGAATGCCGTCGACCGCCGACCAGTCAGCACGCTCGACGATGCAATGATGGAAATATTCTTCGGCCTCTTTCTTGGTCGGCCGACAAGTGATGACCCCGACCGTATAGCAGCCGATCTCTCTTCCCTCCACCCGTGCAGCCTCCTTGACCCGGCGGACCCATTGCGCAGTCTCTTCGAGCGAGGTGCGCGAGGCCTGAAGGAAAAACGCGTCGCAGTTCCTCACCGCAAATGCTTGCCCGGTCGGCGATGCGCCAGCGTTCATGATCACCGGCCTCGTGCCGCCAAATGGCTTCGGCTTGCCGCGGATTGCTTTCATATTGAGGTATTTGCCCGCAAAGTCGAAATCTTCGCGGTCGGACCAGATCATCTTGATGACATCGATCCATTCCTGCGCATATTCGTAACGCTGCTGGTGCGCGCGCTGCTCTACGCCGAACATGTCGAACTCGCCCTCGTTCCAGCCGACGACGATGTTGAGCCCAAAGCGGCCCTCGCCGATGTGATCGGCTGTGACCATTTCCTTCGCCGCGACTACCGGATTGAAGATCGGCGCATGCACCGTGCCGAAGATGGTGATGCGCTTGGTTAGCGCCAACAGTCCGGTCGCCCAGGTGACCGTCTCGAGCGTCGTGCCCTGATAATCGGTGGTGCCGCCATATCCCTTCCAGCGACCGATCGGCAGGAGAAAGTCGATGCCGGCATCGTCCGCCATCAACGCCAAGCGCTTGTTGTCCGGCCAGCTACCAGACCAGCGCTCGGGGACGAGCGTTACCGCGCGGCCGGATGAGCAATTGACGCCGAACAAGCCGATCTGAAGGCTGTTGCTGCCGTGCATGGCGCGGCGCGCATCCATCGAAGACGAAAGAGCGTGCAAGTTAGCCCTCTGAGAAATTGCAGCTTCAGTTATAGCTCAAAATCTTGCATTAGGCGTTCCGCGTCCAGTGAGCACCTGACGGACATGTTGAGAAGAAGTCGACTTGGAAAGCAGTTGACTCAGGTGCCTGGATGCCAATCAATTCCACCGACCCGTCGGGAGGGAATTCATGAACAAGGCTCGGCTTGACTTTACTATCGTTTGCGGCGCGCTCATTTCCGTTTTTGCACTAGCGACAACGCCGATTAAAGCTGCCGAGGCTGTCAAGATCGGCGTCATCTATCCGCTGACGGGCAACGCGGCAAGCGCCGGACAATCGGCCAAAGATGCGGTCAATCTCGGGGTCGAGATCGTCAACGGCGCGCATCCCGAACTCAAAGCGCTACCGCTCGGCGCCACCGCCGGCCCGCCCAATCTCGGCGGCGCCAAGATCGAGCTCGACGAGGCCGACCACCAGGGCAACCCGCAAGTCGGCCAACAGCAGACCTTGCGGCTGATCACGCAGGATCACGTGGCGATGCTCGTCTCGTATCACTCATCGGTTTCGATGATTGCGACCGCGGTCGCCGAGCGGCAGGGCGTTCCGTATTTGGTCGCCGATTCGGTGGCGCTGAACATCACCGGTCGTGGCTTCAAGTGGACGTTCCGCACCGGCCCGATCGCGTCTGATTTTGCCAAAGCCTACGCCGGGTTCCTCACCGATCTGAGAAAATCGGGCCGCAAGATCGACAAGATTGCCATCGTCAACGAGAACACTGATTACGGCACCTCGGTCGCCGGGAGCATTCTCGACGCGGCTAAAGCCGCCCATATCACGGTAGCGGCGCAAATTCGCTATAACGCCAACAGCCCGGACGTTTCTGCACAAGTCATTCAGCTCAAGACGGCACAACCGGATGTTGCCATCTTCATCAGCTATACAGCAGATACGATCCTCTATTTCAGAACGATGAAGAACCTCGACTACCTGCCGGCGATCATCATCGGCGACGATGCCGGTTTCTCCGATCCAACCTTCATCCCCAACGTCGGCGATCTTGCTCAGGGCGCGATCAATCGCAGCGCCTTCGACATCGGCAAGCCGGGCAGCAACAGCTACATCGTCAATCAGATGTTCAAAGCCAAATACGGCCGCGACCTCGATGACACCAGCGCGCGCTGGATGCAGGGATTTTTAGTGCTGGCCGATGCGATCAATCGCACCGGATCGACCGAACCAGAAAAAATCCAGGCGGCATTAAAAGCAACCGATCTCAAGCCGGAGCAGCTCATGATCGGCTATAACGGCGTGCAATTCGACGAAACCGGCCAGAATACGCTTGCCGCGACTTTTTTGATCCAACTGCAGGGCCAGCAGTACGTGTCGATCTGGCCCGAGAATCTGGCTACCAACAAGCTCGAACTGCCGATGAAGGGCTGGAAATGACATCGCCGGTTGGCGTTCGCGCCTACAGTCGACAGCGCCGGCGCAGCATCAGCAGGGCCACCAGACTCAAAGTCGCGGTCGCAATCATGTAATAACTCGGCGCCAATTTGCTGCCGGTGATGCCGATCAGCGATTGCGCGAAGAACGGCGCGAAACCGCCGAAGATCGGCACCGATACATTGTAGCTAAGCGACATACCGGAAACGCGCGTTCGGACGGGGAAGATCCTGGCCATGAGCGAGGGCAGCGCGCCCGAGAAAAAAGATTTCAACAGGCTGATCCAGCAAACCATCGCGATCAAGACGGCAAGGGACGCGTTAGCCTCGAGCAGCGCGAAGGCCGGATAAGCGGTGACCATGAACAAGATCGCCGCGCCAATCATCACCCGTATCTGCCCCACTTTGTCGACCCAGATGCCGACAAACGGCACCGCCAGCGTCTGAAGCGCCGCGGCGAGCACCGCCCCAGTGAAGCCGACCGATTGCGGCAGACTAAGTTCGCGGATCGCGTAAGTCGGCATGTAGACCAAGTGTATTGCGAGCTAGTCGATGCCGCGACGGCGCCGATAGTCAAGAGAAGCCGATCCCATTGGCCGATGAAAAGGTCGCGCAGCGGAGCGTGCGCCGCGCCAGCTTCGACGAATTCGGGAGTTTCGCTGAGCGTGTTGCGAATGTAGTAACCGACCGGACCGATCAATAGCCCGAATGCGAAAGGGATACGCCAGCCCCAGCTCTGTAAAGCTTCCGCCGACATGCCGCTCGTCAGCAAGACGCCGAAGCCGGTTGCGATGAGCGCGGCCAATCCCTGACTCGACCATTGCCAGCTCGCGAAAAAGCCGGCGCGGTCGGGCCGATGCTCGACGAGAAACGCCGTTGAACTGGCAAACTCGCCGCCCACGGAAAAGCCCTGCAGAAGCCGCGCCGCGATGACTAGGATCGGCGCCGCCAAGCCGACCGAACCATAGCTCGGCATCAGCGTCATCAAGCCGGTGCCGATGGTCATCAAAAGGATCGAAAGCGTCAGCGCCTGCTTGCGTCCCTTGCGATCGCCATAGGCGCCGAGAAAAATCGCACCGACCGGGCGGGCGAGAAACGAAATGCCGAAGGTGCCGAGCGTGACCAGGAGCGAGACGGCTTCGTCGGCTGCCGGAAAGAACACCTTCGAAATAACCACCGCGAAGTAGCCGTAGACCAGGATTTCGTAAAATTCGAGCGCATTGCCGACCGAAGAAGCAATAATCAACCGCATCGCCGCGCCCGCGCCGTGTAGCGCTGGCGCTGCAGTCGTGTTCGCGGTCATGAATACTCCTTATGCGCGCAACATATTGACGCGGCACACTATCTGCCGTCATTCGCCGAGTAAATGAATCGATTTCCCAGGTCAGGTCACGTCGCAATGACGAACATCGATATTCTCTCGCCGTTCGAGCTTGGCCCCTTGGCATTGCCAAACCGTGTCGTGATGGCGCCAATGACGCGCAATCGCGCCGGTCGCGGCAACGCGCCCGGTCCGCTTAACGCGACCTATTATGTCCAGCGCGCCAGTGCCGGATTGATCATCAGCGAAGCGACACAAATCTCGCCGCAAGGCGTCGGTTATCCAGCCACCCCCGGCATTCACAGCGCCGAACAGATCGCGGGCTGGAAAGGCGTCACCGAGGCAGTACATGCCGCCGGCGGCAGAATATTCCTGCAACTTTGGCATGTCGGACGGATTTCTCATCCCTCGCTTCAGCCCGGCGGCGCATTGCCGGTCGCGCCGACCGCCGTCGCTCCTGCTGGCCAGGCGATGACCGCCGAAGGAATGAAACACTTCGTCACGCCGCGCGCGCTCGATACCGCGGAGATCGCGGGCATCGTTGAAGATTACCGCCTAGCCGCGCGGAATGCCCGCATAGCCGACTTCGATGGCGTCGAATTGCATGGCGCCAACGGCTATCTTATCGACCAATTCCTACGCGACCGCACCAATCGGCGAACCGATCATTATGGCGGGACCGCGCTAAATCGCGCCCGTTTTCTCATCGAAGTTACCGAAGCCGCGGTAGGCGAATGGGGCGCCGAGCGCGTCGGCGTGCGGTTGTCGCCGACCAATCCGTTCAACGACATCGGCGACAGCAATCCAGCCACGACATTTGCTACCGCTGTCGGCGAACTCAATCGGTTTGCTCTCGCTTACCTGCACGTCGTCGAGCCCGCCGCCAGCGATCCGATGCCGGCCGGTGCCGTTCCTGACATTCGTTTTTTTCGCAAGCTTTGGCGCGGTGCACTGATCGGCAACAAAGGCTACGACCTTGAACGTGCCAACGCGGTTGTTTGCGACGGTTCTGCCGACCTCGTGTCCTTTGCCGTGCTGTTCCTTGCGAACCCCGATTTGCCGATTCGTTTTCGTCTCGGCGGGCCGTTCAATACGCCAGACCGCAAGACCTTCTATGGCGGCACGGCCGGTGGTTACACCGATTATCCTCCGATTAGCGGGTGATTTTCTCTAATTTATTCTCGTAAAATCAATATCTTATATGGAAAACAGAATCTTGTGACCGGGGTCACTTCGGATCATGCAAACAACGCGTAGTGTTTCACCATGGTTAGGGCAGGCATAGGGACAGGGAGAACAACAGTGACCGCCACCCTGAATTTTTTGAGCCGCATCACGAACCAAGTTTTCGAGTCGCAGATGCAGCGCGCTGCGCGAAGGATTTGCGAACGCCAGCAATATTTCAGCCGCGCCGCCTAATCGGGCAGTAGATCGCAGCCGTTGGTCCCGCGCGACTGGATCGATTAAACTCAGTGCAGCTTGAGCGCGCGCGGGGACGATCTAGAGCTCAAGACCCAAGCTTCTCCGCAAGTTCACCAAGGCTTTTCACCGCGAAATCGACTGGCACACTCGGCGCTGTTTCGCCACGGCCAGGGCCGTGCTCGTTTGGCCGCGCTACATGGGCCGTCCGCAAACCGAGCGCGGCCGCGGCGGCGAGATCGCTGGAATGTGCCGCCACCATCGTGCAAGCCCCCGGCTTGAGATCAAAAGCCTCGGCGGCGGCAAGATAGACGCGCGGCTTTGGCTTGTAATCACCGGCGATCTCGGCACCGAGGATGGCGTCCCAAGGAAAGCCGTTGCGGCGCGCAACATCGACCATGAGAGAAATATTGCCGTTCGAAACCGGCGCGAGCAGATAAGCGCGCTTGAGCTGCGTTAGCCCCGACGTCACGTCCGGCCAGGCATCGAGCCGATGCCATGCCAGAGTGAAGTTGCGTTTGTCGTCCTCGCCCAGTGTTTCAACGGCAAAGTGCTTGAGCGTCAGTTCGAGGTTGCGTCGATGTAGGATGTCGAGCTTGCAAAATGGGATGCGGCCGGCGCGCACCTCTTCCAGGGCGCCCTGATATTCGCCGCGCCAAGCCTCGGCGAAGGCGAAATAGTCCAATTGAATGCCTTTTGGTTTCAACAGGGCCTCGGCCTCGCGGGCTATAGAGCTCCGCCAGTCGACCAATGTCCCGAACACGTCGAAGAACAATGCTTTGACGGCAAGCGGCATGTACATTCCTCGCATTATTGGGCGGCTGTGCCTTTCATAGCGCGGCACAGCGCAACACCAAAGCGGCGGAATGCCCCCACGTTCAATCGGTTTCACTGCGCGAGGGTCGATGTAACCCGACGACAGTACTAGGCGGCCGCCTGCCGACCGGGCCGGCGGTCGGCAGCCGCTGGCTGCCCGCTTGGAAGCTGGGCGCGACTCCAGTTCCACAGCATTGCGATTTCCTCTGCCGCCCTGCCGCCGTGGGCATATTCTGTGACGCCGAGACCGCCGGCGAGAGCATCCTGAAAATCCATGCGGGCCGACAGCATCGGTTCGGCCAGAACGCCGAGCTCGGCCAAGCGTTTTGCGGCCTCGCTCGCGCGCGTGCTGCGGTGGCTGGACGGGCATTGGTTGAGAACGAATGCGGCTTTCCGCTTGGCTAGAAACACAGCGCGAAAAGTTTCTGCGGTTGCTTCCACGTCCAAGCGAGTCGGACGCGCTGGCAGAAGGCAAAGGTCCGCGACCTCGCAGACGAGTCGAAAGGCTCGGGCGTCGGCGACGGTCGTGTCGAAGATAACCAGAGTGAATTCGGCGGCGGCCAGTCCGTCGAGAATGGGCCGCAAATGGGTCAGCCGTTCGCGCTCCAGCGGTTCGACAATGATCTTGTTGCGGGCATTGGCCGATTCTCGGCGCTTGCCCCACTGCGTCAGCGATTGCTGTGGATCGAGATCGAGCGCGATCACCCTTTCGCCGGTGCTTGCGGCTATCTCGGCGAGGGACGCGGCAAGTGTCGTTTTTCCGGCACCGCCTTTTTGCGTGAGAAAAGCGATGCTGCGCATCAAGCCACCTTTTGCTCGGCTGCCGTAGCGGCGTCTTTCCGCAACAGCTCCGCTGCGGAGCGGCCGGATTGGGAGTCTATGCCCGAGCTGCCGTGCGAGTTTGGAATTTCAATGTCGACGGCCAGCGTCGATACGGATTTGCCACGATCGACCTTGATCTGCACCTTGTCAGGATCGAACGACAGATGGCGGCCGATCAGCGCGAGAATCTCTTCGCGCAGAACGTCCAGCAGATCCGGCTGCTTGCAGGTATTACGTTCGTGCGCCAGCAGGATTTGCAGGCGTTCGCGCGCAATGGGCGCGGAGCCGCGGCGAAACAATTTGAAGAGCTTCATGCTGCCTTCCGTCCAAACAGCTTGTTGAAAATGCCTCGGCTTTCGCTGGGTACCTGCACCGGAATAGTCTCACCCTTGAGTCGGCGCACAGCGTCGAAATACGCGCGAGCGGGCGCGCTTGCGGGGTTGTTGAGCGTTACCGGCGATCCGACATTGGAGGCGCGCAGAACTTCTTCGCTTTCCGGGATAATGCCAAGCAAGGGTATGGAAAGAATCTCCAGCACGTCGTCTATCGACAGCATCTCGCCGCGCGCCGCGCGCCACGGATGAAAGCGAGTAATGAGGAGCTGCTTGTCGACAAACTCACCACGTTCGGCTTTTTCGGTCTTCGAATCGAGCAGTCCGATAATGCGGTCGGAGTCGCGGACCGAGGACACTTCGGGATTGGTCACGATGATCGCGGCGTCGGCGTAGCGCATTGCCATGGTCGCGCCGCGTTCGATACCCGCCGGACTGTCGCAGATGATCCAATCGAATTTCGAGCGCAGTTCAGCGATGACTTTTGCGACGCCATCTTCGGTCAACGCATCCTTGTCGCGCGTTTGCGAGGCGGGCAGGAGATGAAGATTTTCCAACCGTTTGTCGCGGATGAGCGCTTGGGGCAGCTTCGCCACTCCGTGGATGACATTGACCAGATCGAAGACCACGCGCCGCTCGGCGCCGAGCACCAGATCGAGATTGCGAAGGCCGACATCGAAATCGACGACGACGACCTTGTCGCCAGAGTGTGCGAGCGCAGCGCCGAGCGCCGCGGTCGAGGTCGTCTTGCCGACGCCACCTTTACCTGACGTCACAACCACGACCCGGGCCGATTTCTTGTTATCCATCTTCACGACCTTTCTCTTGCTAGTGCATCGCCGAAATCTTCAGTGTATTGCCGTCGAGCCAGGCTTGAACCGGCCCGTTATGCACGCTGTCCTCGATTTCGTCAGCAGTCTTGTAATGGGAGCCAATGGCCAGCAATTCGGCCTCGAAGCGGTGGCAAAAGATACGAGCGCGGCGGTTGCCGGTGACGCCTGCAATCGCCTGGCCGCGTAGCGTGCCGTAAATGTGAATCGATCCTCCGGCGATGACCTCTGCGCCCGAACCGACCGACCCGAGCACCGTGACGTCACCTTCGATGAAAGCAACCGATTGCCCGGAACGAACTGGGTCTTCGAGCAGAAGCGATGCCGGCTTTTCGCTCGTGCGTACCGGGTTCTCGGATGCGGCAGTGGTCTCCGGTTCGCGCAGCTCGACATCCTGCACGCCGCGGGCGCCGCGCAGGATGGGAGGAAGCTCTGGGGTTGCGTCGTTCGGCTCGATCCCTTCGATCCCGAGCACGCGAATATTACGCTCCTCGAGATTTGCGACCAGATGCGCGATGCCATTGGGGCTCAATCGTACCGCAGACAGATCGAGGGCGAGAGCATGGCCGGTAAAGAAATTCTTCGAGCGCTCAAGGGTCGCGTCGAGGTCCATCAGCCACTCGGCGATGGGTGCCCGTGGGGTAAAAACGAACGCCATATAGTTACGCGCCCGAAATTTCAGCGATTGCCGTTGAATAATGAGGCTCGACACCACGCCTCTCCGATTCTTGACGATTCTAATTGGTTAACAATCTGTCCAGCTTTGGTTAACGAATGGTAAATGCCCGAAGGAATCCACAACGGATCGGGCGCGGTCGAAACTTTTGTTTACTCGCCAGATTCTCCCCAATACGGTTAACGTGTGGAAACATCGGGGATCACGAGGGTGCTGGTTTTTGTTTCCACCGTGTTTCCACGAGGCAGCACCACTGTTTCCACGGACAACAACGGGAGGGGTTCATGGGCGTCGTTTTGGATCGCAAAACCGTCAACGTATTGACGTTGCCGGACGACAAAACTGAGAAGTTGTTTCTCGATTCGATCATCGAGGGGTTCGGGTTGCGACTGCGCGTCGAGCGCGTGACGGCAGGCTGGCGAAAGGTTTTTTCGTGCAGTACCGGCACGACGGTCGGCAGCGGCGGCAGAAGATCAAAGCGACCGATGTGGACAAGGCGCGGCAGATTGCGACCAAGATGCTGAACAAGGTCGCTGACGGCACCGATCCCGCCGCCGAAAAGGAATTAAAGCGGGCGGCTCTGACCTTCAGCAAGGCGGTCGCGCAATACCTCACTTTGAAACGGTTGGGGGTTCGCGCTGGTCACCAAGGTGACCCGCAGCGACGTGTCCAGCGCGATCAACAAGATCACCGTGGCGTCTGGTGCACACAGCGCCAGCCGCGCCCGCGTCCATCTGAGCGCCTCTTATACGTGGTGCATGGTGAACGGACACTGCGAATCAAATCCGGTGCTGAACAGCGTGATTCCGAAGACTCGTGCAAGCCGCGACCGCGTGTTGTCCGATTCTGAACTCGCCGCGATTTGGAACGTTTGCAATATGAACACGGACTTCGGACGGATCGTGCGGCTGCTGATTTTGTCCGGCTGCAGGAGTCAAGAAATCGGTTCACTTCGTTGGTCTGAAATTCACAACGACGCGATCCATCTGCCGCCCGCACCAAGAACGGTCGCGCCCACGTGTTGCCGCTCACGCCGTTGATGCGAACGATCATCGAGAGCGTGCCGCAAATGGTCGATTGTGATTTTTGTTCGGCGCACGCGGGCAGGGCTTCAAGGCTCTGAGAGATTTCGGGCGCTCGCCCTAAGCATGTCCAATGTAGTCCATTCGGCCGCCATCTACTGTCAGGATCTGTGCCGTGATCCAGCCCGACTCCGGTGAAGCCAAAAAGGTTATAGCATTAGCGATGTCCTCGGGCTCTCCAATCCGGCCCATCATTGCGCGGGCAGCGAAACGTTGTTCTGTCCCCTGCCAGTCGTCGGCGCCGCGGCCACCCCGCGTCAGATCGGTTCGGACGAAGCCAGGCGCTACCGCGTTCACAGTCACATTGTGTGGGCCAAGCTCCATGGCAAAGCGCTTAGTCAAAATCGCGACCTCGGCCTTTGTCGCCGCATAGAAAGCGTTGCCGGGGAGTGCAGTGCCGATCGCGGCAACTGAGCTTACGTTGACGATCCTGCCGTAACGCCGTTTCCGCATACCCGTAATTACCGCGCGGGTCGCGTTGGTCACTCCTTCAACATTAACCTGCCGCATGCGCGTAACCTGCGCCGGGTCGTAGGTGTCTAGAGTGCCCCGCCACGACACGCCCGCGTTATTCACCAGGATCGTCACTGAACCCAGCTCTTTTTCGGCGCGGGCGACCATCGCCTCGATTGCGCCAGCGTCGGCGACGTCGGCCGCAACCGCAATAGCGCGTCCACCGGCGGCGATAATCTCGGAAACCAGCTCCTCCGCCGCGTCTGCACGGGCGGCATAGTTCACGCATACGGCTGCGTCGCGTTTCGCCAGGAGCAACGCTGTCGCTCGACCAATACCCCGAGCACCACCCGTCACCAATGCTACTTGATCGCGCCACGCTGCCATATTCTCATGACTCCCTTTGCGTGCAGTGCCGCCCGGCGGACCCTACATACTAGATTTCAGTCGTGGAGAACGCCCGATGATGAACACAACCCATGCGATCGGGTGGAAGGCAAAGGACTTTGCCCTTCAGGGCATCGACGGTAGGACCTACTCGCTTGCGGACATTCGCGGGCCGAAAGGCACGCTGGTGGTTTTCATCTGTAATCACTGTCCCTACGTGAAGGCGTCCATCAACCGCATTGTGACCGAGGCCAATGCGCTACGCGAGATTGGCATCGGAACCATCGCCATCATGCCAAACGATACCGAGAGCTATCCTGAGGACTCCTTTGACAACATGAAAGCATTTGCCGCGCGGTACGGTTTCAGCTTTCCCTATGTCATTGACACGAGTCAGGAAGTGGCGCGAGCTTATGGCGCTCAATGCACACCGGACTTCTTCGGCTTTAACGCAAAAGACGAGTTGCAATACCGAGGTCGGCTCGATGCCGCGCGTATAACGGCGGTCCCGAACGCTGGTCGCGACCTATTTGAAGCCATGAAACAGATCGCCGAGACGGGCCATGGGCCGCAAGAGCAGTTTCCGTCCATGGGCTGTTCGATCAAATGGAAGGATTAATACTATGAGAATCGCCATTATCGGCGCCGGTAATGTCGGTGGGACGCTTGGAACAGCGTGGGCGCAAAAAGCCGGACACGAGATTTTATTCGGCGTTAGAAATCCAAACGTCTGAGCAAACGCAAGCGGTAGTGCGTAGGCTGGGCGCCAAGGCGCATGCCGGTACTCCCGCAGA
>Ga0209465_10000100_pt1 | contig 39434 bp, 44 predicted proteins | sample PanSoiPlot1MoBio_FD_188321 | JGI IMG/M metagenome (GOLD analysis project Ga0209465, IMG submission 188321) | Tropical forest soil microbial communities from Panama analyzed to predict greenhouse gas emissions - Panama Soil Plot 1 MoBio (SPAdes)... | ecosystem: Environmental > Terrestrial > Soil...
GGTGGTCTCTGCTGGTGCTCCAGCTGGGGCCTGATCACCCAATTCCATCTCGCCCTGCTTGGACTTGCGCCTGTGCTTCTGCCCACCTTCTTCGGCCGAGAACAGTCCCTCCGGGGCGATCTTGTTGAAGTCGCTGACTTCCTCAAGATAATATCGCAGGTCTTCCCAGGCCACTCGGCCCTTCATCGGATCGGTCAGGGCCATCTTATAAATCCGCGCCATGATGGTTACCATGGGCACGTTGACCCCCTGATCGCTCGCCCGCTTGGCTGCGGCACTCAAGAGCTGGTTGGCTTGGCCGTTCCTGCTCTTGGTGGCGAGCAGCTCTTTCATGTAGCTGCGCACGGCAGCCGGTGGGGCCAGCTGACGGATATGCTCACCCTCCGGTACCTTCCTCGGCTTCTTGCTTGATTTCCTGGTGGAACTCGCCTTCTTCGCCGCTTTGGCCATGATTCGCTCCTGTAGGTGGATGGAGCGAGCTAGATACCACATCTTGGGGCCGGTAGCGAACAATAGGGAAATTTTCCACCGCTTTGCTCTTGCGAATCTCCAAAATTTGCGCTAGCGAAAATGGCACTGGTGAGTCTCACCCATGATCGCATACCAGAGCTTTCAGCCGCCTACCGATGAGTGGGCGAAGATGGTTTGCAAGGTCGGCCAGGGAGCGGAGTGTTGTCGGTATCTCACAGCGACCCCTGGGGGCTGGTCATGCGCCAAGCATACGCCTCTCGCTCGCTTGCTTGATCGCAAGGTAGCGGCTGACAAGATGAGCGCACGAGGAGACAACTGTCTAGGTCGGGGATCACGATGACGGCGACGACACTGGTTAAATCGTTTGCAAGGCTCGATGTCAAAGAATGGGACGGCCGACGCATCTCGATGCCGGGAATTTACAGCGATATTCCTTTAGAAGATTATCACGGCGATATCTGCATTGAGCCATCGATCTCATCAACCGGACTGCGCAAACTCTACAGCCCATTTCCAAATGTGAAGGCATCTCCAGCGCATTACTGGATGACTAGCCGATACAATCCAGAGCGCATCGAGGAGGACGAGACAGACGCAATTATCCTCGGGCGAGCTGCACATCATCTATTGTTTGGTGAAAAGAAATTTGATGAAGTGTTCGTCAGAAGACCAGCAACAGTCAATGGTGAAATCTGCAATCGCGTCACTCGCTCGGGCAAGGCGTGGCATTTGAAACAAGAGAGACTCGGGCTCACCGTTATCAAGCCTGACCAGCTGGCAGCAATCAACGGCATCTATCGTGAGCTGAAAAAGGAGCCACTAATCTGGGACCCGGAACGGAAACGCGAGGGACTTCTCAACGGCCTGATCGAGCATTCGATGTTTTGCAAACACCGCTGCGGCGTATGGCTCAAAATCAGACCAGATGCGATCCCTAACGACTCGATGGACTATGTTGATTTCAAAACAACCAGCTCGATCATGTGGCCAGACTTGCAGAATTCGATCAAGAAACTTGGTTATTTCATGCAAGCCGGGCTAACGGCGATGGTTGTCCATGCAGTCTTAGGTGAATGGATAAATTCGTACACCTTGGTATTTGCGGAAACGGCAGAGCCGCATTGCGTCGAGATCGTCACGCTCAAGGAAAATGACATCAAACGCGGGATCGACGCCTGCGAGATCGCGATATCGAAATTCATGAAATGCTGGGACGCCAAGCACTGGCCTGGACCGCGCGGCGATTGCCGTGATGCTAGGTACATCGAGATGACCCAATGGGATCAGAAGCAGATCGACGAGACACTGCAGCTAGATCGGAAGGGATGAGTTTGGTGAGGACGAAAAGGCATGGCAGGCGCGACGTGGTCCGATGGGGTCTGGCCCGACCTGTTAAGTTTCGGCTAGGCACGTTTTGGCCGGTTTATTCGTCCTCACCATATTTTTGAAGGGAGAGAAGCATGACCGACATGACTATTGAACCCCCACTGTCCCAACAGCTCACCCGCATCGATGAGCCGATGGAGCGCAAGCGCGTCGGCGACATGGTTGTAACGAAGTGGGCTGGCCTCACCTTCAACGAGTATCGAGAGGCAATCGAATTCAGCAAGTTGATGGCGCAGGCCCGCAATAGCGTACCCGCCTATCTCAAGCAGAATCCGGGCGACTGTCTCGCAATAGTGACGCAAGCACTGCGCTGGCATCTCGAACCGTATTGGGTCGCGCAACATTCATACGTGGCTAGAGCGGAGAGTCTGATCGCCTATGACTCAGCAGTTCACACCGCGATCCTGCTCAGCTCGGGAATACTCACTGGTAGACCACTCTACTCGTTCAACGGCGAAGGCGAAGAGCGGACTTGCACGGTGCAATGTCAGATCGGGCAACAGGTTCTCGACTACATCACACCTCCGCTGCGGCAATGTCGTCCGCCAAAGAACGAACAAGGCGTGGTCAAGGGATCACCACTGTGGACGAAAGACCCGGACCAGCAGCTTGGCTACTACGCCATCAGGAACTGGGGCCGCCGCCATACCCCGGAGCTGCTCGGTGGCGTCTATGACCGCGATGAATTCAACGAGACAACCCAGGACGTTGTCGAGGCCCCGACGAGCCCCAACCTGATCGACCGGTTACCGGCCAGGATGGAGACCACGAAGGGGTTCCAGGAGAACGTGGTTGACGAGACGCTCAAGGGCAAGCCAGCGCTAGCCCCAGAGAAGGCCGCCGGTGAGGGGAAGGCGGAGGGTGAGGCCGATGTAGCGGCCAAGTCCGAAGCGCCAGCTACGCCCAACGCCAAGGGCAACGGTGAGCCATCCAAACCGGCACCCAAGACCCCAGCGACGGCTGACGAGTACATGACCTATGCCGCCCGATGGATCGAGCGGCTCGACGACGAAGAGGAGCTGAAAGCCCGCTGGGACGGCGAAAAGGAGCTGCGAGTTGGCCTGGGATTGCCGCTCGCCGTCCGCAAGCGCCTGGAGGGCATGCTGCATGCCCAGATCGCTACGGTGCAGCAAGGGAGGAAGCGGAAATGATCGACAACGTTCACCAGATGCCCAAGAGGGCTGCGCTGACAGTTGAGGATGCCAAGCTCGTACAGCGTTACGAAGAACACCTGAAAGCCCTGCGCAGGCACCGCAAATTTTTAGAGAACAAGAAAGTTCACGCTACGCATATCCAGCTGCTATCCAGACTATCTGATAAGGAAGTGCCGGTGGAAAGACCAGGAGGCTATGGTGCTGATGGTCTTCATTACCGTTATGCGGAGAACGAAGGCTGGGAAGTCTACCATGCAATTGCTCATGGCAAGCTGAACATTGAGGTGTATGCCCAAAACGGTATGGTGCCAACTCTCGGCCATCGCGTCATGGATGGTATCCGCGCCGCCGTAGCCGATGAGATCGAGGCCACAGAAAAGAAGATCGTCGATCTCGGCTTCGCGATCCCGAAATGACCCCCGAAGTCCCACTTCGGCTCGACTATCTCGACGACATGCTGGTGCGTCGGATCAGCACCATGGTGTTCCTGGCCAAGGAGTTTCCCAAGTCGCCCGGCTACTACCGGGACGCTGGCCTCGCCCTGCTGATGCTGCGGGAAGGCAAGTCTGGCGTGCTCTGGGCCAGGATCATCCGCACCTACTGCAAGCTCGGCCCCAGGCGGGCCTATCAGCTGATGGAGCTGGCGGCGGGCAAGAGCTTGGAAGCGCTCCGGCGAAGGACTTCCGCCGCCGTCAAGAACCACCGCAAAAACAAGTGGTTAACCACAAAAGCACCCCGCCGAAAGCGGCCCAAAAGGGGGGTCTAAGCATGACCTTGTGCATTACATGCCCATGAAGCCCCAGCAGACCACAGTGATGATCGTGCAGCAGACCGCGCGCCTCTGGCGGATCATGCTGCGCTACGAGGACGGCGAGGTGTGGGTGAGTACGAAGGTATACGCCAGCGAGGACGAGGCAGGAAAAGCAGCCCTCGAATGGGCACTTGAAAATGCAGTACCGGATCAACCGGATCACATCCAGTGAGGGAGTAAACAAATGGCCCGCGTTCCAAAATATTGTTATCGAGTTCTCACTACCAAACGTCTCGGCACTCAACAGACTTTAGAAAGTCACAACTTCGAGACACTGCCTGGAGCAATCGCTTTCAGAGAGATCGCGCTAGGCAAGGAGCGGACCGTACGTGTCGAGGTGGTGATGGTATTGGACGAATCGACTCCATCGCATCGAACCGAAGGCATCATCGAGAGGAGCAACCATGAAACTGCGTCCCGCCCTCAATATCGCCAAAGGCCCAGCTGGCGTCTGGCTGATCGACCTCGCAACTGACAAAGACCGCTTCGTCATCTCCATCGCGAGCTGTGACGGCAAACGTTACAGTCATCTCGTGATGCAATCGCTCGCTGCTCACATTTCCGAAAGCCTTCCGGCGATCATCGAGGTTCCAGATGAATAAAGACACTGACGACATCAAGCTCACGCTGGCGCTGATCCTGTCCAATCAGGCGCTCATTCTCGCAGCGCTCGGCCAAGCGAGCAACTTGAAACAATTCAATCTTGCTGGCGATGTCGCGCTAGATCATGCCCGGAAGATCGAACAGGAGATCAGGCGCAAGCACGATATCGAGCGGCGAGTGCAATGACAATCGAACGGATAGCCAAGTGTTTGGCAACGGGCTGCTTTACCGCTGCCGCGCTGAGCGCAATTATGGCCATGTGGTCATGGAGCACGGGCCACCAGCTCCTAGTCATCATCCACCTCAGCCTGACGGCTATCAACATCGTCGTTGGCGACATGAATCTCAAAATCGCTCAGGACCTACGGAGATGAAGCGCAAGCACATCCCGTTGATCGAGATCGCCGCCTCGGCCCTGGCCGACAAGCTGACATCGGTAGAACGTGCCGAGCTTGTCGCCACCAAGGCACCCGCGGCCGCGGTGCTGCGAATGTTCACACCCGATCATATTGCGCTCCATTGCTGGGGCGGATCAGACAAATGGTGGAACCTCGACATGCGCCGACGAGGACCGGAGCTGAAAGCCAAGGACCGGGCCGACACCTCGCGCGCGGCGAAGTCTGTACGCATCGAGGGTGATTGGAAAAAGTTCGTTCATTATCTACACACCGGCAAGAAGCCACCCAAGCGCAAATCACGCTGGCCATCGCGGCCATTTCCGAAAAGGCTGAAAACATGACACTCGACCGATACGTATGGGATGAAACCGGACATCGGCACTCACACTGTCATGGTGTCCCAGCAACGGTTTGGTTTGATAACGTAAAATTGGCGATAACCCTGCTCAGTAAACCGGAGTGGCGAGCACAGAACGGTATCATCCGTGTCTTCGACATCAGCAACGAATGCGACGATCCAGACTGCATGCGGCTCAATAGACGGGTGAAGCCGGAACGACGATGCCTCGCTCAGTATTTTCTCACCAGAGACATTGCGCCAGTCAGGCCAGCCAACGAGACCGAGATCAACATCAGACAATGCGAAGGACACCCGTTCAAGCAAGGCAGCTATCTCTGTCGTCAATGCGCTGTCATCGGCGTCACCAAGCGTCTGATCCAGGAGGCTAAAGATTATGGGACAATTCACAAACGCGGAGAAGGCCAAGGAAGCACAACGGGAAACTCAGAAACGCAAGGAAGTCTACGCCCGGCAGGGGATGGTGACCGGCATCCACAAAATGCGGATCGCCATGATGCAGGAGATCGCCGACGAATACGCTGAGCTGGCAGCAAAGGAGCGACTGGTATGACCGACAAAGTTCTCAGGTTCTCAGGCTTCCGGCCAATCAAATCAGAAGTGTCAGAGTTCTACACGGGCAATCTGCTCTACGTGTTCCGGCAGCTCGACCAAATCCAACAGCGCCCCCATGCCAAAACCGTCCAGGACCTTTGGCCTGACGAGCAGACAGAGAAGAGCCCTGACGGTGATAGCGGCAACGGGCCAGCCGCTTAAGAGCATCGAACACGGCGTGTATCGCAGCCTGCGCATCAAGGGATTAATCACCCACGCCAGAAACGGATACGCGCTGACCGAGATGGGAGAGGACATGGTCAAAGTATTGAGTGGATGGCGCGCCGCCAAATGAACGTCCCTGAAGGAGAGGAAGCGATAGACGTTCATTGACGACGCGCCGCGAGCAATCTGGGTCGGTGAATGCTGCTTTCCCCGCACCATCATGCTCGTATCTGCTATGTCCCTCCCAACCATTCCGTGTCAGGCTTGCCAAACTGCTCCGCCGTCCAGCCCGACATGCTGCGGAAGAACGTGGCGATCTCCGCCTTGTGCTGTATCCAGCCGTCGCGGAAGGTGTGAGCGCTCGACCAACTCTTGTGGCGCTCGAAGTGGCCGCCATCCGGCGTCATCGGGACGCCGCAGCCGATGACCTTCTTGTAACCCTCACGCCGCGCGACCTCGCATGCAAACAAACCGGAGGAGCCGCGCCACTCCATAGAGGCGGTGTCATGAGTGACGCAGGCGTGCTTGCGGTGTGCCCATATCTGCAACGGCTCCGGTAGTCCAGCCTTGCGGCGCGCGCCCAGCCAATTGTCCTGGCCGTTGAGCTTGTCGGGATGCAGCGTGCACGCAACCCCCAGCTCGGGGAACGACTTGATCTGATCGTTGACATAAAAAAATCGAGCCCGCCGCCCGGCGATGATCTTCCTGGCTTCCTCCAAATCCTGTTGCCAACACTCGGCGCCGCCGATCACGATGGCGACTTCCTCGCCGCCATCCTTGCGTGCTTCGACGGTGGCGGATTCGATCTTGTTGTACCTGTCGCCGATGACCTTGCCGTGGCCCTCGATGTTGCGCAGCACCGGATCGTCAGATTTGCCCGGCTCGTATGACCGCACATCATTGAAACCAGAGAAATACAAAACATCGCGCATGAGCTGCGCGTTCCAGATCATCTGGTGTCCGTGCGCAAAGATGATCGCGTGCATGGCTCCGCGCTTGGTCGGCCCGACGTTCTGCCATTTCAGGGTGAAATTGTAGTAGTCGCTCTCGCTGCACTTCGCGATCTGCTCCAGGCTCGGCACCGTGACCCGCAGCACGCCGCCGGGGACCAACACACGGTGCGCCTCCTTGAAGAAGTCGATGGCCTGCTTGTGGGTGACGTGCTCGACAACGTGCTCGGCGAAAACGTAATTCACACTGCTGTCGTCCCATGGTAGGCGCTTGGTGATGTCCACGTCGGCATCGTGGTTGTCCCAACCCGAAAGTTTGTTGTTGCCGCACCCCAAATTTTTTCGTACTAAGGGTAAGGCGCGGCATGTTTCGGCACGGTAAGGTCTGTCTTGATTAGGCACGATCCGGCTGGGCTGGGCAGGTTTGGTCAGGTCCCCGGCGCTTACAGTCGCCGCTACAGTTTGAAGCACGTCAGTTCGTGCCGGGGCCTGGGCCAACGCCATCTCGGTGAATTTGCGGTAGACGCCTTGCTGCGCAGAATCATGTTGATGCGTGATCCAATCCGCGTTTATTTTCTCGATGTTCTGCACGCTGATCTGATTCTTGTCAGCTCGTAACGCTTTCCACGGCATGATCCGGAATTGCTTTGCGTTCAGGTCCTGCTTCAAGATCGCCATGTTGATGTAGCGCTCTGGCGTTGGAGCGACCCGGCGGTTAGGCCAATCGTAACGCTTGATGAAATCACTGCGCGCGATGTAGTCGGTGTTGAAGAACATCAGCCCGGTTTCGATCCATTGTGTCTCTACTTCGACGTTGCGCATGCCGCGCACATGCGTGCTGGCGCAATCGATGCCCTCAGCCTTCATCTGCTGTACGATTGGTCCGACAGGTAGACGCAATAGTGAATCACCCTCGATGTGAGCGACGTATTCGTAATTAAGCTGGCAGGCGATCTCCAAGCCTTTGCAGAACGCGCGGCCCCAACCGTCGCGACCTTGCGTGACATTCCGGCGACTAAGGTGGCCGATGTTGTCGGGGAAGTCGAAGCGCATTTTGTGATGTCGAGTTTTACCGTCATAGAGCGTCCAGTCCTTGAATTTCTTGATCGGTGATTGTGAATCCACCACCAGGAAATCGCAGTCCTGATCATTCAGCGTGACGTGCAGCTTCTCCCAAAGATCAGTGAGATTGTCGCGATCCGGCGAGTCCACATAGAAGGTGCCGAAGAGCAGCGTATTCCGCTGCATCCGGTCGCCCACGAACTCCTTGATCTTGGCCAGCGCCGCCGGGACATCGATGCGCTTGTCGCAGCGGTGGCTGTTGCTGTGACAGTCGCACGGCGTGATCGGGTCGATGGGACAAGTTGGCGCGAGATGAGCACCCACACGCTGTGTTGTGCGGTAGCTTTCCCGGCCGCCATAGACACAGATCACTGCCGTGCCGACTGCCTGCGCCAGAACCGGCGCAAAGCCAGCGTTGCAGAAGACGAGGTCCGCCTCGGCAAATAGTGCCGCCATCTCCGGGAACGCCAGCTCACCCTTATGTAGCTTGATGTCCGCTTCCTGCTGCGGCCCTTCGATCCATTCCCGGCCCTGAGCTAGATCGGCAAGGCTGATCACGAAGTATTTGTCACGGATCGAGCGGAACAGCTCGTCATAGGTCTTCGGGTCTGGATTGCGCGAGCGGCCGTCCCATTCGTTGCGCACCACGATGGGCCGGTGCACCAACAATGGTTTTCCATTGGGATTCCATTGTTTGATTGCGCCCCTGATCTTGTCTCGCCACTCCGGCTTGATCGGCAGGCTGAAATCCGGCCGCTCCGGCATCTTGAGGCCGACGCAGGAGAACATCGCTTCAAGGATCGAACCGTGCTGATCGACCAGCACTTTCGGATAGCCGATGTTGTGCTGAATTGCGTTCTCCGGCACCAGCGGAAAGTTGGCAGCCTGGAACCGCTCATGCTCACGCTGCATCGTCTTGGCCTGGGCGTGCAGGCTGGTCGGCCGCATCACCAGCTTGAGCCCGCGCTCGATCAGGTCGTGATAAAGCTCGAAGTGACAGGTGTGCAGCCAGACATCATAGGTCTTGAGTAGCTCGCGCATCACCGCGCGCTGATGGATGTTATCGCCGATGCCGAAGTGACCGCGCACCGAGAGTGCTTGTCGGCCGGTTGCCGGTGCTGGTGGCGGTGGCTCGGCCGCGGCGCTCCTGGCGAAGGACATCTTCTTGATCACGAGGTCGCCGCGCATGCAGAGCTGCTCGAAGGTGCCCTCGTTGATATCGACGTGCTTCAATGCGCCGGGAGCCACCTCGATCTCGCGCTCGTTCACGTCGTAGAAGACACGCTTGGAAGCCGAGGCATTGAGGATCGAGCAGATCATGGCATTACTTTAGTGAGAGCAGCGCATAGGCCATCATGCCAGGACACTGACGTTGCTGACATGCGCCTTCGGCCATCCGCGCTAATGAAGAAGACGGCGCATTCGGATCAGCGGCTCTAGTCATCCGCTCGTGTATGGTTTCCAGGACCCGGAGATGGATTTGATGGCGCGCCTCGACCATATTGTCGAAGCCATCGGGGATGTCAGCTGGCAACCCAGCCAAAGACCGCTTAAGCTTGTACCATTCCCGCAGGTTGGTCTTGATATTATCGCGGCTAAGATCATCCGGTATTTCAAACTCAACAACCTTCAAATCAGGCCGCAGATGGCTGAACTGATCGGCGGCCATCTTCGACGGAAAAGATAGAACCGGAATTTGGTCTGCGACCACGAAATATGTTTTCATGTTCACGGTTTCTTTCTAGCTGGTTGACCCGGTCCTGGCCGATAATCTTTTGGTTTTGACCCGACAAGAGCAAGGCCGCCGCCGGTCCCCTGATTCTTCCACTCAACGCCATTCGCCTTGTCGCGGTAGAGCCAGATGTTCGGTTTACCAAACGCTTTCACCGCTGCTTGTTTGTCTGGTGGCGGGACCACGTTGTTGTATTTCGCATTCTTGCTTGGCCAGACAAACTTGGACAGATTGGCTTTCGTTGGCGGGATATATTTATTGAGATAGACATGCGTGTAGGCGTATCTGATCTTCTGGTTTGGTCCGGTGGCCTTCCACGTTCCTTTTTCCTGCTCAAGGCTCGGCATCCCGAATTGACCGCCTTTCAGTGACATCGCAAACGTCTTTTCAGTTTTCCAGTGGCTACCCTTCTTCGGATACACCGTAAACTGCGGCAGCACGCTGATCTCTGGCACCACCTTGTTGTTGATGACGAATGCCACCTTTGGGGGCACCTCGATGCCCGGCGGCGACAGTCCAATGTGGGCCGCTTGGACCCCGGCCAAGGTGTCAATGAACTCTATCAGAGTCTTGTTGTCCTGCTCACCGGACAGCACCATTCCTGATAGATCGAACGAAAGGAAGATGTGATTCCAACTATCTAACACGAAGCCGCCAGTCTTGAATGTCAGCGAGTTAACGATCTCCTGGTCAACGCTGGTGTTCTCCTCTGGCCACGCACCAGTGAGCTGGAAGTTGATGCTGCCGTCGTAGAACAACGTGGATGGAATGGCTGGTGTGCCGTAGTTGACTTCGGGGAGCTTGTCGAAAACAACGACCAAATCACCGTACGCGAAATATTTTGCCGTGCCGCCGGTATCCACCCTAATTGCCGGGTGATCCGGCACTCCCGGTGTCGGCGTCGGCTGCATGGTGTTGTTCAATGGCGAGGACCAGAAGTTGGTGAAGAACACCTCGCTATTGATGAGATGGCTTAAGCTGCAGACATCCCCTCGTAGGACCGAGGTTCGGCCGGGTAGGCTTAGCATGGCCTGAACCTGAAAGTATCCACTCCAGGTCCAGGTCATCGCCTTAGCAAATAGACCATAGTAATCGCTGGCTTCGTTCAGCGCGAAATACGGCCCGAGCGGTCCCAGATTGACATCACAGAATTCGAGAATGCCGGTGTCGTCGAAGCCGTAGTATCTCACAGCCGGAATGATCGGAAAGATGTTGCGCCCAACCGGCATGTAGTAGAAGGCCGTGCCCGCGCCCGCCGCCGCGGTCCCGAAGATGATGACCCGAGCTTCCTTCCAGCCGTAACCCGGATCAACTGACGGATAGGCTATGCAGCCATCGAACGGGAACCAGCCGTCCTTGCTCATGTCCTTGCCGCCGATATAGATTCCGCCGATATAGTCCGGGAAGGACGGCATGCCGAGTCCGCCCACCCACCAGAAAAATCCGAGATACCCCTCCCAGAACATATTGCAGTTGATGCCGATGCCGGTGCGTGGCTGAGCGCTCTGGCCGAATTGCATGATGGGGATGCGCTGGCGGACGTTCTTAGGGGCGACGTGCGGGTCGATTTGATCGGCACGCTTGCTTTGTGCTGTGCCAGCCTCCGATGGGATGTAGACCCAGGTCGAGATGGTCATGCTGGACACATCCTCGCCTACGCCGCTTGTGTATGTTCGTGTCATTGCTCTTCCGGCGCATACTCGACGGCGATGACGTTTGATCCGACATTGACTATGTCCTGAAACGGATCAAGGCGGATGACATTTTTGAGCTCTACCGAATCCCTGGAGAGCTGCTCGAACAGCGGCTCCACGTCATAGCGGTTCTCGTTGAGTACGAAGTTAATACGCTGGCCTTCGAGGCCGGATCGACCAATCGTGGAGTCAGCCCCAAACTTAACAATGAACTTATCCGTCATCTCGACCACAAGAAAGAGATAGTCATCGTCGTCATGCTTTCCGTCCTGCAGGGCTGCCTTGTATGTCTGCCAGTCCACAAGCTTCGGGTTCTTGCCGTCAGCATCCGCCATTTTCATGCCATTGAGATCGTTGTTGACGATCTTCATGAAGGCGGTCACCCTGGTTTGCGACGGATCACCTTCGCTACCATCGAGCAGATTGTCGTTGAAAACGAACTGAACGATCTGCCCCTCAAAGATGTCACCGCGCGGCAGCTGTATCTTCATCTTCTCGATGATCCAAAGGTTGATGTCGTTGTCGTTCATCGAGAGATCGCTGTTAGGATCACTTGGGACATCCGGGTCCTTGATCCTCCGCTTCTTAGTCTTGCGCTTTGCGTTGGCGTTCTCACCCTGCATGTCAGCCTTGCTGGCATCGACACCATTCAGCTGATTGTTTGGATCATCGTTCCAGATAAACTTGTATCGGATGTCCTGCGCTTGCACACCCTCCAGCGTGCTTTGGAAGTGCACCGGCATCTCATCCGTCCTACGTACATCGACAAACAGATCGGTGACGATACCCTCCTCGTTGGTGTCGGGGTTGATCGCCGTCTTGTAGACGCGCTTGACGTGACCTTTTGGTGGAAGAGCCATTTTCAAATTGCCATGAAAGCGAGGATTGGAGCCGGGATTTGCTTACCCATTTGGACGGCGGTTGCATAGCCATCAGCGTGGCCAGCCACCGGGATCGAGCGCGAACTGATCGCGTAGACGGTGGCGTAGCCATCCGCGTTCCCGGTGATGGTGAGCGGTGCGCCAGCGACGGTGCGCCAGACTTCGAGGTTAATAGATGTGACACGAGCATTGCCGCCCGATGATTTGATCCAGACTTCGTTGGTAACCATAGTCACGCGAACGCGACTGGGATTGATGACCCAGACTTCGTTGGAGACTATGGTGGTACGAACAGACATGTTCTTCTACAGCAATAGTTTGACGCTAGGCTTGAGTGCGTTCACGTTGGCGAAGGCCCAAAGGGCACCAGTGTTCGGGTCTACAGGATAAACTCTCTGCTGGATGACGTAGTTGTTTGTGAGGATGAGGGTTGGCAGTGTATCGACGGTCCCACCACTGGTGAGCTGCGCTGTGACCCAATGCGGCCCCGAATCGTCCATCCGGGCCATGTAGGTCATAGATACCGCGACGATTGTTAGCGGCTCTGGCGTCACTGGGGCGATACCGTACTGGTCCACATTGTTCACGCCGTTGGTTAACACGTAGCTCGTATCGCCGTCCTCGGCCGTGTCGGCCACCGCCTCGAAGTTATGGAGGCCAGTGTTGCGGCTCCAGGTGATCGCGATGTCGGCGTTCGGTCGCTGCTGGACCGCGTACACGTCTCCCTGCCATGTGTTCGGCTGCGCCCCCTGGTCATTGAAGACATAGAAGTCGTCACAGTAGTCATTGGTCGGCGTCGTGCCTTGAAGCTGGATACCGTTGGCGAAGAAATTGGCGGTGCCGTTCCGAGTGTTGAGGCCGGTCGCTACCCACGGCAGACTGGCACCGTTGATGTCGATGTGCCGCAGCTCCACTGATCCTGCCGTGTTGTGGACCACGATCTTCACTTCGAGGTGCATCCACATGCCAGCGGTTGGGGCGAGCACCGGCGAGGTGGCCAACACCGTGCCGGTGGTTGCACCGTTGGTGACGACAAAGTCACCACCGTTACGCAGATAAAGTCCCCCTTGGATTGCTGGACCGTTCTCGTCTCGCCAAGCGAAGCCAGCGATGGCTGTGGTGCCGCCGTTGACGTGCGCTTGCGACGAGAAGAGATTCAGGTTCACGTAGATGGTGGAGCTGGTGTTTGGAAATGGGACAGTGTTGAGCGTGGTGCCGAAGGAGCCGCCGTTGCCGAGCGCGCAGGCGCGGCCGGTGCCAAATCTGGTGCTGGTGGTCGTGAAGGGAGGAAGCGCATATGACGACCAGATCGCATTGTTCAACAGAAGATCGCTTCCAGCATTGTAGAAGTCGAAACTGTCACCAATCATCCAAGCCATGGTTGATTCTCAGGTGAGGAGCTTGATGCCGAGCAAGCATGCGTTGACAGCGCTCGGCGTCCAGGCCAGCCCCGTGTTCGGGTCCTGTGGGTATGCCGCCGAGACGTATGCGTAGGTGCTCGCGACATTCATAGTCGGCAAGTTGACCGTCGTGCCTCCGCTGGTGAGCTGAGCGTTCATGGTGTGCGGACCGGCGTCGTCCATTCTTGCCTCGTATCTTGGACAGACCGCAATGATCGTGTTCGGTGTCGGCGACAGCGGGGCCATCCCATAGGTGTCCGTGGCGTTCACCGTTAGGGTAGAAACGTAGGTCGAATCACCGTCATCCTGTGTGTCGTCCACCGCAAGGCAGTTGTTTGGTCCCGTGTTGCGCGCCCAGGAGATCGCGACATCCGAAGTCGGCAATTGTCGGACGGCATGCACGTCGCCCTGGAAGGTGTTCGGCTGCGCGCCTTGATCGTTGAAGACGTAGAAATCGTCCATGCCCTCGCCCGCAGCAGAATTCGATTCGACGTTGACCACGTTGGCGTAAAAATTAGCTGAACCGTTACGGGTGTTGAGGCCGGTTGCGCTCCAGCTTGCGGTGGTCGATCCATTGAGCCGCAGCTCAACGGTCCCCGCCGTGTTGTGGATAAATATCTTGACCTGAATATGCGCCCATTGACCTGAGAGTGGCATCAGCACTGTCGAGGTCGCCAGCACGCCGCTGGCGATGGCCCCGGTGGTGAGCACGAAATCCCCACCGTTGCGCAGGTAAAAACCACACTGGATATTGGCGGTGGTGTCGCGCAAGGTGAAGCCTACAGTTTTTGTCGTACCGCCGTTGACATGGGCGTTGCCCCCCGAGATGATGTTGCAGTTCACAAAGATCGTCTGGCTGTTCGTGAACTGTATCGTCGAAGCGTTCCCAGCCGTGACGCTGGTGTTCCCCAGTTGCAACCAGATACTGCCCGCAAACCGTGGGGACGATCCCGACAAAGTGCATTGCGAGACCGCCTGCCAGATCGACGGGTTGATGGTCAGGTTCGCTCCGGCGTAGAAGTCAAATCCGTCGCCGACTAGCCACGCCATCTCAGTTCTCCGTGATGGTGGTGCCGGTGGTGAGGACGGGCGCAATAGTGTTGACGATGGTGATCGTAGGGGTGATTGGTCCCCGATACATGAGCTTGCCGGTCCCACCTAAAGCGAAACCTAATCCAAACCATTGCAGAACTTGGCCAGCTCCGCCGGTTGGAGTCGGAAACGCCACCGGACCCGCGAGCACACACGCGTTGCCGGTCACCACGAAACCGGAAGCGGTCCTGGCCACCGGAACGCGGGCGTAGCCGGTATATGTCGCCTCATTGGTGGTCTGGTCGCCGCCGATCCCAGGATCAGTCGTGTGCAGACTGAAATAGAGAAACGTCAGCGGCGAGACTGCAGCGTTGTCTGCGAGCTGTACTATGGGTGTGGCGTTGAAGATGAGCTTCAACAAGTCATTATCGAATATCTGTGCTTTGCCGCCGACCACGTCCGCCTCCTACATGTAATTCTGTCCGATGACACTGCCGTCGATGGTGGTGCCACCGTCGAACGAAGTGAGCGCATAGATATCGCGACCATTGACTGACACGATGGGTTGCGCGCCGCCCGGCCAACGGTAAGCGCCCGGCCAAGTCCAGGTGTAAGCCCCGGTGTTGCGTATCTCCAGCAGGAGCCTGCCGAGCTGTCCAGCCGGTGGCCAATTGGTGACGCTGTTCAAGGTCACGCCATTGGTCATCACCACGCGCTGCACCGATCCCAGCGAGTAATCAAGATCGAGCGAGCCAAACACATTGATCCCGCCCTTGATTGGAATATCGGCGGTTAGCGAGTTCACCCACGCGCCGCCCTTGTACGTAATTATCTCGCCAGGGAGTGGACCGATCACAGTGGCGTCGAAGTGTGGTGGCGAGTTCACCCACGCCGCCAAGTCAGCATCCCACGTCAGCAGATGACCATTTGCAAGCGCAGGCGACTCCAGGATGATTACATCGCTCAAATCCTCAAGCTTAATCGAAGCTGCCGCAACTGAGGCAGCTATCCATACAGTGCCATTGAATGTCAGCACCTCGCCCGCAGTTGGGGCCGGAGACGTGAGATGAACATCAGACAAATCACTAAGCTGTGCAGTTTCCCATTGGCAGATAAAATCGACTGTACCGACCTTGCGCAGGAAAGTCCCGTCAGCGCCACCAAGCGGCAGCGTGTTCGCCGCGTTGGTCAATAAGAGACCATAGAAGTCATGCCCGAGACCGTCGTTAGCGCCGGGGTCGAATGTCGCTGCGCTGGTGTGATTGAGCCGCACGATGTAGGTCGAGCCGCCATGAGTGAAAATGTCATTGGCGACATAGGCGTGATTTGGCAACCACTCGCCGACGAACTGTATTGACGCAACCGGCAGCGTGAACGGACCATATATCGTGTGATCCGTCAGCACGAAGGTGAGCTGATTGCCGATCACCAGGATGTTGGCGATGCCGACACCCTGCTGCGCCTTGGCCGCGATGTCCTGGATCGCTTGCCAGAAATTGTAATCGACATCGACTGGATCGAGGTCTTCTGATTGACCAGGACCCCATGGGCCGGGAGTGCGGAATTTGTAAGCCATTACTGCTGCTCCCTAGCCTCCACCGCCGCCTGCTCCATGTAGTGGGTGACGGTGATGTCCCAGTGCGCAGAGCCGGTCTGGATCGGCGGCAGCGGGCCAGCACCAGAACCGCCAAAGCCGGGCGTGATATAGATCGGGGTATTGTTCGAGGTGTTCGGTTGCGTCAGATAAAGCTGAGCCGGAGCTGGTGTCGGCAGCTGATAAGCTCGGACTGCATCATCGAGACCGCGTGGCATGTCACACCATGGCCGGAGCTGAGAGATTGACGGTTTCTCTGATCATCATGTCAGTCGTCTCGACCGCGTAGTAGTTGGAGAACGGACCATTGGTCACCGGCTTGAGCACCAGCTCAAACCAAAGCCCCGTGCCCTGCAGCATCTTTTGCAATACCGCTATCTCAACTGCGATCTGGATATCGTAGAACGGCGAGACTGGTACAGTGATGGTGCCAGACGCCTGACCGCCAATCGCAGAGAAATTGACATACTTTGTTTGATTGGCCGCCGCGACCGCGTCATGCACGATCTGGTCTAATTCCAGTTGATAAATCTGGAGATTGAGTGGGTTGATCGTGGAGGCGAGCCCATGCCAGCCCTGTTTGAGGATCACATCGCTGGGATTAACCGGGAAGGTGAGCCCATCATCGTTCGGGGCAGCCGTGGGTGGGGTGTAACCCATCTCGTTGCCCATGGTATCGAACGGCCCAGGCTCCCACGGCGAGTTCAGTGGCGGGCATCCAACGGGAATTGTTGGCGGAGTCGCTGGCCAGTTTGGCGGTGTCGGCGTGGCCAGGAACGATATGCCGTCCTGCGGATTCCAGCCCGGTGGCCGCCAGTTCGGGTCTCCCGGTGAAAGCAGCGTGCGTACGCTGTAATACTTCTGGTACCCCGGCTTGACGTAGCCTTCCTTGACATAGGACGGGATGCGCGCCTCGGAAAAATTGAAGTCGCCCGATCCGAGTGAAGTGCCGACGCTCGCGCCCAGCACAACGGAGCCCTTCACCACGCCGCTGTCACCGTTGGCGCTAAGCTTGTACGAGACCACCTTGCCGGAGGCCGCGCCGCCAGGGATGCGCCGGTCGCTCACCTGTCCGTTCATCCGACATGACAACTGAGCTGCTACCTCGAAGCGGGTGTCGAAGGTGATCTCGCCCGCGCGAGCGCGCTTGCGCAGCTTGGCACGCGCACGGCAGAACCCGTGGATCAGAGACTTCTTGCCGCGGTCAGTCGAGAAGAACGTCGAGGCCGGTGTCATCCCAGGCCAGCCGCCAATCGGCACCTCGGCCAATCCTATGTTTTGCCAGATCACGCCGCCGTCCACGGTCTGACTGCCCACTGTTTGATTGAACGTGGTGTGGAATTCCCCGCTCACCCCAGTCTGGATCGCGATGTAGAGATATTGCCCAGATGGATTGTAAAACGTCCTGAATGTCGCGTGCTCGCCCTGCCCGATGCCGCCGAGCAATCCAGAGCTAGTGCACTCGTGCATCAGCTCACCAGGGCCACCATTGTAGCTGCAGAAGATGCTGTAGATCGGCACCGCTGTTCCGGTCGGCGGATAATTGAGCTGGCCAGGGATTTGTATCGAGTTGAAGTCTGGCACACCCGACACCGGCTTTGGCAGGATGATCGCTCCGAGCGGGACATGGCCAAGCCGCACCCAGTCCTGCACGCCATCGGCCGGAGGTGTATCCCCCAGGCTGACCCAGGTGACGGTGCCATCCTGCGTCGTATGGCCAGCGATGTTCGAGAACGTCGGGATCACCATGCCGGTGTTGCCGCTGTTGAGCGCAACCTGCGACGAGGTCTGGCCCGGCACGAGCGGATTATCTGGAAAGATGATGGTGCCGACATCGACATGACCGCCCATGCCGACCGTGTCCCAATTCAAAAACTCTAGCTGCGGCACAGATAGATTGCCGCTCTTCAAGGTGATCTGCTCGGTATCCTCGACCACGGTCGGGTCAAACAATGTCGGCTGAACGCCAGCCCTGACGGTGGTCTCGGCACGCTCCGAGCGCTGCCGGTCGGCCATGTAGACCATGCTAAGAACCGCGAGCGACTGCTTGCCAAGGAAGTCGAGCGCAAAAGTCTTGTAGCAAAACCAGTCGATGTCCTGCTTTGCTGGCCGGTTGATCGGAGCCGGATCACCGAAGCCATCCAACGCATTTGGATCGATCAGGCCAATCACATTGATCTCTTTGAGCTTGATCGTCTGGCCCCACGGCGGCGTGTAGTTGAGCGAGACCGACATGGTGTCGCCGGTCTGATGCTCCTTCTCGGTATTGGTCCATTGGTATGAGATCGATGTGACTTGCGGTTTCTGCTGCAGAAGCAATTGCTGCTCAAGCGATGGATCGCGCTCGCCAGCCCATGACACCCCGGCGTACCAACCGCCGCCCAGGTTGCTACCGCTCTTCGGCCAGTCGCCGACGAATTGATCAGACCCCAACGTCGGCCATGCCCATTGCCCGACGAAGAACGAGCCGCGATATTGCTGCTGCCATTGCACCTCAAGCTTCACGTTGATCGCTTTGAGCGGGGACTGCAGTAGCCGCCAGTTCACGCTATCGAAGAACACATCACGCGCAGCGAACACGATGGTGCCGTCCTCGCCGACCAGGACATCGCTGGCGCTGACCCGATTATCGATGCGATCAACGTGATAAAGCGCTGACCAACCTTCCAGGATCGCGTCTGGATCGTCACGCTTCGAGACCTCGAAGAACAGCGGATCGTAATTCGGCAGCACCTTGAGCGAACGAGCGACTTGCTGCTTCTGATAAACGTAGTCAGGCGCGCGCGCGATGAGCTGCAGCTTGATGGTGTTGTGCAGCGTATCTTTCGGAATGCCGACCAGCCGTCCATAGAACAATGGCAGCGGGCCACAAGCGTCATAGCTGTAGGACAACCAAGCCCAATACTCGCGCGCTGGATTGATCAACCCGACATAAGGATTCTTGATCTCAACGGTGGCCATGGGTATCTGGCCTTCGTCGTGCTCGATCAGCAAGTCATAAACCGGCTCATCGAGACGCGCGAGCGATATGTCCCACGGCGCGCCCTTCGGCACCCAGGCGAAATAGAAGGTGTATTCGGTGCCGCCACCGGCTGCCATCACACCTCCTCCAGGCTGAGTTGCCACTCGTTCATCCCGGCCCATTCCCTGAAAGAGTTTCTGATGTCATCCACCATCATGATCAGAACCGGGCGATAGTAGGTGAAGGCCCCTTGTACGCGCGAGGAGCCAGACACGGCCGGGCGAGCTGGTGTCGATCCGGTCAGATAGTTCAGCTCGCAGGCACAGAACACTTCGACGGTCTGGCCGATCCAGCCGTCGTCGAGGCACGGGGTCTCGCCATCTGTGCAGCTGATCACGCTCTTGTACTTGCGAAAGCGAGTGTCCGCGAGCGAGCGTTTGACGCCATTGACATCACGCCGCGTCCAGGCGTCCCCGCTTGGCCTGATCAGTTCCAGCGTCTGGGTGAGATTACGCGCGGCATATGGCGTGAGCTGCAGTGCCGTCATCCCCGACAATGGGGTGATGACGAGAAGCGTGCCCATGGCCGCCAGTTGCGGATTGATCGGCATGTCACGAATACCAAGTTGGACGTTGGCCGGTTGAGCTAATCTTGCCCATCAGCGACGACCGCCTGACCGCCTCCATCGTTTCCTCGCTCACCGCGGCCGGGAAGTTTCCGGCATTGGTGCGCAGATCGAGCTGATAGACACCGAGAGAGTTGAGACCAGCGAGCGCCGATGCGCTGGCGGTGAACGGGCCACCGTAAGTCGAGCCCGGCATATTTGCGATGGAGCTGCCGTACTCCGCTGGATTGATGCCGCGCTGCAGGCGAGAGGCCAAATCCTCAAGCGCCGCGCGTGTGATAGCTCCGCCCATGTCTGGAGGCGGGGGCGGAAGCGGGCCACCTTCCTGGTATCCGACAAGACCGCCAGCGAAGTATCTCCTGATCAGGCCACCAACCGCTTTCTCGTCTTCGTCTGATGGTGGTCTATCTATTGGAGCATCTTCTTGTGATCTATTACTCCAATCTATTGGAGCGCCAGCAGCGTCACCCGCGTCGGGGACATTTGGAATGCTTGGAGCGCTTGGAACATTATCATCTCTTGGGCTCCAGGTTTTGATCGGTGTTGCCAAATCCTTATCGCTGGTTTTGACAGGGAGATAGAGCGGATTGCTTTCGATATCCTTAACGTAACCCTTGGACCACGTCGCCGAGAACATGGGATCAAATTTGACCCCAGGCTTACCAAAGGTGGTCGGATCATTTGGGTTGTACGGCTTATCTTGACCTTCCGGCCAGTATCTCCCTGCCGATGAATTATATTTGACATCCGCACCACCGCCTGGGGTGGAGATGGTATAATTCTGGCCAATGCCGGGCTTCAACACCGTGATCGGCCCTGCTGGACCTCGCCACACTTGTGCATGCGCTATGACACCGGCCCCGGTCGGACCTCCCGGCATTCCCATGTTTGGTGGAAGTTTCCTGCCGACACGGGCTCTCCACAGCGCAACATCCTGGGGATTATCTGGATCGAAACCGTCATGTTCGATCAGCGCCCGTTCCTGATAGCTCGGAGGAATGTAGTCGCTGTCCGCAGTGTAAGGATTGCGCGTGACCGTTGCTGATGGCGCTGAGCCGGAGGCAACCGCACCACCTCCCTGGAAACGAGTCCTGACTGCTCTGCGCCAATTATCCTCCGCTTGATGCAACGCATCATCAAGCCCCGTACGCAAGTCACCGGTAGAAACCGCCCTCCGCCAGTTGGCTTCCGCTGCATGCAGCGCGGTATCGAGCCCAGTAACCAGCGGGCCAGTCTTGACAGCCTGTGCCCATTGCGCCTCCGACCGATGCAGCTCTGTATCTAGCAAGGTTTTCATCGGGCCGGTTCTCGCAGCGCTGGCCCATTCCTGCTCTGAGGCACGTAGCGCCATATCGAGGCCAGTCATCGACTGTGGGTCTGGAACCGCACCACCTTCCTGAAACTTCCCTGCATTGATCCGATTCAGGAGCCCGAGCATTCCAGGTCTGCTCGCCTCGCTCGCGCGAACAACGAACTCACCCGGCGAGGCCATGATCGGGATTTGATCGCTCGTGCCGGTGCCCAGGCCATGCAGAAGGCCACCGGCTTGTTGACCATAATCCGCTTCCGTAAATGTTATCTCCTTTTTACCTCCGCCGCCGCCGCCACCTGTTTGTGGATTAGGAAATTCGATGCTGCCAATTTCCTGCGCCTTCTGTTGTAGCCTTTGGACGACCTCTCCGACTGCTCCGGGCAATGCATTCAGCGAGGAATCGATATTGCGAAGTCCGGTCTCGAAAAAGTTGAAAGCTTTGATGGCAGCCGTTGCCGCATCCTGCATGAATTTCATATCGGCGGTTTGCCCAGGCACAAGCCCCGCCGCAGTCTGCAGCGCCGCACCCCTTGTATCCTGCCGTGCGGCCTTCATCTCCAAGGTCTGCTTCGCCATCTCCGCTTTGAATTCTTCAATCTGCTTATCGCGCTGTTCTTGCTCCTCCGGCGTGCGGGCTGGCGCGACCTTATCGAGCAATGCCTTGATGTCTGGGGTAATCTCCGGCCTTGGCTTCTTTAGGAATTCGACAATTCCCTGGACCGCATCGCCAAGACCACGTCCGCCAACTGTCGCCTGAACTGCCCTCTCTAATTCCTGCGTCCGCCGGTCTTCCGGCAGCGCCCTCATCATCGGGCTTTCGTTAAGCCTCCTGAGCGCATCCAGAACGCCCTTTACTTCAAACCCGCCCTCGCGAAAGAGTGCCTTCTGTAGGGTACCGGAATCAACCTGACTAATTTCAAAACCCGGCTCGGCCTCGCCGCGAATAGCTTTTTGGACAGTTTCAATGTCCTTGTAACGAAGGCGCGCCGCAGCCTTAGTAGCATTAGTGTCTTCTATTCTTGCCTTTTCTTCTTCATCGGCCGCCGCTGCTACACCGCGAATAGCTTTGTCTCTATTGGCACGCGCCTCTGCGATTCGCGCTTCGGCTGGAAACGCCTTCTGCAATATTGTGAGCTGGAGTTCAGCAAGCTCGGTTTGTCTGGTATGAAGATTGGCGAGCTTCTCGGCCTGCGCTGCCTCCTGTGCCTGTAGCCGCGCCTGCTGCTCTGGCCCTACGCCAGCGGCAACTTCCTCACGGCGCTTCCGCTCCGCGATGGTCGCTCGCCGTTCATTGAGATCGGACTGTTCGAGATTGTGACGCGCGGTTTGTAAAGCCTGTAGCCGCTTGCGCTCCTGTAGGTCCGCGTCTGGTTCTTGTCCGTAATATCTTGCCCTGGCCTCCTCATAGGCAATTTGTGCGCCCTGCCGACCAAGCCGCGCCCCCTCGACGGTTAGAGGACCAGCGATTTCGGCAAGCCTTGCCTCCTGCGGAGCATAACGTTCCGCAATGTCGGCCCGCGTCCGACGCATCTGCGCGCCGCGCTCACCGAGCTGCGCACCGCTCACCGCCAGGGCAGCCGCCTCGCGCTGCTGCTCCATCATGGTAGCTTCGGTCTGTTGGACCTTGATCAGCTCGCCTTCGGCCTTCTTGGCGCGATCAACAGACAGAGCACGCTGATCATGCGCATCGGCAAGCGCACGTCCTGATGCTTCGACCTTGAGATTGGCCTCGATCTGCCGGTCGGCGGAATCTTCAACCTCGTGTGTGATCTCCGGCATCGACCGCCTTGCCCGCACCGCAAGACGGAAGAAGGTGTGATCAAGCTCGTTGGCGGGAACACCAGCTCGTTCGAATTGATATTGAAGCTCGACCAGCTCCCGCCTTGTGAGCCCCATGGTCTCGGCCAGGAGCTTGTTTTTCTGGGCCGCCTCGACCGCCTCTCCTGCAGTGTCGATGATCGCATCACGGCTTTTCTGCGCTACCGTGATGGCCGCATATCCAGCCGAGAGCACGCCAGCGGCCGGAGCGAGACGGGCGGCGAGTGCACCAAACCGGCCAGTGCCCGCCACCAAGGCTCCTGCACCACCAAGGGCGGAGGCTTCGAGCGCGCTGCCACCGGCCATCTCGGCGGCTGCACCAAAGCCACCCGCACCAGACATTTCGGCGACGACGCCCGTGCTCGAACGGGCGGCAGCAGCCTCAGCTCTCATCGTTGCTGCAGCTGCTCTCGCCTCCGCGGCAGCTCGCCCGTATCTCTGGCCGAAGTCCATCGCCTGCCCGGCCAACTGCAGGACAGTCAGCATCGAGGCGTCTTTGTCCATGTAGGTCGCGAACGCCTTGACCCCGGACAGGAAGGAATTGATGCCAAGGGTCGCGCGCTCAACGTCGCTCGCGGCCTCTCTCGGCATCATCGGCGGAGGCGCGGATGGCTGGATCGCCGCCGCGGGGACGTTCTTGACGCCGCTGCTGATTGCGTCGGTGATATTCTGCGAAAGCTTGTTTACGAACGATTTGTCTGATGGGGACCGGCCTGAGAGCTGAGATTCCAGCGCCCCTGAAATATTGACCTTCTTAATCGCGTCTTCGGCTGCTCTGGCAAATTGATCACCGGCCTGCTTGCCAGCCGACGCCGCCTGCGATCCGACATCACCGGGATCGGCCTTGAAGGTGACGGTTACGATATAATTGTTGTCGGCCATGGGCCTACTCTTCTTGCATCAACTCTTTCAGAACGCGCGCAAACGCATCTCCTGCCTTCTGCGCCTCGTCTTGCGCGATCTCGTGCAGATGGAATTTCTTCGGAATGGTGACCGACTCCTTTCCAAAGTACATCGGCTCTCCGCTCTCGCGGTCGAGCAACATCGGCAAGCCTTTCCGGCTGGTGATGCGGAACAAGTTCTCCGAGCCGTACACGCGCGGCCAGACATCATTGCCGTCAGCCCCAGAGAACGGCAGCCACATGTACCCGCTTGGGTTCTTGGCATGGATGGTCGCGCCGTACTCAAACACGGGCCAGTATTTCACCGGCTCGTCGCTCGCCTCCATCTTGGCGGTGACGCGGAAGGTGCGCTGCGTCTCCTCAACCTCGACCTTCCAGGCGTCCACCCAGCGATCACCAAAGTTGCCCGCCTCCTGGATATCCTCAGCTCCGCGGAAGGCGATGAAGTCCCTGGTCTCGCAGGCAGCCTCGCGCATGGCGTCTCGGACCTTGGTGCCGAGCTTGTCCATGTTCATCTTTATCTGGTTGAGGACATCCGCCTCGTTTTCCCACTGGACTCTCAGTTCCATGGCTAGTCCTCAAATGTGAGATCGACCTCAGCGTCCCTCGCCCACTTCATCATTGCGGCCTCGACATGCTGCTTTGAGCCGTTGGTTGCTGTCCTGATCATGCCAACGAAGTCGATGCGTTCCGCAGACTCTCTCCTCCTTTGGATAAACAGGAACGCTGACATTTGCCGCGGCGTCAGTTTCCAGACGCTGGGGTGTCGGGCTGCTCCGAGTTCCTCGGCCTCTGCTGCGATGCCGTAGCCTCCGCCCTTGAAGCGGCTTGTACGACCACTGTTATGGCCTCTGATGTCGCCGACGAGATCAACTCGTAGTCGCTTAGAAAAGGGCCGATACCATCGGGAAACGTGCACCTCCCCATTGCGAGCAACATCTTGATCTGCGGATGCAGACCCAGGTTACGGGCACGCCGCTCGACAATCTCGTGACCGAGAAACGATTCCTCATTCTCATCACGCTGACACGCTGCCAGGAACGCACCAGTCATGCCAGCATCCATCCCCTTCACGGGATGCTTGCCAAACTCGACCAGTATCTCGAATGCGTCCGGGTATCGCTCCATGATCCTCCCCAGGTCATAGCCCGATATCCCGTACACATCGATCAAGCCGTCGCTGCCGATGTCCACCCGCTCATGACGCGGCAGGACATCGAGCAGCGACAATCTACGAAGCATGCACAGCTCCTAGTGTGTGGTGTCGGTCGCGGTTCCGAAGCCTCCTGACACTTCGTCGAACAGAACGTCGCACTCGAAGTCGAACGCGCCCCACGAGCCGCTGCCAGTCGGCAGAAGCGAGATCGCCTTGCTTGGTGTGAAGAGGCAGGTGGGGAATTCGTAGGTCCACTGCGGACCGACGATATTGGTCGAGACGAACTTGAACGCAGCATAGATGAGCGGCTGCGACAAGACCGTGATTGGACTCGTTCGACCGCCCAAGATTGCCATGCCAAGGTTCCTGGCGGTGAACTCCTCCAAGATCATGGTGAGAGTCGCCGAGACCTCGGTGATCACCACCATATCCTTCTTGCGGATGCCGACGCGCGAGCTGTAGTGCTCCAGACGGGTCGGCTTCACCTGGAATGTGAATTCGGTGATGTTGCCCGCATCCACATAGGCCGCGTCCGGGTTGAGTGTTGGCGGGATCAGCTTCACATAGCCGATGCCGCGGCCAACGACATAGTTGCCGACATTTGGCGAGGGGCCGGGAGCAATCATGATGCTATCTCCTTTTGTCGTTAGCGCGCTTGGAACAAGGGATAGTCGAAGACGTACAGCATCAGGAGCCACGCGCCGTAAGCTCCAACGTCTCGGCCGATCTTGAGAGATGTCGTGAATGAGGACAGATAGTGGGTGCCGCTGACCGTGACCAAATCAACGAGCACAGGATCGTTGACGATCACGCTATTTAGCAGATCGTGCCAGCGAGACAGCTCAGGCCCGATTGGGTTCTCGACCGAGCCCATGAGCGTGTTCTCGAAATTGTCCCGCTGTTCGAGCAGAATCATGATCTGCGGGTCCATCCGCCAGATCGTGGTCGGCATGCGCGGGTTCTTGTGCGGCTCCAGCGCCTGCATCAATCGCGCATCGCCATCGAACAGAGCAAACAACGGACGCGGCACACCGAGAATGCCAGCCTTCGGACTGGTCGGCACCGGATTGGGATTGCGCAGCGATGTCTGGACTTCGTTGATCCCCTGGCCAAGCGTGAACAATCGATCAAGGATCGCTTCACGCCGGTTCAGGGTTTGATCAACGCTCATTGTCTTACCGTAAGATTCCAGTAGAGGTGCTTGATGTTGTGCGATCCCACGGCATGTGGTGGAGCGACTTGCCGTAATTTCTCGTTTTCCAATGGCTTGCCGTTGCCGTCGAGGATCGGCATGCCGTCATCGTCGAGCTGCAGCGTGATCAACATTTCTTTCTCGTCGATGTCGATCTTTTCCCCGGTTATCGGGCTGATCGACGAGATGCAGTGATGGCGATCAGCTGGGTTGCTGACGCGGCCAAGCCGCTCCTCGGGGAAGAACCCAGCGTCGATGGCTATGACGAAGCGATCCACGCCCCCAGGCATGCGCAGGATCGCGAGATATCCGAATTCCTCAATCAGATCGAAAAAATCCTGGCGGATGTTTTCCATATCGAGCGGCATGGCTAGAACCTCACGCCGCTGTTGACCACGATCACGGCCGGGAAATTTCTGCGCAACAGTGCCTTGTAGCGCATGCCGTACTGGGTCTGATTGTAGTCGGTGAGTTGATCGGCTGATGGCCAGGGCGGCGTGGACCAGCTGATATTGAGCTCTGGCGTACCCTGACTGGACTTGATCGCCCCGGTGCCGCTGGCTCCGCGCATCAATGTCAGCTGCAGCATATGCGCGGCGTAGAGCTGGACTCCGAGCTGCAAATTCTCGTCGTCGATCCAGTAGGTGCCATCAGTGCCGCAGGCGACCCTTGCCTCCTCGATGGCGAACTCGATCTCGCCGTCCTCGAAGCGGCGGAATTGCTTGAAGCGCATCTTCATGCTGGAGGCGGTCGGCAGATCAGTCATGGCGTGTTCTCCGTCGCCAACACTGTCATGATCCCCCACGAGCCGCCGATGATCTCGCCGCTGGCGTTCTGGATTGTGGCTTCGTGATAATAATTTCTCAGCATGGCGAGGGTGTCCGCAGTGTGCATCTGCACCGTGAAGCTGAGGGGCGAGTCGATGCCGACAATATCAGGCGTTGGGCTCTCAAGTGAACTCTTTGCGATCAGTAATTCGTCCCGCTTGGGGATACCTTGAAACTGGCTATAGACGTTCCAAAAAATTTTTGTGTCAACCAGCGACGGTGTTACGATGGGATTGACGATGAATGTGATGACCTGATTGTACCCGGCAGGTATTGAAAAATTCTGCGGTGTCATCATTGAAACGGTGATGCCGTTCATGGGTCCACCTTTAGCTTCGGGTCGATCCTCGATGCTTCTAGCACAGCATCAGGCTTCGACGCTTCCAGCTCAGCGCTGGTTTTGGACGCCTCCAGCTCGGCGATAGTCCTCGACGCTGTCAGCTCGGCGCTGGTCTTCGAAGCTATCAACTCAGCGCTGGTTTTGGACACTTCCAATTCGGCGCTGGTCTTCGAGGCCAACAACCCGACACTTGGTCTCGACGCCGCCAGCTCGGCCTGGGTCTTCGAGGCCAACAGTGTAGCGCTGATCTCCCAAGCTCTGAGATACTTGAAGCGTGGTCGCGCCTTAACAATGGCTGTTGCAAGCCGGATAAACTGACTTATCCCCAGACTTATCTCGATCACGAAGGTGGTGACGTGGTGAACGCTGGCCTGGAAGGCGACTGCAATCGACGTGCTAAGCGTGATGGTGACGCCCGTGAGCGCCGCGGCGAGGAGCTTCACGTTCTGCGGCGACTGCACCAAAATTCTGCGGGCACTCATTCTCCGCAACGTGACCAGCTCGTCTTGGCTCAGCGTAATAGTCTTGGCCGCTCGCTCGATCAGGCTGATATTTTGCGTCGTGAGCAGCATCGTGCTGACTGTCTTCGCCGCCGTTCTCACGACCGTCACGGTCTCGCCGATCAGGATCACGCGGGTGCGCGGGAAGGTGTGCCGAAGGATCAGGCTCTCGCCCTGGCTGATGGTGATGGTCGCATGGCGGAGCCCACCACCGAGCCCAAGGGTGACCAGCTCCGCGGTCGAGACCTGGATCAAGTGCCCCATCCTCCGGGCGAGGCTCACCAGCGAGCTTTGGGCGACCGTCAGGGTGATCTGATGCGCCGCCCTAGCTAGCAGCGTGACGGCCTCGCCCTGCGTCAGGACGATGGCACGTAGCTTGGTCTGGACCCTCGCCAGGGTGACCAGGGAGGGCGAGGCGATGGTGATCAGCCGGGTCCTGGCCACGGAAAGGCCAAGGGTTACCACCTCGGGGATTGCGACCAGGATGGTGCGGAAATGGGCCGCCCGTGCCGTCAGGGTCACCAGCTCGGACTGCAGCAGCTGGATGGTGCGCCGGTAGGCTGATCTTGCCGTCAGCGTGACCGCCTGCGCTTGCGAGATCAGGATGGTCTGCGATGCCAGCCGCCTGAGCGTCACCAGCTCGCCAATCGATACCGTGATCGTCCGCAGGAACGCCTTGGTTGCGGCGAGCGTAACCAGCTGGGAACTGGAGATTAGAATGGCCCTAATGTGCTTCGCCCCTGCAGTCAGGGTGACAAGTGACGGCATGGCCAGGGTAATTAGCCGCCGCGTGCTCCGTAACAGGCTGATCGATTGCGGAGACAGGACCGTGATCACCAGCTTGCCGGAAGCGAGTGGGATCAGCGTCACCAGTTCGCCTATGGCGACCAGGATGGTCTTGGCCGATGTCCTCGTCAGCGTGACGCTCTGACCAATCGAGATCGAGAGCGTCCGCAGCGCGCTCCGCACTCGCGATAGCGTTACGGCTTGGGCCTGCAGGATCGAGATCAGCGCCTGCTTTGATGACTTAAAAGTCAACGTCACCAGCTCGGCCTGGGTGAACACGATAGTCTTCGTGTACTGGATTGCCCCACTGATGTACTGGGTGGCCAGCGTTACAAACTCACCGATCTGCACCGTGATCGTACGCTGCAACCGGCGCAGTGCCGACAATGTGACCAGCTGCCCCGTGCTGACCAAGATTGTGCGCAACGCCGCCTTGATCGCCGTCAGTGTCACGAGCTGAGGCTGACTGAGCAGGAAGGTGCGCGACAATGATAATCGCATCGCCAGCGTCACGAGCTGGTTAGTCATCACGTTGATCAGCACCTGACCTTTGCCGAGATAGCTGAGCGTCACTCTCTCTGGCCATGCGATGGTGAAAGTGCGAGACAACGACAAGCGCATCGCCAACGTAACCAGCTGATTGGTCGCCACCAGGATGCCGCGCACGCTCTTGCGAGCGAGTGTGACGAGCTGGCCCTGTCCAAGCGTTATCGTCCAGACGTGCGCACCGACTCGTGTCAGGGTGACGAGCGACGACTGCGTGACAGTGATCGTCTTGAGCGCAGCCTTCATTGCATTGAGTGTGACAGTCTCCCCAATGCTGATGATCAAAGCCTGGATATGCGCAGCCGATCTAGCCAGCGTCACCGACGAGGACTGCGACAAGCTGATTGTTCTGAGCGCCGTCTTGATCGTGCTGATCGTCACGCTTTGCGCGATGCTGGCGGCAATCGAGACAGAATGAGCTGCGCGCTCGACTAACGTCACCAGCGACGACTGCGCCACCGTGATCAGCCGCAATGCGGCCCTGAGCATGGTCAATGTGACCGTCTCGCCGATGCTGATCACAATGGTGCGCGGATGAAATGCGCTCCTCGCAAGCGTCACCAGCTCCGCGATGGTAACGACAATAGCCTGCTGGGCCTGCTTGATCCGCGCTAGCGTCACCGCCTCGCTCTGGGATATGGCAATTGCCAGGGTATGAAATGCCGTGCGCGCGAGAGTGATCAATTGCGCCGTAGCCACGCTGATCGCTTGTCTGGCCTGCTTCAATCGCGCCAGCGTCACGAGCTGGGCCTGGGCCACATTGATTGCGGCTGGATGCGCCGCCAGCCTTATGAGCGTGACCAGCTCCCCAATGCTGACCTGAATGGCGGCAATTGCCTGCTTGATGCGGGCCAAGGTGACAGCCTGGGCCTGGGCGATGGTGATATTGGCGAAGTGCGCAGCGGTACGGACTAAGGTGACGAGTTGCGCCGAGCTGATCGTGATGGTGCGCAGCGCGCGCTTGATCGCGATCAGCGTCACCGTCGATGGCTGGGTGATGAGAATAGTGCGGAGATATCGCCCAACCTCCGCCAGCGTCACGAGCTGGGCCTGCAGTACCGTGATTGTCTTAGTGAACTGTTGCGTTCCTGAAATGAACGTCGGGACCAGCGTCACCAGCTCCGCGATGCTGATGGAGATGGTGCGTAGAGCGGCCTTGACCCGCGTGAGCGTGACCAGTTGCGATGACAGGATAGATATCGTGCGCCGGTACAGCTCAGTTTCTGTCATCGTGACGAGCTGAGCTTGCAGCACCGTGATGGTTCGCCGATAGAACTCAACCTCCGTCATGGTCACGAGCTGCGCCTGGAGGATCGTCTCAGTATTGGCGATGGCCCTCCGCAGGGTGACGAGCTGGGCTTGCGTGATTTGCACCGGCTGCGATTTGGCAGCAAGACGCACGAGCGTGACCAGCTGACCATGTGCGCTAGTGATCGCTCGCGAGACAGCCTTGGTCCTGGTCAGGGTGACAAGTTGGCCGAAGGGGGCTGTGATCGTGCGCCGGTAGAACTCCGTCTCCGTCATGGTGACAAGCGGCGCTATGACGACATTGATCGTTCTCCGATAGAGTTCCGTCTCTGTCATCGTAACGAGCTGGCCCTGCAGAATTGTCTCGGTATCGACAATCGCCTTCCGCAGCGTAACCAATTGGCCATGGGCGCTGGTGATGGTCTTTTGCACGGCCTTCAATCGTGCCAGCGTCACAGTCTCGGCGATGGATATTAGGATTGTCCTGAGCCTCGATGTCAGCGTTGTCAGCGTAACAAGCTGCGCTTGAGCGATAGTCTCGGTATCTCTGATCGCCTTCAACAATGAAACCAGCATGCCCTGACTGATGCTGATGTTCCTCAGCGTTGCCTTGATGCGCGCCAGCGTCACTGTTGACGGATGCCCACTAAGGATCGTGCGCGGCAGTCTTTTGCTGATGGTTACCAACTCACCGATCTGCACTGTAATCGTGCGACGATAGCTTTCGATCTCCGTCATCGTCACGAGCTGCGGGGTCGAGACCAGGATAGTACGGAGATATTTCCCGATCCCGGTCACGGTCACGAGCTGGCCAATCGAGACGCTAATTGCCTTCCCGACGCTCTTGATGCGCGCCAATGTGACCAGCTCTGCGCTCGATACAGTGATCGTCCGCAGTACGCTTTTGATCCTGGCCAGCGTCACTGACTGCGCCAACGCAACAGAGATCGTCCGCCGCGCCGTCAATTTCGGCTGGACTAAAGATGCTGAGAGTTTCTGCGAGCTTTGATTGATCTGGACTTGCGAACCGGCGGCATTGGTGACAAGCGTCCCCGATCTATCGGTTACCCAGATATTCGGATCGTCGGGCGCAACAACATAGAGAGTGATCAGATATTGTGTCATTTCCTCTGATACGCAGCCCAGAACGTTCCATTCTGCATCCATCCCGGCGCAATAGCTTCATCCAACTTCTGTTTGAAGGTAATCGAATCAAACCCATGATCCAGGATCATTTCGTTGACATCGATGCCGTCGTCGGCCCACTCACCGCCCTCGACCGGCAGGCAGCGGGTGTGATTGTTGACCACGAACAGCTTGCCCTCCGGCTTCAATACATACGCGATTCGGTTCAATGCATCTCGCAGATCGATGCAGTGTTGCAGCGCCCACACCGCGATCACAGCGTTGAACTTGTTGGCTTGGCCGAAAAATATGAGATCAAACATCGACGGATCACAAGCGATGAACGCAGCGCTATCGACCAGCGAGGTGGCCAGCGCTCGCATGTTGGGCGAGATATCAACCCCAACCACCTTGCAATCGAGCTTCTGGATCAACGGTTTCGACAAGCGGCCAATGCCGCAACCATAATCGAGAACCAGATCGCCCTGATTGATATATGGTTCCATCAGAGCGATCAGCGCTGGAGTTTCCTCGTCCCAGCGCTGCTTGACGGTCATCCCCTCAGTCGGGGTCACGATGATGTGGGCAGCTTCCTCAACGGTCTCGATATCGATGAAGCGAGCCGGATCGTAGGCAACTTTCTTTAGCTCCGGCATCAGCATTGTTGACTCCTATGAGATTGATATCGGTGGCGGTGCCGACGGTGGATCGGTGTTGTGCTGCTGCACCGAATTTGTCGTGGCATTCATGAACCCATTAAACCATGCCACAAACATCTGCAATGCGTTGATCGTCACCGGTGGAGGATTGGCTCCGACAAGTTGCATGTTGTAGGTGGTCGCGATCCAAGACAGAATCTGCTGCGCATCGGCATCGCTGATCGTATATGTCTTCGTGCCATTGATCCCACCGCCTGCTGGCCAGTTGATGTTGCTCGGCCAATTCTTCGGAGCCGTCGCTGGCAGAGCTGCGAAGCCGCTCGATGTAATCGCCATCGTTCCCATTGTTTCCTCATGCCACGTCGTGAACCTTGAAGTAGCTGCCGATCTTGACGGCAGTCGCCGTCGCATTACTGGTGTTCTGCGCCGCGCGCACCGTCAGAGCGCCACCCGCGTTCACGGTGATAAGACCCTTGATGATCACAGTACCCGCCGTGCCGACGATGGTCGAAGAGGCAACCACAGTGTTCATCGCTGTCGCCTGCGCGTTGCCCTTGATGCCGTTGTTGCCGCTGTCAACGATCCAGCCGTCGTAGATGATTGCTGTGGCTGTACAGGTGCCACCGATGGTGCATTGGATGCCGCCCGCAGCCGCGCAGGTAAACGAGAGGTGTGCCTCGAACGCATAGGTGCGGCCAGCCGCAACGGTGACGTTCAAGCCTGAGACAACGGTGATGGTGGTATTGCTCGTCCAAGTAACGTCCGCCCCAGAAACACGCTTGAGTCCACCCCATTGAAAAAAACCGGTGATGTCCGCTGCGGTGCCGTTACCAATGCCGACAACACCGGCCGCGATCCGTGACCAAGCGGTGTCTAAAGTACCGTTGCCGTTACCGCTCGTCCATCCCCAGCGCCAAGCGCTCGGACCCTGCGCATATCCCGTGGAACCGCCGAGCTGGAGTGATGATGTGCCTGTCGCGTTCTGAATATTGACCGCGCTGCCGGTGTCAAAGACAATGTTGGCTGATGGTGCTTGTAAATAAAGATCACGCGGCGTACCGGTTCCGCTCGCTTGTGTTCCGATTGTCAATCTATTACTTGATGCGGCCCAGTCAAAGATTCCGCGCTCATAGTTCAAACTATCCGTGTAAGTATTATAGACACGGAAGGTTTGCGCGCTTGTGCCGTTTCGCTCTGCGATGGTGTTGGCTGCGTCTCGGAACAGTTTTGTGTCCGCCGCTTGCGTTGCATCCGCCGAACTGTTTGACCAGCCGATTCCGTAATCGGACGCTACCTGTAAGAATCCCGCTGACCCTGATGTGAGCGCCAATCGCGTTGAAGTACCGTCATAGAAGCCGAACGTCCCCGCCGTGTTCATTGCGATGTCGTAAGTGTGGCCATTTGAATTCAAAATAAAATCGGCGTTCCCTGTTGCCGATGTGTTGCCAATGTTAATTGTTGTCCCAGAATCAGAACGGCGGATGATGCTGAACGCTGTTGCACCCCCGGCTTGGAAATCTGCGATCTTTGATCCGGTCGCATATGCCGTCTGAGTGATGTTGACCAAGATGCCGGTGAACGTGACGCCGCTCGCGTTCCAAGTCTGCGCCAAATTCAAAATCGGGTCGTTGACGGTAGTTGTCGCGTTGCTAACGGTAACGGAGCCAATCGGATCAACGTTGAATTGCGACACGCCGCCGGTCTGCAAGTCCAGCAGCTTCGACGCCGCCGCATAAGCGGTGGCGGTCACGTTCATCCGAATCGCGGTGAACGTGGTCCCGCTGGCGTTCCAGGTATCGGTGAGATTGTTAAGAGGGACGCTCACTGCCGTTCCCCTGGTGGGATGGCGGCTGTTGTATCTGCTGCTGCGCAAACTGCGCTGCTATCATAATCTTCTGATCAATCGGGATAGCAACCTCGGCCGCGCGCATGCCGTTGGCGCGCACCGCCGCATCGAGCAGGCCGCGCAGATTCAATGCTTCTTGCTCAGTTAGCTCAAGAACGATGTTCACGTCAGCCTCAATGAGTGATGATGGTGATATCGCTTCCCGAAGCCGACACTACCACGAAGCATCCAACCTTGAACGGCCACGGAGTGACCACTGCCACATTCACGGTGCTCTTCGAAACATCGATCACAGCCATGACCGTGCCAGTGGCATCCGTGCCATCGTAGATCGTCATGGTTCCGACTGCTGCCGTATTGATGCTGATGGTGGAAATCCATCCTCCACCAACCTTAATCAGCGTGCTGCCGTTAGCCGCGATGTGAGTGACGGCCGCCCCGCGCGGATCAGGCGTCAACCAAACCGGGTTGGCATTTCCTGGGACCAGATTCGGAACTGTTTGTGCTGCAGCTGTGCCAGTGAAAACCAGCGCCGCGAGCAGCGCTATTAGGTGAGCTGGTCTTTCCATGTGAACAGGATGCTGTCGTTGTTGTTGAGCGCGATGCCTGCGAAATCCGCATGAGCGAACAGGCTACCGCCCTTCGCCGTGGTGTTGGCGTAGGTGGCGGTCTGGGAACCGAGCGCGGCATTTGTGTTTGCCAACCCATCCGCCCCGCTGGTGGCCGTCGCGCCAACTGCGTGCGCGGCAGAGGTGGAGCCGAGTTGTGCGCGGACAACCGTGAGAGTCGTGCCGCCCTGGCCAGCGGTGACCAGCTCAACCTCATTTTCCACCTGAATGTAGAAGTTTCCGCTCGCTGGTCCAATGGTGGCCGCCAGCGTGATGGTGGTCGCTGCCGCCGCTTGCGACGAAGTCGCGATGGTCGTGGTGCTCGCCGCGGTCGTGGTGTCAAACAGTCCCGCCTCGGTGATGGTCTTCGCGTTGGTGGCAGTTATCGTGCCGGTCACCTGATAGGTGTCGGCCAGGAACGAAGTCAGCACTAACGATGAGGTGCCAGCCACCCGCGCCTCGGTCTGCGGTCCAAACAAAGCCACGTCACTGTTGGCGCTGGCCGTGGTAGCACCTGATCCCCATCCGATATTCTTCGGCTCAGTGGGCGATCCTGCTGCCTTGACGAATGCCCAGATCAGAGACCGGCCGGGAAACGTTGCGACTGCACTGTTAGCCATAGCTAACCTCCGATTTGCTGCGGCGAGCATCGACCAGATCGATCAGCTCATCCCGTACCTGCTGCATCACGCCACCCCAATCACCGGTCTTGCTTTGTCGAAATAGACGCAGCGATGGATACCACGGACTATCTGCTCGATCATGCATCCATACCCAGTACGGATTCTTGCAGAGCACCACCCAGGCTGGGACACCGAGCGCGCCACACAGATGCGCCATCAGCGTGCATGAGGTGATGACCAAATCCATCTGCAGGATCGCAGTGGTAGTGACCAGGATGCCGCGATTGCCGAGCTGCGTGCCGAGATCGCACACGAGATCGCGCGCACCGAGGCGCTCAATGTCCGCCTGTCCATGCCCGACCTGGAGGCTGTAGAGCCACACACGCGGGTGCTCGGCCAACGGCAGCATCAGCTCCAGTGGGATCGAACGCTCGCCGTTGCGCTCCTGCTCCGGGTTGCCGGTCCAGACGATGCCGACCTTGAAACCATTGGGATCGAATGGCGCTGGCACATCGGCCTTACCCATCCGCATCTGTTCTTCGGCCCGCAGACGTATCAAGCCGGGATCACTCCGTAGCCCATCGAGCGTGCAACGCGAATGCCATGGCAAACTGCCGATCACCACACTGTAATCGCATTCCGGGATCGGTGTACCCTCTGGCACATACTCGCACATGCCACCACGGAAGAAATTCCAGAACAGCACTGCGATCTCGTGCGAGCAGCACAGATAGACCTTGCCGGATTCACCGACCTGATACTTCAACCACGGCAGCCAGCGCGAGAACATCACAGTGTCGCCGAGACCTTGCTCGACACAAGCGAAAATACGCTTGCCCTTGATATCCTCGCCCTTCCAATACGGTGCCGGGAAATTCGGGTAGACCTTCTTGCCTTCCTGCTGGCGGAACGGGATGCGGGTCTCGTACTCTTCCCAGCCGCGCTCATAGTCGCCGAGCGCCAAACGCATCATCGAGCGGCACCACTTCGCGTTCAGATAATTCGGATTGGTCTCCATCGCCTTGGCAAAGCACTGCTCCGCCTCCTCGTAGCGACCAAGGTCGTCCAGGATCAGAGCCTTGACGTGGTGCGCCTCCTCGATTGCACCCATCGTCATCGAGCGATCAGCGCAGGCCAGCGCCTCCTCGTACTGCCGGGCTTTCCAGAACAGCGCCGCCATGTTGGCCCACAGCTCGCGTGAGTTCGGCTGCACGGCGATGGCACGCTTCATCTCCACGATTGCGGTGACGATGTGCTGATACTTCGTGCCCCGCATGAGCGCGATCTTGTTCAGCTCCGTCACCGCCTCATGGACGGGCCGGAAGGTGTCAACTCGACGCTTGGTCGGAAGCTTGACGACCTTGGCCATGCTCACCCCGCTGGCGGGGCAGGCGGTTGCTCGCCCTCTTTCGACATCGTCGCGAATTGCACGATGATGTCGGCATCCTGCTTGAATAGGTCCTTTGCTCCCGGCACATCGGGTCCCTTGAACCGCAGCATGATGCTGCCGTCCGAAAGGTCTTTGGACACGAGCTGAACCTCGAACACATCAACTGTGACATTCATCTCGACGCCATCGACGGTCGCAAGGGCAGGCGCAGTCGTCATGTGCGGATTCTGCGCGGTGTATTCTGCTTGAATCATGTTCGCCTCACCTGATTCCTGATCGTGATCAGCTTGATAAAGGCCCACTTGATCGTGAGGATGCACTGCCACAGCCAACGAGGCATCGACGATGTCAGCTCACCAAGGTCTTTGTCACGCTTCCGATACGCCCCGCAGTTCGGGCAGATAGGGCCGACCGGATGATTGTTGCACGCAGGATTGGGATTAAAGCACCCAGGCCAACCGACCTGAGTATGAGTGTCGTTCTTGTAGACGCCTGGAGCCTGACAATTCCAACAGGCGTGGATGATCGTGCCCTCTAGCGTCTTGCGCGTGATGCCGAAGACGACATTGGCTTCCTGCGGTTTGCTCGTCATGCGGCACTCGGCGTCAGCGCAAGATCGCTCTTCGGTCCAGAGAAGACCGCAACCACGTTGGGATGGAGCTCAATATTCCTCACGGTCTCACCCGGATGGATCATGACCTTGTCGCCGTAGAAGTCGTGCACCACTCGCGGGGCCTTCTGGTTCTTGCTGGTGATGTCGTACTTCGTGGGCCTCACCTTCTTGTTCTCTTCGGCCAATTGATAAAGCCGCTCTTCATCAGGTGTCCTCTCCTGCATCTGGCGATCAACGCCATCACGCGGAGCCGGAGGTGGACCTTTCACATCGTTGGTCCACTCCGGCTTCCCTGCCTTTGTTTCTGACATGGTTCCTCTCCTTCGCACTCTAAAAAACTCACTCGCGCAGCAGCTTATGGCGAGTTCACACCGGAGATGCCGTCAATATAGCGCACGGCACCCGGACGCCGCACCTCGACCGAGCCGACACGGAAGATGCCGGGGATATCGAAGGCGAGCGCGCTGCGCTGATAGACCGGCAGGAAGCGATGCGGCATCGGGACATGAAGCTTGAGCACGCGCGGATCGCGGCGATACACGATCATGCGGCCACCACCGTCGCCACCAGCCGTGTCGAGGCCGAGCACACCGCGCAGCTTGAGCGGAGCGCCTGTGTTGAAGGTGTACAAATTGTACTTGGCCAAATAGTCGAGCGCATTGCCGTAGGTGTTCGGAATGCGGATGTTGGCGAGGCGTTGCAACGCGCTGATCGGCAGCAACACAGTGTCCGCCATCTCGACCGTCAAGCTGCCGGTGTAGACGCCGGTGAGAGCATCTTGCACGTCGCCGATGATCTCGTCCGCGGTCTTCTTCGACCAGAGAGTTGATCCGGCTGCGCCGGTCTTCGCGGTGACCACGGTCACGTTCGGATTGTTGAACAGGCCGGTGACGCTCTTGCTCGCATCGCCACGATACGCGTGATTGTCCATGAACATTTCGTACGCGAAGCGGGCTGCCTCGGCACGCTCGGCGGTGAGATTGAGACCAGGGATCATCATCGCCTGCCCCAACTCTTCGAGCGTGTAGGTGTAGCCAATGCCCGCCATCTCGATTCCCTGCTCGAACTTGTTGCGGTTGATATCCGCATAGGGAATGTCGGTGGCGAGATGGTTGATCCAGTGTGCCTGACCAACCTTGTCCAGAGAGTAGTAGGTGACGCTCTTCGCCCACTCTCCTGCCGAATTGTCGATTGGCAGAAGCTGCGCGTAGATAATTTCGGGGTACTGAATCCGATAAACTTCGGACTCAATGTAAGCGGTTTGGCTGACGAGGAAGCCAAGCGCTTGCTGTGGGTTGTCATAGATGTCCAAACGCATTGCGGTCTCCTATTGTTTGAGGCGCTGGCTTCGCTCCTGATCAGACTGCCCGGTTGCCTGCGATCTGACCGAGCCGCAGCAACGCAAGCCCGCCAGATGCAGCTCCAGTCATCCAGCGCGCGCCTTCCACGGCGACCGCACCCGTGCCGAATTGGCCGGTGGCAGCGTCATAGTTAACGGCGGAGGTGATGGTGACGGCACCGCCGACGATCACCCAGATGTCGCCCATCACAACGATGCCAGCGTTGTCGTACTGGGCATACTTGTCGAGCGTGAGCGTCTCGGAGCGTGGCAGAGTCTGATCGGCGCGCGTGACGCCGACGAAATCGTTGCCTGCAAGGATGCAGCCGCGGTCGGCAACTCCCTGACTGACGGCGAGGCCAAAGCCGATGCCAGCTGCGGTCTCGACGATGCGAGTATCCGTAATGGCCTCGGTTTCCTGGCCGAGCATGCCGTTCTGCGCGATTGGCTGGTAGCGAGTGTAGGTGGTTTGAACCGGGGCTGGCTTAAGCATGAGCCCATCTCCTTTCTAAAGGATGATCGATGTGGTGGAGCGCCTTATTGCTTCCAGGCACCCGTGATGTGCTTGACGTACTCGTTGTACGCCGCGTCCTTCATCTGCTTGGCTGATGGCTGATGATCACCGCCGCCCTGGCCAAGCAGGTTCAAGCTGTCGGCAAGCCGATCAGTGCCGTTGCGCGGCTTGACGTTGGCGATAATCGCCTGGAACGCGCCAGCGATGGCCTCGTCCGT
>Ga0209465_10000104_pt1 | contig 38771 bp, 39 predicted proteins | sample PanSoiPlot1MoBio_FD_188321 | JGI IMG/M metagenome (GOLD analysis project Ga0209465, IMG submission 188321) | Tropical forest soil microbial communities from Panama analyzed to predict greenhouse gas emissions - Panama Soil Plot 1 MoBio (SPAdes)... | ecosystem: Environmental > Terrestrial > Soil...
CGGCCACGAATGCGTAAAGCGATGATTCGCGCGCCGCCGCGACGACGAATCGTCTCGAGGGGAAGCAATCTGGGAGGAGAAAGAGCAATGATAACGAGAGCCCGTGGCGCTGCCGCTATTGTCGGAGCCTGTTTGGTTGCCGGCCTAACTTCGGCGCCAGCCCAAACACCACCGGCGCCTGCTCAGGCGCAGACCCCGCCGGGTCAGACCCCGTCGCCAGGCGGCGCCAAGCTCTATTTCATCAACCTCAAGGACGGCCAGGAAGTCACCAGTCCGTTTCTGATGCAGTTCGGCCTCTCAGGCATGGGCGTGGCGCCCGCCGGAGTCGAGAAATCCAATACCGGGCACCATCATCTTCTCATCGATGCTGGGCTGTCGGGCGATGAGCTCAAGCAGCCGATCGTAGCGGACGATAAGCACCGGCACTTCGGCAATGGGCAGATCGAAGCGATGATCACGCGCCGGCGGGCACCATAAGCTGCAACTTGTGCTTGGCGATTGGTCGCATATTCCTCATGCGCCGCCGCTAATGTCGAACGTGATCACGGTGACGGTGCGTTGACAAGCGCACCTCCCCGTGCAGGGCTTTGGCATGCCCGCTCTCGACCCAGCGGATGTGCTCATCGAACTCTGGCGAGAAGCAAAGCTGGACGATGAGGCCCTTGATGAGGTGGCGTTGACCGGCAACCGCATCCGCTCACCTTGCCCCGGCCTTGCAGCTTTGATCGCACTGCGCCACATGGAAGCCGAGTAGCTGGCACCATCAAGATCGGCACACCGATATCGGCAGATGAATAATACTGCGAACAAATCCGCGGCCAAGTGGACCAAGCGACCCGTTCAGAGCCGGCCGCGCCATTTGCCCGAGTGGAATCTCGACGATCTTTATTCCGGTCTCGACGATCCCGCCATTGACCGTGATCTCGATCGCGCTGATGCCGAATGCGCGGCGTTCGAAGACGCCTATAAAGGCAAGCTGGCGACGCTGGTCGCGGCTGCCGATGGCGGTCCTTCGCTCGCCACAGCGGTGCGCCGCTATGAAAAGATCGACGATCTGATGGGACGGCTGAGCTCCTTTGCCGGCCTTGTTCACGCCGGCAACACGCTCGATCCCGCCCGCACCAAGTTTTACGGCGACATTCAGGAACGCCTCACCGCGGCGTCTATCCATGTCTTGTTCTTCACCCTCGAACTCAACCGGATCGAGGATGCGATCCTGGAAAAGGCGATGCGCGATCCGGCATTGGGCCATTACCGGCCGTGGATCGATGACATGCGCCGCTATCGGCCTTATCAGTTGGAAGATCGGGTCGAGCAATTGTTTCAGGAAAAAACGGTTACGGCTTACTCGGCGTGGAATCGGCATTTCGATGCGACGATCGCCAAGTTGCGGTTCAAAGTTGCCGGAAAGCCGCTGGCGATCGAGCCGACACTGAATTTCTTTCAGGACCGCTCCAGCGCAAAGCGCAAGGCGGCGGCGCAGGCCCTGGCGCACACTTTTAAGGAGAACGTGCAGCAGTTCGCGCTGATCACCAACACCCTCGCCAAGGACAAGGAAATCTCCGACCGTTGGCGCGGATTTGCCGATATCGCCGACGAGCGGCATCTGTCGAACCGCGTCGAGCGCGAAGTGGTCGATGCGCTGGTCGCGGCGGTGCGTGCCGCCTATCCGCGGCTGTCGCACCGCTACTATGCGCTCAAAGCCGGCTGGTTCGGCAAAAAGCGGCTGCCCTATTGGGACCGCAACGCGCCGCTGCCGCAGGTGCCGATGCGGAACGTTCCCTGGACCGAAGCCATGGAGACGGTGCTTGGCGCCTATCGCGCGTTCTCGCCGAGAATGGCGGACATCGCGGCGCGGTTTTTCACCGAACGCTGGATTGACGCGCCGGTGCGGCTGGGCAAGGCGCCGGGCGCATTCTCGCATCCGACGACGCCCTCGGTGCATCCCTATGTGCTTGTGAATTATCAGGGCAAGCCGCGCGACGTGATGACGCTCGCGCATGAGCTCGGCCACGGCGTCCATCAGGTGCTCGCGGCGCCAAACGGGGCGCTGATGGCGCCGACGCCACTGACCCTTGCCGAGACCGCGAGCGTGTTCGGCGAAATGCTTACATTTCAGAAGCTGCTCGCGGCGACGCGCACCAAAAAAGAGCGCAAGGCAATGCTCGCCGCCAAGACCGAGGACATGATCAATACCGTGGTGCGACAGATCGCGTTCTACACGTTCGAGCGCGCTGTCCACACCGAACGCAAAAGCGGCGAACTGACGGCCGCGCGCATCGGCGAACTATGGCTCGATGTGCAGCGTGAGAGCCTCGGTCCGGCAATCGAGCTGAAATCGGGGTACGAGACGTTCTGGTGCTATATCCCGCATTTCATCCATTCGCCCTTCTACGTCTACGCCTATGCGTTCGGCGATTGCCTGGTGAACTCGCTCTATGCCGTTTACGAGAACGCCGCGGAAGGCTTTGCCGAACGTTATCTGGCGATGCTGTCGGCCGGCGGCACCAAGCATTATTCCGAACTGCTCGCCCCATTCGGGCTTGATGCGCGCGATCCGGCGTTCTGGCAGCGCGGACTGGGCGTCATTGAGCGGATGATCGAAGAACTCGAACGACTAAGCGCGTAAGCGGCCAAGCTCTGGCGAAATGGAGGCATGGCGAACCCACCGCTTGACATCGCGCGGGCCGGCACAGCCTAGTGACGGCGATGCTGTAACAGGCAAGCGACTTATGCCCAAGCGCGAACAGTCCGACCGCGAAAAGAATCGCTTTTCCGCCCGCGCCGCGCGCTATGCCCGCGTGTCGGCGAATGTAGGTGGCGTCGCGGCTCGCTATGCCGGCCGGCGGCTTCTGGGCGGCGAGCCCGACCGCGCCAGCGAGGCAACCGCGCTGTCCTCGGCGCTCGGCCGGCTCAAAGGCCCGCTGATGAAGGTCGCACAATTGATGGCGACCATTCCCGATCTGTTGCCGCCGGAATATGCCGCCGAACTGCAAAAGCTTCAGAGCGAAGCGCCGCCGATGGGCTGGGCCTTTGTCAAGCGCCGCATGATGGCGGAGCTCGGCGCTGGCTGGGAAAGCAAATTTGAAAGCTTCGAACATCATCCCGCTGCCGCCGCGTCGCTTGGCCAGGTGCATCGCGCTCGCTCGCTCGACGGCGCAGCGCTTGCCTGCAAACTGCAATATCCGGATATGCAGTCCGCGGTCGAAGCCGATTTGCAGCAGCTGCAATGGCTGTTAGCGATTCGCCGCCGGCTCGATCGGGCAATCGATACGAGCGAGATCGGCAAGGAAATCGGCGCGCGCGTGCGCGAGGAGCTCGATTACCGTCGCGAAGCCAAACACGTCGCGCTCTATCGCCAAATGCTCGACGGCGTCGAGACCGTCCGCGTGCCGCGCGCCTGGCCCGAACTGTCGACCGGACGGCTGCTCACGCTCGATTGGCTCGACGGCACGCGCATGCTGGCGCACAAGAGCGACCCACTTGGCGCGCGCAACACGCTGGCGAAGGCGATGTTCACTGCTTGGTGGTTCCCGTTCAGCCGTTTCGGCGTGATCCACGGCGATCCACATCTCGGCAATTACACCGTATGCGTGCTCGACCGCGCGCCGGCCGGGATCAATCTCCTGGACTACGGCTGCATCCGTATTTTCGCGCCGAAATTCGTGCGCGGCGTCGTCGATCTTTATCACGGCCTTCTGCGCGGCGAGCACAACCTGATCGTCCATGCCTACGAGACCTGGGGTTTTCGCAATCTGTCGCGCGACCTCATTGAGACGCTCAATATCTGGGCGCGCTTTATCTACGCACCGTTGCTCGACGACCGGGTGCGTACGATCGCTGACGGCGTTGCGCCGTCCGAATACGGCCGCCGCGAAGCATTTCGCGTGCACCAGGCGCTCAAAGCAAAAGGGCCGGTAACGGTGCCGCGCGAATTCGTCTTCATGGATCGCGCCGCGATCGGTCTCGGCGCGGTATTCCTGCATCTGCGCGCGGAGCTGAACTTTTATCGATTGTTCAACGAAGCAATCGAGCATTTCTCGATGGAGCGCGTGGGCAAACGGCAGGCCGCGGCGCTGACGAAAGCGGGGCTGTAGATTTTCACGGCAAGGTGGAAGGCAGGTCGGTCAAGGAGCCTGCTGTCCCGCTTGAGGCGAAGCATTGAACATATGCAGTCTGTGAATTTTGTTTGATGTTCATTGCCGCCGATTTTCACAAGTCGTTTTGATTATCTGGGGAGAACGTATTCTTTTTGCTGCCATCGGCTCGCGTTGCTGGCATCGTGCGAAGCCGTGGCATTGGGGGAGCAATAAGCATGAAGAAGACTGCCGTGCTGACCTGCATATTTGTAACTGCCGCCTATCCTGCGCTGGCGAGGCACCACTCTCATCATCATCGCGACCGTGCAACCGCCTCGCATTCACGCGTTAGCTGCGAAACGGTGCGGGCTTATGTTGCGCAGGTGGGTTTGGCGCAGGCCAAAGCCATGGCCCAAGCCGCAGGCATGACCCAATCCGAGGAGCGCGAAGCGGCGCAGTGTCTACAAAAGAAAATCTGAGGCGCGCTGATTGCGCTTTCGATGATTCGTGGTTGATCGCGAACCGAAGCGGACGTCCTGGCTGGTCACGCATTGCCGCCGGAAGGGCGGCTGCTATCGCGCCGCAGAATCCCTAGCAGCAATCGCACTCAAAGCCGTCGAGTGCGACGAGCGCGGTTTTCATAAATGCCGGCGGCAGGTCGTCTTCACTCACCTGCGTCAGCGGCTTGAAAATCTTGAAATGGTGCCGGCCGGCTTCGCTCCAGAACACCAAATGTGTTTCGAGCGGAGGGCAGCCTGGCACGCCGCAGGCGATCTGCGAGACCATCACGGTCTCGTCTGCGGTGAGCTTAAAGCGCGTACGGGTCCACTCGCGTACGCGGTCCAACGCGGCGCTATTTTCGGCGCTTGTCCTCGTGAACCCGAGCATTTGCAATCCGCCAAGCTGGCCTTGTCCCAGGCATCCACGTCTTTATACACCTGAAGCGAGGGAGACGTGGATGGCCGGGACGCCCGGCCTTACGGTGAAAGGAAACGGCTGTGGCGGAGAAGGTAGTAGCGGCGGTCCGGGTCGGCCCCAGCCGGACCGAATTGCGCGAATTTCCCATGCCGGACATTCCGGAAGACGCGGGGCTGATGAAAATGGAAGTCGGCGGTATCTGTGGCACCGACGTCAAGCTCTACAAGCATCCGCCGTCGAGCGCCCCGGTGATCATGGGGCACGAAAATATCGGCACCATCGCCAAGGCCGGCCGCGAGTTCACCCGCCGCAAGGGATTCAAGGAGGGCGATCTCGTTTTCGTCGAGCACTACGTGAGCTGCGGCAAATGCGAGTGGTGCCATGCCGGGCAATATCGGCATTGCGAAAACACCAATTGGCGCACCAATCCCGATGCGATCCGCTATGGCTATACGTCGGCGGAGCGGGTGCCGCATTTGTGGGGCGGCTTTGCCCAATATGTGTATCTGCCCTGGAATGCGGTGGTGCATCACGTCCCCAAGGGCGTCACGGCAGAGCTCGCAGGCCTCGTGACGCCGATGGCGAACGGCGTCGAGTGGTCATTGTTTGACGGCGGCGTCGGCTACAATTCGACCGTGCTGATTCAAGGCCCTGGCCAGCAGGGCCTGTCGCAGACCGTCATCTGCAAGCGGGTCGGCGCGTCGCTGATTATCGTCACCGGCACGTCGAAAGATAAAGCGCGGCTCGACGTCGCCAAGAAGCTCGGCGCCGACCACGTCATCGACGTGCAAAAAGAAGATCCGCTCGCGCGCGTCATGGCGATCACCGGCGGCAAGGGCGTGGATGTGTCGCTCGACTGCACCGCGGGCGCCGGCACGATTCCCATGCTGCTCGGCATCGAGGCGCTCAAGCGCAAAGGCGGCGTCATTGTTGCTCAGGGCGAGATGGCGCAATTTCCTAACTTCCCGCTAGAAAAGTTCACGGTGAAATTCATCACTATGAAGAGTGCGCGCGGCCACAGCTACAAGGCTTGCGAACTTGCTTTGGCGCAGCTTGCGTCAAAGCGCTTCCCGCTTGAACTGATCACGACGCACCGCTTCGGCCTCGACGAGGTCGATCTCGCCATCCGCTCAGTCGGCGGCGAAGGCGTGCCGGACGTCATTCACGCTTCGCTGATGCCTTGGCTCTAAATGCTTGGGTCCGGCCTTCGCTGTGACCCTAGGTCGCGCATAAGCAAACACGCGCTGGACTTCGATTGCCGCAGCGCGCCGGCGATGATAGAGCCTGCCGACGCATAAGAGGGGCTGCTGGAATGCTTCATCGATTTTGGACCGCGTCTATCGTTGCTTTCGTGCTCTGCGCGATAGTTGCTTTGCCACGGCCGGCCGGCGCGCAGGCCTATCCCACGCGCCCCGTTAGCATCATCGTGGCGCAGCCGCCCGGCGGCGGCACCGACATCATCGCGCGGATCATCGCCAATCAGCTCAACCAGCAGATGGGGCAACCCTTCGTTGTCGAAAACCGTCCCGGCGCCGGCACCGTGGTCGGCACAGCCGCCGCTGCCAATGCCGCCCCCGACGGCTATACGCTTATCACCGGGCTGAACGCGAACATGGCGGTCAATCCAAGCCTGTTCGCCCGTCTGTCCTACGATCCGATCCGCGATTTCACGCCGGTCAGCATGCTCGCGGAATTTCCGTTCGCCATCGTCGTCAGCAACAGCTTCCCGGCGCATTCGATCAAGGAGTTCGTTGCGCTGGCCAAAGAGAAACCGGGCGCCATCAACTTTGCCTCGGCCGGCAACGGCACCGGGCAGCACCTCTCGACCGAGCTGTTCCAGCTTCAGGCCGGCATCAAAATGACCCACGTGACTTATCGCGGAGCCGCGCCAGCTTATACCGACATCATGTCGGGGCAGACGCCGGTCTTCTTCGACAATCTGGCGAGCGCGCTCGGCCAGATAAAGGGCGGCACCGTGCGGGCGCTGGCGGTAACCGGAAAAGAACGCTCTCCGCTTTTGCCCGATGTGCCAACAGTCGCCGAGGCCGGCGTGCCCGATTACGTGTATTACGTCTGGTTTGGCCTATGGGCGCCGAAGCAAACGCCGAAACCCATAACCGAGAAGCTTTATGCCGAAGTGCAAAAAGCGCTCGCCGATCCTGACGTCAAGAAACGTATCGTTGCCGACGGCGGCCTGCCCTTGAGCATGCCGCAAGCGGAGATCGAGCCGTTCGTGAAGTCCGAGATCGCCAAGTGGGCCGACGTCATCAAGCGCGCCGGCGTTCAGGTCGAATAGTCGTCGGCGGCTATCGAGTGCAGGACCGTCGCGGCCCCCAATACGGCCGGTAACTGCAATCCGACGCGCGAAACGACTGATAGCTCCGTTCGCAAAGTGAAACGTTGCAGCCCTCGGGAGCGTGCTGTTCCGGCGTCTGCACTTGCGCGTCGAGGCTTTCCGACTTGTTGTCCTGGTCGATGGCCGATCGTTCCGGCGAAGTGTCCTCGATCGGCGGGGGCCTGGATTCGGCCGGCTGCGATTTTATTGTCTCGGTATGCACGCGGCGCACGAGCGGCGACTGGCTCGTTGCTTGCGGCCTATGATCCCAAGCGGAAGTATTGCGGGACGGTTGCGACGATCGTTCACCGACCAGCGATGAAGTTGCTACGCCGCCTACGAACACGCCGATTGCGGCCGCCACCAATATGGCGCTAACCAGATCGAGGGACGGAGCCGCAGCGCCCCAAATCGGATGAAAATCGCGCTCGCGCGCCAACCTGATCTCCGCGCTACAGAAAGCCCCTGCTGATCAATCCATTCGGGCAAAAAAGCGTTCCCTCATAAGGTGCATTGAGGTCGTTCGCCTAGGGCATGCCCTTGAGCGCGGTTCCGCCATCGATGGTGAGCACTTGCCCGACCAAGGCATCGTTTTCGGCAATGAAGACGGCCGCGTGCGCAATCTCCTCGGCCATCACGAAGCGACCGATTAGCGTTGCGCCGGCGTAGGTTTCTCTGACCTCGCGGGAAACGCCTGCCCATGCCGGCGTGTCGGTATAGCCCGGAGCCACCGCATTGACGATGACATTCGGAGCAGTCGCTCGGTTCAGCGTGGTCGTGACATTGGCAAGCGCTCCTTTGAACGCGGAGTATTGCAGATATTCCGGCTCGCCACTGCGGAGATTTCCATAAATCGAAGTGATGTTGATGATCTTGCGCAGCCGTGACGATGGCATGGCCAGAAAGCCATGACTCACGCGCACAGCAGACAACAGAATATTTCGGTATTCGTAGTCCCAACTCGCCTCGTCATCGATATCGCCAGCCCGCGCGTCGCCGGCATTGTTGACGAGCACATCGATCGACGGCGTGGTTCGTCTGATATCGTCAAACAGCGCGCTTATTTGCTCGCCCTCCATGAGATCGGCTTGGCAGATCCGTCCGCCGGAATATTTTTCTACCTCTTTGAGGGTGTCCTGCGCGCCTTTTTGGTTTCTGCCGTAGTGCACGAGCACGTTGGCGCGCTTGCGGGCGAAGGCGATGGCGATCGCCTTGCCAATCCCGCTCGATGCGCCGGTCACCAGTACTGTTTTGTCCTGCAAGTCCATTGGTCACCACGACGTGAATTCAGGTCACGCGGATACCGCAAAAACGGCCGAGCTCGCCGGCAAGATCGAGCAGGATTTCGTCGCCGCCCGGCCAGCCGATGAAGGACAGGCCGGCGGGACAGCCTGCTACGGTGCCGACCGGCAGGCTTATTTGCGGAAGGCCGGCAATGCCGGCCGTGCACGTCAAGCGCATGGTCCGTACGCGGAAGTGCTCGAGCGCCTCCCCCGAAGCGGTGACAAGCGGAGCAATTGATGGCGCCGCCGGTAACGCCACGATCGTCCCTGGCGACACCAGGCTGCGGATGTGGGCGCGGCCCGCGGCAGCGACCGCGCGCGAGCGGTCCGCCTGTTCGGCGGTGACGGTCGCGGCGAAGTCCATGCGTTCCTTTATGCCGGGACCAAGCCTTGGCTTCGCCGCCATGACAAAGGACCCGAAGCTTTCCCACACCTCTTTGGCCTGCACAATCCGGAACGCCTCGCGCCAGACATCGAGGCCTGCGGGCGCGATCACTTCCTGCTTCGGCATCGGTAACAGATCGGCGCAGCGCGCAAGGAATGCGTGGCCAAGATCCGCCACCTCGGCGTCAGATTGTGCAAATCCGTCGGTGGCTACCAATAACTGCCGCACCGGCTCGCGCACGGCCGTTCCTTGCAGGAGCACCGCTCCGACGCGGCACAGGATTCCCGGGCCGGTAGCGAACCAGCCCGCGACATCAAAACTCGGCGCCATTGCCATGGCGCCGGCCAGATCGACCCGGTCGTGCGTCGGGCGGAGGCCATAAACGCCATTGAAGGACGCCGGTATGCGAACCGAGCCGCCGGTGTCGCTCCCCAAAGCGAAGTCGCAGGCATTGGCGCCGCACGCCGCAGCCGAGCCGCTTGAAGACCCGCCGGGAATGCGGCCTGGCGCCCGGACATTCGGCGGCGTGCCGTAATGCGCATTCGCGCCCGAGACGCTGTAGAAGAACTCGTCGCAAATCGTCTTGCCGGTGATGGTCGCGCCCGCCGCGAGAATCTTCGCGACTGCATCGGCATGCCGGGCGGCCGGCTTTTGCGCCGCGAGCCATTCGGGATTGCCGCCGCCGGTTCGCTCACCGGCAATGTCGTACATGTCCTTGATGACCGCGGTGAGTCCGGCGAGCGGACCACTCGCAGCTCCGCGGATCGGCGCCTTGATATTGTGTGGAACGAAAAAGGATTCGGTCACGCGGTTTGCTGCTTGTACCAATCGAGAATGTGCACGCCATCCCACGCCGTCACACCCGGCTTGCTCAACACGTCCTCGAAGGCGCGGCGGACGTAGTTGATCCGATGCGGCGCCCCGGTCAGATAGCAATGCATGGCGACAGCCATGATCTTGGGACGTTCTATTGATTCCGCGTAAAGCGTCTCGAATTGATCGAGGACGCGGCGATACATCTGATCGGACGTCTGATGTTGCAGCGCCATCAGCACGATGTCGTGCAGTTCGAAATTGTAGGGCAAGGCAATTACGGGATTATGAGCGGTCTTGAGCGTTACCGGTTCATCATCCAATACCCAGTCGCCGATATATTCGATGCCGGCCGCGGACAGGTGGTCGAGCGAGTCGAAGGTCTGCGTTAGTCCCGGCCCAAACCAGCCGCGCGGCGACTTGCCCCAAAATTTCGTAATGATCGCCACCGACTTGTCGATGACCGATTTCTGATCCTCGAGCTTGTGCATCGGCATCTGATCATAGCTGTGAGCGTTCAGTTCCCAGCCTGACTCGATACAGGCTCGCACGACGGCAGGGTAGGTCTCGCACACGCGTGCGTTCAACGTCACCGTCGGGCTGATCTTGAGCGCATCGAGCATCCGTTTGATCCGCCAGAAACCGATGCGCATGCCGTATTCATGCCAGCTCCAGTTCGGCAGGTCGGGTAGCATTGGTTGGCCTTGCGGCGGTGAAATGACCATCCGCGCCATCGCCCGCGCCAGGTCCCATTCCTCAAGTGCCAGCACCGGCCAGACGATCAGCCGCAAACCGTCCGGCAAGCGTAATGGCCTGCGCCCCTCGATCGCCGAATAGGGCAGGCGTTCCCTTGGATGCATTTTCAGCTCTTGTTTCTTGCGACGCTCGTTTCTTCGATACACGCGATTGGCTTGATCGAGCCACGCCACCGACAATCTAGCATATGTTGCCGCGAGACCCGCGTTATCGGCATTGCCAATGTCGCCCTCGGGGTGCCATTGCTTCACGACAATTGAGCGGCATGCTAGCAGAGCGTGGCTTCGGCAGGATCATTGATGGACTCGGTTTTCATCGCGCGTGGCAAAGCGGCGGGGGCGGCAGCCGCAATTCCGATCTGGTTCGTCACGGCTGCGAATTATAGCGACGTCCGGCAATCGATCGGCGCCGAGGCGAGCGCATTTGCCGACGCCGCCGGTTTTGAGGCCAAGTCGGGCCGCTATCTTTTGTTTCCCACCAATGGTGGACTCGGCGGCGTTCTGTTCGGCATCGAAAGCCCTGACGACACCGCCGATCCGTTTCTACCCGGGATGCTGCCGCAGCATTTACCGGACGGGATCTATCGCTTCGCCAATGAACCGCACAATGTGCGGCTTGCCGCGCTTGCGTTCGCGCTCGGCGCTTATCGTTTCACCCGCTACCGCAAGGCGGAGGCGCGCTCGATCAAGCTCGACCTGCCGCAAAGCCTAGCGCGCGAGGAGCTAGAGCATATCGTCGAGGGCGTGACGCTTGCCCGCGATCTCATCAACACGCCGGCCAACGACATGGGGCCGGCACAGCTTGAACAGGCCGCGCGCAAGCTCGCCGCGCGCTATAGCGCGACGATCACGGCGGTGGTCGGCGATGATCTGTTGGCGCAGAACTTTCCTCTGATCCATGCCGTGGGCCGCGCCGCGGGCGCAGCGCCGCGGCTGATCGACATATCATGGGGCGAGGCTGATCATCCGCGGGTCACGCTCGTCGGCAAAGGCGTCTGCTTCGATACTGGCGGTCTCGATATCAAGCCGGATTCCGCCATGCTCAACATGAAGAAGGATATGGGCGGTGCCGCCACTGCGTTGGCGCTCGCGCATATGATCATGGCGCGCGGACTCAAGCTGCGTCTGCGCGTGCTCATTCCGGCGGTCGAGAATGCCATTGCCGGGTCGAGCTTTCGTCCGCGCGACATCTACACCTCGCGCAAGGGGATCACGGTCGAAATCGGCAATACCGATGCCGAAGGCCGGTTGATCCTCGCCGACGCGCTGGCGCTCGCGGACAAGGACAAGCCGGCGCTGATCGCCGATTTCGCAACGCTGACCGGCGCCGCACGCGTTGCGCTCGGCCCGGAAGTGCCCGCGTTCTTCACCGATGACGATCGGCTTGCCGATGATTTGACCCGCGCGGCCAAGACCGAGAATGATCCAGTCTGGCGGTTGCCCCTGTGGCGGCCTTATGAATCGATGCTCGAATCCAAAGTCGCCGATATCAATAATGTCGGCGGCAGTCAGGGCGGAGCGATCACCGCCGCGCTGTTCATGCGCCGTTTTGTTGCCGCGCCATCCTGGGTGCATTTCGATCTGTTTGCGTGGTCGCCATCGGCAAAGCCGGGCCGGCCCGAAGGCGGCGAATGTCAGGTCGCGCGCGCCCTCTATGCCTTGCTCGCGGCGCGTTATGGCTGATCCGACGCCGCCGTTCGACCGGCGAATAACGCCCTGGCGTGACGAGGTCGCGGCGAAACATCTTGAAGGCAAGGTGAAAGCGGTCCGCTTTGTCGATGGGCGCGCCATGGAGCTGATCGCCCCGGAAGCACCGCTGCGCCACGAGCCGCGGCCCGATGCGCCGCTTGATAGTGAGGCGCTCAAGGGCGAGCGCGTCACGGTCTATGACGCCAATGCCGAGGGCTGGTCCTGGGGCCAGCTCGAGGACGGCTATGTCGGATGGCTGCCGAGCGCGGCGCTGGCGACGCCTGGGTCGCCGCCAACGCACAAAGTTGCGGCATTGCATACCTTTGTTTTTCCCGGACCCTCGATCAGGTCGCCGCCAGTCGAAATCCTGCCGTTCGGTGCCAAACTCAACATCGCTGAGGTTCGTGATCGCATGGCGATCACGTCGCCTGGTGGTTACGTCCCCGCCGCGCATTTGAAGCCGATTGCCGACAACGAGCCGGACTTCGTCGCGGTCGCCGAGCGTTTTGTTGGCGCGCCTTATCTATGGGGCGGCAAGACCATGCTTGGGATTGACTGCTCCGGCCTGGTCCAGCTCGCGCTTTCGGCCTGCGGCATTGCTTGCCCGCGCGACAGCGACATGCAGGAGCGCGCGCTCGGAGCGCCAGTCGATCTCTCCGAGCTTGCGCGCGGCGATCTCATATTTTGGTGCGGCCACGTGGCGATCGCGCGCGATCGCCACAGCCTTGTTCACGCCAACGCTTTTCATATGGCGGTCGTCATCGAGCCAGCGGCCGACGCAATTGGCCGCATTCACGCCGCCGGCAGCGAGATCAGCAGTGTGCGGCGGCTTACGGCTGCGCGCTTTTGAGCCCGAGCGTTTTGGCGAGCGCCCCAAGCTGCTGGTTTTGTTCTTCTATGCTGCGGGCGAATTCGGCGGGGCCGCGCAGCGTCATGATCTGACCGGTATCGGCGAGCCGCTTGGCGATGATGGGATCGGCCTCGGCAATCTCGCGGAAATCACGCGCAATGCTCTCGCGCAAGCTCGGCGGCATTTGCGGCGGTCCATACAATCCGCCGCTCGTCTCCATGGTCAATTCGGGATAGCCGGCCTCGGCCGCGGTTGGAATCTCCGGCTGGCCAAGTGCACGCTGCCTGCTGGTCACCAGAAGAACTTTGATACGTCCGGCGCGCATCATCGGCTGCGCAACGGCGAGCGAGCTTGACAGGATTTGAATGCGGTCTTCGGCGAGGTCGTTGGGCGCCTGCATGATGTCGCGATACGGCACTTTGGCGATCTGCAAGCTCCGCGATTTGATGAAACCGAAGATCAAAAAGTCGGAATTGCCGGTCGCGGCAGCGGCATTGAGCTTGCCCGGATAGGCGCGCGCTAGCGCCACGAGCTCGTCCATAGTGCCGAGTTTGAGCGACGCCGGGACCGAGATCGCCAGCACGGTCACGTAGACCTGCGAGATCGGTGCGATATCGCGCAGATCATAGCCGGACTTCTCCTCATCATAGAGGTGGACGAGAAAGATCGCCGCCGGACCGAAGAACAGCATGTGATCGTCGCGTGCGCCGATAAAAGCATTCAGCGCGACCAGGCCGTCGCCGCCGGGGCGGTTCTCGACGACAACCGGCTTGCCCCAACGCGCGCTCAGCCGATCGGCGAACAGTCTCGCGGTAATGTCGGTCGCGCTGGCGGCGCCGAATGGCAGAATGAGACGAACCGTGCGTGCCGGGTAGGTGGGCTCGGCCGCGAAACCTGCCATTTGCGTCAAGCCTGCCATTAGCGCCAAGGCGGCGAGCGTGAACGCGGCGATGATGAGCATTCGTCGCATCGGTCTTCGATCACCTGGTTATTGGACGGCGCGCGCATCAAGCATAACCGAACCGCCGACAGGCGCCAGCGAAAGCGATCGTTATTGCGGCATCACGAACTTGAACGGTTGCCCGGTGATGCGGTGCGTTTTGACGCACGATGGATTGCCGTGGCCACCGCAATAGCCGCCGTGCAACGCGAAGCGAATAGTGCGCGCGCCATTTCCTGGCAGGACCTCGTACTCGCGCACATGCTGACCGAAGACGAGGCGCGTGCCGCCGCTCGGGTACGTGACCAGGATGTAAAGGTCGCAGCCGCCGGTGCCGCAATAGACAGCCTCCCGATCCCGGCAGGCTGCGTCGCGCAGATCGACGATGTAGTCGATGTGGCCGGCGCCAGTCAGGTCGAGCGCTCTGACGGTATCGGCTGCGAATTGTACTTCCCCGCCGCTCTCGGCTTTGCATTCGTCGCGCGTCTGCTGGAGCACTTTTTGCACGCGCGCGGGATAGATTTTGGGATCGAACGGCTTGGTATCCTGCTTGGCGTCTTGTGCCGTAGCGCCGCCGCAAACAATGATGGCGCCGGCGACGCAACGCGCGAGTGATCGTCCAAAACGAGACTTTCGTACCGCCCGTTTCCACCCGTCGGATCATGCTCTACGATCCATGCATTCGAAAAGAGGGTAGGAGGAAGGACGCGTGGCGGGACGAGTCGACGGCAAGGTTGCGCTGATTACCGGAGCTGGCTGCGTCGGCCCGGGTTGGGGCAATGGACGCGCGGCCGCGGTGCTGTTTGCCCGCGAAGGCGCCAAAGTCTTTGCTGTCGACAAGGATGCGCAGTCGATGGCCGAGACCGTGACGCGGGTCGGCAATGACGGCGAGATCGTCACGCATGTTTGCGACGTCCTCGACGACGCGCAGGTCGCCGCCATGACGCAAGCGTGCCAAGAAAAATTCGGCCGCGTCGACATTCTCGTCAATAATGTCGGCGGCTCGGCGGCGGGTGGCGTTGCGGAAATGACCGAAGAGAATTTCGGCCGCCAGATCGATTACAATCTCAAAAGCGTGTTTCTGTGCTGCCGCCACGTCATCCCGGTCATGATCGCGCAAGGCGGCGGCGCCATCGTCAACACCGCCTCGACTTCGGGCATCCGTTACACCGGCTCGCCGCAGATCGGCTATGCGTCGTCCAAAGCAGCGGTGATTCAATTCTCGCGCGTGACCGCCGTGCAATATGCCGGCAAGGGAATCCGGGTAAACACGGTCGTTCCGGGCCAGATGCACACGCCCATGGTCGAGGCGCGGCTCGCCAAGCAGCGCACCGGCGGCGACGTCGAAGCTTTATTGAAATCGCGCGTGGCGCGCATCCCGCTCGGCTTTATGGGCGACGGCCGCGACACCGCGCATGCGGTGCTGTTCCTGGCTTCTGACGAGGCGCGCTTCATCACCGGCACCGAGATCGTGGTCGACGGCGGCATGACCGCGCGCTGCGATTGAAGGCCAGCGTTAGGGTTTTGGACCGCGAGCGCCTACTGCGCGACCACGCCTTCCGGCGCGGTTTCGAGATTGAATGCGGCGGCGAACAACGCGCGGGTGTAATCGGTCTTCGGGCTGCGGAACAGTTCCGCGGCATCGCCGGATTCGACGATGACGCCGTGGCGCATGACCAACAAGCGGCTCGCCAATGCTGCTACGACGCGCAAGTCGTGCGAAATGAACAGATAGGTAAGGTCGCGCCGCTTCTGCAAATCGCGCAACAGATCGACCATTTGCGCCTGAATGAGCATGTCGAGCGCGCTGGTTGGCTCGTCAAGAACGATGAAGCTTGGTTCGAGCACGATCGCGCGCGCCACCGCGATGCGCTGGCGCTGGCCGCCGGAAAATTCGTGCGGGAAACGGAAACGCGTCTCCGGATCGAGGCCGACATCGTTGAGCGCCCGAATGACGCGCCGGTCGCGCTCGTCGTTCGACATGTTGGGATGATGAACTTTCAATCCTTCCTTGATGATGTCGGCGACCGACATGCGCGGGGAGAGTGAGCCGTAGGGGTCCTGAAACACGATTTGCATGTTGCGGCGGAACGGCAGCATCTCCTTAAAGCGCAGGCCTTGCAGATTATGGCCCATGAAGGCGATCAGCCCCTCGGACGAAATAAGCCGCAAGATGGCGCGGCCGAGCGTCGATTTGCCGGAGCCGGACTCGCCGACGACGCCAAGCGTTTCGCCTTTGTGCAATTGGATGCTCAAGCCGTCGCAGGCTTTGACGTGGCCCACGACCTTGCGCAGAAGCCCGCTGGTAATCGGGAACCAGACTTTCAGGTCATCGGTTTTCAGCACGATCGGCGCATCGGGTTGCGGCGGCGCCGGGTCGGGCTTCGGCTCGGCCGCTAGCAGCGCGCGCGTATAGGGATGCTCCGGCGCGGCAAATACCTTCTCCACCGGGCCGTGCTCGACGATATTGCCGTCCTTCATCACGCAGACTCGCTGCGCGATCTTGCGCACGATGCCGAGATCGTGAGTGATGAACAACAGCGACATGTGCAGCCGCGACTGAAGGTCCTTCAACAGCGCGATGATCTGCGCCTGCACGGTGACATCGAGCGCGGTGGTCGGCTCGTCGGCGATCAAAAGGTCCGGCTCGTTGGCGAGCGCCATGGCGATCATCACGCGCTGCCGCTGCCCGCCTGACAATTGGTGCGGGTAGCTCTTAAGACGCATCTGCGGATCGGGAATGCCGACCTGCGTGAGCACCTCGATGGTTCGCTCACGCGCCGCAGCACCGGCCAGGCCGCGGTGCAGCAGCAAGATTTCGCCGATCTGCTTTTCGATCGTGTGCAGCGGGTTGAGCGAGGTCATCGGCTCCTGGAAGACGATGCTGATGTCGTCGCCGCGCACGCGGCGCGTCCGCCGCTCATCGAGCGGCAGCAGGTCGGTGCCTTTGAAATTGATCGAGCCGGACGGATGCCGCGCGGCGGGATACGGCAGCAGTTTGAGAATGGACAAGGCCGTGATCGACTTGCCCGAACCCGATTCACCGACCAGCGCCAGCGTCTCACCCTTGCCGATCTCGAACGAGATGCGGTTAACCGCCAGCGTTTCCCTGCCGCCGGACCTGAAGGCGATCGAAAGATCGCGTACGCTGAGGAGGGATTCTGTCATGCGCGTGTGTTCATGCAAAGGTCTTGCGTGGATCGAAGGCGTCACGCACCGCCTCGCCGATGAAGATCAGCAGCGAGAGCATCAGCGCAACCGTGAAGAAGCCGGTCAGCCCGAGCCAGGGCGCCTGCACGTTGGCCTTGCCTTGGGACAGGAGTTCGCCAAGCGACGGCGAGCCCGGCGGCAGGCCAAAGCCCAGGAAGTCGAGCGCGGTCAGCGTCATGACTGATGACGACATGATGAAGGGCAGAAATGTCATGGTCGCCACCATCGCGTTCGGCAACAGGTGGCGGAACATGATGGTGCGGTTGGAAACGCCGAGCGCGCGCGCCGCCTGGATATATTCGAAATTGCGGCCGCGCAGGAATTCGGCGCGGACGAGCCCCACGAGCCGCACCCACGAAAACAACAGCAGGATGCCGAGCAACACGAAGAATCCTGGCACCAGCACCGATGAAATGATGAGCAAAAGATAGAGCTCCGGCACCGAGGTCCAGATTTCGATGAAGCGCTGGAACAACAAATCGGTCCAGCCGCCGAAATAGCCCTGCACAGCGCCGGCGGCTATGCCGATGATTGACGAGACAATGGTGAGGATCAGTCCGAACAACACAGAGATGCGAAAGCCGTAGATCAGCCGCGCCAGCACGTCGCGGCCTTGATCGTCGGTGCCGAGCCAGTTCATTTCCAACGCGTCGCATGGGCTGTAGCCGTTCTTGGCCGCGAAGTCGCAATCGCGCTGGTTCAACAGCCAGGTCGGCTTGGAGGGGAAGGCCGATGGCGGCCTATCGTTGATGGTGCGGTAGGAAAAGCGGATCGGCGCCCAGATCACGATGGCGTTATGTTCGTCGAGAAAACGCTGCAGATAGGGATCGCGATAATCCGCGGCGGTGCCGAGCGTGTCGCCGAACTCGGTATCGGGATAGGTCACAAAAACCGGGAAATAATTCTTGCCTTCAACGTGGATGTAGAGCGGGCGGTCGTTGGCGATGAACTCGGCGAACAGGGAAATGATGAATAGGACTAGAAATAACCACAGCGAGTAGTAACCCCGACGATTAGCCTTGAAGTTACGCCAGCGGCGCGCATTGAGCGGCGAGAACTCGAAGCCACGCGGCGGCGCGGTCACTCCCATCGGCCCAGCCGGTTCGGCGTCCGGCCGCAGTTCCTCGCGCGCCAGCGCGCTCTTTGGCAGTCTGATCGTCTCTTCGGCTTCGAGTTTGACGTCCACCTCACACCTCTCGCGTCTCGAAGTCGATGCGGGGATCGATCCAAGTGTAGGTGAGGTCGGAAATGAGGTTCACCACCAGGCCGAGCAGGGCAAAAATGTAAAGGTTGGCAAATACCACCGGATAATCGCGGTTGAGCACGCTCTCGAAACTCAACAGTCCGAGTCCATCAAGCGAGAAAATCGTTTCGATCAACAGCGAGCCGGCAAAAAACGCCGATACGAACGCTCCCGGAAAGCCGGCAATGACCAACAGCATGGCATTGCGGAAAACATGGCCGTAGAGCACTTGGCGCTCCGAACAGCCCTTGGCGCGCGCGGTGAGCACGTATTGCTTGCGCAGCTCTTCGAGGAATGAGTTTTTTGTCAGCAAGGTGATCGTCGCAAAAGCTGCCAAGCCCATCGAGGTGACAGGCAGCACCAGATGCCAAAAGTAATTGAGAATTTTCAGCCACCACGGCATTTGCGACCATGCGTCGGACACCAATCCGCGCAGCGGGAAAATCTGAAAGAACGAACCACCCGCGAATAGAATGATCAGCAGAATCGCGAACAGGAATCCGGGAATGGCATAGCCGACGATGATCACTCCGGAAGTCCAGATGTCGAATCGCGAGCCGTCCTGGACCGCCTTGCGGATGCCGAGCGGGATCGAGATCAGATAGCTTATAAGTGTCATCCAGACGCCGAGCGAGATCGAGACCGGCAGCTTCTCCTTGATCAGTTGCAGAACGCTGACGTCGCGAAAATAGCTCTTGCCGAAATCAAAACGCACATAGTTCCACAGCATGATGAAGAAGCGCTCGTAAGCCGGCTTGTCGAAGCCGAACTGCTTCTCCAGGCTTTTGATGAAAGCGGGATCGAGACCCTGCGCGCCGCGATATTTGGAGTTCACATCGGCTTGCGCGCCGCTGGCCGCGGCACCGCGCGCGCCGAAATCGCCGCTCGCCGAACCGGATATGCGGGACGTCGCGCCGGTATCGGAGCCCGAGAGCTGCGCAATGACGCGCTCCACCGGGCCGCCCGGGGCGAACTGAACCACCACGAAGGAAATGAGCATGATCCCGAAGATCGTCGGGATCATGAACAGCAGGCGGCGGGCGATATAGGCTGTCATGACTGCGTCATATGCCTGATCGTAGGCTCGGTTCTGATATGGGCCGAGGTGGCGGTTCCGATTTGGATCGCAACGGTAAACCCCGAAGCCGACGTCCGCGTTTCCTCAACGCGACAGCATAAAGACGTGATTGGCTGGGACAAGTGCGGCATCGCCGCTAGCGCTAGCCCCTGAGTTTGATTTTCGCGCCTTTCTCGGAGTCATACCACCAAGTCTCGGGAATAGCGCGGAAATAACGCGGCTGCGCAGGCGGGCGGCCGAACACGTCCCAATAGGCTATCCAGTGCGATGCCTTATACCAGTTCGGAATCCAGTAGCGGCCTGATCGGATGACCCGGTCCAAGGCGCGGCAGGCGGTCACCAAGGCCGGCCGCGACTGCGCTGCGATAATGCTCTCGATCAGGGCATCGACTGCGGGGTCGGCTATGCCGGCGAGATTATTGGATCCCTTAAGAGCAGCCGCCTGCGAGGAAAAGAACGAGCGCAGCGAATCTCCCGGCGTTGACGAGAAACTGAAGCGGTCGATGGTGATATCGAAGTCGAAATCGTCGCGGCGCGCGCGATATTGCACCGGATCGACGATGCGAAGCGTCGCATCAATGCCGAGCGTTTTGAGGTTCCTGATGAACGCCATGTGGTGCGGTTGGAACGTCGGCTCGTCGATCAAAAATTCCATGGCGAACGGCTGGCCGTCGGGCTGCACGCGTTTGGTGTTCTGCACCGGGTAGCCGGCCTCGCCGAGGAGCTGCGCTCCTTTGCGCAGCAACGCGCGATCCTCGCCGGAGCCATCCGACACCGGCGGCGAGAAAGGCTCGCCAAATACCTCATTGGGTAGTTGGCCGCGGAATGGCTCGAGCAGGGCGACTTCTTCGGGACCCGGCGCGCCTTGCGCCATCATTTCGGAGTTCTGGAACACCGAAACGGTCCGTTTGTAGGAGCCGTACATGATGGTTTTGTTGGTCCATTCGAAATCGAAGGCATTGTTGAGCGCTTCGCGCACCCGCGGATCGGCGAATTTCCGCCGCCGCGTGTTGATGAACCAGCCCTGCGCGCCTGACGGAGTGTCGTCGGGTATTTCGTCGCGCACGACGCGTCCGTCCTTCATCGCCGGAAAATTGTAGCGCGTGGCCCAGAAGCGCGAGGTGAACTCCTCGCGAAACAGATAAGACTGAGCCGAAAAGCCTTCGAAGCCGACGTCGCGGTCGCGATAATATTCGAAGCGCAGTGTATCGAAGTTGTTCTGGCCGCGGACAATTGGCAGATCGGCACCCCACCAATCCTTGACGCGTTCGTATTCGATGTAGCGGCCCGGCTCGAACCGCCCGACTTTGTAAGGTCCGGAGCCGAGCGGGACCTCCAAGCTCGATTGATCGAACGGCTTGGTCGCATAATAGGCGCGCGAAAAGATCGGCAGGCCGGCGACGAACAGCGGCACGTCGCGAGCGCGCTTGGGCGCGAATGTTGCGGTGACCCACGCATCGTCGTCAGCCTTGGCACCAAGGAAATCGCGCAGCAACTGGCTGATCAGCGGATGACCCTTGTCTTTGAGGATGTTCAGCGAGAAGGCGACGTCCTGTGCGGTCAGCGGCGAACCGTCGTGGAATTTTGCTCCGGCGCGGATCAAGAATTGATAGGTCAATCCATCCGCAGAACGGCGGACTTTCTCCGCAGCCAGGCCGTACATTGCGTCCGGTTCGTCGCCCGAGCGCACCATCAGCGTGGCAAAGGTCAGCTCCATGCCTTGGGCGGCGTCGCCCCTGAGGATGAAGCTGTTAAGCGAATTGAAAGTGAGGAAATTCTGGTTGTAGAGACGGTCCGGGCCGATCTGGGAAAATACGCCACCCTTGGGGGCGTTGGGATTGACGTAATTAAAATGGGTGAAGTCCGGCGGGTAGGCGAGATCGCCGAAAGCCGAGAGCCCGTGCGATTCGATGAAGTCGGAGGCGTGCGCATGCGGCAAGCGCGGCGCGGCGGCTGCAGCACCGGTCACCAAAAGGAGAACACGCCGGCGGGTTAGGTGGAACATAGCTGCCTAACTTCCTGTCCTGCCTGCGCATGGCCTTCGCATAACGGCGTCACGGAGCTTGTCATCGGGCCGGCCACTTCGGGCCGCCCATGTCGCGGGCACCACTCTTAGTGAAAGACGTGGAGGGCCGGAACAAGCCCGGCCATGACGCACTTTCAACTCAATCTGAAGTGGGCCAAGCGTTAGCCCGACGTCTTTTGCGCCTTACCTGCGTCCCACCACCACACCAGCGGGAACGCGGCGCGACCGTATTTCGGCATCAGGTCGGGATGGCTGAAGCGGTCCCAGCGCGCGGTGCGCACCTTGCCATAAGTCCATTGCGGCACGACGTAGTGGTTCCACAACAAGACGCGGTCGAGCGCGTGCACGGCGGCTTCGAGGTCGGAACGATTTTTGGCGAAGATGACCTGTTCGATCATCGCGTCGACTGCCGGATTTTTTATCCCGATCATATTCAAGGAGCCGGGCTGGTCCGCTGCCTGCGAGCCCCAATAACCGCGCTGCTCGTTGCCGGGCGTGAGCGACTGGGCCCAGGCGAAGGTGATGATGTCGAAGTCCCAGTTGCGCAGCCGGTTCTCGTATTGCGCTTCGTCGACGGTGCGCACGGCAACTGTTATGCCGAGCCGCTCCAGCGACGGCTTGAAGAACAGGAACACGCGTTCGAAGCTGGGATCGGCGGCGAGCAGTTCGACCGAGAACGGCTCGCCGGTTTTGGTGTTGACGAGCTGCTGGTCGCGCACCTCGTAACCGGCTTCTTTCAGCAATTTGATGCCCTCGCGCAGATTGGCGCGGATCTGCTCCGGGTTGCCATTGACCGGATTGGTATAGGGCTTCTTGAAAAGCTCGGGTGGGACCTTGTCGCGTACCGTCTCCAGCAGCTCGAGTTCGCGCCCGGTCGGAACGTCGCTAGAGGCGAGCTCGGTGCCTTCGAAGTAGCTGGCGATGCGCTTATACTGGTTAAAGAAAATCTGCTTGTTCATCTCCTCGAAATCGAAGGCATAGTTGAAGGCGAGCCGCACCCGCGGATCCTGAAATTTCGGCCGCCTGATATTGAAGGCAAAAGCCTGCATCACGCCGGAATTGCGGATCGGGAATTCCTCGAGCAGCACGCGCTTGTCGCTCACTGCCGGAAAATCGTAAGCGGTGGACCAGTTTTTGGCGCTGTTCTCGTTGCGCCAGTCGATGGTGTCGGCTTTGAACGCTTCAAGCGCGACGGTGGTATCGCGGAAATAGACGTATTGCAGCTCGTCGAAATTGTTGATGCCGGTCTGGACGTTGAGATCGCGGCTCCAATGTTCTTTCACGCGCTCGTAGACGATATTGCGCCCCGGCGAGAAATCCTTGATCCGATAGGCGCCGCTACCGAGCGGCGGCTCCAACGTGGTTTCGCCGATATTGCGCTGCTTGCCGTTTTTGTCCGTGCCTTCCCACCAATGCTTCGGCAGCACGGCGAGCTGGCCGATAATCTGCGGCAGTTCACGGTTGCCTGGCGCATCGAAGACGAACGTCACCTCGTGGTCGCCGGTTTTTTCCGCTTTGGCGACATGCCGGTAATAGGCGGAGAGCTGCGGGCTGTGTTTCTTCTGCGACTCGAAGGAGAAAATCACATCCTCGGGTGTGATCGGCTTGCCGTCATGCCATCGGGCCTGTGGCCGCAGGCGATAGGCTACCGAGGAGTAATCCGGCGGAAAGCTCACGGCCTCGGCGAGCAGGCCATATTCGGTCGAGACTTCATCGAGCGCGGAGATCGAGAGCGTCTGGTAGATAAGCTCGATGCCGGCGGCGAGCGAACCTTTGACGCCGGCGACAGCGGTATTGAAATTGTCGAAAGTGCCGATCCCGATTTGCCGGGCGGTGCCGCCTTTGGGTGCATTCGGATTGACGTATTCAAAATGCTTGAAGTTCGGCGGGTATTTGAGTTCGCCGTATAACGACAGGCCGTGCCGCCAGGTCTTTTCCTGCGTTTCGGCATGCGCGCTGCCGATCCAGGCGGGGAGGGGGAGCCGCCACGCGGCAATCGCGAGTAATGCGGATTTCAGCACGGATCGGCGGTTCACTTGATGCTCCCGGGTGAGCTAAGGGCTATGTTGAAGATCATTATTGTGCCTTTTGCGTTGTGACACCAGCATGCCGGTGTGCACCGCGATGAAGTTAGGCACGAGTTGCGCCGATATAACGGCGCTGCTGGCTTAACTTAGCCCGCTTCAATGGTTGCCCGGGGCGGTGCCGTCGGAAGCCGGCGGCGGGCTTGCCGGGGCGCCGACAGGCTGGCCGGAACCGGCACCCGGTGCGGACGGCGGCGCGGTCTCGGCTTGAGGCTTGGGCAAGGGCACCGGATTGGGCGACAGCGTATCGAGATACGCGATCACATCGGCACGCTGCTTGTCATTCGATATGCCGGCGAAGGTCATAGCCGTGCCCGGCGCAAACGTGCTCGGCTTAGTCAGCCAGGTGTTAAGCATCTCGAAGTCCCAGCTGCCGGTTTTTGATTTCAGCGCCGCCGAATAGTTGAAGCCCGACGTCGAAGCGATTTTGCGTCCAACGATATTGTAGAGATCCGGCCCGATTTTCGGCCCCTGGCCTTCCTGGAAGTTGTGGCAGGCTTGGCACTGTCTGGCGACGTCGGCCCCACGCTGCGACGACGCGCTGGCGAGCAGAGTCGCGATCGGCACTGCCGCAGGCGCGGCTGCGGCCGCGGCGCCGGCAGGAGCCTCCTCTTTCACCGCGATTTCGTAACCCGGCTTTGCCGGCCGCTCGGGGGTAAAAATTTCCCCGGCCGCAATACGCATGGCAACGAGGACCAGGCAGGTTCCCAGCAAAGCGCCAAGGACCTTGTTAAGTTCGAACGAATTCATCGTTGATCGCTCCGCGGGGGGCGGCAGGGTGGGGCGGCGCACAATTAGCCGGTTTGCCGCGACGGTTGCAACCCGTATAAGCCCCGATCTTGAGGGACTAGCGCCTCTAACCCACAAATGCCTGCGAACTTCGGAATTCGGGATACCTGGCGCCACGATGGCTGACGTTTTGATCGTAATTCCCGCCCGCATGGCGGCGACCCGGCTGCCGGGTAAGCCGCTCGCCGATGTCGCCGGCGCGCCGATGATCGTGCATGTCTTGCGCCGCGCCCAGGAAGCGCGGCTGGGCCCGGTCGTAGTTGCGACCGACTCGCGCGCTATCGCCGCGGCGGTCACCCAAGCGGGCGGCCGCGCGGTATTGACCAGGGACGACCATGTTTCGGGCTCCGACCGCATCTTCGAGGCGCTCGGCGAAATCGATGCGCAACGTCGCGCCAAGATCGTCGTCAATGTGCAGGGCGATCTGCCGACGCTTGCGCCCGCCGCAATCGCCGCCGCGCTGGAGCCGCTTGCCGATGACGCAGTCGACATCGCCACGCTTGCCGCCGAGATTAGCGTACCTGCGGAGCGCAATGATCCGAATGTGGTGAAGGTCGTCGGCACGCCGGTGGCGCCAGGGCGGCTGCGCGCGCTTTATTTTACCCGTGCCACGGCGCCAGCGGGCGAGGGGCCGCTCTACCATCACATCGGGCTCTACGCGTTCCGGCGCGCAGCGCTTGAACGCTTCGTCAAGTTGCACCCATCGCCGCTTGAGCGCCGCGAGAAGCTCGAACAGCTCCGTGCACTCGAGGCCGGCATGCGCATTGACGTCGCCATCGTCGACGCGGTGCCGCTCGGCGTCGACACGCCGGAGGATTTGGAAAAGGCGCGCGCCATGCTAACGAAACGGTCATGAAGAAACGCAAGAAGATGCGGGCCAAAGAAAAGCGCAAGAAAACCCGCGCCAAAGCGAGCAAGCGGCGCAGGATCGCCTTTCAGGGCGAGGCGGGCGCGAATTCGCATATTGCCTGCAAACAAGCTTATCCGGATTACGAGCCGCTGCCTTGCGCCACGTTCGAGGATGCCTTCGCCGCGGTGCGCAGCGGTCGCGCGATGCTGGCCATGATTCCGATCGATAATTCGCTCGCCGGCCGCGTGGCGGACATTCATCACCTGATGCCGGCATCGCAACTGCACATCGTCGCCGAATGGTTTCTGCCGGTTCAGCACCAGCTCGTCGCGCCCAAAGGCGCCAAGCTGCGCACGATCAAAACGGTCGAGAGCCACATCCACGCGCTCGGCCAGTGCCGCGCGCTGATCCGCAAACTCGGCATCAAGCCAGTGGTGGCGGCCGATACGGCAGGCGCCGCGCGCGAAGTGGCCGAAGTGGGCGACCTCACGCGCGCTGCCTTGGCGACCAAGCTCGCGGCCAAGATCTATCGTTTGGATATTCTGAAAAAGAACGTAGCCGACGCCAAGCACAACACCACTCGCTTCATCGTGCTCGCCCGCGAGCCGAAATGGGCAAGCCGCAAGGAAAAGGGCGTCATCACCACTTTTATTTTTCAGGTGCGCAATATTCCCGCCGCGCTGTACAAGGCGCTCGGCGGCTTCGCCACCAATGGCGTCAACATGACCAAGCTCGAAAGCTATATGGTCGACGGCAGCTTTTCCGCCACGCAGTTTTACGCCGATGTCGAAGGCCATCCTAAGCAACGCGCGCTGGAACTGGCGCTGGAGGAGCTCGAATTCGTGTCGCAACCGAAATCGCTGAAGATTCTCGGCGTCTATCCCGAGCACCGCTTCCGCGAGACTTTTAAATAAGGCACGACGAAACAGGCTGGATGTGCGTTGGCTCTGACGAGCCATTTTTTGAGCTTAGGAAAATCCCATGACAAACGAAGAACCCAGAGTCAGGCGGACGCTGCAACTGCGGTTCACGCTTCCCACCGCCGATTCGGCCCAGCTCGTTGCCATGATCAAAGCCGCGACGCCGTTCTATCAGATGTTCGGCAAAGCCGAGGTGCGGCTGATGCAGAACGTCGACGACCCGACCAAGTTCGTGCAGCAGATCGAATACGAAGCGAACGAGGACTGGGAGCTGAGCCGGCAGCGTATCGCCGGCGATCCGCGCATGCAGGTCTATCTGCAAACCTGGCGTAGCCTGTTTCCCGGTGCGCCCGAGATCGATGTCTATCAGGAAGTGTGATCCAACTGGGGCTTGAGTATGTCGCGAGGCCAGGCGATGATTACGTGTTCGGGGACGCCGCAGCCTCCCCGTTAAATGGGGCTCTCTCCATGCAAGCGCTGCTCGCTCAACTTTGGGAGCGAGCGTTATGCATGCGAACCTCGACCCGAATCTCGGCTTCAACATCTTCACGCTTCTGTTTCTGGGCGGCACCTTTGCCGCGGCGCTGGTTGCCGGGCTTGGCGGCTTCGCCTTCGGCATCGTCGCCGCCGCGATGTGGCTCTATATCCTCACACCTCTGGAGACTGCGACCTTGATCATGGGCCTTGGCTTGGTCGTGCAGGGTTACTCGGTCTGGAAATTGCGGCATGCGCTGGATGGGCGGCGGCTGGCGCCGCTTCTGATCGGCACGGCACTCGGCGTCCCGCTCGGCGTGTTCATCCTCGCACATGCCGATCCGCGCTATCTGCGGCTTGGCATCGGCGTCGTGCTCGTGCTGTTCAGCCTCTATGGCTTGCTGCGACCAAGCCTAACACCGATCAAGGCAGCGCCGTTGTCCGGCGATCTTGGCGCTGGTTTTCTCAACGGCGTGCTTGGCGGGGCGACCGGTCTGGCCGGAATCATCGCCGTCATCTGGTGCCAGTTGCGCGGCTGGGCCAAGGATGCGCAACGCGCCGTGTTTCAGCCGGTCGGGGTCGCCACTTTCGCTCTGAGCGCCGCGTGGCTTGGCGGCCAGGGCTCGATCTCGCGTGAGGTCGTGCCATTGTTTGTTGCGGCATTGCCGATTGTGCTCGTCGGCACCTGGCTCGGGCTCAAATTCTACGGCACGCTCGACGAAGCACAGTTTCGCAAAATCGTCTTGGTCCTGTTGCTGGCGTCCGGCATCGTGCTGTTCGTTCGATAGCCTGGAATGTGTACGCAGCCTGACATTCGCTTCGGCGGCCTGCGGGGAACTGTGCAAACCTAAGGCCTTGCATCCCGCACGTACGCTCTTCTATAGTTTTGCTCCGGGGAATTAGCAGGCTCCCCGTCAGACGGTTTCCGTCCAAGCCCTGCGCAACTCTCGCTGTGTCGAGGAGATTGCGCATGGACGGAACAAAGCTCCCGCTTATATCCAGTGATTTTGCGTTTGCTGACGCGGCGCCGCGTTTGCACGCACGCTGTCGCGATGCCTTTCTGCAGGTCGATGCGTTTAGGAGTTGCCCATGTACGCGATGAAGCCATTGTCCTGCGATCCCGTGCGGATCAAGGGCATGTCGGAGCGGCTGATCATCAGCCATTACGAGAACAATTACGGCGGCGCGGTTAAGCGCCTCAATCTCATTGACGAACAGCTTTTGCAGCTCGAGTTCGACAAGGCCGCCGGTTTCCTGATCAACGGGCTCAAGCGCGAACAATTGATTGCGATGAATTCGATGATCCTGCACGAACTGTTCTTCGATGGATTGGGCGAGCAAAGCGAGCCGCGAGGTGTTCTGTACGAAGCGATCGTCCGAGATTTTGGGTCGTTTGAACGTTGGCGCGCCGAATTTGTCGCCATGGGGAAAGCCCTCGGCGGCGGTTCGGGATGGGTGCTGCTGTCATGGTCGCCACGCGATCGCAAGCTGGTCAACCAGTGGGCGGCCGACCATTGCCACACGCTCGCCGGCGGCACGCCGATCCTGGCGCTAGATATGTACGAGCATTCCTATCACATGGATTTCGGCGCCAAAGCTGCCAGCTACGTGGATTGCTTCATGGAAGTTATTCGCTGGCAAAACGCCGAGCGCCAGTTCAAAGCGCTGAGTAATAGTAGTTCAACATGAGAATCCGGAGGGCAACAGCATGCGAGTGTTCACGGCACTAATGATCATGGTCTTGATTGGCTGGAGTGCATCAGATTTCGCGCAAGCGCAGCAGGCCAACAGCTGCAAACAATGCAGCGACCAACGGCACGCCTGCACGGGAGGCTATTCCGCAAAGACCTGCCAGGTCGAATACGAGCGCTGCATGAAAAACTGTCAGGGCAAATGATCGGCAATGCGACCTGATCACTCTATGCAACCCGGTGGTCATTTGGCGGTGAGGGGCTAACGGGCATTTGCCCACAAGGAGACGATGATGCGGCTCGTTCGTTCACTCGTAATTATCGGCGCAATATGCGCGTCGATATCGCTGGCGCGCGCCCAGGCCATTGACTGGCAAAAGGTCGATGATGCGTTCGGCCGGAAGCCAGCCGTCGTCGCGGGCGATGTCCACCGCTACGGTTTTCCGCGCTCAGACCTCAATGTGGCACTCGATGGCGTCACGATTAAGCCGGCTTTGGCGCTTGGCGGCTGGGTCGCGTTCAAACCGATGCAAGGCGGCGCAATGGTCATGGGCGATCTCGTGTTGTTGGAAACCGAGATCAATCCGGTCATGACCAAGCTGATCGAGAACGGCATCGACATCACGGCAGTGCACAATCATTTGCTCCAGGCCAATCCTGCTACCTTTTATCTGCACGTCGGCGGCATGGGCGACCCGGTAAAAATGGCAAATGCCATCCGCACCGCCCTCGCCGAGAGCAAGACGCCTCTGTCTGCGCCGGCGGCAACGACCCCGCCGCCGATCGAGCTTGATACGGCGCAACTCGACCAGATCATTGGCGTGAAGGGCCAAGCCAATGGCGGCGTCTATCAATTCGGTGTCCCGCGGCGCGACCCGGTCACCGAAGAAAGAAATCAACTGATGCCGCCTGGCCCACTTGGGATGGCGACCGGTATCGGCTTTCAGCCGACCGGCGGCGGCAAAGCAGCAATCACGGGTGACTTCGTGTTGACCGCCGATGAGGTCAATCCGGTGATCAAAGCGCTTCGAGCGAATGGAATCAAGGTCACGGCCCTGCACAGTCACATGCTTGATGAACAGCCGCGGCTGTTCTTCATGCACTTTTGGGCGAACGACGATGCCATCAAGCTCGCTCATGGATTGCGATCCGCGTTGGACAAAATGGCGAATGCGAAATCGTGAGGCGAAGGGCGCGGAGAGGCGAAGGTAAGATCGCGAACACCGGTCTTACCTCTCACCGGCGACGGGGACATTGATGACGATGGAAACCACAATTAAGCGTGGCCCGCTGAGTGAGTTGCTTTGGTATTTTCTCCGGCTCGGATTGTTGGGTTTCGGCGGGCCCGTGGCGCTGGTCGGGCAGATGGAGCGCGAACTCGTTGCCGAACGCGGCTGGCTGACCAAAGAGCAGATGCGCGAAGCCATCGCCATCTGCCAGTCACTGCCTGGACCGCTCGCCATTCAGGTTGGAATTTATATTTCGTATCTGCGCGGTGGTTTTTGGGGTGCCTGGATCGGCGGCTGGGCTTTCATCTTTCCGAACTTTGTGATCGTCGCCGCTCTGGGTGCTCTCTACGTCTATTTCGGCGATCTCAAACCGATCACCGGCATCTTCTACGGTGTCAGCCCGGCAGTCATCGCGCTGATTCTCCATTCCTGTTACCGCCTCTCGAAGCTTGGCATGGAGGACAAGCTGCAATGGGCGATCGCGGCAGCCTGTCTTGTCGTAACCGTGATCCTGCAGGCCGAGGTCGCATTGCTGTTCATTGGCGCAGGACTTGTCGGCATTCTCTACTATGGAAACCTGTTTCGGCGCCGGCCGCCGCCAGTAGTTCTTGAGGTCGCCGCGCTGCCATCGCTGATGCTGGCGCCGGTCGCCTCAGCCTCGACCTTAGGCAAGCTTTTGCTGTTCTTTCTCAAAGCGGGTTCACTCACGTTTGGCAGTGGGCTCGTGATCGTCCCGTTTCTGCAGCAAGGCGTGGTCCAGCAATATGGCTGGCTGGATGAACGTCAATTCTTGATCGCTGTCGCGGTCGGCATGATCAGCCCTGGTCCGGTGGTGATCACCGCAACGTTCGTGGGCTATCTGGTCGCTGGCTTTTGGGGCTCGCTGGTCTCGACCATCGGTATTTTCTTTCCTTCATTCATCTTCATCCTGGTCGCAGCACCGCTCCTTGCGAGGCATGGCACAAATCCAAACGTGCAAGGGTTCGTGCGTGGCGCCTATGCGGCGGCAATCGGAACGATTCTTGGAGCTTGCATTCTGCTGGGCCGGATTGCCATCGGCGATTGGCTAACGGCCCTGATCGGCTTGGCCTCGCTTGCGGTCTTGTTCCGCTGGAAGGTCAGCAATCCACTGCTGATTGCTGCGACCGCCGTGATCGGCCTGATTGCCTATCCGTTGCTGCAGCCGGCGTGGGTGATGGTGAAATAGCCTTGTTCGAGGACATGGCGCATGGACGGACGGATCCAGCCAATTTCAACGGTGCGGCTTTCTGCGCCTCTGCAGAATTTCTGCATTGGGCTCGTCATCGCCGGCGTCGTGACAATTGTTTGCTATTTCTGGTTAGACCAGCCGCTCGCTTTCTTTTTACATCGAAACATTGCGGATAAGACCGTCTTTGTCTGGCTGCAGCGATTCCCTGTCGCCTTTCCTTTGCTGTCATCTTTCATCCTGGCATGGTGCGGACTTTGGACGCTCATGGACCGTCCCTTCTCGCGGGTTCAGTCCGTCGCGTTGACATGCAGTATAAGTTTCATTTCGACCAGCGTGATAAATAGCCAACTCAAATACGCGTTTGGCCGAACCTGGCCGAATACTTGGATAGAAAGTAATCCTTCCCTCATTCAAAACGGTGTTTTTGGCTTTAATCCATTTCACGGCGGCCTTGGTTTTGCGTCGTTTCCATCAGGGCATGCAGCGGCAATCTGTTCGGTGATGACAGTGCTTTGGTGGTCGTGTCCAAATTGGCGTCCGATCTATGTTGCGTGCGTCGCCGCAGTTGTGTTCGGGCTGATTGGCGCGAACTATCATTTTTTGAGTGACATTTTCAGCGGGATGTTTGTTGGCACTTCCGTTGGTTACATCACAACAAAAATATCGTCGCCGAATGAAAGTGTATCGACATGATGAGTGATACTCGGACGCTGCCACTTGCCGAACAAGCTGCAGCGGCACCGTTACAGGTAGTTGGCATAACCAAGTGGTATAGCGAGCAGCGGGCGCTCGCTGACGTCTCTTTTGATATCCGGCGAGGTGAAATCCTGGGTCTGATCGGCCCGAATGGCTCGGGCAAGACCACACTCTTGGAAACCGTCGCGGGACTGCTGCCTGTCGATGCGGGGAGCGTTCTCTGGCAGCGTTCTTTGCTGCCCCAACATCGCCGGCGCGAGGTCGTCTTTTATCTGCCGGATGGTGTGCGGCCGTGGGATGGACGACATGTCATCGGTGTTCTGGAGTTTTTTGCATCCGCGTTTGGCCGCCGAGCAGCCGAACTTGACGAGGTGACACGATCGGTCGGCCTTGAAGAAGTTCTTGGCAAGCACGTCTTCGCTTTGTCAAAGGGCCACGCGCGCCGTTTGATGCTGGCACTGGCATTATTAACGCCACATCCGGTGCTGCTGATGGACGAGCCCTTTGACGGCTTCGACATCCGGCAGACGCGAGAAATTATGACCCTTATGCGCCGCATCGCTGCGCAAGGTCGCACCTTCACCCTGGCTATTCATCAACTAATCGACGCCGAACGGGTCTGTGATCGTTTCATTCTGCTCGCGGATGGGCGCGTGTGCGGGATTGGTTCGCTCGATGATCTCCGCACGCGCACCGGCCAGACGACGGCCAGCTTGGAGGATGTATTTCTTGCGCTCACCTGACGTAGCGCCGGCTCGGCGAGTTTCTTTGCTTCCACTTCTGGCCAAGGAAGTGGTCGAGCTTTTGAGTGGCCGCGCGCTATGGACGATGTTGTTGATACTTTGCCCACTCGTGGGATTCAGTTTTTTTCAGGCGGTCGCACTTTATGGCGAGGCGAGTGCTGCCGCTCGCGACCAGCCGCAGCTGGCGAGCAGCCTATCGCCGCTCGACGGTATTCTCGTGCCAACTTTTGGCGCGTTTTACGTCGCGGTGACGCTTCTGTTTCCGTTTGTTGCGATCCGGGCGCTTGGACGTGAGAAGGAGACCGGGACGGTCAAGCTTCTGGTCCAACTACCTTATCGAATCCCAACACTTATTGCGTCAAAGCTCACGGCCATCATCGTTGCTTGGCTGATAGTCGCCATTCCCGTTGCCGCCGCTCTGGTCTTTTGGCGCTTGTTCGGCGGACACCTTAATCTACTAGAAACCTCGCACTTACTTTTCGGCCATTTGCTCTATGGGCTTTTAATCGGAGCCATCGCACTTTTTGCTGCCGCGATTTCAGATAATTCCGCTACCGCCGCCATCGTGACCCTGGTGTTTACGATTGGCTCGTGGGTATTGGACTTCGCTCTAGCCGGCCAATCTGGCGCGTTGGGTTGGATATCCCGTCTTTCTCTGACCCAAGCATTGCGTACGTTCGAGCAAGGGCTTCTCTCAGCCGCCCTCGTCCTAGGTATGTGCTCCGCAATTACGGGCTTCGCCACGTTGGCGGCCATATGGCTGCATCCCGGTACGTCACTGCATAAAAAGCTCGCACGCACGATTCTTTGCGTGGGACTCGCTGGCGTCTTATTGGCAGTGGCGACGCAGTTGCGAGCTTCCAGCGACGTGTCAGAAGACAAACGTAATTCCTTTCCGACCGCGGACCAGCGGGCACTCGCCGGGCTTAACAAATCGCTCATCGTAACAGTTCACCTCGCGCCAGAAGACCCTCGATACGTTGACCTACAACGCAACGTCCTGTCGAAGCTGGAACGGGTCGTTCCAAACGCCACGATCCGTCTAGTGACGATCGGGCAGAGCGTGATTGGTAGCGCCGGTGAAGTGTCCTACGGCGAGATTGAATACAGCTACGGTGGCCATTCCGCGAGGAGCCGATCGACCAGTCATCGCGAAGCATTGCCTCTCATCTACGGGTTGGCGGGTGTCCCTGTGCCTACACCGCAGGCCGGAGAAGACTATCCCGGATATCCCCTAGTTGCGGATGGATGGATCGCGCTGCCTTGGTTCTTTGTAGCCCTTCCCCTGCTGATTGCGGTCGCGTGGTGGCGGTGGAACTGCCATGCGCCGCGCATTCCAGCGCAGTTCGTCAAGAATGGAGGCCAACTATGACAGTCAACAAACACGTCCGAACTTTTACGATCGCAGCCGCCAGCTTGCTCGCGTCGCTGTTGCTCGCTGCCGCGGCACAGCCGCTCAAAATCGACTTTTCCAATGAGAGCGTCGGCGCGGAGTCAAAATCATTTTTGAGCGTCGTCGGTGTCTGGAGAATCGAGACTGATGAAGGGAAAAAAGTGTTGGTCGTTGACGGACGGCAGTGGAAGGAAGGGCAGGCCTCAGCCGGCCTTGCCGACAAGGCTCGCGCGCTCTATGGCGAGCGTTACGCCGAATTTCTCGATCGCGTGCAAGCCTATGCTTATTTTCCATATGTGGTGGCCAAGGACGTGGACGATTTTCGCAATGGCGAGATCTCCGTTCGATTCGAGGGTATTTCCGGTCGCATCGATCAAGGAGCGGGAATACTGTTCAACCTCAAGCCGAACGGCGATTACCTAACGTTGCGTGCTAATCCACTGGAAAACAATCTCGTGCTCTGGAAATTTGAGAAAGGCAAGCGCTCATCGGTGAAGTGGATTCGCAATACGCCTACCGCCACGCACCAGTGGCACGATCTGAAAGTCCGCATCGCCGGTACAAAAGTGGAAGGCTATCTCGACGGCAAGCTATATCTGGAGCACGAATTGTCGGAGCCCGTCGCTGGACGCATCGGGTTGTGGTCCAAAGCCGACAGTCACATGTACTTCGACAACTACACGGTGACTCCTGCCCATTAAATCGCTCGAACAACTAGGCGGGGGATTAACGGTGTTGGTTGCTCAAATAATCCCAACCCCCTAGCCAGTTGCCGAAACTCTGTCGAACGATTGGTTGTATCTCCGGCGCGTGCGTCGCATTCGCCCGCTATCCGACTCGCTTGGCTAATTCCGGCAAGCGCAGGGCGTGACATTGTCGATCCGATAGTGGCCCGCTGCTTCGTCCGCGGCAAATGCCAAGCCTACACCCAGGAAAGGCACCGGCCACACAGACGATGGCGCCGACCAGATATACTGTTTGCGGAACTCGAGGTCAGGAGCATTCTCGCTCAGCCGGGTGAAGACGATCTCGAATTTTCCTTTTGAATCCTCCGCACAGGCCGAGGCATCGATCGCCACGACCGCGCTCCATACGCGCTCGAGCGTCGGCGGGATCATGGCTGAGAATTCAACGTCATCGAGCGTCAAAGCCGGCCGGCAAAGTTGCTCGGCAATAGCGTCTGTGGCGTCGATCAGCGCCATGATCGCGGCGAACCAAGCCGATATAGAGCTGCGCCTTGTAAGTATTGTCATCTCCGTCAATCCCGAAAGCGTTGTTCAAGCCTTGCCGACCGCGGATGCAGTCTGCGGCCGCGGGCGCGCGCTCCGCCAAAATCCGGCGCGGAACGCCGCGGCGAGGCTCGCGCCATAGACCATCAGGCCCGCTGCCGCTGCCGCAGCCAGGCCGCCGAGACCGCCGACTTCGCTGCTGGTGAGGTGCAGAGCGGTCCAGCCGCCGACTGCTACAACGATCGCCCGGCTGGTGATGCCGACGAGCGGCCATAGCGGGCGCCCGGCGGCCTGAAACGCGCTTGCCAAAACCAAGCCGAGGCCGAGAAACGCATACGCACCGCCGGTGGTGACAAGGTAGTGCGCTACGAGGGCGTGAACGTCCGGTGCTGCCGTAAACAAGCTCGCCCAAATATCGGGCAGCATCGCACCGAATATTCCGATGCATCCGGTGACGCCCGCGGCGAGCGCCGCCGCCGTCCAGGCGATCCGCTCGGCGCGCACAATTTTGCCGGCGCCGATATTGGTGCCGACCATGGCAAGCACGCCGGCGCCCAAACCGAACGCCAATGGGTAGAGCAAATATTCGAGACGAACGGCGACGCCGAATCCGGCCAGTTGCGCGGCGCCGAGCGCCCCGACGAAGCTCGTCAGCAGCGCAAGCGTCAGGTTGTTGATGATGGGTTGCAGGGACATCGGCGCGCCGACGCGCAGAATCTCGGCGAACAGCCGGCGATCGAGCTGCACGCCGCGCAGCGTGAACCTGATTGCGGTGCGGCCCGTGGCGATGTACCAGGCGAGGATTGCGCTCGAGGCGGCGAATGAAATGACGGTGGCGAGGCCGGCGCCGCTGATACCGAGCGGCGGCAGCGGTCCAATCCCGAACATCAGCGCCGGCACCAGTGCGATATGCAGGGCTTCGGCCGAAAGGTAGACGACGGCCAAGACCGTCGCCTGACCGGCGCCGCGCACCGCGCTGGTGAATGTGCTGAGCAGCCAGTAGACCAAGGCGCCGCCAAACAGCGCGTTGGAATATTCAAGCGCCGCGGCCTGCGTCGCGCCGGCGCCGGCCATCAAGCCGTAGATCGCGGGACCGCCGATCAGCAGCACGGACATGAAGATCGCGGCCATTGCCGCGGCGACGATGACGGCGTGAACGACGAGCGCCGATGCATCGGCGTGACGGCCGGCGCCGATGGCGCGAGCGATCGCCGAGGCGATGGCGCCGCCCATGCTTGAATTCGCCATCTGCTGCATCAGCATGATCAGCGGAAAAACCAGGGACAGTCCGGCCAGCGCCTCGGCGCTCATGCGGCCGACGAAATGCGCGTCGACCGTCGCCGTCACGGCGATGAGCACGACATTGACGACCACGTTCGGCGCGGCGAGGCGCAGCAGCGTCGAGACGATCGGTCCTTCGAGAAGAAGACGGGTCCGTGCCGCCGGCGGCTTCGCCGTGGCGATTGTTGGAGAGACTGCCGCAGAGATTACCGGCGCGGGGTGGGCGATCGAGGCGCTTCCGTTCGTCATGGCACTCCTGCCCCTTCAGGGACTGGAGCAGCGCTTGGACGGGAGCGTCTTTAAGAACCGGGCGGCTGCGTGGAGGGCCCGATGCTCAGCGAACTATGCGTTTCCGGTGCCCGGAGCAAAGCATCATTTCTCGGGCTATCATGAGATTTTCTAATACCGAAGGGATTAGCTTTTTGGCAGCTTGTTTGCATAAACAGGCTAAACCGATTAATCTGCCATAGTTTTTCTCATACGTTTTGCTGGATTGGCGATGCTCCGCCGCCTGCCACAACTCAATGCGCTTCGGGCCTTCGAGGCCGCGGCCCGCCATGTCAGCTTCACGCGCGCGGCCGGGGAGCTGTGCGTCACGCAAGGGGCGGTGAGCCATCAGGTCAAGGCATTGGAGGCTGAACTCGGCATCAAGCTTTTCAACCGCGACCGCCAGGGGCTCGTCATCACCGATGCCGGCCGCGCCTATCTCGGCGTCGTGCGCGACGCGTTCGACCGCATCGCCATGGAAACCGAGCGACTCGTACAGCGGCAAGGTTCTGGCATGTTGACGGTGAGCACGTCGCCCGATTTCGCCGCCAAGTGGCTCGTTCACCGGCTCGGCCGTTTCGCCGAGGCGCATCCCGAGATCGATCTGCGCATTTCGGCGACGATGGAGCACGTCGACTTTGCCCGCGAAGATGTCGACATCGCGGTTCGCCACGGCGACGGTAATTGGCCAGGATTAGACGTGACGCGGTTGTGCGCAGAGCATCTGTTCGCGGTATGCAGCCCGGCTTTGGCGCGCGGGCTGACACGGCCGAGCGACATCCTTAAATTGCCGCTCCTGCATCTCGACGAGCGCACCGCCTGGTCGGCATGGTTTGACGCCGCCGGCATCGCCGGGGTGGATGCGGTCCACGGCCCCATCCTTAATCGCGCCAGCATACTCATCGACGCGGCGATTGACGGGCAGGGGGTCGCGCTGGCGCGCACCGCGCTTGCCGCCTGGGATCTCATTCATAAACGCCTGGTGCGGCCGTTTTCGATCGCGCTGCCGCTGGCGAAGTCATATTGGATTGTTTGCCCGAAGGCGACTGCGAGCCTGCCGAAGTCGGTCGCGTTTCGCGCCTGGCTCTTGGCGCAGGCCGGCGACGACATTCGCCTCCTGGAAAATTTGGCGCCGCCCCGTCGGGCCCGCGCGGCCATGGCTTGATCTGCGGCCACGGTTTGATCTGATGTCGCCGGGCGAGGTGGGCGTTGAGGCCGGGCAAGCGCAGGCTTATCGTCTCACACTATGATTGTTGGCCTGTTCGCTTTGTCCACCGCTGCCGTTTTCTTTGGTGCGGCATTTTACGTCAATTTTGCCGAGCAGCCGGCACGACTGCATCTCGATGACCGATCCTTGCTCATCCAATGGAAACCCGCCTACAAGCGTGGCTTCATCATGCAGGCGTCGCTCGCTGTCATTGGCTTTGTGTTGGGAGTGATCGCGTGGTGGCAAACCGGTATTTGGCTTTGGCTTGTCGGTGCGCTCGTTCTCGTCGCCAATTGGCCCTACACCGTCTTCATCATTATGCCGACGAACAATAAGCTTATGGCGGCCGATCCAGTGAGCGCTGGTCCTGATACCCGGGCGCTCGTGCAGAAATGGTCGGCGCTGCATGCCGTTCGCACCGCGCTTGGTTTGGCTGCGACGCTGATCTTTATTTTTGCGTTAGCGCAGTAGGCCGGGTCCGGACTAATTTTCGATCACGGCAATCGCGCTCATCTCGATCAGATATTCTGGCGAGGTCATCTTACAAACCTCGACCATGGTGGAGGCAGGCGCCGGCGGTTTGAAATATTCGCGCCGCACTTTGTGGATCTGATCGAAGTGCTCCATGTTGCGGACAAAAACATCGACGCGACAGATGTCGTCGAGGTTGCCGCCGGCTTGTTCGACCGCGGACTTTACGTTCTCACAGACCTGGCGCGTTTGTGCTTCAATATCGCCAATCCCGGCAATGGTCCCGTCGGCGCGCCGCGCCGTCATGCCGGAGATGAATACGAGGCGGCCGCGCGCCTCGATCATGGTCGCGTGAGAAAAATGGCCGCTCGGCTGGCGGAGTTTTGGTGAAACAATCTGCGTTTTCGGCATCGCCCCTCCGATTACATTTCGTTATGTATGCTACCGGTCAATAGAGCCGGTGTATGCGGAATGTTCTTGTTTGATTCTCGATCCGCACCCAGTGGTTTTGATTGCAATCAAAAACCCAAGTTTGGCGTGTGACGTTGGGCGTCTGACATCGGGCGCGCGCGAGGCGGCCTTCCCGAATCTGACGCAATCGGCGCATATTGAATCGATGATAGGCCATCCGCA
>Ga0209465_10000105_pt1 | contig 38670 bp, 35 predicted proteins | sample PanSoiPlot1MoBio_FD_188321 | JGI IMG/M metagenome (GOLD analysis project Ga0209465, IMG submission 188321) | Tropical forest soil microbial communities from Panama analyzed to predict greenhouse gas emissions - Panama Soil Plot 1 MoBio (SPAdes)... | ecosystem: Environmental > Terrestrial > Soil...
CCTCCTCCGCCACCATGTCCGCCCCCTCCACCACCGCCGCCGCCACCACCGCCGCCGCCACCATGTCCGCCACCGCCCACGTTTGCGGCAGACGCATCGGTGACAAGCGACAGGCTGCCAAGCGCGAGAATTGCAGTCACTACCAAGATTGATTTCCGCATCATTTTTGGTCCTCCCTGCGCGTCCCTTTGCGAAATTTGCGCATTTCTTGTGTCTTGTTCGAAAAATCTAGAGCAAATGCAATGAACCTCAAGTGCGATGTTCGCAGCAACGCTGGTGCAAAATCCATCAGCAATGTTGCGGTCAAAGCGGAGGCTGCTGAAGCGAACCACGCCGGCGGGAGCGCACGGCTTCCGAGGAGCCTCGTTCCGCTCGTTGCCAGGAGAGAAGGCCTGGATTAGGCTATGGTGCGGTCGAGAGGACTCGAACCTCCACGAGTTGCCCCACTAGCACCTCAAGCTAGCGCGTCTACCAGTTCCGCCACGACCGCATCGGGAAGGACGTCGGCCCACAGGGGCCGAAGCGTCGGGGCACCGCCGCAGCATGTAACAAATCGGTGATGCAGGTACAAGAGCGGCGCAACAGGGGCGGACCGAGATCAGCTCGGCACCTGGTAGCAAAGCACTGCAGCCCAAGCCAGTACGGACGCGGCGCGCGGCGGCTGGCCGCGTAATGTCAACAGCAACGCTGGTATTGCTGGAGCTTCGTGGTATCTTGCCGACGTTATGCAGCAGCACCTTTCATTCGACAAGATAGCAGCCGCGATGAGGGAAGCAGCGCAAGCTGTTGCGAATTACGATGCCCGGATTTCCCGCACATATGCCGAGATGACGGAAACGGTAATCGCGACGCGAGAAATGATCGCTCGATCGCGCGCGTTGATGTCCGAGGCTGACGCTGTGCTCGCCAGGCGGGACTCGCGGTTCTCCGCATAGTTCCGACTCGCGAGCGCTCCCAAATTCGTGGTAGGCTTGCTGGATCACCGGCAGCGATCCAGTGGGCGTCGGTGGCTGAGAGACCGGTCGCGCTCCCGCCTGAGCAGTGAAGGGGGTCCGACATGTCGCGCTTCTCGCCGCCAGATTTCGCGCCGCAGGATTCCGAATACAATGTTCAGGAAGCTGCTGCCGTCGCGCGTGAGCACGAGCTGCGGCTGTTGCGTGCGAAGTCTGAAATCATGGAAGCCATAGTGACAGGGCGAGAGACCATCGCCACGTCGCGAGTACTGTTAGCTCAGGTCGACCTTATCCTCGCGAAAAGATATCTGCCCTGATTCCGCTCAATCGGTGTTGCGCCTGCGAGGCTACCACGTTGTTTGCGGACCGCGCTGGACCGCCGCAGCATTGTCGTGCAGGCGGTCGGCCACCGCTCAAGGGTAGCTATCCTTTAGGCTCTCGGCGCGACCCGACTGGAACAACATGATCATGCTTAGCGAATGATTAACACGCGCGACAACATAGCGGCGCGGCGTTCCGCTCCCGCTGGCATGCCGGTGACGTGGCGCGTCGAGGCTGCACCGGTCACCTATGAAGCGGCGCTTGCCGCCATGGAGGCGCGGGTCGCCGCCATGGCGGCCGGCGCGGCCGACGAGCTCGTTTGGCTCATCGAACATCCCCCGCTCTACACTGCCGGAACCAGCGCGCGACCAGAACATCTGCTCGACCCACGTTTCCCGATATTTTCGGCCGGCCGCGGCGGCCAGTTCACCTATCACGGACCGGGCCAGCGCGTCGCCTATGTGATGCTCGACCTCAAGCGGCGCGGCAGCGACGTGCGCGGATTCGTCGCCGACCTGGAGGAATGGCTGATGCGGACGCTGGCAGCCTTCAATATTCGCGGCGAGCGCCGGGAGGACCGTATCGGCGTATGGGTGCGCCGCCCCGACAAGGGCGAGGGCTGCGAGGATAAGATCGCGGCGATCGGCATCCGGGTGAAACGCTGGGTGAGCCTGCATGGCATCAGCCTCAACGTCGATCCTGACCTGAACCATTTCGCCGGCATCGTGCCGTGCGGAGTCGACCAGCCGCGCTTCGGGGTGACGAGCTTTGTGGATCTCGGCCATGTGGTGAGCATGCCGGAGGTCGACATGGCCCTGCAGCGCGCGTTCGTCGACGTATTCGGGCCGGTGCGCCGGGACCTTTGAACCGACGGAAGGATTGGACTCGTACAGATGCCAGTAGGGGCGACCCTCATTGGCGCTAACTTACGCTGTGCCGTGCCGCTGGGACTCCCTCCCCCCTTGCTTGGGGAGGGTTGGGGTGGGGGGTCGTGCCGCAGGGCACGGCCTTGCTCTACTCCTCGACCCCCACCCCCTCCCCACAAGGGGGAGGGGAGGAGTTCGCGGCCCCGTTGGAGCGTAAGTTAGCGCGTATGGGGGCGACCCTTGTGGTCGCCCTGTTGCCGGGTGCGACGAATGGGGCGACCACAAGGGTCGCCCCTACAGTGGGCGATCTTTGCCACCCTACCCGGTCGGAAGAAGCGAAAACGTCTCGCTCGCACGGCGATAGCCGAGGTCGAGCGGAGATGCGTTCTCGATCTCGACGGAATCCACTTTGGCGAGCGGCGGCCCATGCCGGCAGTGCTCGATCAGCTGCGCCACGGCGGATGGCGAGCCGGAAACCAGGACCTCAACGGAGCCGTCGGTCCGGTTGCGGACCCAACCCTTGAGGCCGAGCCCCAAGGCCTTCCGTTCGACCCATACGCGAAAACCGATTTTTTGGACGACGCCGCGGATCATCAGCCGTTTGACCTCGCGAGGCTCAGTCGCCATGAAAAACGCTCCGGTTGAGGTTGCTTTCCGCCGAGGCCCAGCGGGCCAAGCTGTGCACATAGTGTGGCGGAAACCCGGCATCGCGTGCCGCCTGTATCACGATGTCTAGGTACCCAGGCCGCGGCCGGCCACACGTCCGATCGCACCCAATATAGATCAGCGCGGCGCGATGCCGACGGTGCGCCACCACCGCTATCGTTAGTGCCCGGTAGAGCCCGCCCTCGAGGTTCTCGTAGGCGTTGAGCGCGGCCACATCGCGGGGCGATAGTCGCCACATCAATCCGTGCACGCAACCGCCCGGCGCCGGCGCCACGGACGCATAGCCCGACCGCATGATGATGAAACGATAGTCCGGCAGACACGAGTGGCTTTCAAGCCGTGCGTCGGGGCACCGCTGCCGCATCAGCGCCGTGCACATGTTGGAACCGTAGGCGAAATGCAGCATATCAGGGCACACCGTGCGGTTGGGCGCGACCTCGCTCATCGTGCCGATCGCCCGCAGTCCCACGCATTGGCCACGCCCATTTGAATCCCCGGCAGGACCTGATAAACCACGCGGCTTCAAGGATCATATCCGCGGAAGCAGAAATCCGGTACTCAACAGCGCATCAGAACCATGACCACCTTCAAATCCGAATTTCTCAACGTGCTGTCGAGCCGCGGCTTCATCCAACAGGTGTCGGAGCCGGACGCGCTCGATGCCCTGACGCGGGAGCGGCCGATCACGGCCTATATCGGGTTTGACTGCACGGCTCCGTCGCTGCATGTCGGCAGCCTGGTGCAGATCATGCTGCTGTACTGGCTGCAGCAGACCGGGCACCGGCCGATTGCCCTGATGGGCGGCGGCACCACACGGGTCGGCGATCCGTCCGGCAAGGACGAAAGCCGGCGACTGCTGACCGACGAGGCGATCGCGCAAAATCTCGCCGGCATCCGCGAGGTGTTTGCAAAATTCCTCTCCTTCGGCGACGGCAAGGCCGTGATGGCAAATAACGCCGATTGGCTCAACAATCTCGACTATGTCGATTTTCTGCGCGACGTCGGCCGCCATTTCTCCGTCAACCGGATGCTTGCCTTCGATTCGGTGAAGTTGCGTCTCGACCGCCAGCAGGAACTGTCGTTCCTCGAGTTCAACTACATGATCCTTCAGGCCTATGACTTCGTCGAGCTGTACCGGCGGCACGGCTGCGTGCTACAGATGGGCGGGTCCGACCAGTGGGGCAATATCGTCAACGGCATTGATCTCGGCCGCCGCATCGCCAACGCGCAGCTATTCGCTCTCACCTCCCCGCTCCTCGCCACCGCCTCGGGCGCCAAGATGGGCAAAACCGCCGCCGGCGCAGTGTGGCTCCATGCCGACCTGGTGAGCCCCTATGACTACTGGCAATACTGGCGCAACACCGAGGACGGCGACGTGGTGCGCTTTCTCAAGCTATTCACCGTGCTGCCGCTCGATGAGATCGGCCGGCTGGCGGCGCTGCGCGGCCAGGACATCAACGAGGCCAAGAAGGTGCTGGCGACCGAAGCGACCGTGCTGGTGCACGGCCGCGCGGCGGCCGAAGAAGCGGCCGCCACGGCGCGAAAGACCTTCGAGGAAGGTACGCTTGCGCAGACGCTGCCGACGGTCGGTTTCGCGCGAACCAATCTCTCTCAAGGACTCAGTGTGCTGGAAGCCGTGATGTGTTCAAATCTCTTTTCTTCGAACGGCGAAGCGCGGCGTCTCATCCGAGGTGGTGGCGTCAAAATCAATGATCAGGTTGAACATGACGAACATCGGCGCCTCACCACGAAGGACCTGAGCCCCGAAGGCGTGATTAAACTGTCGTTCGGGAAGAAACGCCACGTGCTGATCAAGCCTGTGTGATCCCGTAGGATGGGCAAAGGCGGCCGAGGTGGGGCCGGTTTAGCATGGTGCGAATTCCGCCATGCCCATCGCTGCGCCTCACTCCGGAACACCTTATCGAAGGTGTGATCAAGCTGTCGGCGGGCAAGAAGCGCCACGTGCTGCTCAAGCCGGCGTGATTCCGTAGCGTGGGCAACATCGCCATCAATGCCAGCGCAAAATGATTTCCACATGCGACGAGCGATTTTGCCTACCCGCGCCCCTCGCGTGATAATGTCCTCGCTTGCGACCGCCCCGGGGTGACACTATGATCGACCGTCGTTTGCTCATCGGCCTCATGTCGGCCGCCGCCGCGGCGCCCGCCGCGTTCTCTCAGCAAGCGGGAACTCCTGTGCTCAAGCGCGCGCGCACCAGTGTCCTGGAAATCGCCTATGAGGAGAGCGGGCCCGAGGCCGGCTTTCCGGTGTTGCTGATGCACGGATTTCCATACGATCCGCGCTGCTTCGACGAGGTGGTTCCACCGCTGGTCGCGGCCGGATACCGGGCGATCGTGCCGTATCTGCGCGGCTACGGGCAGACGCGCTTTCTCGAAGCCGACACGCCGCGTTCTGGCCAGCAGGCGGCGCTGGGCCGCGATCTCGTCGAACTGATGGATGCGCTGGCGTTGCCGAGCGCCGTGCTCGCCGGTTTCGATTGGGGTGGGCGCGCCGCCTGCGTCGCCGCCGCCCTGTGGCCGGAGCGCGTGCGTGGCCTCGTGTCAGCGAACGGTTATAACATCCAGGATATTGCCGGATCGGTCGCGCCGGCCTCGCCGCAGCAGGAGCACCGGCTATGGTACCAGTATTATTTTCACAGCGAACGCGGCCGTGCCGGCCTGCAGACGAACCGGCGCGAATTGTGCAAGCTGTTGTGGCAACTGTGGTCGCCGAACTGGAAGTTCGACGACGCCACCTACGCCCGCACTGCAGATTCCTTCGACAACCCGGATTTCGTTGACGTGGTCATCCACTCCTACCGCCATCGCTTCGGCTATGCGCCGGGCGATCCGGCCTACGACATGTTCGAGCGCCAGCTCGCCGAACGGCCGCCTATCACGGTGCCGACCGTCGTGCTGCACGGCGAAGGCGACGGCATTGCGAGGGTGGCCGGTGGAGCAGCGCAATCGCGTTTCTTTACCGGCCCCTACCAATATCGGCTCATCCCGGTCATTGGCCACGACGTGCCCCAGGAAGCCCCGAAGGAAACCGTGGCGGCGGTGCTGGAACTGCTCGGCGCGTCCCGATAGCGACATGCCAGATAATCCGCGTTCCCTCTTGGCGCATCGCCCGAAACGATGGGATGATGCGCAATCAGCTTGGAGCACCGCGCATGGAATTCGGCATCCTGTTCACGTCTCATCCCAATACGGATAGCGAGCCCTATCCGCATCGCGACGTCCACGGGCGGGTGACCCGCGAAATCCTGCGCGCCGATGAGCTGGGGTACGACTATGCGTGGCTGGCCGAGCATCACTTCAGCAATGAATACGGCATCATGCCGGACGTGTTTGTCTATGCCGGCTACCTCGCGGCGCTGACCAGGAGCATCAAGATCGGCACTGCGGTGGTGACGCTGCCGCTCGCCAATCCGCTGCGGGTCGCCGAGAATGCCGCCTTCGTCGATATTCTCAGCGGCGGTCGCTTCGCGCTTGGGCTCGGCTCCGGCTATCGCAAGTACGAGTTCGACGGCTTCGGCATTGATTTCGAAACGCGGCGCGACATCCAGGAGGAAGCCCTGCCGTTGCTGATGGAGCTGCTCACAACCAAGCGCACGGCGCATCGCGGCAGGCATTTCCAGTTCAAGGTCGACGGTGCCTACGAGTTGTTCCCCCACGCGGTTCAGGAGCCGCATCCGCCGGTCTTCCTCGCCGGCGCAACCGAGCGATCGATCGCGGTCGCCGGCCGCATGGGCTTCGGCCTGATGCTGTCAAGCTGGACGCCGTTTGCCGAGCTTGCCCGTCAGACCGCGAAATATCGCGCGCACCTCGAGGAGACGCCTGCGGCGTTGCGCGCCAATCCCGGCCGCGGCCACATCGACATTGCGCGCCTCGTCTATGTTGCCGAGACCGACGCCATTGCGCGACGCGACAGCGAGCCCGGCATCCTGCGTCACTTGAGCCACTTCGCCAGCGGCCACACCTCGGGCTATCTCGGTACCGTCCAGGAAAAGACCGTTGGTGACCGGGCCGGCTACGATGCCCTCGCCCGCGATATCATCCTGCACGGCTCGCCCGCGACGGTCACGGAGAAGATCGCACATCTACGCGACACTACCGGGGCAACCTCGATCATGGTGCATTATCCCCCGTGGTACGGGGCGGAGAAGGCGCTCGCCTCGCTGGAGCTGTTCGCCACGGAAGTTGCGCCGAAGTTGCGCGCCCCCGTCGGACGGGTTAGCGCGGCGTAATCCACCGCTCCGCAGGGGCAAACACCCTGCGCTGTTTGCGCCGTATCCCATTTCGTATTTCGGACCGCAGGTGAAAAACTGAAACTATTCGCACCCTAAATATCCGTTGACGAATATTATGTCTAGGGGTATATGCCGCACATGAAGCGGCTCTCAAATCCGTTGGCGCTCGCGGTGTTGGCGCTGCTGTTTGAGCGGCCGATGCACCCTTATGAGATGGCTGCGACCCTGAAGCATCGGCACAAGCACGAGAGCATCAAGCTGCGCTACGGCAGCCTTTACACGGTGATCGAATTGCTGATCGGGCGCGGCTTCATCGTGGCCAAGGAAACCTCGCGGGGTGGCAAACGACCGGAACGTACGGTCTACTCCCTTACCCCGACTGGCTGCGACGAGTTGCGGGACTGGATGCGGGAACTTCTCAGTGAGCCCGCGCAGGAATTTCCGCAGTTCGAAGCCGCCTTGTGTCTGTTGCCTGTGTTGCCACCCGACGAAGCGGTGAGGCAGCTGCGCTGCCGCGCCTTGCACCTCTCGGGCAAGATCGCCCAGTTGGAAGCCCATTTGTCGCACGTAGTTGAACAGGATTTGTCTGCGATGGCCGGACCTGAAGAAAAGCTGCCGGCGCAACTTGCCGGGGAGAAATTTCCGCCGATTTTCCTGGTCGAAAGCGAATACCGCCTCGCCCTGATCAAGGCCGAGCTCGACTTCGTGAACGATCTGGTTCGCCGCATCACCGAGGACGGCTGGGGACCGGTCGGGATGTGGCGCGAGATTCAGGCGTCGATGGAACGTCAACACGCGGAGGCATGAGATGTTGCGTTCTGACCATTCGACGTCGCTGCTGTCAGGCCAAGTACATGCAAAGCATTGCGCGTCCGGAGGTCGCAGCAGTGCTTGCGTCTTGGGGGCACGACTTAACCAAACCGGGCCCGATGAGCCGCGATTTTGGCCGCGGGGTCACGAAGTTGCTCAAGTTCGCCCGCAGAACCGGAACACATTTCGTGATGGTGCACATGGGAAGTGCTGACGATAAGGCCAAGTTGCTTCGTTCGCTCGCCATCGACAGGAAGGCAGGCGATGCGCCGCGCGTAGCGCCACGGCGCTGGCCCGTGTTGATCGCAGTCGGAGGTGTTGTGGCGGCTCTCGTCATCGCCGCGATCGTGGCGATGCAATTGCCTGTCGACCGCTCCGTCGATCGCGCAGCCTCGCAGCTGCCAACCCCGCCCTCCTCGCAAGGTGCGGCAGCCGCAGCAGAGCCGCGCCGGACCGGCAGCCTCGCCGCGTCGGGCTACGTGGTGGCGCGCCGTAAGGCGACTGTTGCAGCTGAGATCACCGGCAAGGTGGTGGAGGTGCTGGTCGAGGAGGGCAATGTCGTCAAGGAAGGCCAGGTGCTCGCGCGGCTCGACAGCATGCTTGCCGAGAAGGACTTGGCGCTCGCCAAGTCCCGCATCGAATCCGCTGAAGCTGCGATCGCGGTGATCTCGGCCGATCTCGAGGACGCCCTGCGCATCGTGACGCGAGCTCGAACGTTGTCGCAGAAAAGCGTCATGAGCGAAGCCGATCTGACCAAAGCCGAGGCGCGCGCCGGCGTGCTCAGTGCCCAGCTGCGTCAGTATCAGGCGCAACACGAGACGGCGCGCCTTGACGCGCAGCGCAATGCCACGGTGCTGGAGAAGCATCAAATTCGCGCGCCGTTCGACGGCATCGTGGTCGACAAGAGCGCCCAGCCCGGCGAGATGATCTCGCCCCTGTCGGCCGGCGGCGGCTTCACCCGCACCGGCATCTGCACCATCGTCGACATGGATTCGATCGAGATCGAGGTCGACGTCAACGAGGCATTCATCGGCCGTGTCAGCGCCGGCGGCGCGGTCAATGCGGTGCTCGACGCCTATCCGGACTGGACCATTCCGGCCTACGTGATCGCCATCGTCCCGACTGCGAATCGCGAGAAGGCGACGGTGCGGGTGCGGATCGGTTTCAGGCAGAAGGACCCGCGCATCCTCCCGGACATGGCTGTCAAGGTGACGTTTCTCGAAGATACGACCGCGGCGACCGGCCGCGAAGCCGCTGCGAATTAGGATGGATTTTCGATCGGTTCGACCACAACCAGTGTCGTCGCCGGGCTTGTCCCTGCGACCCCGAACCGCAGGACACGGAACAAGGATAATCGAGGTGGCCGGGACAAGCCCGGCCACGACCCGGGAAAGCAGGAGGTGCTGCGAGATGACTGAAAGCCACTCCACGTGCAGCGTAACTCGATCTTGATCAGGAGAGTAGGAAATTGGCCGCCGACACCCCGATGGTTCGTCTCGTCCATGTGAGCAAGCGCTTCACCAAGGGCCGGGAGACGATCTCGATCTTCGATCAGCTCGATCTGACCATTCCGCGTGGCGATTTTGTCGCCGTCATGGGCCCATCGGGCTCGGGCAAGACAACGCTGCTCAACATCCTGGGCGGCATCGATCGGGCTGACGCGGGCGAAGTGAACGTCGCCGAGCGGCGCATCGATGGATTGTCCGAGAGCGAGCTCGCACGCTGGCGTGCCGCCAACATTGGCTTCATCTTCCAGTTCTACAATCTCATGCCGATGCTCACGGCGGCGCAGAACGTCGAACTGCCGCTGCTGCTCACCCGGCTGCGCAGCAAGGAGCGAACCGCCCATGTCGCAACCGCCCTCTCCATTGTCAATCTTTCGGACCGTCTCAAGCACTATCCGCGCGAAATGTCTGGCGGCCAGCAGCAGCGCGTCGCCATCGCGCGAGCGATTGTGTCAGACCCGAGCCTGCTCCTGTGCGATGAGCCGACCGGCGATCTCGACCGCACTTCGGCCGACGAGATTCTTTCGATCCTCCAGCTCCTCAACAAGGATCTCGGCAAGACCATCGTGATGGTGACCCACGATCCCGCTGCGGCGCGCTACGCCGGACGCACGCTGCATCTCGACAAGGGCAACTTCATCGAGCGCGAGCTTGCCGCATGAATGCTCTGACGCTCGTGCGCAAGAACCTGTTCCGCCGCAAGCTGCGCGCCATCCTGATGATCGTGTCGATCCTGATCGCGTTCCTGATCTTCGGCGTGCTCGCCGGCGTCTACGCATCCTTCACGGCGGGCGAAGACCGGGCCGCCGCCGACAGGCTCGTCGTCGTCAACAAGGTCAATTTCACGCAGCCCTTGCCGATGGCCTACTACAATCGTGTGCGGTCCGTGACAGGCGTGCGCCAGGTCACCCATGCCAACTGGTTCGGCGGTTATTACCAGGACCCGAGGAATTTCCTTATCGTCATGGCGGTCGAGCCCGAAACGTACACCGATGTCTTTTCCCGCGATTTCGACTTTGGGCCGGAGGCGCGACAAGCGTTCATCCGCACCCGCACTGGCGCGCTTGTGGGCGAGGCCATGGCGCGCAAATGGGGATGGAAGCTTGGCGACCGCGTGCCGATCGCAAGCAACATCTTTTCCCAGCGCAACGGCTCCCACACCTGGGACTTCGATATCGTCGGCATCTTCACCGGCAAGACTCAGCAATCCGACACCAATCTCATGTTCTTCCAGTACGATTATTTCGACGAGACGCGTTCCTTCGGCAAGGACACCATCGGCTGGCTTGTGCTGCAGACCGCGAACCCGGCCGAGAACGACCGCATTTCGAAAGCGATCGATGCAATGTTCGTCAATTCTACCGCTGAAACTGCGACCGACACCGAGAAAGCCTTCAATAAGGCGTTCGCGGCGCAGTTCGGCAATATCGCGCTCATCGTTGTCCTTGTGGTCGGCGCTGCCTTCGTCACCATTCTGATGATCGTCGGCAACACCATGGCGCTCACCGTTCGCGAGCGCACGCGCGAGATCGGAGTGCTCAAGACACTGGGCTTCACGGGCGGGCGCATACTCCGCCTCGTCCTCGGCGAATCGGTCCTGCTCTCCCTCCTGGGCGGGCTCCCGGGGCTTGCGCTCGCTGCGTTGGCAACGGCCGCGCTGCGTCCCAGCGTCTCCAATCTGCTGCCGGGCTTTGCGCTGACGGTCGACATTGTCGCGGAGGCGATCGTTCTGATGCTCGCGCTCGGACTAGTCACCGGCCTCATTCCGGCACTCAACGCCATGCGGCTCCAGATCGCGACCGCGCTCGGACGAGGCTGATACGCATGCGTTCGCTCCTCCTCCAGATCGCCGCGGTCACCACCATTAACCTCAAGAGCATTCCCCGTCGTGTGTTGCTATCGCTGTCGACGGTCGTTGCGATCGCTCTCGTTGTCATGGTGCTGCTCGCCTTCCTCGCGATGGCGAACGGGTTTCAGCGCACCATCGCGGGTTCCGGTTCCGATGACATCGGCATCGTGCTGCGCGGAGGATCGCAGGCGGAGATCAACAGCACGGTGACGCGCGAGCAGGTGCGCCTCGTCGAGGACGGGCCAGGCATCGCGCGCGGCGGCGACGGCAAGCCGCTGGTCTCGCCGGAGCTTTATCTGGTGGTCGACGGTATTAAACATACGACCAAGACCAAGGCCAACCTGCCGCTGCGCGGTATCGGCGAGCAGGGTTTTGCGCTCCGGAAAGGGATTACCATCACGGCCGGCCGCATGTTCAACCGCGGCTCGAACGAGATCGTCGTCGGCAAGGGACTGGCGCGGGAGTTCGATGGCTTTGATATCGGCAGCACCGTCGCATTCGGCACCACACGATGGACCGTGGTGGGCACTTTCGAGGCGGACGGCAGCGTGTTCGAGTCGGAAATCTGGGCCGACCTGCCGGTCGTGCAGAGTCTGTTCAACCGCAACAATATCTTTCAGACGGTGCGGGTACGGCTAGCGGAGCCGGCGACCCTCGACGAACTCAAGGGCTACAACGACAACGACCCGCGCATGAAGCTCGACGTAAAATCGGAAGCTGCCTACTTTGCCGATCAGTCGTCGCAGACCACCGATCTCATCCAGAAGCTCGGCTGGCCGCTGGCCATCGCCATGGCGTTCGGCGCGCTGGCCGGCGCGCTCAACACCATGTATTCATCCGTGGCGGCCCGCGCCACCGAGATTGCCACCTTGCGAGCGATCGGTTTTGGCGGTTTTTCGGCCTTTGTCGGTACCTTGACCGAGTCGCTCCTGCTGGCAACGATGGGCGGTGCCATCGGGGCCGTCCTGACCTACGCCATCTTCGATGGTCTCAGTGCCTCCACGCTCGGCGGCAATTTCACTCAAGTGGTGTTCAATTTCAGACTAAGCCCGGCTCTTGTCGGCCAGGGCGTGCTGCTGGCCCTCATCGTCGGTCTCGTCGGCGGCTTGTTCCCGGCGCTGCGCGCCGCCCGTATGCCGATCGTAGCGGGTTTGTATGCGTAAAGCTCGGTACGCCCGAGCGGTTTCGATATGATTGACTCGCTTTTTCCTGCGTCAGGCCCGCACTTGTCGCGGGCCTTCACGTCTTATTTGCGTGCCTTCAGCGACGAAGACGTGGATGGCCGGGACAAGCCCGGCCACCACTCTGCAGGATATGCTCAACGTAGTCGTAAAATGGTCTAGTGGTGGTGATGATGGTGATGGCGCGCATGCGTTCCAGCGCTCGCGAAAGCGGTCCGGCACAATGGGCTGAGGCTGCTGCGGTTTCTTGCGAGGCACGCCTTGGTGCGGGCGACATCCGGCATGGCGGCGCTGCAAAGCCGGAACGCGTCGCTGGTGCAGGCCTCGCGGGCCGTCTGGGCAACCGCCGCGGCTGAAGACGCGGCAATCAAACCGGCTATTAATCCAAGCACCGCGATCGTTGTGAACCGACCGCGTCCAGCTTTAAGATTCTTCATCTGGGAACCTCATATGTGAGCCATCGCGCACCACTTGCGCAATGTATAGCTTAAAATTCAGGGCATTGCCTGTGGTTCCAAAAGGGCAACTCCACAGGAGGCCGAGCGCGAACAGGGCCAATTGTTGGCACGCCGACGAACCACGCACTTGCTGGCGCGTTTTGGGACGGATTTTGTCGTGCCACCGTCCCCTGGATCGGCTAAAATTTAATACCCACGCGCCACTCCATCGCCGGCCAGAAAATCGGAGCATCTCATGACCCGCCATCCCGCGTTCATTCCCGCAGGCGTCATTCCGGCCGTGGTGCTGCCGTTTGAAGACGATCTTTCGATCGATGAACAAAGCTTCCGCAACCATCTGCGCCATGTCGCGGCAGTAGAGGGACTCTCGGCCATCACGGTCAACGCCCATTCGACCGAGGTCGCCTCTTGCACGAGTGAGGAGCAGCGCTGCGTGATGGAAATTGCGGCCGAAGAAGTCGGCGGCTGGCTGCCGATCGTGCACGGCGTGTGGGCGGACGGCAGCCAGGAGGCGGCGCGGATCGCGCGCGCCGCGACAGCGGGCGGCGCTTCGGCATTGCTGGTGTTTCCGCCCGGCCCCTTCACGCTGGGGCAAAACGCCGAAATGGCGATTACCCATTTCCGCCGTATCGCTGACGCGTCGGACCTGCCGATCATCGCGTTCCAATATCCGCTCGCAACCGGCCAGGGCTATCCGCCCGATACACTGCTGCGTCTCCTCGACGCCGTACCGTCGATCCGCGCCATCAAGGATTGGACCAACAACGTGCAACTCCATGAGTGGCAGGTGCGCACGCTGCAAAACCTGACGCGGCCCGTGAACGTGCTGACCACCCATTCATCCTGGCTGTTCTCCTCGCTAGTGCTCGGCTGCCAGGGGCTGTTGTCAGGTGCCGGCAGTGTCATCGCCGATCTGCAGGCGCAGCTGTTCCGCGCCGTGGCGGCAAACGACCTCGCCGCCGCCAAGGCGATCAACGACCGCATCTACCCGCTCGCACGCGCGTTCTATGCCGATCCGTTCGTTGACATGCACAACCGCATGAAGGAAGCGCTGGTGCTGCTCGGCCGCATCCCGCGCGCCGTAGTGCGCCCGCCGCTGGTCAAGCTTGGCGCCGCCGAGATCGAGCGCGTCCGAGCGGCGCTGATCGAGGCCGGTCTGCTGGAGGAACGGGCTACGAGAGCGGCATGATGCGCCGTTGGGCCTGCTGCCAGCCTCGGGCGCCCCAAACCCCCTTTGTAACATCATGATTTCTCAATGATTTCTAAGGGTATTTCGTTCAGCCAAAATGCGCCTCGCCGTCACTGCGCAGCTCAGCTCAAGTTTCGTGCGATTAAATGTAAATATCACATTGAAATATAATAGCTAAGCCCGAATGATGCGCCCCGGGGGGGATGGGCCTGTGGGGCGTTACTTAGGCAAAGCCGATCACAAGGCCGAGCAAGGCGAGCGCCAATAGGGCTTCAGTCGTCGTAAAGAGGGGCTGCAATGGATTCGGAAACGACATCAAGCCGTAAATGAACAACGGGATCGCAAACAGCGCGGCCCCCACAAAGAACCGCATCGGCACGGATTCTCGCCAACCGGAAGCCCCCTTGGCGGGACGGCGGTACGATATCTTCGCTCGCCTCGCTTCCGCGTGATCAATGGCCGGGATATCGGTGGGAGACATGGGAACGCGGCGCTCCGGCTGAGATAGTCTAGGGGACTATACCTCATGCTGGGGCGGATGCAAGTCTTTATCCCTCCCTCTTATTCCTCTCTCGATCGGCATGCCGCCTCATCCGTTTTCGCTCCGTGTGCGTCGCCCCGTGACAGACGCGGTTCGCTCCCTGCTGCGCGGAACGATTCATTCGGCCGTCATCTTGCGCCAACTTCCTTTATCGTCCCGCACGTCGCGACGGGTTGTTCCCTCATCCCAATCGGTACATGTGCGCACATCCTTCGGCTCGTTGAATGTGCAGGTCTCATGCGTGAGATGCTTGCCGTTCGGGTCCCTGATCGTTCGCACCATCACCTGCTTGCCGTCGTTGCCGGTATAAAACACCGCGGTGGCGCAACTGTTGAATTTCAGCCCGCATTGTCTTGCGGTGTACGGCTCACCGCGGTTCTGCTCCTTCGAAATTGCCAGGGCCGCACTCACCACGTCATTCCAGTTCTTCAATCCCGAAGGTTCGGACGCAGCGGCTTTCGGGGATGGTGCAACTTGTGTCGGCTGCTGCACAGCTCGCGATGGTTCCGGCGCAACCTGAACAGGTCTTCCGGTCGTTGTCGCGCCCATGGCGCGGAGATCATCCTGAGTGAGCCAGAAGATTTCGTCCGCAGGCGTGGTGAGCATTTTTTCAACAATCGCGTCCAGCAGTCCCAGCTCCTTGACGATCAGCACAATGGAAGGGATTTCGCCTGCAGCGTCCCGACCAGATCGATCGGACGCGCCGGGAACCCCAACAGTTGCCGAGGCGCTTACGAATTTCTGATTGCTAGCGGCAAAGGCAACGAAGCAGGCCGCGGCACATGTCGCTCCGCTAGGAATCACCGTGGCAATTTTTGCAGTCTGAATGATGCCGGCCAGCCTGACACCTTCGGTCAGGCTGCCACCCGGCGAATTAAATCGCATGGCGGCGACCGGCCGGGCGGAGCTCGCCGAAGCCCTCAAAATATCCCTGACCCGGCTCGCGTCGCCTTCTGCAAGCTCGCCGCTGAGAGCGACAATTGTCCTGTTTTCCTTCGAGAGAGTGGTTGTCAGATCGGCGGCCGCCGCGGACGAACATGCCGCTACAACGCACGCAAACGCGAATACGCCTCTTAACATAGCCCGCCGCCCCGCATCCCATAAGCCCGCCCGTGCGATCAATTACACCTGCCGGCCGGCGCCGGCAATCGCTCGCAAACGATCGTGCCGCGTTGTTAGGCAACCCGTCGTGCGCAATCCCTCATCAGCCGCCTATTATTTTGGCGCCATCTTTGCTCCATTTCGATGCATCGGCACCAAAAAGTCGGGTCGCCGTCGAAATCCAAAACGTTAAGCAACTCCAAACGCGTGGCACGCTCTTTGCCCCATTCGCTCGATGCGAACGGTGCCAGATCGCTCGCGTCAACGTTCAGGCGCAATCGTCAATAGAGGACTTGGAGATGCTCAATTCATTCCCCGTGGTCGCGATGCGACCGCAATCCCGCCGCTGGCTTGCCGCCGCGGCCGGGCTTGCCATGGGCTTGGCGACGGCACTGCCCGCCAAAGCCCAGGACACCATCAAGGTCGGCATCCTGCATTCGCTCTCAGGCACGATGGCGATCAGCGAGACGACCCTCAAGGACGTCATGCTGATGCTCATCGACGAGCAGAACAAAAAGGGCGGCTTGCTCGGCAAGAAGCTGGAGCCTGTCGTCGTCGACCCGGCCTCGAACTGGCCCTTGTTCGCCGAGAAGGCGCGCGAACTGATCAGCAAGGACAAGGTGGCCGCCGTGTTCGGCTGCTGGACCTCGGTGTCCCGCAAGTCGGTGCTGCCCGTGTTCAAGGAACTCGACAGCATCCTGTTCTACCCGGTGCAATATGAAGGCGAGGAGAGCGAGCGTAATGTGTTCTACACCGGCGCCGCGCCGAACCAGCAGGCCATCCCCGCCGTCGACTACCTGATGAAGGACGAGAAGGTGAGGCGGTGGGTGCTGGAAGGCACCGACTACGTCTATCCGCGCACCACCAACAAGATTCTCGAGGCCTATCTCAAGCAGAAGGGCGTCAAGGACGAGGACATCTCGATCAACTATACGCCGTTCGGCCACGCCGACTGGCAGACCCGCGTCGCCGAAATCAAGAAGTTCGGCTCGGCCGGCAAGAAGACCGCCGTGGTCTCCACCATCAACGGCGACGCCAACGTGCCGTTCTACAAGGAACTCGGCAATCAAGGCGTCAAGGCCAAGGACATTCCGGTGGTTGCGTTCTCGGTCGGCGAAGAAGAGCTTGCCGGTGTCGACACCAAGCCGCTTGTCGGGCACCTCGCGGCATGGAACTACTTCGAGTCGATCAAAAGCAAAGCCAATGACGACTTCATCAAGAAGTGGCACGAATTCACCAAGAATCCCAAGCGCACCACCAATGACCCGATGGAGGCGCACGTTATCGGCTTCGCCATGTGGGTGAAGGCGGTCGAGAAGGTGAAGAGCACCGATCCCGACAAAGTGATCGACGCCCTGCCCGGCATCGAGGTGCCGAATCTCACCGGCGGGACCTCGAAGATGTTGCCCAATCATCACATCACCAAGCCGGTCTTCATTGGCGAGGTAAAAGGCGACGGCCAGTTCAACGTGGTGTGGAAGACCCCAGGTCTCGTCCCCGGCGACGCGTGGTCGGACTTCCTGCCGGACTCGAAGGACCTGGAGGCCGATTGGGTCACGCTCAAGTGCGGCAACTACAACAAGGTGACGAAGAAGTGCGGAGGTTCGTCGTAGCGAGAACGATTACAGCACTGCGATATCTGTGTGATGCGTTCCTCTCCCCGCCGGCAATCGCCCGCGGGGAGAAGCGCGTAGGATGGGTTGAGCGCCAGCGAAACTCATCAGCGGCCGCGCCGCAAGGCACAGTCCATGATGGGTTTCGCTGGCGCTCAACCCATCCTACGCAAGCCGTGGCCCCGCGTTTGCTTGTGATATGATAAAAGCGCACAACGGTGTGCATGCGGGTTTCGGGAAATTTCCACGATGCAGGTCGATAGGGGCGGCTTTCGCCAGCTTGGCTGGGTCGCGGTTCTACTTGCGATTATCGCTGCGTTCACGTTCGCAGCCGCGCCGTTGCGGGCCGCCGGCCTTGAAGAGGCGCTCGCTCATTTCGTTATGGATGACTACAGCGAGATCGAAGCGGGCATTACGGCGGTCGCTGAGAGCGGCGACCCGCGCTCCGCATCGCTCCTCGACGCGCTGCAGGACGATCGGCTCTTTTACAGCGCTGAGCAGAAGAAGGTCTTCTACAAGGACACATCCGGCAAGCTGTTCGATGCCGTGACGGCAGCGCCGGTTGCCGACGGACCGGCCGACATCGACACCGTTGGAATCAACAACCGGCTGCGGCGCGCGATCGATGCCGCGCTCGGCGGCCTCACCCTGATGTCGCCGGACCCGGCAAAGCGTTACGACGCAGCCCAGGCCGTGTTCAAATCGCATGAGGCCAACGTGCTGCCGGCAATCGAGGCGGCGATCGAGAAGGAAACCGATGCCGGCATCAAGCGCGTGCTCGATGAGGCACGTGCCGCCATCATTCTCAATGCGGATGACGCCGATGAGGCCGACAAGCTCGCGGCTGTCGCGGTGATCCGCGCCCGGGGCGACCAGGATGCCATCGCTCTGCTGCAGGGGCTGCCGGCCGAGACGCCGCCCGCTGTCGCGGACGCCGCAAAACGCGCGGTGGCGGCCATATCGCGCGAGCTTGCGGTGTGGGACATGGCACAGAACGCCTGGTACGGGCTTTCGCTCGGCTCGGTGCTGCTGCTCGCTGCGATCGGGCTCGCCATCACGTTCGGCGTCATGGGCGTCATCAACATGGCCCATGGCGAAATGGTGATGATCGGCGCCTACGTGACGTTCGTGATCCAGGAGCTGGCGCGCACCACCTATGCGGCCTATCCGGGACTGCTCGAATATTCGTTGGTCATCGCGGTACCGGCCGCCTTCATTATCGCCGGCCTGATCGGTGTCCTGATCGAACGCGGCATCATCCGTTTCCTGTACGGGCGTCCGCTCGAAACCCTGCTTGCCACCTGGGGCTTGTCGCTCATCCTCCAGCAGGCCGTGCGGACCGCTTTCGGGCCGACCAATCGTGAAGTCGCGAATCCGTCGTGGATGAGCGGCACCTTCGAGGTCGGCCATCTCAACATCACTTACAACCGGCTGTGGATCATCTGTTTCACCCTTGCGGTGTTCGTCGCGCTGCTCGCCATCCTGCGCTTCACGCGATTGGGCCTTGAAATGCGCGCCGTGACGCAGAACCGCACCATGGCAGCCGCCATGGGCATCCGCACCGGCCGCATCGATGCCCTCACTTTCGGCCTCGGCTCCGGCATTGCCGGCATCGCCGGCGTCGCGCTGTCGCAGATCGACAATGTGAGCCCCAATCTCGGTCAGGGATACATCATCGACAGCTTCATGGTGGTCGTGTTCGGCGGCGTCGGGAATCTGTGGGGCACCTTGGTCGGCGCCATGACGCTCGGCATCGCCAACAAGTTTCTGGAGCCGATGGCGGGCGCGGTGCTCGGCAAGATCGCGATCCTGGTGCTGATTATCCTGTTCATCCAGAAGCGCCCGCGCGGGCTGTTCGCGCTCAAGGGCCGGGCGGTGGAAGCATGATCTCGCTGTTCGCCCGCGGCTTCGACCGGTCGACCGCGGCGTTCATTCTCGTCATTCTTGGGCTCGCGTTCGCGGTGCCGCTCTCAAATCTCATGCTGCCGCCGGAGTCGGTATTCTATGTGCCGACCTACATCGTGTCGCTGTGGGGAAAATACGCCTGCTACGCCCTGCTGGCGCTGGCGATCGACCTGATCTGGGGCTACTGCGGCATTCTCTCGCTCGGCCATGGCGCCTTCTTCGCGCTCGGCGGCTACGCCATGGGAATGTATCTGATGCGTCAGATCGGGACCCGCGGCGTCTACGCCAACCCGATCCTGCCAGACTTCATGGTGTTCTTGAACTGGGATCATCTGCCGTTCTACTGGTGGGGGTTCAACTGGTTTGCCTATGCGGCCGTGATGGTGGTGGTGGTGCCGGGCCTGCTGGCGTTCGTGTTCGGCTGGTTCGCGTTTCGCAGCCGGGTCACCGGCGTCTATCTGTCGATCATCACCCAGGCGCTTACCTTTGCGCTAATGCTGGGATTCTTCCGCAACAATTTCGGCTTCGGCGGTAACAACGGCCTGACCGATTTCAAGGATATTCTCGGCTTCAACGTCCAGGCCGCCGGTACCCGTTGCGTGCTGTTCGCCATCACTTGCGTGGTGCTGGCGACGGCGCTCATGCTGTGCCGTGCCCTGGTCACCTCCAAGTTCGGCAAGGTGCTGATCGCCATCCGCGACGCCGAATCGCGCACGCGCTTCCTCGGCTATAAGGTTGAATCCTACAAGCTCCTGGTATTCACGCTGTCGGCCTGCATAGCGGGCATTGCCGGTGCTCTTTATGTGCCGCAGGTCGGCATCATCAATCCGAGCGAATTCGCGCCCGCAAACTCCATTGAGGAGGTGATCTGGGTCGCCGTCGGCGGACGCGGCACGCTCACCGGCGCCATTCTGGGCGCCGTGGTGGTCAATTACGGCAAGACCTACTTCACCTCCGGCGCGCTCGCCCCGTATTGGCTGTTCGTGCTCGGCGGCCTGTTCGTGGGCGTGACACTGCTGCTGCCGCGCGGCATTGTCGGCACCGTCCAGCATCTGTGGGCAGATCGACGCCAGCCCCATACTCCGGGCCCAGACCCGCAACCGGTCGGCGAGCCGGCGCCGGCGGAGTGACGGCGATGGATGCACGCACGACATCGGCGCTGCTTTATCTCGACGGCGTCTCCGTCTCGTTCGACGGTTTTCTGGCGCTCAACGAGTTGTCGTTCACGATCGATCCCGGCGAGATGCGCGCCATCATCGGTCCCAACGGCGCCGGCAAGACCACCATGATGGACGTCGTCACCGGCAAGACGCGGCCGGAGAAGGGCGATGTGCTGTTCGATGGCATGCACCGCCTGACCGATCTCTACGAAAGCGACATCGCGGAGCTCGGCATCGGCCGCAAGTTCCAGAAGCCCACGGTATTCGAGAGCCATACGGTCGAGAACAATCTGCGTCTGGCGCTCAAGGCCGACCGTCGCGCCCGCGCGGCCCTGGTGTGGCGCGACAATATTGACGAGGTTACACGCATCGACCGCCTGTTCGAGATTACCAGGCTCGCGGCCGTGCGCTCACGGCTGGCCGGCAGTCTGTCGCATGGGCAGAAACAATGGCTCGAGATCGGCATGCTGCTCGCCCAGGAACCCAAGCTCCTGCTGGTCGACGAGCCGGTGGCCGGGATGACGGACGCCGAGACGCACCAGACTGCGGAGCTTCTCAAGGAGATCAACCGCGATCGCACCGTTGTGGTGGTCGAGCATGACATGGCCTTCGTGCGCGCGCTCGGCGTTAAGGTGACGGTGCTGCACGAGGGCACCGTGATCGCCGAGGGCAGCATAGACCAGGTCTCGTCAGACGAGCGGGTGATCGAGGTTTATCTGGGGAGGTAGGACGCGTTTCACCTCTCCCCGGAGCGGAGAGGTCGACGTCGAGCCAACGGGTCTGGCCTCCGGCCAGCCCGATGACAGGCTCCACGAGACGGCGGGTGAGGGGTCCTCGGACTATGGTGAGGCCGAAAGCCCCTCACCCGGCACGCTTCGCGGCCGACCTCTCCCTCCGGGAGAGGTTAAAGTGAGATTGACTATGCTCGAAGTGAACGCCATCGATCTACACTACGGCGCCGCACAGGCGTTGCGCGGCATTTCGCTCAGAGCTGCGCCGGGCACCGTCACCTGCGTGCTGGGGCGCAACGGCGTCGGCAAGAGCAGCCTCCTGCGGGCGCTCGTCGGCCAGCATCCGGTGACCCGGGGCAGCATCACATGGGAAGCGAGCGACATCACCACCTTGCGCCCGTCCGAGCGCGCCCGGCGGGGCATCGCTTATGTGCCGCAAGGCCGCGAGATCTTCCCGCTGCTCACGGTCGAGGAGAACCTGCAAACCGGGTTCGCGCCACTCAAACACAAAGACCGCACGATTCCGGACGTGGTGTTTTCGTTATTTCCTGTACTCAACAGCATGCTCCGGCGCCGCGGCGGCGATCTCTCCGGCGGCCAGCAACAGCAGCTCGCGATCGGCCGCGCCCTGGTGATGCGCCCGCGCCTGCTGCTGCTGGACGAGCCGACCGAAGGCATCCAGCCCTCGATCATCAAGGATATCGGCCGCGCCATCGCCTATCTGCGCGGTCTCGGCGAGATCGCTATCGTGCTGGTGGAGCAATATCTCGACTTCGCCCGCGAGCTTGGCGATTACTTCGCGGTGATGGATCGCGGCCAAGTCGTGTATTCGAGCACCCGGGCCGATATTGATGAGGGCGCGCTCAAGCGCGCGCTCGCGATTTGAGTGTGAGACCCGTGGGGCGACGAGCGCAGTTGGGGCACTCTCGTCCGGAGGAGAAACGTTGCACTCAACGCGGTGCGTTTCCCTCTACCCACTCGACGTCGGCTGTCGCTGATCTCGATTACTCCATCAGTGTTGGGGGTAGCGATGGCCGACCCGCCGCGGCTCCCTCCCCCCTTGTGGGGGAGGGGCGGGGTGGGGGGTCGGGCGGGTTGGGCACGGATTTGCCCCTTTCCTCGCCCCCCACCCCCGACCCCTCCCCAGCCGAACCTCACTGTAGCGAGGGTTCGGCCACTCAACAAAGTGACCGAAGTCGGCAACAGCCGACTTCGGTTGGGGGAGGGGAGAAGAACCCCGCGGCTCACGCCACGTTCGCCGCCAATCGCGCCCATGGCAGGGTCTCCCTCGCACTCGCCGCTACGCCGCGCGGCACGCGCCGTAGGACGACCCGTGAGGAAGGCTCGCTGCGGATACGATTTCCCGATGCGTGTGCGGACACTCAAGAGGCGGTCCTGATCAACACGGCCGGCGGCATCGCGGGCGGCGACCACTTTGCCGTCGATCTCGCACTGGATGCTGGTGCGCGACTTGCGGTCACCACTGCGGCGGCGGAGAAAATCTACCGATCGCTCGGACCCGATGCGTGTGTCGACGTGACAGCGACACTGGCGGACGGCGCCGAGCTGATCTGGCTGCCACAGGAAACGATTCTGTTCGATCGTGGACGCCTCACCCGCACGGTCTCCGTCGCGCTGGCCCCGTCGGCGGCAGTTTTGTTCGCCGAGATAATCGTGTTCGGGCGTACCGCCATGGGCGAAACGGTGCATCAAGGGCGCTTTTGCGACCGCTGGCGCGTCCAGCGTAACGGTCGCCTTGTTTTTGCGGAAAACTTCCGCTTCGTTGGACCCATAGCCGAGCGTCTTGGTGAGCCCGCCATCGCGGGCGGCCGCCATGCCATTGGCACGGTGCTCATGTCTCCGGGCGACGACGCCGCGGTCGCGGCGGCGCGCGCCGCGGCTGGACAATTTCGTGGTGAAGTCGGCATCTCCGCCTGGGGCGGCATCGCGTTGGCCCGCCTTGCGGCGCCCGATGGCGCCACGCTGCGTCACGACCTTGTTGTGCTGTTGTCCGCCCTCGGCCGACGCACACTGCCGCGAATCTGGCTAAATTGATCCAACTCATCCAGCTTGGAGCGTGTCTCGCTGATGTTGATCCAACCGTCGTCCGTCACCCGCGGGCGTGACCCGCGGGTCCATCTCCCCCTCCCTACCCTCCCCCGCAGGCGGGGGAGGGTAGGGAGGGGGCTGGATTGCCGGGTCAAGCCCGGCAATGACGTCGGATGGATGTCAGCGCAAAGCGCTCCAGCCCAACCAACTGCGATGCTGCCGCCATGCACCTGACACCTCGCGAGAAGGACAAGCTGATGATCGCAATGGCCGCCATGGTGGCGCGCCGCAGGCTGGAGCGCGGGGTCAAGCTCAACCATCCGGAAGCGGTCGCGCTGATCAGCGATTTTATCATGGAAGGCGCGCGGGACGGCAAGACCGTCGCCGAACTGATGCAGGCCGGCGCCCACGTGATCGGGCGCCACCAGGTGATGGACGGCATCGCCGAAATGATCTCGGAAATCCAGATCGAAGCGACATTCCCGGACGGAACAAAGCTCGTGACCGTACACGAGCCGATCAGATGAGGCCTCCATGATCCCCGGCGAAATCCTCACTAGGCCCGGCGACATAGAGCTCAACGCCGGCCGCAAGACGGTGACACTCACCGTCGCCAATACCGGCGACCGGCCCATTCAGGTCGGCAGCCACTACCACTTCTTCGAGACCAATCCGGCCCTGAAGTTCGAGCGCAAGAAGGCCCGTGGCATGCGCCTCGACATTGCGGCCGGGACGGCCGTGCGGTTTGAGCCCGGGCAGACGCGTGAGGTGAGGCTGGTGGCACTCGCGGGGTCACGCACAGTTCATGGATTTCGCCAGGAGGTGATGGGAAAACTGGGATGACTCCTTACATGCCTTCATGGTAAGGAGATTGGCAACGTAAGGAGGCTCCGATGGGCTATGAGGCCGATGCGACAATCACGTCTAAGGGTCAAGTCACGGTGCCGGCGGGTATCCGGGAAAAGCTGGGCATCAAGACCGGAGATCGCCTCCATTTTCGTCTGACCGATTCCGGCAAGCTGACCGTGACCCCGATTCGGCGGCGCAGCATCTTTGATCGCCTTGACGAGTTGAAGTTGCCCTCAATAGGCCGGCCGGTCACCAAGGAGGATATCGATGCAGCTATCGAGCAGGAAATAATTGCTCGTCACGGCCGCTCTAATAAACGGCGGCGCCGATGATCGGCATCGACACAAACATTTTGCTGCGGCTGTTCGAGACTGAGGAAAATCCGAGGCAAAGCGCGGCGGCCCGACGTGTGGTTGAAGAACAGGCGCCGACCTTCATCAGCCCTATCGTACTTGTCGAGTTTGCCTGGACCCTCCGCCGCACTTTCAAGCTGAATAGAGCCGGCATACACGCTCGGCTCGCGACGATTGTCGACTCAACGGAATTTGCCGTCGCATTTCCTGAACAGACGCGGAGCGCGGTCGAACTATTTAGTGCCGGCCCTGCCGATTTTCCTGATTACTTCGTTGGAGAACTCAATCGCGCCATGGGATGCGAGGCAACTCTGACCTTCGACAAAGCGGCTACGAAGAACCCCGCATTCCGACATCTAATTGCTTGAAGAAGCTTGATGGTGTCTACCGCTTCAAGCGGCGAATCTAAGGACGATGGGAGAAACCAATGAAGCAGACCTACACCGGCGGCTGCCAGTGTGGCAAGGTTCGCTATAAGGTGTCCGCGGACATCGGCGAGGCCCTGTCCTGCAACTGTTCGCGATGCGCGAAGCTCGGATGGCTGCTTGCGTTTGCTCCGGTCGCCGACTTCAAGCTGCTCTCCGGTGAGGATGCCACGACGGAATTTCAGTTCAACAAACACGTCCTCCATCACCTGTTTTGTTCGACCTGCGGTATCGAATCCTTTGCCAGAGGGATCGGGCCCGGAGGCGCAGAAATGGTCGCTCTCAATGTACGATGCCTGGACGGCGTCGACGTCGATTCACTCACCGTGAAGAAGTTTGACGGCCGCAGCCGCTGAAAAGAAAGACTTGCCCATGCCTGTCACGATGCCGCGGCGCGCCTATGCCTACATGTTCGGGCCCACCACGGGCGATCGCGTACGCCTTGCCGATACCGACCTCATCATCGAGGTGGAAAAGGATTTCACGACCTATGGCGAGGAGGTGAAATTCGGCGGCGGCAAGGTGATCCGCGACGGCATGGGGCAGAGCCAGGTCACCAACCGCAGGGGCGCCGTCGATACCGTCATCACCAACGCGCTGATCCTCGATCACTGGGGCATTGTCAAAGCCGACGTGGGCCTCAAGGACGGCAAGATCTTTGCCATCGGCAAGGCCGGCAATCCGGACATTCAGCCGGGCGTGACCATCGTAATCGGCCCCGGCACCGAGGTGATCGCCGGCGAAGGAAAGATCCTTACCGCCGGCGGGTTCGATACGCACATTCACTTCATCTGCCCGCAGCAGGTCGAAGAGGCGCTGATGTCCGGCATCACCTCTATGCTGGGCGGCGGCACTGGCCCGGCCGCCGGCACCAACGCCACTACCTGCACACCCGGCCCGTGGCATATCGGCCGCATGATCCAAGCCGCCGACGCGTTTCCGATGAACCTCGGCTTCGCCGGCAAGGGCAATGCCTCGCGGCCGGCAGCGCTCGAAGAGCAGATCGCAGCCGGCGCCTGCGCACTCAAGCTGCACGAGGATTGGGGGACGACACCGGCCGCCATCGACTGCGCCCTGTCGGTCGCTGAGGATCACGACATCCAGGTGATGATCCACACCGACACGCTCAACGAATCGGGCTTTGTCGAGGACACCATCAAAGCCTTCAAGGGCCGCACGATTCATGCCTTCCATACCGAGGGCGCGGGCGGCGGCCATGCGCCGGACATCATCAAGGTGGCGGGGCTGAAGAACGTGCTGCCCTCTTCCACCAATCCGACCCGGCCGTTCACCCGCAACACCATCGACGAGCATCTCGACATGCTGATGGTGTGCCACCATCTCGATCCTTCGATTGCGGAGGATCTGGCGTTTGCGGAAAGCCGCATTCGCAAGGAGACCATCGCAGCGGAGGATATCCTGCACGATCTCGGCGCGCTCTCCATGATGTCGTCCGACAGCCAGGCCATGGGCCGCATCGGCGAGGTGATCATCCGCACCTGGCAGACCGCCGACAAGATGAAGAAGCAGCGCGGCCGGCTGCCGGAAGAAAAGGGGGACAACGACAATGCGCGGGCGAAGCGCTACGTCGCCAAATACACCATCAATCCCGCGATCACGCATGGCGCATCCAAGCACATCGGATCGGTCGAGAAGGGCAAGCTTGCCGATCTGGTGCTGTGGTCGCCGGCCTTCTTCGGCGTGAAGCCCGATCTCGTCATCAAGGGCGGCACCATCGTGGCTGCGCCCATGGGCGATCCCAACGCCTCGATCCCGACGCCCCAGCCCGTCCATTACCGGGCGATGTTCGGCGCCTTCGGCAAAGCGCTCACCGCGAGTTCTCTGGTGTTCGTCTCCAAGGCCGCAGTGAAAGCGCGCCTGCGCGAGAAGCTCGGGGTCGAGAAGCAACTCGTCGCCGTCGCGCACACCCGCGACATCGGCAAGAAGAACATGGTGCACAACAGCGCGACACCTGACATCAGGGTCGATGCTGAGACCTATGAAGTAACGGCGGACGGCGAGCTTCTGACCTGCGCGCCCGTCGAGGTGCTGCCCATGGCCCAGAGGTATTTTCTGTTTTGATGAAACCCGAAGTTATCGAGCGCATTCGTGCCGTGAAGCGGGTGACGCAAATCCTGCGTGCAGGGGCATGGCATGTGGCCGAAGCCATCGACCGCGTCGTGCTCGACGCCGATGAGCGTTATCGGCGGCGGATCGTGCTCACCGGCGAGCGCGGCACGAAGCTGCTGCTCGATCTGCCTCAGGCGACGGCGCTGCGCGACGGCGACGGGCTTATGTGTGATGACGGCGCGATCGTGGCGGTGGTCGCCAAGCCCGAACCGCTGGTCGAGATCACGGCAGCGGACAACGCCGAAAAGACCGCTGTCATCGCGCGCCTTGCGTGGCATCTGGGCAATCGCCACACCGAATTGCAGATCGTGGGCGACAAGCTGCGCATGCGGCGCGATCACGTGCTGGAAGAGATGCTGGCGGGGCTCGGCGCGCGCCTGACTCCGATCGAGGCGCCGTTTGAGCCGGAACGCGGGGCGTATGAGCATGGGCACGGCGAGCGGGGTGGCCGTGGGTAAACGCAACTCGCCCAGTAGCCCCGCGGCAGCAACGAGACTTCACCGTCCTCGGAAAGGCTCTTCGCCTCTGCATTGCGGGCGGGGCGATCCCGTTCGGGTGCAGCATTCTCCTCCCTCCCCGTCTTCGGGGAGGGCAGGGTGGGGTTCTGCTTCACCAAGCGCAGTGTTGTGGAAAGAGCCCCACCCTGCCCTCCCCGAAGACGGGGAGGGAAAAGCCCTCTACCGTCTCATGACCTGGATGTCTCCTGCCTATCCAGTCGGTGCGTTCTCGTATTCGGGTGGCCTCGAATGGGCCGTCGAGGCCGGCGACATTCGCGATGCATCCTCGCTGCTTAGCTGGCTTACGACAATAATCCGCGACGGCAGCGTATTTTGTGACGCCGCGATTTTCTTTCATGCGCATCGCGCTGCCGCGAGCGGGGACGACAAGGCGCTTGCCGCCACGGCCGAGGTGGCGGCGGCCTTGATTGGCTCCAAGGAACGCTTCCTGGAAACCACTGCACAAGGCCAGGCTTTCCTTCAGATCACGCAATCTGCATGGCCAACGCCCGCACTCGACCGGCTCGCGGCCGCCTGGGACGGCCCCCTCGCCTATCCGGTCGCGGTCGCAGCCGCCTGCGCCGGACACGGCATTGCACTAGCCCCGGCGCTCTCCGCGTTTCTGCATGGCGTTACGTCAAATCTCGTTTCGGCCGCCGTGCGGCTCATTCCGCTCGGCCAGACCGACGGCCAACGCGTGCTGGCGGCGCTCGAAGGCCCCGTCGCGCAGACGGCGCAGCGCGCGTTTGCTACGAGTCTCGACGAGGTCGGCAGCGCGACGTTGCGCGCCGACATCGCCAGCATGCGCCACGAGACCCAGTACACGCGGCTGTTCCGATCATGAGACGCGCTTGTCATCAGCCTCTTCCGTCCGTCATGCCCGGGACGAGCCCGGGCATGATGAGTACCCCCCACGGCCCGCTGCGTGTCGGTGTCGGCGGTCCGGTCGGCTCCGGCAAGACCTCGCTGATGGATGCGCTGTGCAAGCGCCTGCGCGACCGCTATGAGATCGCGGCGATCACCAACGACATCTACACGAAATGGGACGCCGAATATCTGGTGCGCTCCGGCGCCCTGCCGGCAGAACGCATCGCAGGCGTCGAAACCGGCGGCTGCCCGCACACGGCGATCCGCGAAGATGCCTCGATGAATCTCGCCGCGGTGGCCGACATGAGGGCAAAATTCCCCGGGCTCGATCTCATCCTCATCGAGTCCGGCGGCGACAACCTGGCCGCCACCTTCTCGCCCGAACTGGCCGACCTCACCATCTACGTGATCGATGTCGCGGCCGGCGACAAGATCCCGTCCAAGGGCGGCCCCGGTATCACGCGATCCGATCTGCTCGTCATCAACAAGATCGATCTCGCCCCCCACGTGGGCGCGTCGCTTGCGTTGATGGAAAGCGACGCCAAGCGCATGCGCGGTGCGCGGCCCTTCGTGTTCACCAATGTGCGTGCCGGCGATGGCGTCGACGCGGTGGTGGCGTTCATCGAGGAGCGAGGCGGGTTGGTGCGAAACGATCCGTAGCCCGGATGGAGCGGAGCGAAATCCGGGAGCCGTGCAGCGGATAGGTCCTCCCCGCATTGCGCTTCGCTTCATGCGGGCTACTACTTCTCCCTCCCCGCCTTCGGGGAGGGTCGGGGTGGGGTTCTTTCCGCGGCGGCCACGCTTGTGTCACCCCACCCGGCGCTTCGCGCCACCCTCCCCGAAACGGGGAGGGAAAAGCTCACCGCGGTGGAATACGGATCAACTCCGCGAGCTGTTCACGCGTCAACGGCGCGGTCATGTACTTGAACTCGACCGCATCAGCATTGACGTCGTCGATGCCAACGATGGTGTCGGGGTCGAGCGCTGCCTTGGGATAGAATTGGTCGCGCGCGCGGCGCATGGTGGCCTCGCCGATCCCCATGAACGCCTCATAGTGACGGAACACCGCGGAATCCGCATACATCCAATCCACGGTCTCGCGGTACGCCTTCATGAAGCGCTCGATTGCCGGGTGGCGCGCCTGCACGGTATTGGTGATGAGAACGCGTACCGTCTGGTTCTTCAGCCGGGTCGCGTCGTTTCCGTTGGCGATGATGCGGATTCTTCCCTGATCGATGAGGTCGAGGCCGAACGGCGGGCCCGCCCAGCCGACGTCGATCTGACCGGACATCACCTGCGTCAGCGTGGCTGGCGGATTGCCGGTCGCAACCGGCTTGGCCTTAAGACCATATTGCTTGATGAAGGCCGCGACGATGGCGTGGGTCGAGGCTCCGTTGGTCGAATACGCAATGGTCTTGCCGTCTGTGTCCTGCAAGGTCCGGATCGGCGAATCCGACCGCACGTACCAGAACAGATCCGCGCCGCCGGTCATCTCGGCGCCAATGATGCGCAGCGGCGCACCCTTGGAATAGGCGCCGAACACGCCCATTGACCCGGCGGATACGCCAAGCTCGACGCTGCCGGAAATAACTGCCTGCTGGGTCTCGCCGCCGCCCTGGGTGTAAAGAATATCCAGCATGATCCCGTGCTTGCCGAAGATGCCACCGCGCTGGCCGAGTTCGACCACCGACGTATCCCAAAGGCCGCGCTGGCCGACCGCGATCCGCAGCGTATCATCCGCGAGTGCGGGGCAGACAGCGCAAACCAGGGCCGCTAATGCGCCGAACAGCTTGCACATGAAGCGCTCCTTTCCGCTGGCGGAGTTTCGTCGCGACCGCGCGATTTGTCGAGCCCGCGCGTGGGGCATGTAGGATGGGTTGAGCGAAGCGAAACCCATCAGGGCCATGATGCGGCGAGGCCGCCGATGGGTTTCGCTGACGCTCAACCCATCCTACGCATTTCCAAGGTCTTCCAACCAACGGCCAGACCAGCCATATTGCACACAATCGACGAGCAAGGAGTTCCCGCCATGCAGCAGCCGGCGCGCCAGGAAAAGCACGTAAGGCACGAGCCCGCGACTGAAGTCCGCCCGAATGCCGGCCCCCGCGATCTGCGCTCGACGCTCGATTGGCTGCGCGCACAGGGCGACCTGATCGAGACCGAAAAGGAGGTCGACCCCGATCTCGAAGTCACCGGCCTGCAAAAGCACATGGACGGCGGCTGCCCGGTGATGTTCCACAACGTCAAGGGCAAGCCGAACCACCGGGTGATCACCAACCTGTTCGGCGATATGAAGGTCATCAACAAGATGTTCGGCTGGACGGACGATGTCGAACGCACCCGTCAAATCGCGGCGGCGTTTCGCAAGCCGCTCAAGCCGGAGATCATTTCTCAAGCCGACGCCCCGGTGCAGGAGCACATCGTGCTCGATCCGAAGGACGTCAACCCGTACATGGTGCCGATCCGGCACACCGCCTATGAGACCGAGCTGACGGTCGGGTCCGGCATCCGCTGCATCAGCTTCGACCAGTTCGATGGCGGTACCGACCTCGGCTACAACCGCATGAATTTCCGCTGGGGCAATGTGGGCACGTTCCAGATCTCGCCCGGCTCGCATATGTGGCAGGTGGCGAACAAATACTACAAGGACGACCAGCCGATCCCCATGAGCATGTGCTTCGGCGTGCCGCCGGCCTGCACGCTGCTTGCGGGCGCGGGCTTCGACTACGCCATCCTGCCCATGGGCTGCGACGAGATCGGCATCGCGGGCGCTGTGCAGGGGGCGCCGATCCGGCTCGTCAAGTGCCGCACCGTCGACGCCTACACGCTCGCCGACGCCGAGCTGGTGCTGGAAGGCTACGTGCATCCGCGCGACCGGCGCTACGAAACTGCGCAGTCGGAAGAGGCCGGCGTGCAGGGCCGCTTCCATTTCCATCCCGAATGGGCGGGCTACATGGGCAAGGCCTACAAGGCGCCGACCTTCCATGTCACCGCCGTCACCATGCGCAGACCCGAGACCAAGCCGATCATCTATTGCCTCGGCGTGCACATGCTCGACGATCACAACATCGACACCACGGTGCGCGAGGCGGCGCTCTTCGAACTGTGCGAGCGGCTGCAGCCCGGGATCGTGCAGAATGTGGTGATTCCCTTCTGCATGACCGACTGGGGCGGCTGCATCATCCAGGTCAAGAAGCGCCATCAGATCGACGAGGGCTGGCAGCGCAATTTCATGGCCGCAGCGCTGTCGTGCTCGCAGGGCATGCGGCTCGCCATCGCGGTGTCCGAGGACGTCGATCCCTATTCCATGGACGACGTGATGTGGTGCCTCACCACCCGCGTCAATCCGCAGACCGATATCCTCAACCCTATCCCGGGCGGCCGCGGCCAGACCTTCATGCCGGCCGAGCGCATGACCGCCGGCAGCGCCCAGTGGACCGCCTCCAACACGCGCTTCGAGGGCGGCATGGGCATCGACGCCACCGTGCCGTTCGGATACGAGAGCGATTTCCTGCGCCCGGTCTATCCGGTCGACAAGGTGAAGCCGGAAGATTTCTTCACCGCGAAGGACCTCGCCAACGCGAAATCGCGCATGCAGGGGTGGGTGCACTCGCTGGCGCGGAGCGGGAGGTGAGGTGCTCTTCTGGAGACCCTCGTAGGATGGGTTGAGCGGAAGCGAAACCCATCATGGGCCGAGGGCCGCGAGAGTGTCGAGGTAGCGCGCCTCACCTCTCTCCGAATTGACGCCCATCCTCTCCGCTATCGCCGGCCCAATCCTCCGGATACACGCCAAGTCGTACCATCCGATGGAACGACGAGTTCGGCCAATCGATCACCCGACGAACGTGGCCATGCTTTACGGGGTTGAAATGAATGTAATCGACGTGGCGCGTAAAGTCGTTTTCATCGCGCAAGGTATGTTCCCAATACCGCCGCTGCCAAATACCGCGTTCGTTTTTGCTGGAGCGGCTTGCTGAGACTTGCTCATCGCCGGGCAACGAACGAGAAAATGCAGCTTTGATCAGTCGCCAGCGCCGAGAAAAATTGGAATCGCGTTCGGGCATTGTCCAAATTGGATGCAAATGATCAGGTAGCACCACTATCGCCTCGATAGTGAATGGATGCCGAGACATCGCGTAACGGAATGCGGCACGCAGTGAATCGATATGTTCCGTGAGCAGGCCCAATTGGCGGTCCGCCAGATTGACGGTGAAGAAATAACTGCCGCCAGGAACGAAATTGTGCCGATAATTCGTCATCGACCAATCGCATCGGTTCGGCCCAGCCACAATCGAGTGGCGTCACATGCTCCCATATGATCGGTTGACCGACGCGAAATCCATCACGCTGTGCCGTGCGGAAAAGCCGATGATGGGTTTCGCTGACGCTCAACCCATCCTACGGGAACTCTAAGTGCGCATCACGCGACCCCCTCTCCCCGCAGGCGACGCAAGCGGGGAGAGGGGCAATCCCCTCAATGCGCGAGCGGATCGGGCCGGAGCTGGAAGTGCACCGCCATGGGCTTCATGCCCTTGCCGCCTTCCTGGAGCCACGGGGCGCGGTCGCCGCTTGATGTCCACAGGCCGCGGCCTTTCCAGCCGGCGTTCGGATCGTCGATGCGGCCGTCGAGGCCCTTGGCGTAGAAGCCGGTCGGGTACGGTACCTTGAGGAGGACCATCTTGCCGTCCTTGAGGGCGACGAGACCATCTTCAAGATTTGCGGTCGACACCGGCACGTCTTCGCCGAGGCCGAAGGTGTTGTGCTGGTCGACCCACGAGTAGTAGCTCGACTCGGCGCTGTTGTCGCCGATGCCCTCGAAGCCCGGGCCCGGGTACTTGTAGAACGACCAGCCTTCCGGACAATGATTACCGGTCGCGCTCGGGCCGTTGAGGACCTTGCACTTGCGGCGGTCGAAGGCACCCATGTGGCCGCTCGCGAGCGACACCCACACCACGCCCTTGCTGTCGATGTCACCGCCGCGCGGACCGAAGCCCGGCATCGGCACATTGTAGATTTCAGCGAGCGCGGTCTCGGGCGGATTTGAGCCCGGATTAAGCCGCACGATCGAACCGGGACTTGACCGCAGCGTGCCCCAGATCGAGCCGTCGGCCGGGCTCACCATCACGGCGTAGAACACCTGGCCGATGCGCTTGTCCTTGGTCGGGTCCACCGGCTGGTTGGGCTCGACATAGTCGTCGCGCTTGCCGTTGCCGTTGGTGTCGATGACGAGCGGGGTCCAGCCCTGCGCCTTCTGGGCGTCGCCGGTCTCATCGAACAGCTTGGTGTTGAACCAGCCGACCGCGCCGGTGCCGCCGCCGCTCGACGTCCACAGCGTGTCGTTGCCGTCCTTGGCAAAGTTCAGGTGATGGGTCGTAAAGCAGGTATCGACGAAAGTGTACTTCATCGTCTTGGGATCGAGCATCGCCAGCTGCCGATGGCTTTCTGCCAGCGGGAAAGCCTTGGCGGACGGATGATCGGAGCCCTTCTGGCAGAACGCCGGGTTGTGAACGCCGCGTACCGCCGCTGCCATCCACATGCGGCCTTTGCTGTCGATCATCGAGTTGTGATTGTTGACCCGGGTATCCCAGATCTGCTCGTTGCCCCAATAAGCGGAGGGCTGCAGCGGCTCGACCATCGCGGCATGACCCGGACCGAGCGACAGCGGCATGTCCGGATCGCGCACCGGCGCCTTGTAGTTCACCACCGTGCTGGTGACCGGGTTGAGGATCGGAATCGTGTCGGTTGCGTATTCCGGCTGTCCGAACACCGGGCCATAGCCGTTGACCGTCGGGTTGCGCTTGTCCGAAACCGCGAGATCATGGAGATACTGTTTCTCGTTGGCCCAATCCCACGTAGTGACGACGACGTTGCGCTCGAGGCCGGATGGCCGCGTCGGTTTAGTGTGGGGCAGTTCGCCCTTGGCGACGCGGTCGGTCCAGTCGCCGAAATATTTGTAAGGCACGCTGCCAAGCTGGCCGGCGAGGATATTCACCATGAGCTGGCCCGCCTGGCCGGACTGGGTGCGGCGCACCCAGGCTTCCTCGCCCGTCTTGAAGTCGCCGAATGCCTTCGGGATCGTACGCGTGGACGCCTGGCCGAGCTGATGGCAGCCGATGCAGCCGTTGTTCTTCATCAGGTTGAGCCAGTCGAATTGCTTGACGTTGCGCGGAATGTCGCTTGAGCCGCCAAACTGATCGGCAGCTGGAATCTTCAGCATCGAGTACCAATAGATCGCCGGATAATATTCGGCCGCGGCGCGTTCGTTCGGGGCCGGCACCGCCGTGAGGTTGAGCTGCTGGCCGGGCTCGCCGTCGACCTTGGGGGAATCGACGAGACCGTAGCCACGCACCCAGACCTTGTATTTGGCCTTCGGAAGGTCGGGCAGCACGTAGCGTCCCTGGTCGTCCGTCACCACGCTCCGGGTGAACCGCGTCGGCAAGTCGCGCGTTTCTGCGATCACCCACACACCGGCCTCGGGGCCACTCGGCCCGCGCACAACGCCGCCGATATCATCGTTGTCGATCGCAACCGCGGCCGGAGCCGGGGTTTGCGCAGCGCCCGGCGCCGCCATTCCCAACAGCGCCGCAAAGCCGATTGCGGCAGCCGTGCCTAAGTAGAATTGCTTGGTCCTCTCCATATCGGGGCTCCTCTCACTTGATCCGTTTCTCGATCGCTCCCCGCCGCAAAATTTCGATCGGGCGACGGGCGTTATGGGCCCGCAGATTGCCACGCATTCGCATGCCGATCCATAGACTTTGCGCCGTCGTTGGAACCTTGTAGCCCGGATTGAGCGCAGCGAAATCCGGGGACGACGCTGCAAGTCGCTTGGGCGGCCCCGCATTTCGCTTGCGCTCAATGCGGGCTACCGCGCTTGGCGCGCGGTCGCGCAATCCGGGGCACGCGGTGCCGCTCGCGAGGCAGTCCCCGCATTCCGCTGCGCTCCATGCGGGCTACGGACTACCGCTATGGGCGCAGCTCCATTCCGCGACCAGCGCCCTGCGGTCGAGCTTGCCTCGTGCGCTCTTCGGCAATTCCGCGCGCAGGAGGATCTGCTTTGGCGCCTTGAATGCGGGAAGCTGCGTGGCACAGTAACGCATGAGATCGTCGGGCATGAAAGGTTCGCCCGGCCGCAGCACCACGTAGCTTACCACCTCCTCGCCCCATACGTTATCCGGGACGCCGATCGTTGCGGCCTCGGCGATTTCGGCGCGCTGCATCAGGATGCTGTCGATCTCGACGGGAGAAATGTTGACGCCGCCCCGGATGATGAGGTCCTTCTCGCGACCGGTGAGATGCAGGAATCCGTCAGTGTCGAGGTAGCCGATGTCGCCAGTGCGCATCCGGCCGCGACTGTTCACCCGAATGGCGCCGTCGGCGTCGAGATAACGGTACGTGCTGTCGTCCCAGGCACCGAGCTCGACCTCGCCGGTTTCACCGGGCGGCAGACGGCGTCCTTTCAAATCCACAATGGCCACCCGTTGATAGGCGAGCGGCCGGCCAACGGTGCCGAAGCGCCGATCGCGGCCCGGATTGATGGCGATCCAGGCGGTTTCGCTGCTGCCATAGCTTTGCGCCACCGGGATGCCGAAGCGCTCTTCGAAACGCCGCCACTCCTGTTCCAGGAGCGGCGCCGAGCTTGATGTGATGAAACGCAAGGTCGGCACGTCGCTGGCGCGGACCGCATGGCCGGCGCCGAGCAGCATGCTGATGGTGGTCGGATTGCCGGCCGCGACTGTGACGCCGTGCTCACGTACGTGATCGAAGAAACGCGACGCGGAGAATCGCTTCGCCATGACCAGTGTGGCGCCGCGGTACAGCGACCCCAGAACGCCGAACAGCTGTGCCGATGCCCAGTTGAACGAGCGGAAATCGTAGATGCGATCGGCGGCCGACAGGCCGAAACCGTCGGCCATCGGCACGACGTTGCCGATCTGCTCGCGGTAGCTCAGCACGACGCCCTTGGGGCGATCGGTGGTGCCCGAGGTGAACAGGATGACGGCATCGTCGCGTGCAGTGGTTTGCGACACGTAGGCGCCGCCCGGATCGCACTCTTCGACTGATGCAAACAACGTGCCCGACGCTGGCGAATCCCAGCGGCCGAGGCGAAGACAGGATGCCGCCGCTGAGCTGCGCCCCGGCCTGACCGCAGCGACTCCCTCCCCCCTTGTGGGGGAGGGTTGGGGTGGGGGGTCGTGCCGCGGGGGCACCGCCTTGTCCCACTCCTCGACCCCCACCCCCGACCCCTCCCCACAAGGGGGAGGGGAGGAGTTCGCGGCGCTGTCACGGCGTAAGCCAGCGCCTGCGATGGGCGGCACTCCCTCTAGAACGTCGTCCAGCACAAGGTCATCATCATAAAGCGCGAGCCGCGGCTTGAGCTGCGCCATGATGCTGCCGAGGTGGCGCCGGTTCATCTCCACGTGGACCGTGCAGATAGTGGCCCCATACGCCATGACGCCGATATAGCAGGCCGCGTGCTCGATCGAGTTATTAGCGAAGAGCGCGATGCGGTCGTTGGTGACGATCTCGGCGCGAGCCAGGAAGCTTCCGATCCGGCGCACGAGGCCGGCAAATTCCCCGAACGTGATCACGCGGCCGTCGTCGACCGACACGATATAGGGGTTGTCCGGGCGCAGCCGCGCGGCCCGGTCGATCCATTCCCTGATGAGACCGGGCCCGGCGTCGCATGGTAAAACATCGCGCATTTTTCCTTTTTATCGTGACGGCTGGCATCGTGGAAGTTCGCAGCGTAGACTTTTGCTGGACCGCGGGCGTCCCGCCCGCTCTTCTTGAAGAAGTGCGTGCGGGACGCCCGCGGTCCCAGAAACGATTTCGGTGGAGGACGCCATGAGCGATAATCCGGATCACACCAGGCGCTGGCTGATCAATGCGAGCGGCGCGGCGATTTTGTCGAACGCGATTGCCGCAGGGCCGTCGATTGCCCAGGTTGCCGTCGCGCCGGCCGGGAAGGCCGCTGCAGAAGGTGAGGAGCCCGCCGCGGACCAGCCGATCTCCCCGATGACGACAGCGCTCTGCGAATATGTGGCCAAAACCCTCGAGCGCGACATGCCGCCCGAGGTCGTCGCCAAGACCAAGCTGCACACCCTCGACACCATTGCGGCGATGGTCTCGGGCTCGCGGCTCAAAGCCGGCGAATTGGCAGCCCGCTATGTGGACAGCCTCGGCGGCAAGTCCCAGGCGACCGTGATCGGCACCGGCATCCTGACCTCAAGCGTCAATGCGGCACTCGCCAACGGCATGGCGGCCCATGGCGACGAGACCGACGATTCGCATTTGCGCGGCCGCTTTCATCCGGGCTGCGGCATCGTGCCGGCGGCCCTTGCAACTGCCGAGATGGCCGGCCGCAGCGGCAACGAGCTGCTGCGCGCCGTCGCGCTCGGCTACGACATCGGGGCGCGGCTGATCTTCTCGCTCGGCTTCGGCAAGCTCTATACCGAGCGCAACAGCACCCACAGTCTCTCGACCACATTCGGCGCGACCGCTGCGGCATCCTCGATGCTGCGGCTCGATCCGACCCAGGTGCGCCACGCGTTCTCCTTCGCGGCCCAGCAGTCCTCAGGCGTTCCTTATTGGGAGCGCGACCGCGAGCACGTGGAGAAGGCATTCGATTTCGGCGGCATGGGTGCGCGCAACGGCGTGACGGCGGCGACCATGATCGCGTCGGGTTTCACCGGCGTCGACGATTTCCTGAGCGGTAACAAGAACCTGTTCACCGCGGTCGGCGGCGAGAAACCGGTGCCGGGCGAGCTGGTCGCCGAACTCGGCACGCGCTACGAGATCATGAACACGTCGATCAAGAAATGGACCGTCGGCTCGCCGCTGCAATCGGTGCTCGACTCCGTCACAGTGCTGCTCGAGGATCCGGCCGTGCGCGCCGGCAAGATCAAGCGCATCGTGGTGGACATGCCGGCGGACCGGCTGCACATCGTCGACAACCGCACCATCTCGGACATCTGCCTGCAGCACCTCGTCGCCATGATGATCGTCGACGGCGGCGCGACCTTCGCCAGCATTCATGACCAAGCCCGCATGAGCGACCCCAAGGTGCTGGCGGTGCGCAGGCTTGTAGAGGCGGTGCCAAACCAGGAACTCGTGACAGCAGTACCGGCGCGCCAGGCGATTGTGACGATCGAGACCACGGACGGCCGCACGCTGAACCACCGCACCTACGAGGTGCGCGGCACGCCCGGCAATCCCATGAATGCTGACGAAGTCGCTGCCAAGGCGCTCGATCTGATGGCGCCAATTCTGGGCGACGGCCGGGCGAAGGAGCTTATCGCAGCGGTCTACAACCTCGACAAGTTCGGCCCCGTGTCCGGACTGCGACGGCTGTTGCAGGCGTAGGGAAATGGACCGCGGGCGTCCCGCCCGCCCTTAATAA
>Ga0209465_10000108_pt1 | contig 38197 bp, 36 predicted proteins | sample PanSoiPlot1MoBio_FD_188321 | JGI IMG/M metagenome (GOLD analysis project Ga0209465, IMG submission 188321) | Tropical forest soil microbial communities from Panama analyzed to predict greenhouse gas emissions - Panama Soil Plot 1 MoBio (SPAdes)... | ecosystem: Environmental > Terrestrial > Soil...
ACTGCACTGCCGCGCAGATGGACAAGCTTGCCGACCTCGCCGATCGCTATTCGTTCGGCGAAATCCGCGTCGGCCACGAGCAGAACCTGGCGCTTCCGCATGTTGCGCAGCGCGATCTGCCGGCATTGTGGCACGAACTCAACGCCATCGGGCTGACGCGGACCAATGTGAATTTGATCTCCGATATCATTTCCTGCCCCGGGCTCGATTATTGCAGTCTCGCCAACGCCCGTTCGATCCCGATCGCGCAGGAAATCACGCGTCGTTTCCACGATCTCGATCGGCAGCGAAACCTCGGGCGCCTGCACATCAATATTTCAGGCTGCATCAACGCCTGCGGTCATCATCACGTCGGCCATATCGGCATTCTCGGTGTCGAGAAGAACGGCGAGGAATTCTATCAGATCACGCTTGGCGGCAAGGCTGACGAGAATGCCGTACTGGGTACGTTGATGGGACCCGCAGTCCCTTATGCGCAAGTGGCCGATGTCGTCGAGGACATCGCCGCGGCCTATCTCGAATTGCGTCAGCGACCGGACGAACTGTTCGTCGACACAGTCAAGCGCCTCGGGGTCGAGCCGTTTCGGGAGCGCGTCTATGCCGCTCGTTGAGAATGCTCGGATCGTGGCGGACCGCTACGTCTATGTCGGCGACGACGAGGCCATCCCGGAACGCGTGCCTGTGATCGTGACGGCGCAGCGGTTCCTCGCCGATCCCGATACGCTGACCCGCCGCGACGGGTCGCTCGGGGTTTTATGGCCCAACAACCGCCGCGTCGCCGAACTTGCGCCATGGCTCGGCCATCTGGCGATGGTCGCGCTGCACTTCCCGAAATTCCGCGATGGACGCGCCTATAGCCAGGCACGGCTTCTCCGTGAGACCTATGGCTTTCGCGGTATGCTACGCGCCACCGGCGACGTGTTGCGCGACCAGTTTCATTTTTTACTCCGCGCCGGCTTTGATTCCTTCGAAGTGAAGAAGCAGGCGGATGCGCATGCTTTCGCCGATGCGGCGAGCCGCTATAGCGTGGTCTATCAGCCGACCGCCGACGGGCGCACACCGGCGCTGCGGCGGCGGTTAGGCGCGGCCGGGCCGGGCTGAAGGTGCAGGTCGCCAGCGCCGCGCATTCCACCCGATTTCTGCCCGGTGGGAACGGGTTTCCCCTTGGCGAGATCATATCTTACACTTAAGGCAATTCACGATGGTCGAGGTAATCATGTCCCCTGTCGTTGCAGTAATTGCGCCCGGCGCCATGGGCGCCGCCGTTGGCAAAAGGCTGGTTGAGAACGGGCTCACGGTATTGACCTCGCTTGCGGGCCGCAGCGAGGAAACGCGCGCACGCGCCAAAGCGGCTGGAATGAGTGCGGCCAAGGACGATGACATCGCGCGCGCCGATTTCATTCTTTCGATCCTGCCGCCGGGAGATGCACTGTCCTTGGCGCAGCATTTCGTCCCGGCGCTGACCGCGAGCAATGCCAAGCCGATCTATGTCGACTGCAATGCCATCAATCCGAAAACCGTCGAACGCGTGGCAGCGGCGATCGCGCCGACGGGATGCCCGTTCGCCGATGCCGGGATCATCGGCCAGCCGCCAAAGCCCGGCGACGCCGGTCCGCGCATCTACGCCTCCGGGGCCGCAGCGCCGCGCTTTGCGAGCTTGCGCGATTACGGTCTCGATATTCGCGTCCTTGCGGGTGAAATGAGCGCAGCCTCCGCGTTGAAAATGTCCTATGCCGGCATCACCAAGGGCACGCAGGCAATCGGCGCGGCGATGATGCTCGCTGCAACGCGCGCCGGCTCGGCGGACGCACTCATGGCGGAACTACAGCTCAGTCAAAAGGAAATGTTCCCCTGGCTCAGGCGTCAGCTCACCATGATGCCGCCCAAAGCCTATCGGTGGGTCGCGGAAATGCAGGAGATCGCGGGCTTTGTCGGCGAGGACCCTGCCGCGCGCGAGCTTTATGAGGGCGCAGCGGAATTCTACGAGCGCTTCGCCGAGGATTTCGCCGCCGGCGGCAAGGAAGCGAAAACGCTCGCAGCGTTTCTAGCTAAGACCTCTTCGTGATTTTTAACCGAGCCAGTTACCGGTTCAGCCATCGGCGCGCAAAGCCTAACAGGCCCTGCGGCAGGAAGATCACCATGGCGATGAAGATAAGGCCGAGCGGGATAAGATAGGGGAATTGTTCGCCGAAGAAGCGCGACAGCAATTCCCGCATCAGATGGAAGAATCCGGCGCCGACGATCGGCCCGACCAGCGTGCCGATGCCGCCCATCACATTGTAGATGACGGTTTCGCCCGAGGTGAGGAAGTAAACGAAGTCGGGCGCGGCGAATTGGTTTTGGATGGCGTAGAGCACGCCGGCTAATCCGGCGAACAGTCCCGAAAGCATGACCGCAACCATCTTGAAATTCTCGACCCGATAGCCGATCGCGCGCGTGCGCGGTTCGTTTTCCCGGATCGATTGCAGCACCATGCCGAACGGCGATTGTGTCACCCGGCGCAGGATCAAATATGAACCGGCAACGACGGCGAGCACGAACCAGTGAATCGTGGTCGAAGTGAAGCGCGCATCGTAGAGGAAGGGGATCCACAAGCGCGGCCGCGTGAAGATCAACCCGTTTTCACCGCCGGTGACCGCCGTCCAGGTAAAGATAATGACGTAGAAAATCTGGCTGAAGATCAGCGTGGTGATGGCGAAATAGATATCGCGCAGTCGCGTCGAAAAGTAAGCGACGAACAATGCGGCGCCGGCCGCGCCGGCAAGCCCGAACAAGATTGCGAGCCACAGGTTCGGCGGACTGACAAGCAAGAGCGCGCCAGCCGCGCCGTACATGCCAAGGCCGAAAAATGCCGAGTGGCCGAACGACACCATGCCGGTGTAGCCGATCAACAGATCGGACGACATAGCGAGCAGTCCCCAGATCAAAATTTCAGTGATCAGGCGCCGCCAGAATTCCGGCAGAACGAGCGGCGCCGCGATGAGCGCCGCCATGACCACGCAAAAACCGATCCAGAACAGGGCAGTGTGGCCGAGCAGCGCCTTGTCGCGCGGCAGCGCTCGCAGCGAACTTGTCTTTTCGAGCGGTGCGGTGCTCATCGCGGCGTGGCCACAAACAGGCCGGTGGGCCGGAACAGCAGAGTGAGGATCAGAATGACAAAGGACACGATCACGGCGTGCGACGGATCTACCCAGATCGCGGCGTAAGCTTCGACCAGGCTGATGAAGATCGCTGCTGCGATCGAGCCGCCGAAATTTCCCATGCCGCCGACCACCACGACGATGAAGGCCTTGAGCACCCAGTCAAGGCCCATTGTGTGGTTCACGCCGACCATCGGCGCGAACAACACGCCGCTCGCCGCCGCCATCGCCGCGCCGATGGCGAACACACCGGTATAGACCCACGGCACCGGAATCCCCATGGCCTGCGCCATGACGCGGTCCTGCGCGGTGGCTCTGATCCAGACGCCGAATTTGCCGCGTTTGAGATAAAGCCAGAAGCCGCCGATGATCGCGGCGGACAACACCGCGATGAGGAGGCGATACCAGGGATATTGCAGGTAAAACAGCGGAAACTGGCCGGTGATCGGCTCGCTGATCTTGCGCGCCACCGGCCCGAAGGTCCATAGCGCATAATTCTGCAAAACGAGCGAAATACCGAACGTGGCGAGAATCGTATTCAGCGGATCGCGCCCGATCAGCGGCCGCAAAGCAACGATTTGCATGGCCGCGCCGAGCATGGCGACGATTAGCGAAGCGCCGATCAGAGCCAGCCAGAAATTCCCGGTCGTCGATATAATGACGACACCGACATAGGCGCCGAGCATGAATAATTCGCCGTGGGCGAAATTGACCACGTCCATGATGCCGAAGATCAAGGTGAGGCCAGAGGCAATCAACGCCAGGATCATGCCGGTGACGATGCCGTTCACCGTCTGGATGATAATGAGGTCCAGGGGAATTGCTTGGAAGAAGTGGACCAGCGTGTCCATCGCTTATACTCCCAAGTACTGCTTGATGACGGCATGATTTGCGTCGATCTCGGAAGCAGCGCAGTGATGACGCACAAGGCCCTTTTCCATAATGTAGACGCGGCGGCTTGTGGCAAGCGTCAATGGCACATTCTGCTCGACCAATAGAATAGCCACGCCCTCATTCTTCAGGACCCCGATGATCTGTTCGATCTGCGAAACCATGCGCGGCATCAGCCCCTCGGTCGGCTCGTCGAGCAGAATGATCTTTGGCTCGAGCATCATCGCTCGTGCGATCGCCAGCATTTGTTGTTCGCCGCCCGACAAAGTGCCGCCGGCTTGCGAGCGGCGCTCGGCCAGTACAGGGAAATAGGCGAATACCTTTTCCAGGAGCGCGCTGCGTTTTTGCTCGGTCACGCCGTTGCGGTCCAGTCCGGTGCGGAGATTCTCCATGACCGTGAGCAGGCGGAAAATCCGGCGGTCTTCCGGCACATAGCCGATGCCGAGCCGCGCCAATTTGTGTGGCGCCATGCCGGTGATCGAGGCGCCATTGAAACGCACCGTGCCCCGGCTTGGCCGCACCAGGCCCATAATGGTCTTGAGCGTTGTGCTTTTGCCAACGCCGTTGCGGCCAAGCAGCCCGACCACCTCGCCCGGCGCCACATCGAGCGATACGCCATGCAGGATGTGGCTCTTGCCATAAAAGGTGTGGACGTCCTCGACACGGACCAGCAATGCGCCGCTCTCGGCCGATTCAGTTTGAGCCAATTTAGACTGGGCCATGGCGCTCATGTCTTCAGATAGACCTCCAGCACCCTGGGATTTTTTTGTATCTCCTCAGGCGTTCCTTCGGCGAGGATGGCGCCGTAATGCAAAACCGTGATGCGATGGCAAAGCTCCATCACCACCTGCATGTCGTGCTCTACGATCAGGATTGTCAGGTTTTTAGCGATCCGCCGGACGAGCTGTTTGGTTTCCTCGGTCTCGGCCTGACTCATTCCCGCCGTCGGCTCATCGAGGCAGAGGAGCTTCGGCTCAGTCGCCAGCGCAATGCCGATTTCCAGATTGCGTTGCTCGCCGTGTGACAGGTTCGACGCGAATTCCCGCGCCTTGCTCAGGAGACCAACAGCTTGCAACGCATGTTCGGCTTTCTGGTTGATGTCGGCGAGCGCGTTGTGATGCGAAATCATGTTCCACGAGTGCCGGCGCGACTGCGCGGCAATACGCGCATTCTCGAATACCGTCGCGTTCGGCAGGATGTTTGTAATCTGGTAGGAACGCGCGATGCCCTTTTGCGAAATTACATTGGACGGCAGACCGGTGATCTCTTCACCGTCGAAGACAATGCGCCCGCTGCTCGGCCGCAGCACGCCGGTCAGGCAATTAAAGAATGTGCTTTTGCCCGCGCCGTTCGGACCGATAATGGCGCGGATCTCGCCGCCGGCTGCCTCGAAATTGACTTGAGATAAAGCGGCAAGGCCGCCGAACTGAATCGATAGAGATTCGGTCTTCAGGAGTGCGCCGGACGCGGCTCCCCGGCCGTTCGCCGGGGAGCCGGGATTCGTCGGCTGCTCCGTACCCACTTACGCCGCGCGCGCTAGGCGGTGAAGTTACAAGCCGGCGGGAAGTATGTCCTATCTTTCGCCACTGTCTCGAGAAGATGGAAGTTGCCGCCTCTGACCTCGTACAGGAACTCCCTCAGGAACGCTTGATGGTCGGCCTTGCGCAGCGTCTTGTCGCCCTGCGGGAAGTCATCGCCTTCCTTCATTTCGAGGCCCTCGAGCGCTTCGACCAGCTTATTGGTGTCGTCGCGGCTGTCGAATTTCGAAGCGACCATCGCCACCTTCAAAGCATTCATCGCCTCGTAGTTCGATTGCACGTAGCGATCGGGCAACGGTCCCGACGGATCCACTTTGGCAAGCCGTGCCTTCGCCTCGTCGAAGAACCGGTGATGGTAAGGCGTGTCCAGCGGGCCCTGGAATATCGGAATGTAACGATTGATGGCGATGAAGCCCTCAATCTTGTTGCCGAGCGCCGGCATGTTGGTCGATTCGCAAATGGCACCGTCGCCGGCCCATTTGTATTTCTTGGTTAAGCCGAGATCGTAGGCCTGGTTACCGATAGTCACGCCATCCTTGCCAAAGAAGATGCCAAACATTCCGTCGAAACTACCGGAGATCTTCGACAGGAACGGCGTCATGTCGGCAGTACCAAGCGGAATGCCGGTTGTTTCGACCACATCGCCGCCGGCCTTTTTGATCTCCTGAGTGTAAGCGTCGCGCGTGGACTGGCCCCAGGAGTAGTCGGCATAGGCGATGTGCCACTTCTTACCCACGTAGTTCACAAGGTAAGGCGCAAACGCGACGGCTTGCGCCGGCGCATAATCGTGGACACGGAAACTGACGCGGTTGCACTTGGTGGTGGTCAGCGTGGTGTCGAGACAGACGCTGATCATGTTGACGATCTTGGCCTCTTCCCAAACCGGCATGCAAGCAAGACAGATGTTGGACAGGAAGCCGCCGACATGGACGTCGATATTGCTTTCCTGCACCATCTTGGTGGTCTTTTGCCGCGCTACTGCCGGCGAGCTTTCGTCGTCGACAATGATCAATTCGACCGGGCGGCCGTTAATGCCGCCGGAATTGTTGATGCGGTCGACCGCCATCTGCAATCCGACAATTGCGGTCTTGCCGCCGGCGGCGCCGGCGCCGGACAGCGGCTGCTCAGAGCCGATCCGGAACGGCTTGGCGGCGCCGAACGCAGCGCGCCAGGGCTCCGGCACCAGCATCATGGCGCCGATCGCGCCGCCGCCCCAGCCGACCAGGGTTCGGCGCGTGAGCTTGCCGCGATACCAGATGTCTTCAGCCCATTTCTCGGATTTCCATTTCTCGCTCATTGGCTGTTCCTTCCTCTTGGACTGGGTCCGGGCTGAGCCCTTAACGTGCTTTCTGGGCGGGTTATTATGGCATTAGCAAACGCGATATTGCCCGCACTTTCAACCGGATTCGCTTGCGGCATGGCGGCCGCCCACTTGGAAATCCGTGTAACAACGTCGCGCCAAGAGGGACCCAAACGAGGGCACCCATAATCGGCCGTGTTGTTTTTCCCCGGCTCGTTGATGATAAAATGGGCAAAACCAAGTGATGGCGATCATGCAAGAGCAGACAATTGCGGCGGCAGCCGTGCTTCGGCAAAAACCTCAGACTTTGGCCACCGGCCGCGCGGCTCGGCTCGCAATTCGGCATAACCAGCATGTCGGTTCCACTTCGGGAGTGGCGCCGGGCTTTGTGCAGGGCAATCTCGCCATCCTCCCGCAAGCTTTGGCCCAGGATTTCCTGCAATTCTGCCGGCGCAATCCGAAGCCCTGTCCCTTGATCGGGGTTTCGGCCCCCGGCGACCCGCGCATTCCAGAGCTTGCCGAGGATCTCGATATCCGCACCGACCTGCCGCGTTACCGCGTCTGGCGCAATGGCGCGTTAGTCGAGGAGCCGACCGATATTCTTAAGTGGTGGCGCGACGATCTGGTGACTTTCGCCATTGGCTGTTCGTTCTCGTTCGAGCAGGCGCTTCTCGAAGCCGGGATCGAACTGCGCCACATGACCTGCGACTGCACGGTGCCGATGTACCGCACCTCGATTGAAACCATCGCCGCCGGACCCTTCCACGGTCCCGTCGTGGTTTCGATGCGGCCGATGAAGCCGGCCGACGCCATCCGCGCGGTCCAGGTCACGACCCGATTTCCTGCCGTGCATGGTGCGCCGGTTCATATTGGCAAGCCGGAATCGATCGGGATCAAGGATCTCGGCCGGCCGGACTGGGGCGACTCCGTTCCCGTGCGTGACGATGAGCTTCCGGTGTTCTGGGCCTGCGGAGTGACGCCGCAGTCGGTTATCATGGCGGCGCGGCCCGAATTCTGCATCACCCATTATCCTGGCGCGATGCTGGTGACGGACCGGCGCAACACCGAATTTGCAATCATGTGAAAGGGGCGAATAGCGAATAGTGGGTGGCGAATAGGGGACGATCCTCAATTCGCTACTCGCTCCTCGCTATTCACCGTTCCAAATGCTCATCGACTTTCAACAACACTACACCCCTGCGGAATTACTCAAAGGTGAGTCCAATAAAGTCACCGTCGATCTCGATCGCGACGGCAATCCGCACTATCTGCTCAATCCGTTGCTTACCGATTTGCCCGCCCACATACGGATGATGGATGCAAGCGGGATCGATGCTGGCGTGCTCACCTGCGGCACAGGTTTCGATCAGCCGGACATCGCGATCTGCCATCTCATCAATGATAGGCTGCGCGACGCTGAGAAAGCGCATCCCGGGCGCTTCATCGGCTTGGCCCATGTGCCAGCGCTCAAGCCTGCGGAAGCCGCTGCCGAGTTAAAGCGCTGCGCGGTCGAGCTCGGATTTCCGGGTGCCGTGATTGCTTCGGAATTGCAGGACCTGCCGCTTGATGCGCAGGAACTGCGGCCGTTCTGGAAAACCTGCGCCGATCTCGGCCTCTACGTCTTTATTCATCCGCTGCCGCGCGTTATCCGCTGGGCGCGTATGAATGCCGACGATCTCGGACGCGTCTTGGGTTGGGAATTTTCCTTGATGACGGCGGCGGTCCGCCTGATCAATTCCGGTCTGCTCGACGAATTGCCCAGCTTAAAGATCCAATTCTCTCACTTTGCCGGCGGCGTCGGCCGCTATCTCGGCCGCATTCGCGGCTTTCAAGCGCGCGAGCGCTGGGGCACCGCAGACCTCCCCCGCCATGGCCGACGCCCGCGGCAGCCATTCGAGTATTACTTGGAGCATCGGCTATATTACGACATTGCCGGCTGGGCCGGGCCCGACCGCGCTGCCGAATTAGGCGCGCACTGGGTGCGCTTCGGTTTTCAGGAACTTCCGCAATCCCAGCTCGTTTTTGCCAGCGACTATCCACAAGCCGTGCGCGAGCCAAGCGAGGTCGCGGCCTATGTCGCGGCGGTGCGTGCGCTCGGTGAGGAGGGGCGGGCGATTTGCGATGGACTTAACGCCGAGAAGCTCATTGCCGATCTCAAGCGGCGGCTCGCGGCGCGCTCGGGCGCGACCAAGGTGCCGGCATGAATGACAAGGCGGCAACAAGCGAGCCTGCGGCGTTCGATCCCGCGAGTGCTGGCTGGAAAATCGTGAAGCAAGCCGGCTTCGGTGAATTGGTCGGGCCGATCTGGCGGCTCGGTGACGCCCGGTTCGGTGTCGTCGTTGAGGCCAGGCATTTGAACTTCGCCGACATCGTGCATGGCGGCCTGCTCGCCACGCTCGCCGATCAGGCCATGGGCATGACGGCGCTGCGCGCGACCGGCAACAAGCCGCACGCCACGATCGAGCTGAACATGCAATTCGTCGGCGCGGTGCGCCTTGGCGAATTCGTCGAAGCGCATTGCGAAATCGTGCGGATCACCCGCGCGATCATCTTCATGCATTGCAAGCTCGTTGTCGGCGACCGCGCGGTGGCCAACGCGACGGGGATTTGGAAAATAAGAGGGGAGGGGTAAGGCCCGCCGCTCATCCCCGTGCAAGCGGGAACCTAGGACTGGGTCCCCGCTTTCGCGGGGACGAGCGGGTTCCCTTACTTTCGAAACCTCTTGAGCGTCCCGCCTTTCATCACGGAACCGGGCAGCGGATGGCCGACCACCTCCTCGGCAAGCCGTGCGCATTCGATCAAGGCATCGAGTTCGATGCCGGTTTCGATGCCGAGTTCGTCGCACATAAAGACGAGATCCTCGGTGCAGACATTGCCGGCGGCGCCTTGATGGCCGGCGAACGGGCAGCCGCCCAAACCGGCGACCGAAGAGTCGAAGCGCATCACGCCCATTTCCAGCCCGGCATAGGCATTAGCGATCGCCATGCCGCGGGTGTCGTGCAGGTGGAGCGCTACGTCGAGCTTGGGCCAGCGCTCGCGTAAGCTGCCGACCACGCGCTTGATGGCAAGCGGCGTCGCCCAGGCCATAGTGTCGGCCAGCGTGATGTATTTGAGGGTGACGCTATGCTCCCGCGCGACATCGAGGATTTGCGCAACCAGCGCGACGATGTGTGACGCCGGAATATCGCCTTCGAAATTGCAGCCGAACGCGGCCATGATGCTGCCGCGCTCCACCGCAACGCCGGCAGCCTTGTAACTTTCGACGATCGCATGCTGCTCGGCGAGTTGCTGGGCGGCATTGCGGTTCTGATTGCGCAGCGAGAATTTCTCGGAAGCCGAAAGCTGGATGGTTCCGGTATTGGCCAGGCGATCGGAGAATTCCATCGCGCGCTCGAAGCCTTTGGTATTGAGCCATAGCGCGGTGTAGGCGACGCCGGCATGCGGCGTGATCCCGCGTACCACTTCGTCGGCGTCGACCATGCCCGGCACCGCCTTGGGATTGACGAAGGAAACGATCTGGATGCGATCGAGCCCGGTTTGCGACAAGGCATCGATCAGCGCGATCTTGCGCGCCGTCGCAATCGGGCCCTTTTCGATCTGAAAGCCCTCGCGCGGGCCTTCCTCGGTGATATGCACGGACTTGGGCAGATCGCTCATGATGCTCGGCTCACCTTACGTCTTCCCCGCCACGACGCCGCGGCTGGTCAGCTCTGCGATCTCGCCCGGATCAAGCCCGAGCTCGGCGAGGATCGCCGCAGTGTGCTCGCCGATTGCCGGCGACTGGCGCCGCAGCGCGAAATCATGCTCGCCGATCTCGATCGGCAGCCGCGGCAGCTTGGCGCGACGGCCGCCAGGAAATTCGATTTCCAGCATGCGGTCGCGGGCATTGAGCTGCGGATCATCGAACAGGTCGCCAGGCCTCGCCACCGGTGCAAACGGAATATCGATGCGGTCGAATGTTTCGGCAAGCTCGGCAAGCTCATGCCGCGCGATGATTTCGGCAACGATCGGTTTTAGTGTCTCGCGCGCCCGCACGCGATCCTCATTGGTCTCGTAGGCGGGATCGTCCAAGAGATCGCGGCGGCCGAATTGCTCGCAGAAACGTTGCCAGTGGCCGTTGCTGGTCAGCCCGACGAAAATCTGTTCGCCGTCGGCGGTGGCGAACGGCTCGTAGATCGCCCAGGCGCCTTGCCGCGCCGGCATCGGCGGCAGCGGTTGTCCGGTCACCACTTCGCCCGCCATGTGCTGCATCATCAGAAATGCCGTCGATTCAAACAGCGCCGATTTGACCATTTGGCCGTGGCCGGTGCGCTCGCGTTCCCGCAGCGCGGCCTGCACGCCGATCACCGCGAACATGCCGCCCATGATATCGACTACCGACGACCCGGCGCGCAGCGGCTGTCCGGGCGGACCCGTCATATAGGCAAGACCGGCCATGAACTGCACCACTTCATCGAGCGCGGGGCGATGCTCGTAAGGCCCGCTGAGAAAACCTTTGAGCGCGCAATAGATCAGCCGCGGATTTTGCTTCGCCAGCACGTCATAACCGCAGCCGAGCCGGTCCATCGTGCCCGGCGCGAAATTTTCCAGGAGGACGTCGGCGGTACTGGCGAGCCGATAGAGCAACGCGCGCCCTTCATCGCTTTTCAGGTCGACCGCGAAGCTGCGCTTGTTGCGGTTGAAAGTGGCAAAGAACCCGGCGGCGAAGCCGATTCGCCGGCGTGTCGGATCGCCGTTCGCCGGCTCGACCTTGATTACGTCGGCGCCGAGATCGGCGAGGATCAAGCCTGCGCTCGGTCCCATGATAGTGTGGCAGAATTCGAGCACGCGAATGCCGGTAAGAGGGAGAGCGGCTGCAGTTTCGCGGTCGTTCATTGCCCGCTCTTAGCACCTCTCCCCGCCGCGCGGGCAGAGGAGGTTATGCGCCCTTTGCTCGCGCCTCTTGGATCGCGCGCCACAGCCGTTCTGGCGTCGCGGGCAGGTCGATGTGGTTGATGCCGAGCACCGAGAGCGCATCGACCAGAGCATTCGTCACCGCCGGCAGCGCGCCGACGGAACCTGCCTCGCCGGCGCCCTTGACGCCGAGCGGATTGGTCTTGGTCGGCACCGGATTGCTTTCGACATGGAAGCCGATGAGATCGCCGGCGCGCGGCATGGCGTAGTCCATGAACGATCCGGTCAAGATCTGGCCCTGCTCGTCGAACTTGATGTCCTCCATCAGTACCTGGCCGATGCCCATGACGATGCCGCCATCGACCTGGCCGTGCAGCAACAGCGGATTGATCACCCTGCCGACGTCGTCGACGACGTTGTAGTCGACGATCTCGACTTCGCCGGTTTCCTCGTCGATCTCGAGCTCGCAGACATGGACGCCGTTCGGGTAACTCGCCACGTGCCCGGTATAGATCGCCTTCTCGATCAGGCCTGGCTCCACGCCTTGCGGCAGGTTCTTCGGCTCGAGCGACGCTTTGGCCACTTCTTTGATGGTCAGCGTCTGATTGGTCTTCTGGCTGGAAAACACGCCGTCGGCGAATTTGATATCGGCAACATCCACCTTGAGCATATGCGCCGCGATCGCCTTGCCCTTGGCTTCGACTTTATCGGCGGCAAGGGTGAAGGCGGAGCCGGAAAACGCAGCCGAGCGTGAGCCGCCGGTGCCTTCGGCGAAGAACACCTGATCGGTATCGCCCTGGATGTAGGTCACTTCATGAGGATCAAGGCCGAGCCGGTCGCAGACGATCTGCTTGAACGCGGTCTCGTGGCCCTGGCCCTGATTGATGCTGCCGGAAAACATCGAGACCGAGCCGGTGCGGTCGAACCTGATCTCGGCGCCTTCGAGGCCGGCGGGCGCGGAACGCTCGATGGTATTGGAAAATCCGAGGCCGCGCAGCTTGCCGTTCTTGCGCGCGCTGGCGCGGCGGGCCTCGAAGCCTTTGCGGTCCGCGGCCCCCAACGCCAGATCCATGTTCTTTTCGAATTCGCCGCAGTCATAGGTGAAGGTAACGCTGGTTTTGAACGGCATGGCGCTCGGCGGAATGGTGTTGCGCCGGCGCAGCTCCGCGGGATCGATGCCGAGCTCGTCGGCGGCGAGATCGACCATGCGTTCGATGACGTAGCCGGACTCCGGACGGCCGTTGCCGCGATAGGGGCGCACCGGATGGGTGTGCGTGAACACCGCGGTCGCTTCGACATGCGAGGCCGGCGTGCGATACACGCCGGCAAGCGTGCCGAGATTGCCGGTAAAAGCCTGCATGCCTGTCTGCAAATAGGCGCCGATTGCTGCGGTCACCCTGGCGCGGAAGCCGAGGAAATTGCCGTCCTTGTCGAGCGCGAGCTCCGCCTCGGTGACATTGTCGCGGCCTTGCGCATCGCAGAGAAACGACTCCGAGCGCGTAGCCACCCATTTAACCGGCCGGCCGGTAAGCTTGGCCGCGCACAGGACCAGCGCCACTTCGTTATAGACCGCCGACTTCATGCCGAAGCTGCCACCGATATCGCCGCAAACGACGCGGATCTTGCTGTCGGGGACTTTCAGGACGAATTGCGACAGCTCGGTCTGGAATACATTGGTGCGCTGCAAGGTCGTATAGATCGTGTAACGGCCTTCGATCGGCTCGAACAAGCCGATGCAGCCGCGCGGCTCCATGGTCGCGGCCGTGACGCGGTTGATGACGAAGCGGCCCTTGACGACATGCGCGGCGCGCGCAAACGCGGCGTCGGTCGCTTCCTTGTTTCCGTCGATATGAACGAAGCCGATATTGTTGGCGCAATCGCCCCAAACGAGCGCCGCGCCCGGTTTGGTCGCATCGGCAGTCGAGGTCGTGGCTGGCAGCGGTTCGTAATCGACTTCGATCAGTTCGGCGGCGTCGATCGCCTGGTAATAATTCTCCGCAACGACGAAGGCGACATAGTCGCCGATCATGCGCACGCGGTCCTCGGCAAGCGCTGGATAGCGCGGCCGATAACCCGGCACGCCGCCACGGCGTTGCAGCCCGCCCGGCACCGGCAGATCGCCAAAGCCCGCCGCCTTGTAGTCGGCGCTGGTCACCACCGCCAAGACGCCGGGAATGGCCTTGGCTTTCGCCGTATCGATCGAGCGGATGCGCGCATGCGCGTGCGGCGAGCGCAGCACATAGCCGAACGCCATGCCGGGGAACACCATGTCCGACACATAGCGCCCGTGCCCCTTCACCAAGCGCGGGTCCTCGAAACGCGGGACGGCCTGACCTATGGCGAATTCACCCATCACATGCCTCGCGTGTGTGCTGAAAATGCCGGTTTCACGGCGATGCCCGGCCGCCAGGGCCGGTGGGAACAAAAGGTCTTACAATGCCAGCGGGGGCCCTTCAATCGGGCGCGGCACAGCGTTACGTTAGCGCAAGATAGGCAACCGTGACGCAGCATCCCTCGCAAAGCTCGGCCGATTCCGCCATGCTGACGTTTGAAGCCGCCTTGGACGCGCGCGCGCAGGCGATGGCTGACGCCTGCACCCGGTGCGGCAAATGCGTCGAAGTCTGCCCGGTCACAAGTCCGGGCGGCCTCACCGCGGAAGAGCTGAAAAATCCCGCTGCCGTCATCGGCGGCGTCGTCGACATCGTGCGCACCGGCCAGGTTCGTACCGATGGTGGCAATGACGCCGCGCGCAAATGGGCTAATGCCTGCATTCTCTCCGGCGAATGCATCAAGGCCTGCGATTACGGCGTCAATCCACGATTCTTGTTGTACATGGCGCGCGTGAAAATGGCGCACGCGGCCGAGCCGGCGGTGCAGCGCAAGAACGGCGTCGACGGTTTCCGCAAAGTCGCCCGCGAGGTGACGCATCTGTCGCGCATTCAGCTCGACGAAGGCTTGCTGGAACGGCTGGGGCAGGGGCAAAAGCGGACGAGCGACACCCAAGCGAGTGAACAATCGCCGCCGGATTTTGTCTTCTATACCGGCTGCAATGTGCTCAAGACGCCGCACATCGCGCTCTTGGCGCTCGACATCATGGATGCGCTCGGCGTCACCTATGAAGTCATGGGCGGACCCACGCATTGCTGCGGCATCGTGCAGATGCGGGCCGGCGATGTCACCACCTCCGGTCGCGTCGCCGAAGGCACGCTGGACAAGCTTTCGCGCAGCAAGACCGGGCAAGTGCTGTCGTGGTGCCCGTCATGCCAGGTGCAATTCGCCGAGACGACGCTGCCGACAATCGAGAAGACGCGCGGCGCGCGGCCGTTCGAAATGACGCCGTTCACGCTGTTCATCCGGAAGAATTTGGACCGGCTGCGGCCAATGTTGCGAGAGCCGGTGCCGATGCGCATCGCGCTGCACCGCCATCCCGGCATTGCCGGCGTCGTCGACGCGGCGGCGGACATATTGCGCGCCGTGCCCGGCATCGAAATCGTCGATCTGCATCAGCCCGCGGTCGGATTGCAGGCCAACAGCATCCGCGTGCTGCCGGCCTATCGCCGGCAATTGCAGGAGCGGGAACTGGAAGCCGCGGCGGCAGCCGGCATCGATGCGCTGGTCGCGGTCTATCACTCCGATCACCGCGAACTGTGCGCGCATGAGCGCGACTGGCCGTTCCGCATCATGAATATCTACGAGATTGTCGGCTTGAGCATGGGGCTGCATCAGGACGATCGTTTCAAGCGATTGAAAATGATGCAGGACGCCGACGCGATCCTCGCCGATGTTCGCGATCTCGTCGAGCAACACGGCCTCGACGTCGAAGCGACCCGCGCCGCGATTAAGGCGATGCTCGAGGAGCAGCCGGCGCCGTTAAGGGGCGCGCGGTAATGTGTAGGGTGGGTTGAGCGCAGCGAAACCCACCGTGGCTTCTCCGGAAAGTGAAGTTGCGCAGGGAGAGAAATATCATTTCTTGTAGTCGGGCTCCGACCGATCGAGCATGCGCTTGAGCGCATCGAAGTGCCGCTGCGCCGGGCTGGGGCCGTCGTAGAAGCTCGCGCCGGCAATTTCGCGCTTGGTTTTCTCGACCACCGCGTCCGGCATTTCCTTCAGAGGCTGGTGCGTCCACATGGCGTAGATCTGCACCTGCGCCGCGCGTTCGAGGTAATAGAGCCGGTCATAGGCCTCAGCGACGCTGTTGCCGAGCGTGGTGATGCCGTGATTGGCCATGAACAGCACGGCCTTGTTGCCGATCACCTTGGCGAGTCGCTCGCCTTCGGCAGGCTCGAAGGCGGGACCGGTATACTGATCGTCATAGGCGATCATGTCGCTCAAGCCAACCTCAGTCTGGCCGATTTCCTTGATGCGAGGATCTTTCAGCCGCGTGAGCGCGCTGGCATAGGGCATGTGGGTGTGAAACACCGCCGCCGCTTGCGGCAGCGCCTTATGGATCGGCGCGTGGATGCAGTAGCAGGAGCGCTCGACATCGCCGCTGCCGCGTTTGACCTTGCCGTCCGCGATGCCGACCTCCATGAGGGAGGAAGCCGTCACTTCAGACCAATGCATGCCGAACGGGATCTGATAGTAGAGATCTTTGCGGCCCGGAACGGTGAGCGTGAGGTGGTTGAAAATTCCCTCGCTGAAACCCTGTATGAAGGCGAGCCGATGCGCAGCCGCGAGATCAACCCGCGCCTGCCATTCTTCGGCGCTGTAGTCCAAATTCTCCGGCGAGACCCTGATCTGCATTGAGGCACTCCTCCGCAATTTCATTCCAGCATAAAGCTCCGAAAATGTCAGCTAAGAGGACGGGGCTCGTTGCGGTGTGTGGACGGCCTGCGCGCTGCCGTTACGGCAGTTCGATGCCCTTGAGCCATTCCATGCCGAGCCGGCCTTGCCCGACGATCAGGCGCACGGTGCCGCGGTTCGGCATTGCTTCGAGCTCGTCCCGCGGCGCGGCTCGTTGATCTCCTTTGCCGTTATCACCGCCATGTTCGCCGTGATGTTCAAATGGCTGCCTGACACCAACGTGGAATGGCGGATGTGTGGCTCGGCGCGGCCATTACCGCTGCGCTGTTCGAGCTCGGCAAACTCGTGATTGGGCTCGTGATCCTGTTGATCTGAGTCTATTACACCTCGCAGATCGTGCTCCTAGGCGCCGAGTTCACGCGCTGTTATGCGCGTCGCTATCGCCGCCGGGAGCCGGCGTCGACGGCCGTATTTGATCGGGCCGCTTAGCGCCAATTGATTTGGCGAATGACAACCAAGAGACGCTCACTCCAATTGAACATTGGCGTCCTTGATCATTTTTCCCCACAACGCGAGCTGCGCCTTGATGAAATCGCCCAACTCTTCCGGCGTCGAGGAGAAGCCTTCGAAACCGACATTCTTGAATCTCGCTTGCACCTGCGGACTCTCGATAATGGGCCGCAAAGCGGCGTTAAGCTTCGCGATGACTTGCGGCGGAGTGCCCGCAGGCGCGACCAAGCCCGCCCAGGTATCGAGGTTGAAGCCTTTGATGCCGGCCTCGTCCATTGTCGGCAGATCGGGGAACAACGCGCTGCGCTTGATGCGCGACACCGCCAACGGCCGCAGCGTGCCGGCACTGACATGCGGCATCGCCGTCGTGAAATCGGCAAGCATCATCGATATGCGGCCGCCGATAATGTCCTCAAGCGCGGGCGGTGTGCTCTTGTAAGGCACGTGCAGCATGCTGATGCCGGTGATGTGTTTGATCGTCTCCAGCGCGACAATGCCGGCGGTATTGCCGGTGGCAAAGGTCAGCTTGCCCGGATTCGCCTTGGCATAGTCGATCATTTCTTGCACCGAATGGATCGGCAACTTTGGATCGACCACCAGCATCAGCGTGAAGCTGCCCACGCGCGTGATTGGTGCAAAGTCCTTCACCGGGTCGTAGTTCACATCCTTGTGCAGATAGGGATCGGCCGAGAGCGGCGAATTGGTCCCCATCATCAGCGTGTAACCATCGGCGGACTGGTGATGGACATAGTGCGCGGCGAGCGCTCCGTCGGCGCCCGGACGATCTTCAACAATGACAGGCTGGCCCAGCGCCGGACCAAGTTCATTGGCGATGATCCGGCAGATTGTGTCGCTGGCGCTGCCCGGGCCGAATACGGCGATCATGGTGACCGGGCGCGATGGATAGTTTTGGGCATATAGCGCGGCGCTAAACATTGCAGCCGCGGCGGCAACGGCAACGAGGAGCAATCGTCGCACCGTGTTCCTCCCTGGCTGTGCGCGAATTTTACGGATTTTTATCTGGCCCCGTGCGGGCGCGTCGCGCGCATCTTGGAATATAGCAGGTTACACGGCTTTCGGGGCGCGACAATTGAGCTCCCACAAGCAAGCAGGACTGCTTTCTAGAAACGCGGATCCTATTCCGAATATCCGACGAAACCGCTCTCTAGTGCTGGCGTTGGCCCCAGAGAAGAGTAGGCATGTCGGTAACAAAAATGCTGGCGCTTGCGATCATGCTGGTGTTCGGGGCTTCCCAGCTGGCCCTTTTACAAACCAATCCATATGCGGGCGGCGGCGGCGAAGGGACCAATTCAGGGCATCCGGAAAAGGCGCAGAACAATAATCGCGGCCCCGGCAAGAATCCCGGCGGCCCAGGGCAGGGTTATTAGCGAAACAGCCATCAGTAGCGGCCATCAGCAATGCGAGGCTGCAAGCAAAAGGCCCGGTTGCTCCTCCCAACCGGGCCTTTTTCTGTTAGGTCGGATATAGAGCGCTGGGTTTAGAGCGGCAACATTCCGCTCCAGAATTGCAGTCCGGTTCCGACCTCGACGTCGTATTTGCGCGCCAGACTTAGCCTGCCGTCGCTGCCGATACGGAACACGGTAATTCCGGCGGGCATGCTGGTTCGATCGCTGCGTGGCATCGGCATGATGCTGGCGACGACCAACATTCGTCCGCTCGCATCGATGCCAAAGGTACGCAGCTGAACGCCAAGGCCGTCGATGTGCTGGATCGGCTTTGGCTCGCCGCTGTTCTCGTCGATCGTGTAGACGACCATGTTGTCTTCGCCGCCAAGGGAGATTTCGCGAACGCCACCCGGACGCGCGGGAAATGTCCGATTGGTCAGGTAGACGAATTTGCCATTGGCATGGACATGGATTGGCCCGGCGCCTTGCTCGGTCGTCGGTTTTGGATTCGCCAAAGTCTCCGTGATGAAAAGCGGCTCGCGCCCGAGCGCTGTGGCATCGTCGAATGCGTAGACGTAGAGTTTGTTCTGGCGTTCGATTGAAACAAAGGCCCACGGTTTCGCCGGATGAAAATCGAGGTGCCGCGGGCCGAAGCCGAGACCGCTCCCCGGCGCGATCGAGGCCAAGTTCCGCAACACGCCATCGGCAAAGGCGAAAGTTTTGATCGCGCCCGGGTCCTCCGGCTTGTTGGCGGCGGCGTTATTGCCGCGCGTCACCAAGAGGACACAGCGATTGTTCGGCGTTGCTAGGATCTGGTGCGCATAGATGCCGGTATCGAGATTAGGCGGCTGGGGGACGGGTGCGCCGATCGTTCCATCACTGGCGAGCCGGTGCACGGTAAGGCCGCTCGGATCGTTATATGCGGTCAACAAATAGGTGCCGCTCCGATCCACGCTGGTGTGAATTGGGCGCGACGGCAGTGCCGCAGGCTTGCCGTGCGGTTTTAAATCGCCGTTCGTTGGATCGATCACGAAGGCATTGGCTAAATGCTTATCGCCCGGATTGCCGGGGCCGCCACTGCTCGAAACAACATAAAGATAGCGCCGCGACGGATGCGGCCAAGCATATTGAATATTGGCCGCAACAGTGACCGCGCCGCGCTGGCGCAATTCCGCAGCCTCGACATCGACATCGAATATTTTTAGGAGCGGCCCGACACTCGCGTAAAACACCGTTCGAGGATTCATGCGTGGATTATAGAAAACTGTTTGTGGCCATGCATGATCTCACGGCCGCAATCAAATCTTCACCATCCCCTCCATCGTGACACGAGCCGGCGCCAGCGCCGCTGCGAGCGCCGGCATCAGCGCGCGATCGCAGAAGGCCGGAATCGCGGTCTGCGCCTGTACGGCCCGCACCACCGCTACCGCGTCGGAGAGGCGCGGATGGACGTTCCAGCGCATCCGCTGCGCGCGTCTGTTTTGACTGAGGCGCTCGGCTGGTGTGTTTGGATTGATATAGCCGGTGAAGAGGATCGCCACTTCGGGCATGCGCTCGAACTGCGGCAACAGTCGCGCCGTCGCGCCGGATGCGCCATCAGCCGTCGCCGCGAGCATCACGCCACGAGGTTCCTCGATCGGACGCACGAGCCTGGCGAGCCGCTCGATCTCTTCGGCAAACCCGGCGTTGAGCGAAATCTTCGCGCCATCGCCGAGCTGGTGCAGCGCGTTTTGCATTGCCTTGTCGACGAAAATATCCCGCACGCCGTGGCGCACAAGTTCGAGAGCGATTTCCGGTCCGCGGCCATTGGGCGGCACCGGCAATAAGAGCGGCCCCTTGCCGAGGTGGGCGGCAAGCTCGCCCCAGCACTGCGCGATGGGCCGCTGATACTCACCGTAAGAGCAATCGATCAATGCAGTAGCGGCCGGCCGCGATGGCGTGTCGTAGGCATAGAGCAGCGACTCGGCCGAAAAATCGCCGGTGTAGAGCAGTCCATTGCCGACGGCGAGATGGAGCCAGATGCCCCCTGGGGCGTGGCCGTTGCGTCCGGTTTCCAGTCCGATACCGAGTACGTCGGTCGTCCCGTGCAGGGGCAGGATCCGCGCGCCGATCCCGTGCGGCAGACTGTCGGCAACGATCTCGGTAGCGTAGATAGGTGGATTGCCGAGCTTGGCTAGAAGCGACAATCCGCCGACATGGTCCCTGTGACCATGGCTTAAGATCAGCGCGTCCGTTGGGGCGAGCGTTGCGACATCGGGCAGAAGGCCCGGCGGCGGGCCTTCGCCGAGATCAAGGACTAGCCGTCTGCCCTCGGCTTCGATCGCAAAGCAGGCCGGCGCTTTTTTGCCCACACCGGAAATGAGCCGCAGCAACGGCCGATGATCATTCATTATTTTCACTTTTTGCCTGCGCGGACGAGACGCGTCGTCAAGATTGACAAGCCATCGCGGCACCCCTAATCAAACGTCCAAGTTTAGGAAACCGTGCCATGAAAGTCCGCAATTCACTCAAATCCCTGCGCGCCCGCCATCGCGAGAATCGCATCGTGCGGCGCAAAGGCCGCGTCTATGTGATTAACAAGACGCAACGCCGGTTCAAGGCCCGCCAAGGCTGACCGCAATCCGGCCGCCGGGCGGTTTTTGTCGCCCCCTGCAATTTCCCGCAGTTTTATCGCTTGCCGCGCCGCCGCGAACGAATAAATTTATGGGTATGAAGGTTCGATTCCTGTCTGTCGTCGTTACAGCCGCGCTGGCATTCTTGGCGGTTTCCACGCTTGCACAGCCGACTTTGGGACAGGGGACGCGCGATTTGCCATCCGCGCCGACTAATCCGCCCGCTACCAATCCGCCCGCTACCAATCCGCCCGCCACCAATCCTGCGCCCGGGCGAGGCAGCCCGGCTGTAACCCTCGATACGCTTTTCAACGCGCTGAAAATTGCGCCGGACGAAGCGAGCGCCAAAGCGATCGAGGAGCGCATCTGGGCGATCTGGATATCGTCGGGCGGCGATACTTGCAATCTTTTGATGAGCCGCGTGAAAGACGCGACCGACGACCGTGATTACGATCTGGCGATCAAGCTTTTGGACGCGATCGTCACGATCAAGCCCGATTATGTCGAGGCCTGGAATCGGCGTGCGACCCTTTATTACATCACGCATGAGTATGGCCGTGCGCTTGCCGATATCCACGAAGTGCTGGCGCGAGAACCGCGCCATTTCGGCGCGCTCGCCGGACTTGGTCTGATCCTGCAAGACATCGGCGATGACAAGCACGCGCTGCAAGCCTATCAGGCGGCACTAGCGATCGATCCGCATCTGCGCAATCTGCCGGACACCGTCAAAACGCTCCGCGAGAAAGTCGAGGGGCGGGATATCTGATCGAGCTTAAGGTCAATCGCGGAGCGCAACCATCGTCGCGCTCGTCGTGCCTGCAGTCTGGTTTTCCCAAAAGCCAATGACAATAAACATCGAGCGTGGACATTGCGCATGAGCATCGAGGACGACAGACGCGTTATACGTGAACTCGTCGAGAACTGGGCGGTGTGGCGCGATGCGCGGCTATGGGATCGCTTCCGCACCGTTTGGCATTCCGACGGGCGCATGATGGCAACCTGGTTTCAAGGAAGCTTCGAGGAATTCATCAAGGCAAATCAGGAGGGTTGGGCGCGCGGCGTGCGCATCCTGCATTTTCTCGGCGGCAGCGCCATTGATGTCGAAGGCACGCGGGCGATCGCGCAGACCAAGATGACGATTTCACAGCGTGCCCCCGTCGACGGCGTCGTCTGCGACGTGGTCTGTACCGGCCGCTTCTACGACTTCTTCGAGAAGCGCGACGGCAGGTGGGGCCTGGTGCTGCGCCGGCTCGTTTACGAGAAGGACCGACTCGATCCGGTGGACCCGTCGGCCAAGCTTGCGCTCGATCAGGACCTGCTTAAGCGTTTCCCGGAAGGCTATCGTCATCTCGCTTATTTGCAGAGCAAGATCGGTTACAAAGTGAAAACCGACATGGCCGGCCTGGAAGGGCCAGAGCTCGATGCGCTTTATGCGCAAGGGACGCGCTGGCTCGAAGACGAATCGCTGTAAGCCGGCACTCTCCGCTTCGCACGCGAGACCAGATGAGGCTCGATGCGCACGCTTGTCATCATCCTTGTCGTTCTCGTCATTGGTGCGCTGGTCACCGCGATCGGCTGCTGGCTGATTGCGCGAGCCCATCCGGCGCGCGGGCGCTTTGTCAAAGTCAGAGGCTTACGCCAGCACGTCGTCGAACTGGGCAGGGCAGGGGCGAGTGCAGCGCCGATCGTTCTCATCCATGGTGCTGGCTGCAACCTCGAAGATATGCGGCTCGCGCTCGGCGAGCGGCTCGCTGTGGGGCACCGCGTGATCCTAATCGACCGGCCCGGAATGGGATGGAGCAAGCGCGGCGGCCGCGAGGGCAGTTCGCCGCGTTATCAGGCCGCCATCCTGCACGAGCTGTTAGCGGAGCTTGGCGTCGAACGGGCAATCATCGTCGGCCATTCCTGGGGCGGCGCCCTTGCCGCAAGCTTCGCCCTCGATTTTCCCGAGCAGACCGCGGCGCTCGCTCTACTCGCGCCGCCGCTCTATCCGCTCGCCCGGGGCACGACCTGGCTCTATGCGCTATTCGCGACACCTGTGCTCGGTTGGATCTACGCTCACACTTTGGCGCTCCCGCTCAGCCTGCCGTTCATCGGCCTGGGCATGGCTTCAGCCTTCCTGCCGCAATTGCCGCCATCGGATTATTTCAAGCGCTCCGCGACGCTGCTTTTGCTGCGGCCTTCGACCTTTCTCGCCAATGCCCGCGATGTCGCGCACCTTGCGGGCAATCTCGCCCCGCAGGCCACGCGTTATCCCGAGCTCGCTACGCCGACGCTCGTCATTAGCGGCAATATGGACCTCATCGTTGCGCCCCAGCCTCATGCGGTCGCTTTTGCAAAGGCCGTGCCGCATGCCAAATTGGTCATGCTGCCGGGTATGGGACACATGTTCCATCATGCGGCGGCGGATCGGGTTGTTGCGGAGATCGAGGGACTTGCGGCAACAATAGCTTCACCTACGACGTCACCATGAGATTCAGTCTCGGCATCCGTGCCGGATCCAACGCCACCGTGACAATGAAAGCATTACCCAAAGCTTTGCCGCAGATCGGATTGTCGGCGCAGCGCCAGGGACTGCGCGCTCACCCGGATTGCGCCTGATGGCCGCCTATATTCAAGCCCGCAACGTCAACTTAAGCTTTCGGCCAGCTAACCGCACACCGGTGCGCGCACTCGATGGTTTCGATATCGAGGTCCAGGAAGGCGAGTTTCTGTCGATTGTCGGCCCCTCCGGCTGCGGCAAAAGCACCTTCCTCAATGTCGTGCTCGGCCTCCTCAAGCCGGATTCCGGCGAAGTGCTGATCCACGGCAACAAGATCGCCGGGCCGGGCAGCGATCGCGCCATGGTTTTCCAAGAGTTTGGGCTGCTGCCGTGGCGGACGGTGCAACACAATATCGAGCTCGGGCTCGAGCTCAAGCGCGCACCATCCGCAAAGCGCGGCGCGATCGCCGAGCGGCTTATCGGATTGGTGGGCCTGACCGGATTTGAAAGCCATTATCCCCACGAATTATCGGGCGGGATGAAGCAGCGAGTCGGGCTGGCCCGCGCGCTCGCCACCGATCCCGATGTGTTGTTGATGGATGAACCCTTTGCGGCGCTTGACGCACAAACCCGCGACCTGATGCAGACGGAGCTGTTGCGCATCTGGCGCGAGGCACGCAAGACGGTTCTGTTCGTCACCCATCAGATCGACGAAGCAATTTATCTTTCCGACCGCGTCATGGTCATGAGCAAGCGTCCAGGACATGCCAAGAAGGCTTTCACCATCGCGCTGCCACGGCCGCGTGAATACGAAATGCGAGTGACGCCGAAATTCAACGAACTCAAGCTTGAAATCTGGAACGCACTGAAAGACGAAATCGCGGTTTAGAATGGCGACACAACCATCCGTGCTTTCAGGCTTCATTGGCCGTCATCGCAATGCCGTCCTGGGCGGGGCTGCCGTCGCGCTGTTCTTCGCCGCCTGGCAGGCGATATTTTTGGTGGTGCCGTTCAATCCCCTGTTCATCACCAAGCCGAGCCTGATCGCGGCGGGCCTGCTCGATTTGGTCGAAAGCGGAGATCTATTTCACGATCTGGCGGTGAGCGCGGTTCCGTTTTTCCTCGGCCTGTTCGGGGCAGTCGTCATCGGCGTGCCGGTTGGCATGGTCATGGGCCGGCGTGTCCGCATAGGCTACGCGCTCGATCCCCTGATGACGGTTTTCTATGCCAGTCCGTTGGTTGCGCTTGCGCCTTTGCTGGTGATCTTCTTCGGTGTCGGCTTACCCGGAAAGACGATCATCGTATTTTCACTCGCGGTATTTCCGTTCGTCTTCAATGCCTGCGCCGGAGTGCGCGCGGTCGATCACCTCCTCGTCAATGTCGTGCGTTCGCTCGGCGGTCGCGAGCGCGACGTTTATCTGAAAATCCTGTTACCCAGTGTTCTGCCCTATATTATTGCTGGCGCGCGCATCGCCGTCGGCCGCGCGCTGATCGGCGTGCTGGTCGGCGAGTTTTTCGCCGCGTCCGAGGGCATCGGCTATGCGATCACGCGATTCGCCGACATCTTCGCGGTCGATCGCATGTTCGCCTGCATTCTCACCGTCATGGTCATCGCTATCGCGTTGACGGAAGGCATTCGCTGGGCCGAGCGAACTGCCTTCCCGTGGCGCTTCGGGCAATAACCCATGGCTGAGATGCAAACTCTCGATCTTGAGCTCGGCGCGACTTCAGGGACCTTGCCCGGGACGGCGTCGCGGCAGCGCATCGAGTCGATCGCGCTCGGCACCGCAGCCATCGTGCTCTTGTTGCTCATCTGGGAATTGGCGCCGCACTTTCTGCCTATCAAAGCGGGCACGAGACTGTTCTTCACGGTGCCGAGCCGCATTTTCGCGACGCTCTGGGAGATGTTCTCAACCGGTTCGATCTGGGCGCCGCTTGGCGTGAGCGCTGCGGCCTTTGCAATCGGTCTTGCTTTGGCAATCGCGGCGGGCCTGCCGCTCGGCATCCTGCTCGGCCGATCGAAAACTATGAATGCGATGCTCGATCCGTTCGTCACCGCTTTCAACGCCACGCCACGGTTGGTTTTCCTGCCATTGCTAATGCTCTGGCTCGGCATCGGCATGTGGTCGAAAATAGCGATTGTGTTTCTTGGTGCCGTGTTTCCACTCCTGATCAACACCCACGAGGGCGTGCGTAACGCCGACAAGGTCCTCATCAATGTGGTGCGATCCTTCGGCGCCAGCGAATGGGATGTCGCGCGGCTCGTAATCCTCCCCAATTCCTTGCCGTTCATCGTCGTCGGCGTGCGGCTGGCAATCGGTCGGGCAATCCTCGGCGTCGTCGTCGCGGAGTTCTTCGGCGCGCAGGATGGCCTCGGCGTCGTCATGGTGCGCGCCGCCAGCAGCTTCAACGTCGATATTGTATTCGCCGGCCTAATCATATTCGCAGGCCTGTCGCTGATCATGACCGGGCTCGTCCGGCTCCTCGAAGAGAGGACGAGCCGCTGGCGGCCGCAGCGCGCTGCAAACGAATAGGCGGTTTCAGTTCGATTTCGGTGGCGGCGCGATATTGGCCGGCACGTAGTTCATCTCTTTGAGCGTCGATTCGAGCAGCGAGCGCGCCAAAAACTGCTCCGGGTCCGGCAGCGGCTTGTCCGCCGGCCACTGCCGCGCCGCGATCATTGTGAGCCGGCGCGATTCCAGGATTTCGCGGAACAGGTCCGCTGGCACTTCGGCGCCGAACGAATCGTGCAGCTGATCCCAGATCAGGCTCGCCTCCTCGTCGGATTTGATGCTGCCGATGTGGTGCTCCATCACCTTGATCGAACCTTCCTTGTTGGTGCGGAAATACATCACCGCTTTGGCGATGGCGCGGATGACTTTTTTCGCAGTCTCCGGCTGCTGTTCGACCAGGCTTTGCGCGCACCAGACCGTTCCGCCGGCCCTGGGGATGTAGTCGCCGGTGCGCAGCAATATTTTCAGGCCGGCCTTCTCGGCGACGACGGCGTGCGGAACCGAAAGCGAGGCGCCCTGAATGTCGTTGTTGACCATGGCGGCGATGCGTTCGGGCTCGCCCTGGAATGAGATCACCTTGTAGTCGCGGCCGGAATCCATCTGATAGAAACGATGCAGAACCGCTTGCGCCTCGTCGTAATCGGCGCCGCCGGGCCGGCCGAGGCCGATCGTCTTTCCTTTGAGGTTTTCCGGTTTGGCGATGTCTTGACGGGTTGTGACCGTCCATTGCGACTTGAGCGATTCACCGACGATGTACACGATCTTGGCGCCACTCAGCGCCGCTTGGGCGCCGCCTGAAGGAATCGGCGCGCAATCGAGATTACCGGAAAGGACGGCGGTAACGATCGCGTTTGCCGGCAATTCGACGAGCGAGGCGTCGAGGCCTTCGGCTTTGAAGAAACCCTGGTCCAGCGCGACGTAAGTCGGAATGTGGAAACCGTCACCGCCGACCACCTTGCCCATCGTCAGCTTGGTCTGCGCATTGGCATTTGGAGTCGATGCCAAGGTAATGGCGCAGGCTGAGACGGCAGTTACGGCAGAAACGAACACGACTCCGAAGACGCGCATGAGATTCTCCTGACATCCGGATCGAAAGTCGAAGACGCCGATCCGGCGCGGTTTAAAGCGGTAATTTGCAGCTTAGCACAGGACAAGAATGGGTGGCTGTGTCCAAACCGTGCCACACTATGGCAACGGAGGCACTATATATTGGACGCCCCGGCCTTGCCCGGCCGTCCAGCATTGCCAGAATAAGCTCTCGTCGCGGCAAGGCATCTCAAACTTTTTGCAAGGCTTGGGACTTAGAAAAGTGCGGAAACCTGGCGATCACGTTGGAGGCTGTCATGAGTTGCTGTGACGAGACCACAGCGCGCGTGCCTGGCACGGATTTTTCCCGGCGCTCATTGCTCAAGGGCGCGAGCCTCGCCGCCAGCGTCATTCCGGCGGTGCGGCCGGGCCATTCGCAGGCACAAGGGCGCCAGATAAAGCTCGCATATTGCAGCCAGCTTCTGTGCGGCGTGCCCTATGAGGTCGCGCGTGCGGACGGCTACTTCAAAAATCATGGGCTTGACGTGCAACTCGTCTATACCCGTGGCGGCAATGCAGCAATGCAGGCGCTGATCGGCGGCGCGGTCGACTATGCGGCCACCGCTTTGGATGTCGCCATGCAAGCCTATGCCAATGTTGGGGCCGATATCCGCCGCTTCGCGGTGACCGGGCGGCTACCGCTGTTTGCCGTGGTGACCGCGCCCAAGAGCACCGCTCAGATTCAGTCGATCAAGGATCTCGAGGGCAAAACGATCGGCGTTTCCGCGCTTGGCAATGCCGATCACTCGTTGACGCTTTATCTATTAACGGAGGCGGGCGCCGACGCCGCAAAAGTGCAGTTCGCCACCATGGGCGTCAATCTGTTCGAGGCGCTGCGCCAAGGGCAGATCGACGCCGGCGTAGTCCAGGAACCGGCATTGACTTTGCTCAAGCGCGCCGGTGGCCGCGTGCTCGTGAATGCCATGGATCCCGACGATGCGAAACGCTATCTCGGCGGCTCATATGAATTCATGGGAGTAGCGGTCCGCGGCAAAGAGTTCGAGCAGCGGCGGGCCGAAATGGTGGCGTTGACCGCAGCGTTGTCTGATGCGCTTAAAGCGCTGCACGGGATGAACGGCGAGCAATTGACCGCCGCTTTACCGAAAGAGATGACAACCGGAATTGACCTGAAAGAATTTGGGCAAATTCTCGAGCTTCATCGCGACGCGCTGTATCCGGAAAATGTGAGGATCGATCTGGACGCCGGCAAACGTGTGGAGGCGAGCCTCATCGCCGGCGGCCTCATCAAGGCGGGCGCAAATATTGCTGGGCTGTACGATACCTCGATCGCCGGAGGCTAAAGCTGCGCGTTTGTGAGCTGACGATCTCCTACGGCGGCGAACCTGTCCTTGAGGGGGCAAGCCTGGCGGTCGAAGACGGCCGCTTTATCAGCCTGGTTGGGCCCTCCGGATCGGGCAAATCGAGTCTCTTGCGCGCCGTCATCGGCCTGCAGCAGCCTTTGTCAGGCAGTGTCGAAACCGAGCTCGCGCGTGGGGACGTCGGCATTTTGTTTCAGGACGATGCGCTTTTGCCTTGGAAGCGCGCGCGCGACAACGTCGCGCTCGGGCTTGTCTTCAATGGCGTCGAGCGCAGGAAAGCGCTGGCCGAGGCGGAAGCTTGGCTTGCTCGGCTTGGCCTTGCCGGCTTCGGCGACCGCTTTCCGCGCCAGTTGAGCGGCGGTCAGCGTAAGCGGGTGGCACTCGCCCAGGTGCTGGCGATGAAACCGAAGCTTTTGCTGATGGACGAGCCGTTCGCCTCTTTGGACGCGATTGTGCGCGCCCGGGTTGTCAAGGATCTCGTTGCGCTGGTCGAGCTCGAAAGGATCAGCGTGCTACTGGTAACGCACGACCTGGAGGAAGCGATTAGCCTATCCGACGAGATTTACCTTTTGTCGCAGGGACCGCGCGCACGCATCATCCGGCACTACGCGATACCCATTCCACGACCGCGCGATCCGGTGCTGTCGCGCACCCATCCGGCATTCGCTCCGCTTTACGAGAAGCTGTGGGCGGACCTCTCGCGCGAAGTCGATCATCGGGCGGAGGCGGCGTGATGCCCGAGAAACTGCGCGACAACTGGGTACGTCAAGCTTGGCTGCGCCAACTTTTCGCTCTTGTAGTCCTGCTCGCAATCTGGGAGGCGATCGGACGCGCCGGGATGCTCAACCCGCTTTATCTGCCGACCCCGAGCCGGATCGGCGCTACCCTGTTCGAGCTGTTCGCCGACGGCCGCATATGGCCGCATCTCGAGGCGACGTTCTCGGCCGCACTCGGCGGTCTCGCGCTCGGCATTGCGGTCGGTATCGTGCTCGGTGTCGCCGCCGCGCTGGTGCCGTTTCTCGCCGAGCTCCTTGAGCCGGTGATGACGGTGCTCAACGCAGTCCCGCGCGTCATTCTGGCGCCGCTGTTCGTGATCTGGCTCGGTATCGGCATCGCTTCAAAGATCGCGCTGTCGTTCATTCTGGTGGCGGTGCTGATCTTTTTCACCGTTTTCACCGGAATTCGCCAGGTTGACCGCCGCATTGTCGAGCGCGTTATCACGCTTGGCGGCGACCGCTGGGCGCTGGTGCGGCATGTTTACCTGCCGTCAGTCGCGGCCTGGATCTTGAGCAATCTGAAGATTGCAGTCGGTTTTGCGTTTACCGGCGCTCTGGTCGGCGAGTTTGTCGCGGCGACTCACGGCCTTGGTTATCTGCTGTCATTTGCCCAGAGCACTTACAATGCCGCGCTGATGTTCGCCATCATCGCGGTGATCTTGGCCGTGGTATTGCTGATTTTCATCGTTGCCGGGCGGCTGGAAAAATATCTTTTGCGCTGGTATTAAGCGCGCCGCACGCGGCGCCGACATAAAGCTCCGAGCTTCTATCTGCTCGCCTGCTCATCGGCGATATAGGCGATGCGCATGAAATTCGTGGCGCCGGGCGTGCCGAGTGGCAGGCCGGCGACCACGATGATGCGCTCGCCGGGAGCCGAGAATCGCTCCTTCGCGGCAATACGGCAAGCGCGCTCCACCATGTCGTTCTGGTCGCGCGCATCCTCATCGATCACGCAATGGATGCCCCAGACCACCGACAATTTGCGTCCGGCGGCGTCGATCGGCGAAATCGCGACGATCGGGCATTTCGGCCGTTCGCGCGAGACGCGCAGGCCGGTCGAACCGGAACAGGTCCAGCACACGATGGCCGAGAGATCGAGCGTTTCGGCCACTTGCCGCGCAGCGGCAGCGATCGCGTCTGCTCCGGTCGCTTCCGGTTCAGTGCGCAGAACATGCAATGACGGCAAATAGCCGCCGTCGTCCTCAACCTCCTCGGCGATGCGGTTCATGGTCGTAACCGCCTCGAACGGATATTGGCCCGAGGCTGATTCCGCTGACAGCATCACAGCATCGGCGCCGTCGAAGATCGCCGTGGCGACGTCCGACACTTCGGCGCGCGTCGGCACCGGGCTGGCGATCATGGATTCCAGCATCTGGGTCGCCACCACGATCGGTTTGCCGGCGCGCCGGCAGGCACGCGTCATTTCCTTTTGCACGCCGGGGACGCGCTCAAGCGGCATTTCCACGCCGAGATCGCCGCGCGCAACCATCAACGCGTCGGCCATTTCGAGGATTTCGCCGAGCCGGGCAACGGCCTGCGGCTTCTCAATCTTGGCCATCACGGCAGCGCGGCCGCGCGTGAGCTTTTTCGCCTCGGCAACATCCTCGGGGCGCTGAATAAAGGACAATGCGATCCAATCGACGCCGGCATCGAGCGCAGCTTCGAGATCGGCGACGTCTTTTGGCGCTAGTGCCGCGAGCGGCACGACCGTGTCCGGCAGGCTGACGCCTTTGCGGTTCGACACTTTGCCGCCGACTTCGACGCGGGCCACGATGCGCTGCGCCGTCACCTCGATCGCTTTTAGACGCAGCTTGCCGTCGTCGATGAGCAGCGCGTCGCCTGGGTTGACGGCGGCGAAGATTTCCGGATGCGCCAGTTGCACGCGTTGGGCGTCGCCAGGCGCGGCGTCGTTGTCCAGGGTGAAGTCCTGCCCGGTATCGATAGTCGCTGCACCGTCCTTGAAAGCCCCGACGCGCAATTTCGGCCCTTGCAAATCGGCCATGATGCCGATCGGCCGGCTATGTTCGGCTTCGACGGCGCGGATCATCGCCACCAGCTCGCGCATGCGGTCCGGATTGGTGTGGCTCATATTGATGCGAAAGACGTCTGCGCCGGCTTCAAACAAGCGGTTGATGGTCACGCGATCCGAAGAAGCGGGGCCCAGCGTGGCAACGATCTTGGTGCGGCGTTGCCGCCTCATTGCGTGCGCGCTCCAGATGGCGGCGCGACGCCTGGCGTCGAACCAGGACGTCCCGGCGGAACTGCAATCGCTGGCGTTCCAAGTGGTGGTGCTGCGCCGGGATTGCTGCTCACGGGGCCGGGAGGCAAAGGTTTTTGCACGGGCTGTTCGCTCGATTCCGTCAATTGAACCGTCCAGGTCCGCTGCTCACCGGTATCGACTTCGAAAAATCCGGTGCGGTCATAGCCGCGTGCCAAGCAATCACCGATACCGCGTATCGTGAACTCCTTGTCACGGGTACACATATAGGCTTGGCCCATCCATTCGCCGCCCCGATCGTAATCGATTGCGTAAACATAATAAAAACGGGCGACAAGATTGCCTTTGAGCACCGTTTCGCAGGTTCGCGCCGGCAGGTTCCACCAGCCTTCCGTGGTCCAGCCGTCGGCATCCTTGTAGCCGACGGCGACGCCGACGCGGCTTGATGTGTTGTTGCATAGGCGGAAGTCCGCCGCCGCAGGGCCGCTTCCCGTGACGGTGAGCGGCAGGGCGACGAACAGGCTCGCCAGCAGCGTTCCGCCAATTTTCTTTGAGACTATGGTCCGGCTCATTGGCGCGAAAATCGGTTTCAATCGGTGGGTCTGTCAACGACTATCGCGCGAAAGTCGGTGACGTTGGTGAACGTCGGACCGGGCGCAAACAGGTCGCCGATGCCGTGGAAAAACCCCGTGGAATCGTTGTCGGCGAGAAAGGCGGCGGGAACGAGGCCGAGCGCTTGGGCTCGCGTGAGGGTGGTATCGTCAATAAAGGCGCCGGCGGGATCGTCTGGGCGGCCCTGGCCGCCGTCGGTTCCATCGGTATCTGCGGCCAAAGCCGCTATACCCCTTTCGCCGCCAAGATGGATGGCGAGCGCCAGCGCATATTCCTGGTTCGGCCCGCCGCGGCCACCGCCCCGCAAGGTCACGGTCAGCTCGCCGCCCGAAAGGATGACGATGCGCCGGCCGGCCGCCACGTGTTCGCGGGCGAGCCGCGCATGTTCGGCGGCGACCTCGCGCGCTTCGCCCTGGAGGCGATCGCTGAGCACCACGCAGTCAAACCCCGCCTCGCGCGCGTGGCGCTCGGCGGCGGCAAGCGCATCGGTCGGCCGCGCCAATATGCGATAGGTAGTCGCCGCGAATATCTGGTCCGCAGGCTTCGGCGATTCATTGCTGCTATCGGCGAGTGCGCGCGTTACGGCTTGCGGCAGGTCGAGCCGATATTTAGCAACGATCGCACGCGCGTCGGCGAGCGTCGTCGGGTCCGGCACCGTCGGCCCCGAGCCGATGACGGCGGGATCATCGCCGGGCACGTCGGAGATCGCAAGCGTGATCACCCGCGCCGGATGAGCGCGCCGCGCCAGCCGGCCGCCCTTGATCAGCGAGAGATGCTTACGCACGCAATTGATCTCGCCGATATTGGCGCCGCTGCGTAGAAGCGCGCGCGTCGTCGCCTGCTTTTCGGCAAGCGTGATCCCGGCAGCCGGCGCGATCCAATTGGCCGATGCGCCGCCGGAGAGCAGGACCAGCACGAGATCTTCGGAACCGGCGGCCTCGGCAAGCGCCAGCGCCCGCTCAGTACCGGCGATGCCGGCCGCATCGGGCACCGGATGGCCCGCTTCGACCATGGCGATGCGCGCTGTCGGCCGGCTGTAGCCATGACGCGTCACAGCGACACCATCGAGCCGGCCTTGCGCGATCAGCGATGCATAATGGCGCTCGGCTTCTTCAGCGAGCGAGCCTGCCGCCTTGCCCGCCGCGAGCGCGATCAAGCGGCCGCGCGTCGGAGCCTGCGGCAGGTGTGCGGGCAGGCAGCGTGACGGATGCGCGGCCGCGACCGCGCCCTGGAACAACGATTCGAGGAATTCACGCGATTTCGTCGCCACGAGGGTCCCAATTGCTATTTCTGTTTGGGTCGCCGAGAACGGCCCGTGCAAAAGGCATATGGAAACACCGCCAACGGCTCTTTATCTTTCCATAACTAAGGAAAGAAGGGCCATCGTTCAAAGTATGGATCAAACTATGGATCAAAGCACTCGTACCGAACTCGAAGCCGCGGTCTACCGTCGGCTGGTCGAGCATCTGCGCACCCGCACGGACGTGCAAAACATAGAGATGATGAATCTCGCCGGCTTCTGCCGCAACTGCCTGTCGAATTGGATGAAGGATGCCGCCGATGCCAAGGGCGTCCCGATGACCAAAGAGGAGAGCAGGGAGATCGTCTACGGCATGCCGTATGATCAATGGCGCGCCAAGTACCAGAAGGAGGCGTCCGCCGAGCAGAAGGCGGCATTTGAAAAGGCAAGTCAAAAGCACTGACCCGGGCGACACTGCAGACTCCGCCTGTGCAGTGCTGTGGATGAGCGGAGCGGACGCTTGACCGGACGGTGCCTAGCTTTGAATCCTGACGGCGCATCGCGAGAGTTTCGCCCGAGAGTCTTGCCAGGAGTGCCTCATGGCTACCGCAGCCGCCGTCAAGGACGATCAGCCCGCCCGTCGTTTTGCCAAGGAGCAGCTTAAAGCCTTCGTCGAGCGCGTCGAACGCCTCGAGGAAGAGAAGAAGGCAATCGCCGAGGACATTCGCGACGTCTATGCGGAGGCCAAGGGCAACGGTTTTGATGTCAAGACGTTGCGTGTCGTGGTCCGCCTGCGCAAGCAAGATGTAAACGAACGGAAAGAGCACGAAGCGATCCTGCACACCTATATGCATGCGCTGGGCATGGCCGAATAAGACACCAGGCGGGTTAATTCAGCGCCGGTCAGGCGCTCAGGAGATCGATTTTGGCATTGACGGGAAACAGCGGCGGAGCTGAGCGAGCGGCCATCCGCCGAACAAAGATCAAAAAATAGAGCGCGTTGATTTGATTACTGCTGCACCGCTGCGGTGCGCGCGGCTGGATAGCTGATCGTCGAAACAAATACGACGGCGGGGCCGCTGAAACGTTCGTGCTCAAGCCCGGGGTAAGGGTCGGCGGCGAAGGTCATCATCACCGCGCTGCGTGGCTTGACCATGAGTGCCGCGAGCGTGCGGAAATCGCGAACGCCGAGCGCAAGCGTTGTCAGGAACCGATGCACGCTCGGTGCTGCCAGCACCGCCCGCAGCCAGGGATTTTCGAGCCGGACGCCGGTCGTGATGGCGACGACGGAGGACGCACGGGCGCTGAGAATTGCGGAGGCGACCTGATTGGGCGCTCGCTTCATGGCAATGGTCGTGCCGCTCGGCGCGATCTTCTCTGCCGATGCATCCTGTTCGGTATAGAGCGCCCGCTCGGCGCGGATCTGCGGGTCGGACGTGGCGGCGGCGCGCAGCGCTGTGACGGCGGCGCCCGATGGGCTTGCGGATGTAACGGCCGGCGTGGGCTTATACGCCTCCGGCTGCGCGGCATAAGCGAATGTAAGCGGCGGCGCTGCGCCGTCGCGCGGATTATTGAACGGGCCGATCGCACCGGTCGCTGGGGCCGCTTCGCTATTGCTGTCCGGCTTTGATGAAGTGTCACGGCGGGCTGGGCGAGCAGCGGGTGCCGTGGCCACAGCCATGCCATCAGGCGGGCCCTGCCAATAGCCACGCGTGCGGATGATCTGGTTGGCACTGCCCGCGGCGCTCGCCACATCGGCCGTTTCGCTCGCCGCCGGCGCCGGCGTGGCCGAGAGCAGGGCTGCGACTTGGACCACCTTAGGCTTGCCGCTCTCAGCCGCGGGCTTGTTGACGGCGACATCGGCAATCTTGGCGGGCGCCGGTTTCTTGTCCGTCGCGGCTGAAGTGGCGGCTGGCGCGGGGGCGACGCTAGCGACGGTCGCCGGCTTCGGCTGAACACGCAGCGCCGCCGGCGCTGCCGTAACGGCGGACCGTGGCGTTGCATCCTCGTCCTCGTCGTCACGGGCGAGGCCGAGCAGCTTGGCGAACGGATTGACGGCCAGTCGATCGTTGCTCGCCACCGTCGTCTCGACGTTCACCCCGGCGCTGCGCGCGGCGTCGAGCGAGAGCTCCGAGGGCATGCCGCCACGATTTTTGATGTCGACCAGTGCCAGCGCGTAACCGGGCAGGGGCTTGCCGTCGCTTGGAATATGCACAGTGCGGCCGTCGGGGAAAACGCGCGCTAGCTCCTCATGCGTCATGCGCGGCCACATCCGGACCCCGCCAGTGTCCACATGCACGAAGGGCGAACCGGAGGTCGGATAGAATCCGACGCCGCCGCGCTGCATCCGCAAGCCGATCTCGCGCAGCTGTTCGAGCCGGATTCCCGGAATGTAGAAGTCGAGCGCATGGCCGAGCATGTGCTGGCTGAAACGCGCGACGCCGCCGCTGCGCCGCCGCAGCATGGCATTGGTCTGCGGCGCTCGATAACCGCAGACAACTTCAATTGCATCTTTTGTGCCGGCTTCGCGCTGAACGTCCCAAACCAGATCGATGAGATGCGGATCCATGCGCGTCTGTTCGCCGCGCCGCCAATCGCGCAGGAACCAGTTCAGCTTCTCCAGCGCAGCCTCGTCATAGCGCCCGTCGCGCTTGTAGGTGATGCTGATGTCTTCGCCGGTATGCAGGTGATGCATCGTGATGGTGCGCGTATCGCCCTCCGCGATCGCGTTCTGCAATGCCTTCGAACCGGAGATGAAAATAGAGAGCGCCAGGGCGACCGAATAACCGGTGCGTGCCGCGGACAATCGACGAGTATTCAGTCGCGCGCTGCTAACGTGCACTGAGCGATCTCGCATCGACGCGTCTAACCGCCGCGGTTTTGGCCGCGCCGGTAACGCTAACGCATTTTCAATTTGGGAAGGGTCAACGCGAAGATCGTCACCCCACCCCCGAACCGTCGATAGGAGTACCCGGGCAGTGTGGCAAAAAATGGCCCTGGCAGGCCGTGCACAGACGGGCCAGCGGCCTGTTATTGCAGGGAAAAATCGTTAACGCGCGATCCGTACAGGCTCAGTCAGCGTTCGACGGCTGCCCCGAATGGCTGATCTTCTTCTGGCGGGCCGTGCTGCGATGGCGCGTGGGCATCGGCGGCACCGGCCGCGCCGAGGCATAGCCGCCGCCGAACCAGCGCGAGAAGAAGCCGCCGCCGTTAAAGAACGAGCCGCCGTTTGCCTGGTAATAGCCGCGGGCGCCATATCCACCGCGCCCGCCGAACCAGGACGGCTCGTCGGGAATGGCCATGACCTCGCGGTGCGAAATGTCGATTTTCCGCTCGACGGCGGTATCGGCCATTTTGCGGTCGCTGCCCTTGAGGATCGCGAGCAAGCTCCGGTCGCGGCCGTAGATATCATCACGAATTTGAAGTTTGCCGGCGTCGTCGACGAACGCTGTCTGGTAGGTCAGATTGACCGGGATAAAGGCCGGGAATTGGATATCGACCTCGCCCGTTCCGAACATTTTCTTGATGCGATCCTCAGTGTAGCCGTCAGCAGGACGAACCAGCGACAACAGCACTTCGGCATAGTGCACCGGATCTTGCACGCGCATGCACCCGTGGCTGAAAGCCCGCTTGTCTAAGGCGAACATGTATTTGTCCGGTGTGTCATGCTGGTACACCAGGAATTTGTTCGGGAAATTGAAGCGAATCCGGCCAAGCGCATTCTTGTCGCCAGGCGGCTGCCAGATATGGATGCCGTCTCGGCCGTAATCGACCCGCAAACCCATGCGAGCGAGCACCGTCGGATCCTGCGCTAGCGCCGGTAGGTATTCGCGATGAACGATCGACGGCGGCACGTTCCATGTCGGATTTATCGTGATGAACTTCATATCGGCAGTCATGATCGGGGTGGGCATTTCCGGCTTGCCGATAACGATCCGTGTCATCCAGGCCTGCTTGCCGTCATGCATCACGCGCAGCGTAAAGTCCGGCAAATTGACGATAACGTAGGTGTCAGGAAAATGGTGCGGCATCCACCGCCAACGTTCCATATTGGCGATGATGACGTCGGTGACGCGGTCGGGCTGCGTTCTGCCATTGAGCGCTTCGACGGTACCCACGCTGAGCATGCCGCTACCGACGAGGTCGTGCTGCTCCTGGAATTTTTTCACCGCGTCGACCAGCGGCTTGTCATAGGTATTGCCGTTGCCGGCAACGCCAAGCCGCTCCCGCAGCTCCGGTACCCGCTCGTCCTGCATGCCGACCTTGAGCACCGGCCCTTTGGCGATCGGCGGTTTGCCTTTGTCGATCTTTCCGCTGCGGATATCGGCAAGCTTGGCCTTGAGCGCGCGATAGCCGGGGGTCTGCGGCTCGTAGGAATCGAGTGTCGCGGCGATGTCGCTCGCGCTGGCAAGGGCGGCGAGCACATCACCCGGCTCCGCCGCCGGGATCGCATATTCAATGTCGGCGCTCACGCGCGACCAATGAACCCGTCCGACGCCGGCGTGATGCGCGTAGGTGATGACAGCTTCGGTCAGTATGATTTCCGCATCGGCGAGATCGGGCGGCGCGCTCGATGCCTTGAAATTCGGCAACGGATAGTCCGCTGGATCAAGCCCGTCGGCATCGACGTGGCGCAGGTAAGCGATTGCAGCCGTGGCGCGCGCATTGGCCTTGCCGTCGGCAATCCATAACGGCGCATAATTGCGGTTGGAGTAGAACGCTTCGATTTGCGGGCGATCCTTCTTGTTGGCGAACAAGCGGTCGAACTTGCCATTGGCGAGCTCGCGGAGCTGCTCGGTGATGGCGGCGTCGGGACCGGAGGCGGCCGGGTTAGCGGCGCTTGGCGCAGGAGCTGCATCCGCAGGCTTGTCGGCAGTCTTTTCGGCAGGCGTTTCGACAGGCTTGGCTTCGACCGGTG
>Ga0209465_10000109_pt1 | contig 37965 bp, 30 predicted proteins | sample PanSoiPlot1MoBio_FD_188321 | JGI IMG/M metagenome (GOLD analysis project Ga0209465, IMG submission 188321) | Tropical forest soil microbial communities from Panama analyzed to predict greenhouse gas emissions - Panama Soil Plot 1 MoBio (SPAdes)... | ecosystem: Environmental > Terrestrial > Soil...
TCCAGTCGTCGTGCATCGTTTGCCCTCATGCACAACGCGAGTCATATTCGTGTCGACATGTCAAGAAAAGTCCACTTACTTATGTACCGATTAATACAATCAACCGTGGCTCCGTCTGGTTAGGTCCAAATTTATCGAAGATATTTCCTAATGTGTCCTCCAGCGGACCGGTGTCATAGAATTTGGTGAATGGAGTCCACGCAACCGGCGGAACAAACATCCAAAACGGAACGGTCGGGACAAAAAGCCGGGGATTACCGAACAGCAAAGTTGTCCAAACGGCATTCCAGTCCGCGGACTGCACGAACGCGGGGAAGATCAAGGAGTTATTAGCGACTAAGTGCCAGAAGTCTTCCAGCGCCATAACCCCTTGATCGCGGTCTCCGTAGCGAACGGCGATAATCGCGGCATTGATCGCGCCGATTGACGTGCCCGCCACGACGGAGAGAGCGTGGCCGTTTTCCCGGAGCCAGGGTGCGAGCGCCTTGTAAACCCCGCATTCATAGGCCCCGAGCGAGCCGCCCCCCTGAAGAACAAGGATCGTATCCATGAAGTTGACGCTTCAAGCGCCGAACAGCTCAAGAGACAAAATGCGATCGGGATAGTCGTGTACATCCTGAAGGAAAGCTTTGACACTCGTCGGGAGATCTTTTGGATGAGCAGACCATCCCCAGTCATCTCGTGCTGCCTTGTCGTCTAACACCCCAAAGCTTCGTACCGTTGCCTCTAGCGGTGTCGACTTGAACGTGATTTCTGCGTCAGCCTTGACAGCTTTGACCGCTGCGGCAATCTCGCTTGCCTTTGGCGCACCACCCGCCTGAGTGCGAATACCGGCGATGTTGTAGACACGTCTCTTGAGCTTCGCGTTGTCAGCGTCGTGTAGGCTCCGCAGAGCACGAACTGCGTCATCGATATAAATGATGTCCAGGGGCGTATCTGGGCCGACATAAGCTTCATATGGCTTACCCTGGGCTGGGAGTTGTACCATAAGCGTTGAGTAAACAGTTGTTCCCCCAGGCCCGCGACTCGCCCCGATGACAGAAGGGAATCTTACGGCTCGAAAATCGACCCACCCCTTACTTTGGTAGTATTCGCCGAGCCGTTCCACAGAGACCTTTGATACGCCATACATTGTTGTTGGCATTTGCACTGCTTCATTGGGTACCAAGGCGCCAGGGTCAATGAATTTTCCGAATGAGGCAATAGTGCTCGGGAACAACACGCGGACGGGGGGCTTGCCCGTATGTTGACAATAAATTCGGGCCGCCTCTAAAACGTGCCAGGTGCCAAGCAGATCTACCTGGAAGCCCATAGTTGGATTCGCTTCGGCACCTGCTGACAACAGGGCACCCAAATGAAACACACTGTCGGGCTCGTGTGTGTCGAACAACGCGAGCACATGCGGCATCAGTGTGAGATCTCCTTGCACATACGTGATGCGGTCTTTAACTGGGGTGTAGATGTCCTTAGCCCCAGCGATGCTGCTCTTAAATCCAGTCAGTCGACGTGAGTCAGGATTTCGGTCGAACAAAACAACACTTGTATCATCGTCCGCCCACAGGAGGCTCATCGCCAAATGCGATCCAATAAAGCCAGTTCCTCCGGTGATCAAAACAGTTCGCTTCGTTTCCATAAACCCCTCCTGGGTTTGCATAGCGTGTGTCGCAATCTCCGGCGTTCTTCGGTTGAAACGCCAGATCAGATATTTACCGAACTAAGTGGATCATCTGTCTCATATGCCTGAGTGGGATATTTGCCTGATCTCTTTGGTTAGGAGAGCGCCAAAATCCCTGTTCACCTCTTTGAACAAGTCCAACTGCTTGCGTGTCTCTTTAGCCGTTAGTTCCCAAAGCTCTACATTCGAGCTGAGAAAGCACTCCAGGTTAGCTCGTGCCAGATAGGCCAGCTTGAGATTTAGCCGGCTTACATCCCGAAAGGCAGCTTCGATTGGAGTACCGATCTCGTCCGCGTTTCTGCCAATGTTGGTCGTAATATGCTCTGCCATGTCACTCTCCTCTCATTTCATTGAGTTAAGGCATCAGCTACCGGCCGGAGCGATCTGGTTTTCGGCCAGGCACGCCTCGCTGCCACCGCCATCGGTCAAGTCCGCGTTGCCAAGCGCCACGTCTCGATAAAGCTGATCCCGTTTAGTACGGGCGCATTATTCGGAAAAATCGCACGGATCTCATAAAGTTGTGCTATTAGGCTCATCCCTTACGTTAATGCTAAGTTGCCGCGTATTTGTTCTTCTCGGGAGAAGCTTGAAAGACACTTGTTGTTTCTGCCGGCAGACGGCATTGCTGGCCGGCAGACCGCCAACCAAGCGCAATGCTACCCGTCAAGGTCAGGGTGAACGTGCTAGGTCGACACATTCTGTCCTCCTCCGGGTCAGGCGAAGAAATTGGAGGATCACCTGCCGTAATGCTAACTCAATATGAGAGATCGGAGTGTGAGCCACCTCACACAGCACTTTATAAATAATGCAACCCTAAATGTCTGGGAGGGGCTCGATCCTCGGAGACCGAACGCGCCACCGCTGGATGATACTCCGAACCGACTTAGTGACTGATTAGACCAAGTATCGGGGACAAGAGCTTCCAAACCAGGAGGGCCAAACACCAATAACAAGCCTTCTATATCGGCTTTTTTGTTTCAGTTTGCAGTCGATGAGAACCGCGCTTCGCTCTATTATGCGATTGTTTTCGTAGTACCTTTGTATAAGTCCTATTTTACACTCGGAGATACTATCCAAAAACTCCAAATTGGGCTCGAGTTGGCGCCTACAGAGGAGATCGCCATGGTTGAACCGTTCGACCAGATGGACACCCTGGCTTCACGCGCTCGACATGTGTTGCGCCGCTCGGTGGTGCGCGATGCGCAGCCGCAGGTGCCCAAAATCCGGCCGCACCCGACGAGCGCCATCGCGCCGAAATGACGACGCGATTGGTGCGCGATCGGCGCCTAATCTTCAAGTCTTTTGATTTGAAATAGGTCCCCTGAGGTGGACCCCATCGGTAGGACCACCGCGCCCAACGCGACTCACGGCTCCCCGCAACGAGGACATTTTCGAGCAGCAATCAAAGCGGCACAGCGGCTATCTGTGGTACACCCGCCGCGCTGCCCAACCCAATGGGAAGGGCAGCCCGTGACCCCTACCGGTCATCCCACATGCCTACGATTTTGCGTGCCGCACACGCCACAACTGCGAAGCACGGCGTTGATAGTTCAGCGCCTGCACCGCAGGCAGGCCAAACATATTACTGTTGTAACGGGTCCTGCGGAACCTCCGCGAGTGTAAGCGCACCCACGTTCGTGTTGTCCGTGGCTGCCGGATCGGGACCTCGACCCGCTGCGAAAGCGGCGTCTTCCACGCGCCGTCCATGCAGAAGTCCTGGGAGACCATAGTTGCCTTCGAGGCAGCGCGGCTCGGTGTAAATCCGGTTCTCTTCATCACTCTGCCTGGAGAACTCTTGCTTGGCGGTCCAGGATTTGGCCCACACCGTCGGGTCTTCGACGGTGACTTCGTAGGCGAGGGTCCTTGGCCCGGTGCGCGTCCACCGCTCGATCAGGTGCAGGTTTTCGCGCGATCCAAAGACATCGGTCTTCGGGCTGAAATTGGTCACGTCGACCACGAGCGTGTTGCCCTCCCAATGGCCGCGCGAGTCGCCGAACCACTGGCGGATGCTGGGCGGCAAATGGGGGCTCCCGTCCATGACGATGTTGCGTTGCCAGCCTTGCCCCTGGCCCACGTCGTAGAACATCGAGATGCCGCCCGGCGTCTGCACGATGCGCCGAAAGCTGCCGGTGGCGCCGCCAAACTCGGGCAGCCCACCCGGCAGGCAGCGCTCCGGCAGCGAACTGTCTTCAGGGCCATCGTTGCGATTCATGCGCGCTGTGTTGTAGCGGGGAGGGGCTTCGGCGCGTCGCGGCGATGGGGTTGGATCGTATTTCCCGCCCGCGCAGCCCGGCAACTTGTTCTTGCACGTGTTGGTCGATTGCAACAAAGCGAGACGAAACTCCCGGTCCGTAGCAGCCGTCTTCTGAGCCTCTGCGGTCAAAGGCGGAAGCCGGCCATTGGGCGGATCGACAATTTTCGAAGTGCGCGCCCCGGTACGCTTCGTGGTAAAGAACGTCGCCGCATTATAGGCGCCATTGATCTCACGCTCGGTCGCAAAGCGGTTGAGGTTCGCTGATCGCGTCTTGTCCAAGTCGGCGCGTTGCGCCTCGGTGAAAAATTCCTGGTTCTCGTACCGGGCGGGGCGCTGCAGGGCCGTGTCGAATTCGTCGGTCCAGATTCCCTGCAGATCGGGCTCGCCCCAAGGTGTCTTTAGTGCTGCCGCCACCCTACCGTCCGCCACTTGCGGGGTAGGGGAGGGTGGAGGTGCCTGAGCAGAGATCTGGGTGACAGACGCTGAAATGGCGGCGCCGACGGCGGCGGCAGCAACGGCGGCAGTTACGATCGAGCCTGACAAGCGGTCGTCCATGACGATCTCCTTTTGCCTCGCGATATGTTGCCTGTAACGGGATTCTCCCCCTCAGCGCAGATGGCGTAGCCCCAGTGTATCGCGGTTTACGTTGCCGGGAAAAGACGATTTTGCGAAGCGCGCCAGCGCTAAGGGCCTGTCCAAAGATAGGTGAATCATCTCCGGTGTCGTGCCCCGCAAAAGCGGGGCATCCAGTAACCATCGCGTCATGGACTGTGCCCCAACCTAAACCACTGGTTACTGGATCGCCCGCTTGCGAGTGTGTGAATTAATCGACCCTCATCCTGAGGAGGCCGCCCTCTTGGGCGGCCGTCTCGAAGGATGGCACTGGGTACGGCCGAGCAAGCGGGCATCCTTCGAGACGCGCCGCAAAGATGCGGCGCTCCTCAGGATGAGGGTCCGTATTTCTTCACACGCTCCTGCGCGGGCGATGACACTTTCTTGGAGTACTTATTTCTGGATGGGCCCTAACCGTCAGCTCCTCGCCCCCAACGGGGGTGAAGCCTGAATGCGAGGCGCACACCGTCCACTGTGCCCGATGCCTTGACCACCGCTCTGGGTGTACCGGGAATTTCCGCCCAACGCGGCTGTTATCATGTGTTCCCACACTCGCGTTCGGGAAGCGTTCCTGGTAGAAATGCTCGACATCGGGCCGCACACTGTTCGCAAAAATCGAGGGAGGTGGTCATGAAGCTGTGCATTCTTGCATCGATCGCCGGGCTTTGCGCGGCACCCTGTCTTACGGCACAGGCGCAACCGGTGACGCAGAACTATCCCGTAGTGCAAGGGAACGCGTACAAGTTTGAGCAGATCGCCGATGGCGTCTATTACGCGACGGTCACCAGGCCCGGGCTGGGCAGCAACAACGTCGTCGTCGTCAACGATACGGATGTTCTGATCGTGGATAGTGGCACCTCGCCGGCGGCGGCGCGGGCCTTTGCCGATGATGTCAAGAAGCTCACTGACAAGCCAATCCGATACGTCGTCAACACGCATTGGCATTACGATCACACGGCCGGCAACCAGATCTTTGGGCCGGAAGTGCAGATCATCGCGACCGATTACTTATATCAAATGCTTGCAACGACCGATGTGCTCCACCGCGAGCCATTCTTGACCTCACAGGTGACGACATTGTCGGCGCGGATCGATACCTTGAACAAACAGGTCGCGGCGGAGGGAGACGCGCAGCAGAAGGCAGCGCTGCAGAAGGATTTGGCCGATGCTCAGCGCCTTGCGCAGAATAATAGCGAGATCAAGGTAACCCCTCCGAACATCCATTATTCCACAAAGATGGTGCTCAATAGGGGCGGCCGGGAGATCGACCTGCTGTTTTTAGGCCGCGGCCATACGGGCGGCGATACGGTCATCTACCTTCCAAAAGAGCGGATCGTCTGCACGGGCGATCTGATGGAAAGCCGGCTCGCTTACATGGGTGACGCCTTCTTCAGCGAATGGATCACCACGCTGGACGAGCTGAAAAAGCTCGACTTCGCGGTGGACCTGCCCGGGCATGGCGTGCCCTTCAGCAATAAGAGCCTGATCACGGCTTACCAGGCCTATCTGACCGATCTGATGAAGCAGGTGACCAAGCTCAAAAACGATGGCGTTTCGCCAGATGACGCCGCAAAGCGGGTCGATCTCACCGCGCACGCCAAGGATTTCCCGCAAATCACCGGACCCGGCGCCGAGATCCGCGGCGTTCGCCGCATGTATGCGTGGCTGGATGAGCAGCGTGCGACGAAGTGATTTTCAGCGAAAATCAAGCTCAGAGCGGGCGCACCGGCGCTCCTGACCCAAACCGCCGTTCATGTGTCGCTGTCTGACGCAGACTCCGGTTCGGTTCGTGAATTGCTGCCGTAAGCCACCTGCGACGGCCTTCGGGTCGTCTCGCCTGTCACATAACTTGCTCAAGTTGGCCTAATCGTTGCGTCTCCGAGGTGGGCATGCTGGCGCCTTGCCCACCCCGCGGTTCATGACATTCGTCCGTGACGCTCAACCCGGCGCCGCTCCCTGCGTGCCGAGATACACCGCGTAGAGCGACTGGCTCGCGGCCATGAACAGGCGGTTGCGCTTTGGGCCGCCAAAGCAAAGATTGCCGCAGACCTCGGGCAGCCGGATGCGGCCGATGAGCTGGCCCGCCGGCGTCCACACTGTCACACCGCTAAATCCGACTGCGCGGCCGGCATTGCTCGAGACCCAGACATTGCCGCTGACATCGCAGCGCGCCCCGTCCGGCCCGCACTTCACACCCTCGACCATGAAGTCGCTGAAGAGCTTTTGATTGGACGGCTTGTTGTCAGAGCCCACGTCGAACACATACATGTCGGCCTTGCCGCCCGGCCCTGTATCGCCTGGCCCTTTGCCGGTGCTGATGACGTAGAGCTTCTTGTAGTCAGGCGAGAACACGAGCCCATTGGGATCCGGAACCTGATCCTCGCTCACCACGAGGTCGATGCGTCCGCTCGGGTCGACACGATAGCAGTTGGTGGGCAACTCGCGGCGCCCGGGCACGAAGCCGGCAGGCTGGCCGATGCGGGGATTGAGCCGGCCGGCCGCGTTGCTCGGGCCGCCCGCGACATCCGGCTCGCCCTCGTAGAGCTGGCCGCCATAGGGAGGATCGGTAAACCAATAACTGCCGTCCGGATGTGGCACGACATCGTTCGGTGAGTTGAGCCGCTTGCCTTGGTATGAATCGGCAATCACACTCACGGTTCCGTCGTGCTCGTACCGCACCACGCGGCGAGTGAGATGCTCGCAGGAGAGCTGCCGACCCTGGAAGTCGAACGTGTTGCCGTTGCTGTTGTTCGATGGAGAGCGGAACACGCTGACGCGACCGTCGTCCTCCGACCAGCGCATCTGGCGATTGTTGGGAATGTCGCTCCACACCAGATAGCGCCCTTGCGCGCTCCACGCCGGCCCCTCGGCCCAAAGCAGACCGGTGTATAGACGCTTGATCGCCGTATTGGGCTGGGCGATGGCATTGAACTGCGGGTCGACTGCGATGATATCGGGGTCCCAGAAATAGGTGGTCGGCGCGCCGCGCGGACCGAAATCGCGTGGCGGATTGGTAATGGTAGTCGGCGGTGCCGCTGCTCCCGTCTGCGCCGCCGCGCCGCCTGTTGCAGCCATCACGGCGCCGGCGCCGGCCGCGAGCCCCTTAACCAGCGTCCGCCGCGACATTGCACGCTGGTCCTGATCCCACTTCTCCGACTCTGTCACGAGTACCTCCCAGTGAAAGCAAAGGGCCGGTTAATCCGACCCCGCAACCCGAGGGTAGCCCATTCGGGGCAAGCCGGGAGAATCAAAAAGGAGGGGTCGACGAGATTGCTGGCCCGAGGCCGACTACCGCCGCCTCAGCGTCTGGCCCATACGAACCAAGTTGCACGGTTTTCCCGTAGCACATCGCCCGCAAACCCTATCGTTGGAAATCGTTCTTGGTGATGAAGGGCGAAGTCGTCACCCACCAGCTTGACTGGGCGGTCGCAGGATCGGCGGCCAGCGCCCTGACCTCGCCCGCCTTTGTGGCGGCGATGAGCGTGTCTTGCAGCTCTTGCGCACGGCTGCCCTCGGTTTCCCAGATCACCAGATATTTCGTGAAGGCGAGACTCGTCGGGCGGGCACTCGGAGGTGGCGTGGCGAAGCGGAACGGCTGCGCCGCCATCCAACCCGGCAACGTCAGCACTTCGGTGACGCGCTTCGAAAGCGCCGCTTCGAAGGTGTTGTCGCTGACGCCGGCAACCGGCTCGACGAAATCAAGCATGATGTAGCGATTGGGCCGCGGCGTCTTGTTGTCGGTGTAGTCGGGAATGAACGGCTTCCTGCCATCGGGGCGAGTCACGCGCGCTCCGATGACCTGATAGGTCGCGCGGACACCGCCGTCAGGCCCATAGTCGAATCCCGGGATAAGCCGGCTCTTGCCGCCGGCGATTGCGGCGTTGGCATCGCTGCGCAGCTTGTTGAGATCGGTGCCTTCCTGATCCCAGATGATCAGATTACCGCGCCGGTAAAGCGGTTGGGTGTTGCGCGGCATGACGTCAGGTACCAGTCGGAAGCGCTGTGCCCCGGTCCAGCCGGGAAGCTGCACCAGATCGCCCATATGCATGTTCTGGTAGCCGTCGTTGAAATCGAACTCCCTGCCTGGCAGGGGATCGGACATCACCAGATAGACATAGCGGTTCTGACCTGGGGGCGGCTCGCGCATGCCTGGCTGGCCGATCGACCATTGCGCCACCGCAGCGGTCGTGAGCGTCAGCGCAACTGCCACGCTCACACAGAGCAGCTTGAAAATCCGGCTCATGCCGATCTCCTTTCTGTCAAACCAGCAGAGGCTATACTCTGCGCTAAAGTCACCAAGCGGAAACAAGCACGGGACGGCGATATGGTATCGTGGACGACGTGAGCAGCGCCAGCCCGTGCCATATATCAGACCGCTGCACCAAGGGAGGTCGCCTATGAGAATGCTATCCTGGTTCTTTGGAGTACTGCTCCTCACCTGGCCTGCCTATGCGCAGGTCCCATCGGTCTTCATCGAAGACCTCACCTGGCCGGAAGTGCGCGACGCCATCGCCGGCGGCAAACGCACAGCAATCATCTATGTCGGCAGCAGCGAGCAGAACGGCCCGCATATGGTTATTGGCAAGCACAATTTCGTTGCCCGCGCGCTGGCGCAACGCATTGCCGAGGAGCTCGGCGATGCGCTGGTCTATCCCATCCTGCCGTATGCGGTGGCAGGCAACGCCCTCACGCGCACCGGACACATGCGTTTCCCCGGAACGGTCACACTGACGCCGGAGGCGTTCTTCGGCGTCGTGCGCGGCGCCGGCCAGAGCGCGCTCACCGCTGGTTTTAAGGTGGTAGCGCTGATGGGCGACCATGGCGGCGGTCAGGACGAACTGGCCTTGGCAGCAAAGGAACTTGATGCCGAAGCGCGCGCGAGCGACGCGCGCGTCCTGTTCATTGGCGACCTGTACGCAAAGTCACGGGTCCAAATGCGCGAACTACTTGCCAAGCGCGGGCTGCCCACCGACGAAGACCACGCCGGTATCCACGATACTTCGGCGCTGCTCGCGCTCGAGACGACACCAGGGCAATGGGTTCGTAAAGACAAGCTTCCGCTGGCGGAGGCGAAAACGGGTGTGCAAGGACATCCGCAGTTTGCAACGCCGGAACTGGGCAAGATCTATAACGATATGAAGGTCGATCTCGCGCTCAAGCAGATCCGCTCGCAGCTCACGAGCGGCAGATAACGGAGTTGGGTTTCAAAATCTGCGCTTAGCCGGAGTGGAAAAGCGCTGGGCTTCGTCAGCCAAGTGCGGTCATTGCGGCTAGAGGCTAAGCCTCGATCACGGCGCGCCCGAAACGGCGCGTCTGATGCATTGTCTGGTTCGGTTTGTTGGTTGCCATGACAGCGGTAAGCCCGCCCTCAGCTATCTCCGAACACCGTCAGTTCGCAGCCTTCAGTGCAATCCTGTATGAAATTGGAAAGACGGGCAGCGAAATGACCAAGATCGCCGCGCGTACACCTTCCGGAAACGCTCCCGATGACGTCATGTCAGAGAGAGCCGAGCACGGCGAAGGGGTCCCGATGCCATCACCTTAGGGCCCGTCCACGAATAAATACTCCAAAGAAGGGTCATCGCCCGCGCAAGCGGGCGATCCAGTAACCACTTGGTTTCGATTGAGCACAGCCCATAACGCGGTGGTTACGGGATGCCCCGCGTAAGCGGGGCATGACACCGGAGGTGATTCACTTGTTTCTAGACAGGCCCTTGGGAGATGCGGCTTCGGAACCACGTCGACCCTATCGGGTTATCGCTGACGGCCTAGACCCCTTCTCCGCGCACATACTTGTTGAACCACTCGATGGTGCGCGTCCATGCCTGCTCGGCCGTGACCTTGTTGTAGCGTTCCGGCGTCGCGTCATTGAAGAAGCCATGAACCGAATCCGGATAAATGTGGCCTTCGTACCGGATGTTGTTTTTCTTCAGCTCCGCTTCCTGTGCCGGATAGGCCTCCGCCAGCCGCTTGTCGAGGGCGCCGTGGTGGATGAGGATGGCCGTCTTGATTTTCGGCACGTCTTCGGGATTGGGTGCGCCACCGTAGAACGGGGCGGCGGCCGCCAGATCCGGGCCCAGCAGAACAGCCAGGGTATTGGCCATCCCGCCGCCAAAGCAAAAGCCGGTTGCGCCGATTTTTCCCGTGCAGTCCGGACGCGATTTCAACCACTGCGCGGCGGCGACGAAATCCTGCGTCCTCTTGGCAGGGTCGATCTTGGCAAACAGCTGGCCGCCCTTGTAGTCGTCGCCCGGATAACCGCCGACTGACGAAAGCGCGTCCGGCGCAAAGGCCATGAAATTCTCCAGGGCAAAGCGCCGTGCAACGTCCTCCGTGTGCGGATTCAGCCCACGATTCTCATGAACGATGATAATTCCAGGTAGCTTCGCTGCCGTCTCGCTGCGTGAATCGGCGCTGAACGGTCGGACGAGATAGCCCCGGACGTACCCGTTCCCATTCGGTGACGGCACGGTCTCATAGCTCGCCTTGATGCGCTCGTCGTCCTTGCGAACCTGCTGCCCCAAGGCGTAATTCGGCATCAACGCCTCAACAATGGCCGTTGCCGTAAGACCGGCGATGGCGAAACGCTCCACCCCGCTGAGAAAGTCACGACGACTGATCTCGCCGTGAATAAAACGTGTGTACAGCTCCACCGCTTCCGCAGGAATTTTCTTCGTCTGTGCCATAACGACCTCCCTTCAGTACATTGAGGCTACCATTACTCGCGCGACTTCTAAAGCCTGTAACCGGATTGGCAATTAGCAACGCGCGACTGCTCGATCAGTCGGCAGTAGATCATGAACCCACCATAGCAGAGAATGTCGGGATTTGGCCCTCTCCTTCCGCAGTCCGCATTCGACCGGCACCGAAGGGATTAGCTGCCGTCAGCGGCGCTCCGATCGCCAAACGGACAGCACAGCATTGAGTTCAATGATGCTGCAAACAGCGGCCCCAATAACGCTCAAGAAGCTTCCGCGCAATGCGGGCCCATGAGAACATCGCCTCTAGCAAAAACTTATGACCCGCTGCGCGATTTCGATTGGCTCTCTATGCCGCCCCATGGCAAACGGCTGAAGTGGCGGCTTGCCGGCCAAGTCGTCGGCGGGATCGCCTTCGCACGACGATGAGTGGTTCAGCGACGCGTAGACTTTTCTCAGTGGTCAATGATGAACGCCCGCAGTTGGCTCCGCCGGGTCGCGACCATTTTCGCACTTGTCTGCGCGGTAGCGGGCAGTCGCGCCCAAGCTGCCGGCGATTATCCGCGCCAGCCTGTGCGGATTTTGGTGCCTAACGGGCCTGGCGGCGCCGGCGATCTGACCATCCGGCCGCTCACGAACAAGCTCAACCAGAATTTCAGGCAGCCGTTCGTCATCGAGAATCGACCAGGTGCGGGAGGTATCGCATCCATGCGGGCGGTCCTGAGTGCGCCTGCAGACGGCTATACGCTCGGCGAAATGGGAAACGGACAGGCGATCGGCATGAGCCTGTTCCAAAACCTCCCTTACGACATTCTCAGAGATTTCACGCAAATCTCTGTTGCCGCAACCTTCTCAATGCTGCTGGTGGTTCCGCCTGCCTCGCCGCACAAGTCGGTGCGAGATGTGATTGCGGCGGCCCGCAAGGCACCCGGCAAGCTCAACCTTGGCGCGATCAATCCCGGCAGCTCCCAGAATCTCTCGGCGCACCTGTTCCAGCAGGTCAGCGGCGCGCAGTTCACGATTGTGACCTACCGCATCACGCACGACCTCGTCACCGCGCTCCTGCGCGGCGAGGTCGATCTCGGGTTCGACTATTTCGCCGGACTTGAGAGCACGATCGGTCCCGACAAGCTTCACATCATCGCCACCTCCGGGGAGGTGCGCGATCCTTTGTTGAAAGACGTACCGACAGCGAAAGAAAGCGGCCTGCCGGATTACGTGGTGAGCAGCTGGAATGGGGTCGGCGCACGTGCTGACGTTTCCGCGGAAATCATCAGCGTGCTCAGTGCCGAAATCAGGCGGGCTCTGGCGGCGCCGGATATTCAGGAGCGGATGTCGCGGCTCGGGCTCCTGGCGCGAGGGAGCACGCCTGAAGAGATGCGCGACCGCATGGCCAGGGACACAGCCAAATGGCGCGAGGTCATCGACAAGGCCAGGATTCCCAAGCACAAGCCAGCCCGCCGCACGACGCCCGCCAGTATGAACTCGGTGCGCAACGGGTTGCTGCTGCGCCTCATTTGGGATGGCGAGACAAGCCCGTTGCGGTCACCACCAGATTTTCTTTGGGGAGTAGGTGCCTCGATGCCAAGCAAGACGATCGACATCCATCCGCACATCATCGCCAATGACGACACGCGGTATCCGCCAGCGCCCCTCGGCGGTCACCAGTCCGACTGGTCGCGGCTGCGGCCTGTTACCGTCGACCAGATGATCGCCGCCATGGACAAGGCGGGTGTCGACAAGTCGGCGATCGTGCAGGCCTCGACGTGCTACGGCCACGACAACTCCTATGTGGCCGATGCGGTCGCGGCCCGCCCGAACCGTTTCACCGGCGTGTTCTCGGTAGACGTGCTTGCAGCCGATGCACCAAAACGGATGCGCTATTGGTTTGACCTCGGACTCACCGGAATGCGGCTGTTCACCATTGGCAGCACCATGAACACCCAGGCGGACTGGATCGACGATCCCCGCGTCTATCCGGCCTGGGAGACCGCCGGCGAACTGGGCATTCCGATCTGCATGCAGATGTCCAAGCAGGCGTTTCCGCAGCTCATCAACCTTCTGAAACGCTTCCCGCACGTGAACGTCATTCTCGATCACCTGTCGCGGCCGGTGCTTGAGGACGGGCCGCCCTATGCGGCCGCGGCGAGCCTGTTCGAGCTTGCCCGGTTTCCGACCGTCTACCTGAAGATAACGCCCCGCACGTTTACGGAATGCCGCAGCGGCAAGGCAACGCCGGAGACGTTCTTTCCCAAGCTGGTCGGCGAATTCGGCGCCTCCCGAATCGCCTGGGGATCCAACTACCCGGCCTCCGAGGGCCCACTCAAGGAGCTGCTGGCGGTGGCGCGCGCTTCCGTTGCGTGCCTGCCGCAGTCCGATCAGGACTGGATCTTCGCCAAGACCGCACAATCGCTCTATCCGGCTTTGCGCGACAAGGCGGAACAAAATCGTGCGACCAGCGGCGCCTTCGACTGAGGCGCCAATGGCCGCAGCCTGGCTTGAAGACTTTCCGGTCAGCCCCTCTCGGGATCAACGAAAATTTGCCCGATCGGCATCCGTCGCGGTGTCAGTTTCTGCTTGAACGTGGTCTCTTCGAGGGCCTGGATGGTAACCAGATTTTGCTTCATCCCAAAAGGCAGAGGATCGTCGCCGACGATTTTTGAGAGCTGACGATATTTCTTATCGCTTGCGGTATCTGCCTCTCCGGACCGAAGCTTCGTGAGCCACAGCGCTTTCGCTTTGGAGAAGGCATCATAGAGCGATTGCGCAATCCATGGGTGCGCCTTGAGTACCTCATCCTTGACCACGATGGTCCCATGCATCGGATATATGCCGGTTTTCTTGTACCATGCCGCTTCCAGTTCCTCCGCATTCGGGAACAGTTCGGGATAGTTCGCCTCGACCTGCTTCCAACCGCCGGTAGGCGAACCCGATCGACCAATTCCTGCGTTCGCGTCAAATCCGGCAGACAGCTCACCGTCCGCCATCATGTCCGCAAGAGACCGGCCCTCCGGTGCGTGAACCACATTCGCCGGTAGCTTGAGCTGGGTCACATGCTCTTCGTCATCCACGACCCAGGTAACCTTCGAGGAGTCGAGCCCATATTCATTGATCAATATGCCACGCGTCCACACGCCGGTCGTGACCGAATAGGCGCGGACCCCCACCTTTCTCCCCTCCAGGCCTTTCGGATGTCTGATGCCGGCATCGGGACGGATCAGGAGTCCGCTGTGGTGGAAGCGACGCGTAACGAAAATCGGCAATGCGATGAACGGGGCACCATAGGCACGGGCAATGATGTAGGTGGTCGGAGCGATTTCGCAAACGTCGAATTCCACTTGCCGAACCATCCGACGGTATGCCGCGATCTGCGGAATCAACTGAATGAAATTCGCGGTGACGCCTTCGATCGGAACCTCGCCGTTGAGTAGCGCCGCGGTGTGAGGATAGCTCGCAAGTGCGATGTTCAGTTTGATTTGATCAGCCAAGGGAGCACACTCGTATTTCACTGTTTGAACTTTTTTCACCGCCGGGCTTGCCGGATTGCTTGAGGCGCACGGGGTTTCGGTGATCAGCTAGCTCTCAGCAGCTCCTTTATGGGCGTCAGGGATGCCGTGATCCGTTTTCGAATGAGGTGCAGGAAACACGCCTGGAGCTGAGTCGGCAGCCAGTTGTGGCGCATCGTGACTCCGATCGAAGGGATCGGACTGATCGGTCCATAAGGCACCGCAGCGAGGGCATCATCCTCATACATCAGCTCGTAGGCGGTGAGCAGGGTCAGGCAGTCGCTGCGAGCAAGCACAAGCCGGATCATTGGCAGCGAAGATGTCTCTATGCGCGCTCGCGGTGTACTGCGACTCGTAAACAAGGTGTCGAAGCAAAGTCGCCTGTGGGCTCCGGGCGTCCCGACCACCCAGTCGTAAGCGGCAAGATCGTCAAGCGTAACTTTCCTCTTGCTGAAAAGAGGATGTCCGTGCCGCCCGGCGATCACGTACGGCGCCTCGGCGAGAGATTCCTCGATCAAGTCTTCAGGAACCGGATCTCGAAGCAGGCCGATGACGAAATCGACGTTGCCGGCCCGCAGGCTGCTCAGCATGGCCCCGGAGCTGCCGTTCGAGATTCGTACGTTGACCTTTGGATAAGCGGAAATGAACTCATTGAGGACCGATGCGAGCAGGAAGCTCCCGGCAAGTTGCATGGCGCCGATCACGATTTGGCCACTGAACCCGTCTCTGGCGGAATCCAGCTCCTCGATACCCCACTCGATTTCGCGGGTCGCAAGCTTGAGCTTGCGCGCAAATTCACCCGCAGCTGGTGTAGCGAAAACACCTGAGGCCGTCCGATGATAGAGAGGCTTTCGCAGGTCCCGTTCCAGATCACGGGCGGCTCGGCTCAGCGTGGGTTGCGAGACCCCAAGCGCGCGCGCAGCTTGGGCAAACGAACCATTTTCGACGATCGAAATGAGGCTGCGCATTTGCGATCTTGTAATGCGGCCGGCCATGACCGGGGCCTGACACGCTGGCACCCCGAGTTCCCCGAGAGCCTGTTCGATTTGTGCAAAGAGCCGCTCTGTCCGCCGTCGGAACATGACTCCGAGCTCATTGAGATAACTTCCGCCAGCTCCCCGCTCCAGCAGGCTAACTCCTATCTGGGCTTCAAGCTTCGAGATCGCTTGGGTAACGGCGGGCTGGGAAAGGTGGCATTCTTCCGACGCGCGGCTCAGGCTGCGCAAGCGGGCAACACTCTCGAACAACTTGAGACGCCGAAGGCTTATGGAAACGGCTCGCCTTTCCGCATCCAAGCCGTGCATGCGTTCCTCCCAGGCCGACCTGGCAGAATTCTATATCCGCGGGAGGGCCTCGTCGACGCCAGGGAGTCACGACGGTCAGCCACGATCTTCGAGCGCTTGCTGCATCGCAGACCCCCAACGTGTGATTGCGTCAACGTTACGGTAGTAGCGGGATCCGTGTGCGCCGAGGAGCCAACAGCCTCGCGATCAAGATGCGTCACGAATCGGCAGTCCAGATGGAGGCCGCTGACATAAACCCTGCGAGGCAGTATGATTTGACATTGGTTTGGGAATGCGCCTCATGTCCCAGGGAGGGCACCATGCGCGAGTTCCGGATCCCGGTCGCTCTCTGCATCGGCATGCTTGTGACAACGCCGATCTCGGCAAAAACATTGGTGTTTTGCTCGGAGGGCAGCCCGGAAAACTTCTATCCGGCCATCAACACGACCGGCACTTCGTTGGATGCCAACAGCCAGATCTACAGCCGCATGGTCGATTTTGAGCGCGGCGGCACGACGGTCGTGCCGGGTCTCGCGGAACGGTGGGATATTTCGCCGGACGGCAAGACTTACACCTTCCATCTGCGTCGCGGCGTGAAGTGGCACTCTAACCGCATTTTCAACCCAACCCGCGACTTTAATGCCGACGATGTTGTGTTCTCGTTCGAACGCCAGTGGAAGGAGAACCATCCGTTTTTCAAGATTACGAGCTCCAACCATTCCTACTTCAACGACATGGGCCTGCCGATCCTGTTGAATTCGGTGGAGAGACTCGACGACTATACGGTCCGCTTTGCGCTGAACGAGCCGGAGGCCCCATTCCTGTCGGATCTTGCCATGGAGTTCGCTGGGATCCAGTCGAAGGAATACGCCGACGCCATGCTGAAGGCCGGAACCCCGGAGAAAATCGATCAGGAACCGATCGGGACGGGTCCGTATTTTCTGGTCCAGTACCAGAAGGATGCTGTCATCCGCTACCGGGCGTTTGCCGATTACTGGGCCGGCAAGGCGAAGATCGATGATCTGGTCTTCGCGATAACGCCGGACGCGGCGGTGCGCTGGGCCAAGCTGCAGAAGGGCGAATGCCATGTCATGCCCTATCCGAATCCGGCCGATCTCGACGCGATGCGCCGGACCCCGAGCGTCCAGGTGCTAGAGCAGCCAGGGCTCAACATCGGTTATCTCGCCTACAACACCACCAAGAAGCCGCTCGATGATGTCCGTGTCCGCAAGGCGTTGAACATGGCGATCAACAAGAAGGCGATCATCGACGCCGTCTATCTATCGACCGGCATTGCGGCCAAGAATCCGATCCCGCCGTCGATGTGGTCCTACAACGACGACATCATGGACGATCCTTTCGATCCAGCGGCGGCGAAAAAGCTCCTGTCCGAGGCCGGATATCCGAACGGCTTCGAAACCGACCTGTGGGCCATGCCGGTGCAGCGACCTTACAATCCCAATGCTCGGCGGATCGCGGAGCTGATGCAGGCCGATCTCGCCAAGATGGGCGTCAAGGCCGAGATCAGGAGCTTCGAGTGGGGCGAATATCGCAAGCGGGCGCAGAACGGCGAGCACATGATGGCGCAACTCGGCTGGACCGGCGACAATGGCGACCCCGACAACTTCCTGCACTCGCTGCTTGGATGCAATGCGGCGCGGTCCGACGGGTCCAATATCGCGAAGTTCTGTTATCCGCCGTTCGAGGAACTGGTGGTGAAGGCGAAGTCCGTCAGCGACCAGGCCGAGCGCACCGACCTCTACCGGAGGGCGCAGGTCATCTTCAAAGAACAGGCGCCGTGGTTCACCATCGCGCATGCGGTGCAACTGAAGCCGGTGCGTAAGGAAGTGGTGGATTTCAAACTCAGCCCGTTTGGCCGGCACACCTTCTACGGGGTCGATATCAAGCCGTGATGTCTATATGCGCCCGCTCGCCAGACAACTCCGCTGGTGTGCCCGCCTGCCGTCGCTTGGCTACGGCATGAGTAGTCTGCGCGCGTTTGTTCCGCAGTTGAAGGTACAGCGGCCGTAGGTTGACGCTGCAAGCACGCGGTACACCGTTCAAGGGACAGCCGGCCTACGTAGGTAGCGGCGGCCGCCGCCTGCAATGATCCAGCCTTGGGGAGGAACAGCGGCGTGGAGGTGATTTATTGATAGTGAATGAAATCACTTTCCCGGTATTACCGTGGTTGGTGCGCGATTGTGCCGATTTGTGATGTGCGGCACCGGATGTTTTTGAGACACTTCAGTCGCCCTCTTCTTGCCGCACCTGCGAATCGTTTGTGCTTACCGAGTGACGCGATTCCAACGTTCAGTGACGGCATCACGCAGCCTGTTTGCGGCTACCCAGTCGAACGCCTCGATCTTATCGAGATCATCAACACTTAACGGCTGCTCCTCCGCGTAAGCCGGCGGCAGCTTCACATTCCTGTTGACGGGCACGCCCTGGAATTCGAGCGCCAGTTTGGTCTGCACCTCCTCGGAGAGCATGTAATCAAGGAAAGCACAGGCCGCGTCCTTGTTCGGTCCGTTCTTGAGCAAGTTGAACGTCTGATCAAACATAAACATGCCTTCCGATGGAGCCGCCCAGGCGATCGGCAGGCCTTTTTTCTTCAAGCTGAGCGCTTCGCCGATATCCAGCAGACCGGCGAGAATTTCTCCACGGCTCAAGAGCACAGCCATTGCGCCGGCAAGAGCGGCCTGCGGGAACGGCTTCAACCGCTCGATCTGACGGAAGCCCGTATCGAAATCAAACGGCCCACTCCCATAGACCTTCGACGTCATCATCAGGAAACTGTAACCGGCCGTATTGTCGATTTGGTACAAGCCGACCTTGCCCTTGAGTTCGGGAGTGTCCCACAGGTCCTTCCACGAGCGCGGCGGAGCCTTGACCAAATCCGAGCGATAGGCGATGCCGATCGGAGAAAACATCGCAGTCACGCCCTGGTTGTTCGGATTGGCCTTGGGATGCACTTTTTCAAGGTTGGGCACCTTGCTGGCCGGCCAAGCTTCGAAAAATCCTTCAGCACGCAAGACCGCGCCGACGACGTCATTCATCATCAGGTAAGAATACACGGGCTTGTCCGGGCCCGTCGCGCGCAAGTTCACGGCGAAGGTCGCGGCCAATCCAATGTCGAGCACCGTCTGCGTTCCGGTCTTTTGCTGGAACGTCGGAAGCAGCTGTTCGCGCCAAAATCGTTCGTAGCGTCCGCCATACGTAACGACCACCAGACTGCCGGCTGCGGATGCAAAATCGAGTGTCCCCAGCCCCGCCATCGTGGCGCTTGCGCCGAGCGAACCGAGTACTTGACGTCTGTTGACAGCCGCAAGCATATTACTGTTCTCCTACCCTTCGCGCTTGAGTCGGCGGTCGCTGACTTTGCCAGCGCATCCCCTGTCAAACCAGCGGAAAAGCCCTGCAGCGACACTCGCCCGCCAGCAAGCGGCACTAATCATCGCTGCAACGACTGCATTTCTGCTCAAGCGGCTGAAGGTGAGCTTAGGGTAGCCGGCGATTGGCCAGAAATGTAAAATCGAACCGATCTTATGCGCGTCGCGCATGATCGCATATTCCTACCGAACCGCGTAAGTGCTTCAACATGACCGGAATCTGCTCTCATCACATACTTGCAATTCCGGTGGATGCCAGTTTCATGGAAACGATCGTTTAGATAGCGGCAACGGTCAACCTTGGACCGATAGCTTCCCCGCCCTCAAAACAGCCGAACCGCTTGATCTCCTCTTCTGGGGGCGGCTCGCACGACCATTTTCGGCTAGGTATCCACCCACATTGACGCTTGAGGAGCGCCCCATACTCTGCACGCTTGAGTGCGGCGATTGCCGGGTCGATGACAGGAACGCCAAGGGCCTTTTCGACTTCCTTATAGAATCCGATCTCCATCGTGCAACCGAGTATCAGCGCCTCCGCATAATCCTGCTCGACCGCGTCACGACCGGCCGCGATAAGGCGCCTTGCGGTCTTAGCATGATCTTTCTGGAAATCATTGACGCCCATATCAACATGATAGAAGCCCGTCAGCCGATGCTCATGCCCATAACTGCGTACTGCGTCTGCCATCTGGTGGACCCACTTACGACGGCCGACAATAATGCCGAACCTGTTGGCGAGGCTCGCAGCGATTTCACAGGAAGCCTCGCAAGCGGCACTAACTACCATTTTTCCCGAGATTTCTCGCGCGTCATGAAGGGCGATATCGTAAAAGCAACCGATCGCGACCGCGTCAAAGCCTTCGAGCGCGGCCGCGCGCGCCGCGCGGACGACACTGCGCGTCATGATACCTTCGTATGATCGATATTCTGCATTCGTGAAGCGACCGTCGGCTTCGGGAAGCGAGGCGATGTGCACCTCCGTACCGGGCAGCTTGTGATTGCGCGCCATCTCGACGAAAGCTTCCTTTTCGCGTTCCGTCTTCTGGGTTGCGTGTAGATAAAGAACTTTAAGATACAGGCTCGTAGACACGCTCGTCTCCTTCGCTCAAGCCGGCCCGGAAAAAGCTCACCCCAACCCCATAAGAGTTAGGGCGATTGGCACGGCGGCTGCCGCGCTAGTGACCACGCAAGGTAAAAGGGGCAAAACTCGTGGCGGTTCCCATTTGGTCATAGCCGGGCTTGTCCCGGCGATACCGATCATCAGTGTACTATGACCTCCTGGTCGAAATCGCCGGGACAAGCTCGGCGATGACGAATTGGCTGCCACAAGTTTTGCCCCTACCACCAAACTACCGGTTGGTACGCGATGTGCCGCCGAGGATCCGGCCAAGGCCCTTCAAACGCGCTGATATCTTCAACTCGCGCAAAATCCCCCAGAGCGTCACCTGATTGCTGGTGAGTATGGGCTTCTCAAGCTCACGCTCAAGATCGGCAACCAGTTCCAGCACACGCAAGTCAGTGCAACTCACAAAAATGGCCTCTGCTTGCGGCCTGTCGACGCTCCGTACGAGAGCAATGATCTCCTCGAACGCCGTTGGGCGGATAGCCGCTCCCGAGCGACCAAGACATGCACACGAGACGACATCGAATCCGCTTTCCGTCAGGTAACGGCGCTCGGCTTGAGTGACGTCCTCTGGATAGGGCGTGGCAAGCCCCATTCTCTTGATTCCGAGGTGATGCAAGACATCGATCATCGCGGCGGAGGTAGCTACCACCGGACAGTTTACGATTCTTTGTATATCGTCGATCAAGGCCTGCGTTGCGGCCGGCCCATCAACAAAGGAGCCGGCGGTGCAGGCATAGGCGACAGCGTCCGGCGACAGCGAGGCGAGAAGCTTGGCCGCATGACGCACTTCAGCGTTCATGGCGCGCAAAGCCTCTGGGCTTGTCACATTCATGAAGACCCGCGTAGCATGGAAGGAGACGTGCGGCGGCGCAATCCAGGCAAATTCCGGCTCCGTTGTAGTGTTCACCGACGGAACGATAAGCCCGACTTTCGCGCCATCGAGATAGGGGTTGGATGGGACCGCCCTCATGCGGCATTCTCCGATCTCGAAGACGATTGCAGTTCGCTCCGGAGCATCATCACGACGCCGTCCAGTGCCCGTGGGCCGGCAAGGTCACGAACGGTTCACCCCTGGCTCGAACGACGAATTCGCCGATCGAGACCGGCCCACAAATGGAATGGAGATGAGGCGACACTTCCCCGCCAGCAAGCGGCACAAATCATCGCCGCAGTAACTGCATTCCCGCTCAAGCGGCTGAACGTGAGCTTAAGATAGCCGGCGATTGGCCAGAAATGTAAAATCGAGCCAATCTTATGCGCACCATGCATGATCGGGCATTTTCTGCCAAACCGTCAAACCGCGAGACGGCTCGATGCGACCCGGCGCCGGCGCCAAGATCTCGACGCCAAACCGCCGATGATCGGCTATTCCGTGACGGCGATCAGGCCTCCATCGGTAGACATGAGGGATTCAACCCCATCGTGCCGAACCACGAGCATGTCCTCCACCTGAAGTCCCCAGAGCCCGAGTTCGTAATAGGGAGTTTCGACGCACAGAACCATGCCTTCTTCGACTATATCTTTGCTCGATGGGCCTAACGCCGGAACGTCGTAGCCGTCGAGACCAATACCATGCCCGACATGGCTACGCTGGTAATGCGGCAAGCCGTCGGACCGTACAGCGTTGACCACCGCAAGGAAGATGTCAGACGCCGCCGCCCCGGGGCGGACTACGTCGTAGGCGCAACGCACGCCCGTGTGCAACGCATGGTAATAGGTTGATAGCTTCTTCGAGGGCTCTCCGAGAACAGCAATGCGCGCAATGTCTGCGCGATAGTGCTGATATCGGCCTCCAACGTCAAATCGGATGACGTCGTTGGACTGAAGCTTGCGGCCCGAAGGCTGCACGTTGACCATCGCGCTACGCGGTCCAAACCCGATACATCCCAGGACGGGAAACCCACCCTCGCGTACCGTCTGTTCATGGAATGCGCGTGCTAGATCGATCTCCGACGCACCCGCACGGGCGACGCGAAGAGCAGCCGCAATGGAGTTCTCCGCGATCTCAGCGGCACGCCGAAGCCGGGCGATCTCCTCCCCCGTTTTGAGTGCTCGGCAACGACGAAGCAAATCAAACCCACGAACCAGAGTGCAGGCGGAGAGCCGAGCCTGCAGGGCTTCGAAATATCCTGGAAGCAATCCGAACTCATCGACCGCTATGCGGGCACGATCGAGGCCATTCCCGCGAATTGCCGTGCAGAGTGCATTGAGAGGATCGGCGTCGTCTGGCAACTGATGCAGCATCGCCTGACGCTGATCGACATTATTCAGGATCGTATCGGGTGCTCGGTCGACGACAAAATGTTCGTATCGTCGGATGTTCCGCACCCAGGGGTTCTGGTCGGCGACGAGGTCCAGCGCTGACGAACTCACAATGAGGCATGAATCGCCACGAGATGGCGCTGGCCAAAGGACATAGGCTTGGGGTCCCCGGCGGATCCACTGAGACATCGCCCAGAATCCGCTGGTGTAGGTGACATTTTCCGGCGAGGTCGCGATGATTGCGTCAAGCTCGGCTTGCGCCATCAGCTCATGAAGTCGCTCAACATTGGTCAGCATCACGGCACGTCCCAGCTCGTTTGAGCAGCAACGCGGGAGGCGTTCAGATGTAGTCGCAGGTGCTCGTAAACAGCGGATTTTCCGCGCTCCATCAGGAGCTCGAGCGGTATAGCAAAATCCAAACCGAGTTGAGGGAAACGATGGCGAGTGGTCTTCCGCGGAAGCAGATGGCCCGTCGATGCCGCGCGAAAGACATCACCTGTTGTCGGATGATAGTCCGACCGCCATGTGTCGAGCTGAATATTGTCGTGCGCGTACGAACAAACCAGACACGGTATCACCGACAGATGCATGTCAATCGCAACTTGGCGTCGATGATGGCCGTCGAGGATGGCCAGATTTCCCCGGTGAATCAGAACCGGCGCACGCCAAAAGCCATCGCCGGCAATCTTGGCGGCAAGCCGGGATACTGCGTCGGAATCGTGCTCTTCGGTCGGTCGCAGGAGCTGAGGCTTAATGAACTGGCACTCCATGACACCCTCCCGGCATACGGAGATTCCATGTTTGGGCGATATCGCTGATTGTCCCGACATCAACGTGCAGGTAGAGGCGCGGGTTACGAAAGAGGCCGTCTGGATGGTCCGTTGGCACTACGCCTGTGATCCGACCAGTAAGCCCCGCTCTCTTCACTCCAAGCGGGCTCTCGCTTGCCTGGCGCATGAGCTTGCGGACCTGGCGCATGAGCTTGCGGAAAGTGCTCGTGCACCCATCGATCGTTATAGATCGTGGGCAGATAAGAATTGCCGAGGTCGGGTGAGATCAACGCGATGGCCAGACCCGAAAGGCCGTGTCTTCTTAGATATTGTTCCGCTGCAGTCAGCACGCTGCCGGTCGAGCCCCCGATCAGAATCCCGCTGCGTCGGCTGAACCGCCGGCACTGGTCAATCGCATCGCGTTCCTCGGCATAGACGATCTCATGCGGATACAGTTTGGATTGATCGAGTATTTCGGGGCGTTTGCTGGCACCTATACCGGGAATGTAGCGCCTGTCGGGTCGGCCCCCAAACGTCACCGAGCCGCGAGCGTCAACCGCTATGATGCGCGTTGCCGGCGAGTGCTCGCGGAAGTATCTGAGACATCCGAGCAGGGTTCCGGTGGTACCGGCGCCGATAAAGAGGTAGTTGATGGGACCGATTCCGCGCAATAAGCTGGGCGCAGTCGTGCTGTAGTGTGCCAGGATGTTTGCCTCGTTTGCATACTGGTTCGTCCAGACCAGCTCTGGGTCTCGCGCCAAACGATCCCTGATGTATCGCAGACGCGAACCCAAATAGCCGCCGTTCTCGTCCGGCTCCGTGATTACCGTAACGCAGCCGCCAAGACTCGCGATATGGTCTTTCTTGTCCTTCAGCGTGTTTTTGTCGACGACGCATTCAAACGAAAGACCCCGCTCGGCACAAATGCTCGCGAGCGCGACCCCGAGGTTGCCCGAAGACGATTCGATCAGGCGCGGAGTTTTCTTAGCGCAATTCTTCATAACAGCATCCACCAGATAGCGCGCCGTTTTGAGTTTGATTGAGCCGCAGGGATTGAGAGCCTCCAATTTCAAGAAAATATTGTTTCCCTTGGCCGCCAGCTTGTCCGAAATATCAAGAATGATATCATCCGTGATGATCTCCGAGATGTTATGAAAGACGGGCATCGCGTGTCCTCCGCGCCTCGATGTTTAGTTGCTGGTGATCGCGGGTCAGCGACTGTATGGGCAATGTTAAGGTAAACTGCCCAGCAAGGCTAAGATCCTCGCCGCAATCCCTCGTCATCTGCAAAGCAGAATAGAAGTTTGCCAATTCTTTGGCATACAAACAATTTTTGCTACTCTTCAACAATGTTTTACATATCTGAAAAATTATAAGTGACAATATAGTTAGTGATACTTAAGATAATATTTTTATCACATCGTGTCTGTTTAGGCTATGATTTGTTGACGCAATTGGTAACATTGTATCGCAACTTTAACGATGGCTGCCAGCGAAACCGAGCGAGATCACGGAAGCCACCGTACCTAACAGCTACATCATGGTTGGACGTTCGCCGGATGCGGCCGATGAAAACGCGCCATTGGCGGCACTGCAAGGGATGCCTTGAGAGAGGAGCGAGATGAATGGACCATGCGGGTGTGGAACTGTCCCCGCCATGGCAATGGCCGGAAAGCCATTGGCGAAAGATCGTCAACCAAGTTCGCGCCGGGCGCAAGCTGCGCCCAACCGCGTGGAAAGACGGAACCCGTTGTGCGGTGGCCCTCTCCTTTGATTCCGACCACGAAAGCAGCGAGTTGAGGAACGGAGGTCAATCGATTGGCGGTCTATCTTGGGGCCACTATGGCAGCCGCGCGGCCATGCCCCGAATACTTGAAATGCTCACGCGCTACGCCGTGCCCGCAACGTTCTTCGTGCCTGCAGTTGTCGCGCGACTGCACGCCGACGAACAACGGTGCGTGGTCGCGCAGGGACATGAAATCGGTCTGCACGGCTGGATTCATGAGAACAATTCGGCGCTGCCGCAGGGGGCCGAACGCGAGCTCGCGCTCCGCGCTGTCGAGACCGTGCAAGACATCACTGGCGTGCGACCGGTCGGAATGCGCACACCCTCGTGGGACTTCAGCCCGCAGACGTTGGTGATCGCAAAGGAAATCGAAATGCTCTACGATTCTTCGTTAATGGCCGACGACGATTGTTACGAACTGCTGCTCGACGGCGCGCCGAGCGGCGTTGTGGAGATTCCCGTCGAGTGGATACGCGATGATGCGGCCTATCTCTGGTACAATCGCACGTCGGGGACGCGTCCCCAACTTCCGCCCTCTGATGTGCTCGACATCTTTCGCCGCGAATTCGATGCCGCCTATGACGAAGGAGGTCTCTTTCAACTCACGATGCATCCCCATGTGATCGGCTACCGTTCCCGCATCTGGATTTTAGAAGAGGTCATTCGCCACGCCCGTGCGCACGCCGGCGTGTGGTTCGCCACACACCGAGACGTTGTCCGGTGGGCGCGAGACCATGCTGTCTGCACGATGGAGCGGGTCGCATCCCAAACAGACGAGGCGGCATCCCACAGCACAAGGGTCGCCGAATAACGCCTTTCGTCGCGTGCTGAAGGCCACAGGCGCCGACTCTCAGAGCACATGCTCGAAATATCATCTCGAATGCAGAGCCGACAATTCCCGAACCAGGTGCTCAATCTCCGAGCGGTCGTTGTAGTACGATGGAGAAATGCGAAGCGCGCTGCCGCGAACAGCCACATCGATACCGCGCACTCGCAGCTGCTCGGCGGCACTTTCAGCGCCGATGCGGGGCAGACGGAACGACAAGATGCCAGATCTCTCGCCTTCACCGACCGGGCTGACAATCTCGCAGCCGCTTCGCTTCAATCTCTCGGCTGCAAAAGCGGTTAGATCGAGCACATGGCGTTCGACGTGACGTGATCCGAGCCCGAGCAAAATTTTGACGGCGGCATCAAGTCCCCAAATGCCGGGAAAATTAACGAGGGCTTCTTCAAACCGCCCTGCATTGGGCCGATAAGCGAGCTCATAATCCATATGAGCCTCACCCTTATCCACGCTATGGTATCCGACACTGGGCGGATCGAGACAATCAAGGGATTCCTGATTGCAATAGAAGAATCCGGTTCCTATGGGCGCTAGGAGCCACTTTTGGCCGCCAACCGCCATGAAGTCGATGTGATATCGACTGACATCCATCTCCAGCGCGCCCACCCACTGAATGCCATCGAGATTGAACAAAACTCGACGCTTAGCACAGAGTTCTGATGTCAAGGCCAGGTCGTGTCGAAATCCATTGGAAAACTGGACAGCGCTAAGGGAGATCAGCCGCGTCTTCGAATCGATCGCCTCGGCAAGGGCGTCAACGGTCACACGCCCGTCCTTGCTCTTGACCCACCGGATCGAAACACCGTGCTTGGCGAGCCGCATCCAGCAATAGACATTGGACGGATATTCGATATTGGCAATGATGACATTATCTCCAGCGCGCCAATCGAGACCATTCGCCACAGTGACCAGGCCTTCGGTGGTATTCTTGACAAACGCAATCTCACTCGCGCGCGCACCGATCAGCCGTGCAATTCGACCCTTGATCTTATCGTCGGCGTAGTTGCACCAAATCGGATAGTTGTTGCGGCCGCGGTCTCTGACGTCATGCAGAAAGACCTCTATCGCCGCAATCACAGGATGCGAAAGAGGGCCAATCGAGGCATTGTTCAGATAAGATCGCTGCGCCTTAATCGGAAATTCCCTAGCAATGGATGCCATGTCGAGAGGTCTGATCTCCTCCTCCGCGGCGGTAACCCCGGCGGCCGCCCCAGTCTTAGAAAGTGCGACGATGCCACCCAAGTCGTTTTCTCCCGGCTCTACGAAAGGCCAGTGACGTTAATTCGTGGTGTTGGACCTCACAAATTCGTTCTTACGCAATTGCTATGTAAAAAAAGCATGATTCGAGCGGCAGAGCTGTAATCGCCGTCCTGCAGCGTCGATGAGGGTACGTCCACTCACTCTCGGCATTACGGTGCGATATTGCCGCCACGATAACTTTTGGGCTTGCATGCGTCTGGCGCATAAGATCTGCAGAATTTTACATTTATGTTGCACAACTGTAATTCGTAATCTGTATCTGGCACCGGTGCACTGCGGGCACCTCCACTTTCCTTTGAACGCATACCGCAGGCTGACGTTGTGTGAACCGATCCGACATGATCTCAGTCTCGTCCACGGAGCGGCGCGGCGCTCGTCTATCTGCAGATATCGGGGGAACCTTCACAGACGTCGTTCTCGAGCACGGGCCCCAAAGGTGGTCCCGGAAGCTGTTGACCACTCATGCAATGCCCGAGCAGGGACTGCTGTGTGGCATCTCGGAGATATTGCAGGAATCCGGCGTTTCCGCCGAAGATGTGGACTGGTTCGTCCATGGCACAACCCTTGCTACCAATGCCGTTCTCGAACGCCGCGGGGCACGAACCGCACTCGTTACGACTCTCGGCTTTCGCGATGTCCTGGAGATCGGATACGAAGGTCGATTCGATCCGATGGATTTGATGTTGGTGAAGCAGAAGCCGCTGATCCCCCGGGAACTTCGCTTTGCCGTTCTTGAACGAATCTCGGCGGCCGGCGATGTGCTTCAGCCGCTCGACGAGGAGTGTCTCGCCGCGATTGTTTCGAGCCTTCGACGCGAGCGGGTCGAGAGCATTGCAGTCGGCTTCCTTCATGCTTATGCCAATCCGACACATGAGCGCAAAGTTCGTGATATTCTTCAAGCGCTCGCGCCGGACCTATCAATCAGCTTGTCTAGCGATGTGTGTCCAGAGATTCGCGAATATGAGCGGATCTCGACGACCTGTGCGAATGCCTACATCCAGCCGCTCGTCGCTGCTTACCTCGATCGCCTTTCGCAGCGCATGTTTGACCTTAGATTGCGCTGCCCCGCTTTTCTCATGACCTCTGGCGGCGGCGTGATGCCGCTCGAACTGGCCAAGAAGGTTCCAATAAGGCTGGTCGAGTCCGGTCCCGCCGGAGGCGCCGTACTGTCATCTTCCATCGCGGCGGAGCTTGATGAGAAACGCGTGCTATCGTTCGACATGGGAGGGACCACCGCAAAGATTTGCGTGATCGCTGATGGGAAGCCGCAAATAGCTCGCCTCTTCGAGGTCGATCGAGCTGCTCGCTTCAAGAAAGGTAGCGGCCTTCCAATTCGGATACCCGTTGTGGAATTGGTCGAAATTGGAGCGGGCGGTGGATCGATTGCCTCAATCGACGCAATGGCGCGAATTTCCGTCGGGCCGCGCAGCGCGGGGTCAGAGCCGGGGCCCGCATGTTATGGGCGCGGCGGCAAGGAGCCGACCGTAACCGACGCGGATCTCTTGCTCGGCAAGATTGATCCTAATCGCTTCGCCGGCGGTCGCATAAAGCTTGACCCCCGACGCGCCGAGTCGACATTCCGCACCGAGATCGGTGAGGTGATGAGCCAGCAGAGCTTCGAGGTTGCCGCGGGCACCGTGCAAATCGTCGATGAGACTATGGCCAATGCCGCGCGCGTTCACGCTGCGGAACTCGGCAAAGAACTCTCGGAGCATACGATGATTGCGTTCGGTGGTGCCGCACCGCTTCACGCCGCCCATTTGGCCGAAAAGCTCGGCATGGCGCGCGTGATTATTCCAAGCGGTGCGGGTGTAGGTTCGGCCGTGGGATTCCTTCGCGCACCCCTTGCCTATGACGTCGTGATAAGCCGACCCATGCGGCTCGACGCGTATGATCCGTCAGTTGTTGCCGACGTTCTCCACGCCATGCAGGTTCGAGCAACCGACGTCCTCAACGCACTCGCCGGAGTCCGCGATTTGGCCGTCACGCATGCGGCAGACATGCGATACGTCGGTCAAGGACACGAATTGACCGTGCCTTTCCAAGGCGGCATTCCCAATGCTGCAAGCCTGAGAGAGGCCTTTGAACAGCGCTACGCGGCACTGTTCGGGCGTCCAATCGATGGAGCGTCAGTAGAGGTGCTCTCCTGGCAGCTACGCGTATCGGGGGAAACATGGCGCCCCCGTGAGCAAAAGCCAAGGACGCCGGCCGTTGTCGCAAGTGCATGTCACCATAGCCGCGAAGTCTTCGATCCTCTGACCGGACATTTCGAGCCTTACAGCGTGTACGAACGGCACGCGCTCAGCCCAGGCACCAAAGTCAACGGGCCAGCACTCATTGTCGAGGACGATACAACGACCGTCGTTACGGCCGCATTCAATGTCCGCGTTGATGCGGTTGGACACTTGATTCTGGAGAGAGTCGCAACGCCGGGAGCGCGCCTATGAACGTGCGACCGATACTCCCGTCACCTGTTCGACTTCAAGTCATGTGGGCACGCGCGATCGCCGTCGTCGAAGAACAAGCGCAAACGCTGATGCGAACGGCATTCAGCCCGATCGTTCGTGAATCCGGTGATCTATCCGCCGGCATCTTCGACACGTCCGGCCGGATGCTTGCCCAGGCTGTCACCGGTACGCCGGGACACATCAATACGATGGCGCGTTCAGTCAAAGCGTTTCTGGGGGTGTTCCCCGCGGAAACGATGAATGAGGGAGACGTCTACGTCACAAACGATCCGTGGTACGGGACAGGGCACCTCCACGACTATGTCGTGGTCACGCCTGCGTTTCACCACGGGCGCCTCGTCGCCCTCTTCGCCTGCACCGGGCATATGACCGATGTCGGCGGCATCGGCCTGAGCCCGGAGGGATCGGATTTGTTCATGGAAGGCGTCGCCATACCAATCATGAAGCTCGTCGACCGCGGCGCCATCAATCACACCTTAATCCAGATCGCCAAGGCCAATTCCAGAATGCCGGCCGAACTGGAGGGCGATATCTACTCGCTTATTGCTGCTAACGAAGTAGGAAGCCGCCGCTTGCGCGAGCTGCTTGTCGAAGTTGGACAATCGGATATCGACGCCGTGGCCGATCACATCGTCGAAAGCTCGCGTCGTGCCATGATGCAACGGATTGCTGCATTGCCACATGGCGAGGCGGCGCATCGAATGGTCGTCGATGGTTTCGAAACACCAATAGATCTCGTCGTCAAGCTCACGATATCCCAACTTAGCATCCGGGCCGACTGGACGGGTTCGTCAGCGGCCTCGCGATTCGGCATCAATGTGCCGCTGAATTACGCCGCGGCATATACGGCATACGCGCTCGCGTGTGCTGTTGCTCCCGACCTGCCAAACAACGAAGGGACGCTATCGGCATTCGAGGTGACTGCGCCAAGCGGCTGCATATTGAAGGCTGAGCGGCCGCAACCGGTCTCGTGTCGTCACATTATCGGCGGCCTCTTGCCGGACGTCGTGCTCGGTTGCTTCGACAAAATCGTGTCAGGCGTGGTGCCAGCCGAGAGCGCGTCGGCATTGTGGACGCTGATATTCCGAGGGGATTACGCGGACAAACCGTTTTCCGTCTCGATCGTCACCAATGGGGGCACCGGTGCGAGGCCGGCCCGCGATGGACTTTCGGCCACCTCATTTCCAAGCGCGGTGCGCGGGACACCGGTCGAAGTCATTGAGGCAACGACCCCCATTGTATTCTGGCGTCGGGAGTTGCGCGAGAATTCCGGGGGCGAGGGTGCAACCCGTGGCGGACTGGGACAGGATATCGAGATCGGCACCAGAGGCGCTTCGCCACTTACCTTAATTGCGGCGTTTGATCGCGTCGATCACCCCGCCCGCGGACGCTCTGGGGGAGGACCGGGAGCAACTGGCGAGCTCAGAGTCAAGGACGGCCGCCGATTGTCGGCAAAGGGCGCCCACCGGATTGAGGCGCATGAGCGCCTCATCATCCGCACACCGGGCGGGGGCGGATATGGCGACCCGCACCAGCGCTGCATGGCCGCCCGCACTGCCGACCGCTCGGCGGGGTACGTTACCGACCACGATGCTCACCAACAGCGTCCAGTTAGTGAAGTAACTTGACCGCTAACAGGCGGCCAGTTGAATTTGCGATTTGTGCAGAGGACCGCCGCATGTCACGTCTCTCCATCCAAGCGCTGACGAAGTGCTATGCGGGAGCGGCTGCCGTTGCCAATATTGATCTCGACGTTGCCGAAGGGGAGTTCGTTTCACTTCTCGGCCCGTCGGGATGCGGCAAGACTACAACATTGCGCTGCGTTGCGGGTCTTGAAACCCCAACCTCCGGCAAGGTTCTGTTTGGAGACAGAGACGTCACGCGTGTGCCCCCAGAACGGCGGCGCATTGGCATGGTGTTTCAGAACTACGCTCTTTTCCCGCACATGACCATTCGTGAAAACATCGGGTTTGGTTTGGAAATGCGAGGTGTGCGCGGTAGCGAAGCCAACAAGCGGATCTCGTCCGTCCTGGACATGGTCCAACTCACCGGCTTTGAGGATCGGTGGCCACGGCAGCTTTCCGGTGGACAGCAACAGCGTGTCGCATTGGCAAGGGCACTTATTGTCGAGCCCGCAGTTCTGTTGCTGGATGAACCCCTTGCCAATCTTGACGCCAAGCTGCGCGACGAAATGCGGTTCTTCATACGCGCGTTGCAGCAGCGCATCGGTATTACGACGCTGTACGTCACGCATGATCAGGCGGAAAGCATGGCCTTGTCCGACCGGATCGTCGTCATGTTCGCGGGCCGCATCCATCAGACCGGAACGCCTCAACACATCTATGATCGTCCCGCCACCAAGCAAGTTGCCAAATTCATTGGGCAAGCGAATTTGATAGCCGGGAAGGTGGTCCATCGATGCAATGAGGTTGCAACTGTCGACACGAGTGTTGGCCGCCTCCTGTGTGCCACGAACTGCGCTGTCGAACCCGGCACACCGGCGACTGCGATGGTCAGACCCGAGGCGATGCAGCTTGTCAAAGAGTGCAGTCCAAATGCGTTCCCGGGGCGCATCATGGAGCGGCACTTTCTTGGCAACATCGTCGATTATCGGGTTGCCACCGCGGACGGTACTGTTCTTGCGATACAGGCTTTGGGGAGTATCGTGCACGACGCGGGTGAGGTGGTATCGGTTCAGATCGATCCCAAAAAGGCGTGGCTGCTGGAATGACCGAAGCCTCTGAAATCCGGGTGCGACACTGGCTTTTGGCAGCCCCCGCGCTGTCATTGATTGGCCTGTTCCTCCTGATCCCCTACATTAACATTGGGATTATGAGCTTTCGGACGCCTTCGACGACGGCCCCTTATGGGCCCGGCTACACCGTTGCCAATTACGTCCATATCCTGAGCGATTCTCTTTATCTCTCGCTCCTTGCCGAGACACTTCTGTTCGCGACGGTAACGACGGCCGTCTGCCTTCTAATGGCCTTTCCGGTCGCATTCCACCTCGCACGAACGACATCACGATGGCGCGGCCTACTCTATGCTGGCGTGCTGTCACCCCTTCTCACCGGCGTGGTGATCCGATGCTTCGGTTGGATCGTTCTGCTCGCGAACAATGGTTTGGTCAATCAAGCGCTCGGGACCGTGGGACTCGGTCCGTTTCAGCTCATGTATAACGCCACCGGCGTCACGATCGCCCTGGTCCATGTATTCTTGCCGTTTATGATTCTACCGCTCATGACGGCAATACAATCGATTGATCCGCATTGGGAGGAGGCGGCCCGTACGCTCGGAGCTTCGCGCACACGCGTGTTCCAGAGGATTATGCTGCCGCTGATATTGCCTGGACTCCAATCGGGCGTGATTCTGGTCTTCGTTCTTGCAGCCAGCGCCTACGTCATCCCGATGCTTCTCGGAGGCGGTCGCGTGCAGACACTTCCGACCGTTATTTTCCAACAGCTCATGGGCGGCTTGCTATGGCCGTTCGGTGCCGCCTTGGCCCTGACCCTCTCTTTTGCGGTTCTTGCGTCGATCTGGGCTTTCGTCTTCTTGGGCCGCAAACGCATGCGAGGGCTCGCATGAGGCTCGCATCGACTATGTTGTTGATTTCAGTGACGGCCGTCTATCTTTTTCTGCTGCTACCAATCGCGATCGTGGTGCTCGCATCCTTCAACGCAGCGGAATATCTCTCGTTTCCTCTGGCGGGGTTGTCATTTCGCTGGTATGCGGCTTTCATCAGTTCCCCGTCATTCACGAGCGCTTTTCTCGTCTCGATCGCCGTGGGGCTGGCGGCCGCCGCAGCGGCCACCGTTATCGGAACCCCAGCAGCGATCTTTTACGTCAGGTTTCTGCACCGTCATCGCGAGGAGTTTCGGCTGGCCATGCTGGCTCCCATGCTCCTGCCTGAGGTTTTGACCGCCATCGCACTGTTGTTCTTCTTCAATCAGGTGCTTATTGGCACGCAAACGCTTTTGCCGCTGATTCTTGGACATATCGTCATCACCTTGCCATTCGTATTCTTGACCGTCAGCTCGGCGCTTTACAATTTGCCGGCGACGGTCGAGGAAGCCGCGCGGACGCTTGGAGCGAGTGCCTGGAAGGCGTTTCGACGCGTGACCTTTCCGCTCATCAAATCTGGAATTATCACGGGCGCAATGTTGGCATTCATCATGTCCTTCGACAATGTCAACGTTTCCCTGCTCCTGAAAGCTGTCGGGACCAGTACTCTTCCGATTCAGCTGTTCGATTACCTGCGATACGATTTCGATCCAACGGCTGCAGCGGCCTCGACGATCTCCGTCGCGCTGACAATGCTGATTGTCTTCGCGATTGATCGCATTTACGGTTTGCGTGCAGTTCGCTTCTAGACCTCGGTCGCGAGGAGCACGAGGCATGCGGCTTGACTGGCTGAGAGCATTTCGCGCGGTTATGCAGACTGGAACCGTCACCGGCGCCGCAGCCGTGATGCTGCGCACCCAACCGCAAGTCAGCAGGATGATCTCGAGCTTGGAGGGCTCATTGGATCTGCGGCTCTTTAGCAGAGACGGGCGTCGGCTGATCCCCACCGAGGAGGGGCTCCAATTTTTTCAATACGTAGAGCCGCTTCTGTTCGGACTCGATGGCGCGCGAAACGTAGCTGAGGATATCAAGCACAAGCGAGGCAGGCCCCTTGTTATCACGGCTGAGCCATTCCTGCTCCACGCGTTGTTACCGGAGGCTATCCGTGCGTTGAGCGAGAGATGGGACCTGAAATATGCGGTCGACATTTGCGTCCGCGGTCTCGGTTTATGGATGTCCCGCAGCAATGCGGATCTTGCGGTCGTCGCCTTGCCGTTCTCGCAGACCGACATGGATCGCCTCATCTTCGCCGAAGCGGAGGTTGTCCTCGTCCTACCACCCGGCCATGCGTTGGCGGCACGCGAGATTGTTGACTTTCCGGATTTGCGTCATGAGCGATTCGTGGCGCTGCGACCGAGCACACTCCTTCGCGCACAGATCGACATTGCAGCGGCCCAGGCCGGCGTGTCGATCAATCCGGTCCTCGAGGCAGCATCGGGAGCCGCGGCTTGCGAGTTAGTCGCTCGCGGTCTTGGTGTCACCCTGGCCGATCCCATCGTCGCAGCTTCTTTTCGCTCGGCGGGCGTTTCCGTCAAGCGCATGTCGACGAACCTGCGTCTGACCTATGGCTACCTGATTCCCAGGGGCAGTGAGAGTATCGGTCAAATCTCGCGCGTAATGTACGCTGTTGCGGACGCTGCGGCCAGATTGGGTGGCGAATATGTGACGGTTGACGCGAGCTGGCAAAAAGCAGTTGCCTGAAGGTGGAGTTCGGGTGACCCCCTGCGTCGACGCCATTCGCCGATGCGTCAAACTCCGGCATAAACCCCCGTGGCGTCGCACGCTCCACAAGACAATGTTCCATACAACGCTTACCAGCAATGTGAGACAGAGCGCTGGCGCTGTGCCGAGCAGCACGGCGGTGAAGTGCAGCAATGCCAGCCCGGTTGCGAAACCGGCTGACGCCGGTATGGCGTTTGCCATCACTGCAGCCGTTGCAACACCGCTGATGCGACGATGGAGGATGAGGCCCGTGCCCGATAGCGCAATCGGGAACAGGGCGAGACTGCCAGAGAGTACCGGCCCGAGTTTGGCGCTCAGACCGACAACCGCTGCCACAAGGATACACGCCAGCAGCACGCGCAATAAGACGTCATACCAGCGATGCTCACTTGGAGGCATCGTGCCATGGCAGAAGCGCTCGGCTAGTGGCACGCACAGGCCAAACGTCACGAGAGTGAGCATGATGACGCCGGCAAATGTCCAGGTCAGCGATCCGGCGAGGACCGCAAGTACAATCCATGTCGCAAAAGCTGCGGCGAAGCTGGCAGCGATCCCGTGCCGCTGAGCGACCGCAGCGTAAGCCAAGCAAAACACCGTATTGACGGACACCATGGCAAGGCCTCCAACCGCGGCCCCTGCCACAAAGGAGGCATCGTGATCTATTGCCAGGAGAACGTAGGCAGGACCCGCCGAAGCCGGCAAGGTGACCACGAGCGCGCCAACCAGCGCGCCGGCTCGCTCGGCGATCAGCGAGCAAACCACCACGAAGCCCGCGGTTACAGTGATCTTCAGGATAAAGGCGAGACACGGCAGCAGATCAGGAGACATGATTCTCCCTACCCGTCACGCTACCGAGTCGGTCGACTCGTTTCATCGTTGATCGGAATTTGCGCTGCGGCCCGGCATCCGCCGTCGCTTGATAGCCTCCGAATTGGGCCGAGCATCCAACGAATAGCCGACCGCTCGAACCGTTCGAATGTAGTTTGGCGTGTTGCCCTCGTTGAGTGCCTTGCGAAGGCGGCTCATATGTACGTCGACCGTACGAAGGATGACGTGAATGTCTTTCCCCCACACGCATTGCAGGAGTTGCCGACGTGAGAAGACTTGGCAAGGGTGATTCATGAGGTGCCGCAAAAGCTGAAATTCGATGGCACTGACATGAACCTCTCGGTTGTTGCGAAAGAGTCGATGCGCCTTCACATCCATCCGAATGTCGAAAAAGCTGATGGTGCCATTGGCACCGGGAGTTTGCGGTGGCTGAAGTATGGTGCGGAACCTCGCGATAAGTTTGCCGGGAGCGAATGGTTTTAGAAGATAATCGATCGGACTCAGACTTCGCACCTTGAGCCGCTCGATATCCTCGGCGGCAGAAATCAGCATGACGATCGGGATGTCGCGGGTTCTGATATTGCTGCCGAGCTGTTGCCGGGCGAGCGCGACGCCTTGGCCGAGTGCCGAGTCAAGTGCGACGAGATCGGGCCTGCACCTTTCGGCCAAATTCACAACAGCGATACCATTCGTGGTAGTGTGACAAACGAAGTCGTCAAGCTCAAGGATGTACTTCAGGAGACCGACGAAACTCTCTTCGCCGGCAAGCAGCACGATCGGCTTAGCAAGCTCGAACGCATTAAATGACCAATCACGAGTGACGTTCTGACCCGTTGCGAGCACGTCAAGCACTCCTTTGGCACCGCATATCTCGTTGCGCGCGTTGCACGGCACGATCTATCGAAACCAAGAAATCTGAAATCACACAGCTCAATCCGACTGCCGCGTGACGCGCTGTCAGCTGGTTTCACCAAACACGACGACGACGCCGTGCACCCACGCCGTCAGGGATTCCTCAGTAGGAGGAACGACCATCGCCTTCGAAATCCAATTCGACGGGACCCAATAGTCGGGATATATTGGGCATATATATTGGTAGGCAAACATATAGTTAAAATTATATATGTGAATATATGTGCGTCGATATCGTATATCATTTGATGACAAATATGTTAGTGCGGGTGCAAGAAATCACTGCGAGACCAGGACGTTGCAAACGGTGCCGGAGTTTTGCTGTTTCGAGAATGCCGAAATGCCGTTCATGGCGAGAATCTCCGCCTCGCCGTGCTCCTCTCCTATGCGAGCTTCAAAGCGACGACACTAGGATAAAGAGCTATATGCGCGATTGATGCCCTCCTTGACCAGGGTCGGCATCCTGTCGATCTGCCCGTCGAGATCTCTTTTCAGAACGTCAAGGGCGGCTGCCGTGTCTTTTTTCCCCAGTGCCGAGGACAATGCGTCGATGCTTCTTCGGACTTCGCCGAAGCGCTCGGGATCTCCCAGATCGATCGTGCGTACATAATGCGTGCGGTCGTTTACATTGTCGACTGCGCGCATCATTACATCGTTTTCCGACAGGGCTGCGATGCGGACCGACACCTGCTCGACCCAACGGACGTCGTCGTTTGGCTGATCGAGCGGTCTTTCGGCTAGCGTGTCGATCATTGATGCAATATCGATTTCGCCATCGGCGGTCGGCGCAGAGTCGGCAGGCGCGAGGAGCGACCGTTCTCCCCGTGACGCTTCGTAGTTGGCCCTGGGCACCGCTTGACAATCCGCGCCCGCCGACCGCGCGGGCCGGCAGTTGCTGTGCTGGGCTAACGGAACCGCGCTGAGCTGGCCGGTTTGTTCCAGGAGCCGG
>Ga0209465_10000110_pt1 | contig 37940 bp, 32 predicted proteins | sample PanSoiPlot1MoBio_FD_188321 | JGI IMG/M metagenome (GOLD analysis project Ga0209465, IMG submission 188321) | Tropical forest soil microbial communities from Panama analyzed to predict greenhouse gas emissions - Panama Soil Plot 1 MoBio (SPAdes)... | ecosystem: Environmental > Terrestrial > Soil...
CGCAGCGGATTGGTGAGGAGGCCGGCCCGGGTGGTGGCGCCGACCAAGGTGAATTTCGCCAGATCGATCTTGACGGAGCGCGCCGCCGGTCCCTCGCCGATGATAAGGTCGAGCTGGAAATCCTCCATGGCCGGATAGAGAATTTCCTCGACCGCCGGATTGAGCCGATGGATCTCGTCGATAAACAGCACGTCGCGCTCTTCCAGGTTGGTGAGCAGCGCTGCAAGATCGCCGGCCTTGGCGATCACCGGGCCCGAGGTGGCTCGGAAATTGACGCCGAGCTCACGCGCCACGATCTGCGCCAGCGTGGTCTTGCCGAGGCCCGGCGGGCCTACCAGGAGCACATGATCGAGCGACTCACCGCGCGTGCGCGCGGCCTCGATGAACACGCGGAGATTGGCGCGCGCCTGCTCCTGGCCGATGAACTCGCCGAGCTTTTGCGGGCGCAGCGAGGCTTCGGCGATGTCGTCGTCGCGGAGCTCGGCAGAGACCAGGCGTCGGGGCGGCGTGCTCACTTTGAAAGCTCCTTGAGGCCAAGTCGGATCAGCCGCGCCGTATCGGCGCCGTCGCCGGCCTCACGCACCGCCGTCGCGATGGCAGCCATCGCCTGTGGCTGACCGTAGCCAAGATTGACCAGCGCCGAGACGGCATCCGTGACTGGACGCGGCGCACGCTTGTCGTCGATCGCGCCGGACAGCCGCACCACCACGGGGTCGACTACAGTCAGCGCCGGCGCCTTGTCCTTCAGTTCGGTGACGATCCGTTCTGCAACCTTAGGGCCGACGCCCGGCGCGCGCGTGATGATCGCCTTGTCGCGCATCGCAATGGCACTGGCGAGATCGGGGGGCTTCAAGGTCGACAGGATCGCCAGCGCCACCCTGGTGCCGACCCCCTGTACGGTCTGCAGCAACCGGAACCACTCCCGCTCGCCGCTGGACAGAAATCCGAACAGGCGGATCTGGTCCTCGCGCACATGCGTCTCAATCGCCAGCATGGCTGTCTCGCCGACCGACGGCAGCTCCTGCAGGGTGCGGGCCGAGCAGTGCACCAAGTAGCCGACGCCGTGGACGTCGAGGATCACGAAATCCTCACCCACGCTGTCGATCGTGCCGGTGAGCTTGCCGATCATGGCAAGCGCCCCCTCTCCCTCGCCACAATAGGGGCGCCTCTGCCTCCGGCCGTCCGACCCTCCCCCCACAAGGCGCGGCAATCGAATTTGGCACCGGCTTTTGGGTACTCCTGGGCCTTCACCCCTCCCCGCCTGCGGGGAGGGGGCGACCCCCTCACCCCGACCCTCTCCCCGCAAGCGGGGAGAGGGAGCAGAGGTGGCCTGTCAAATGCGATTGCCCTGCTCTTCAGGGGAGGGTGACCCAGTGCGATTGCCCTGTCCAGAAAGGGCGAATCGCGTCGTGAATGGCAAGTTCCGATCATCGCGCCGCCACCCTCAGCTGCGCGCACTGCCGATGATGCGCGTGCGTGATGGCGACCGCGAGCGCGTCGGCAGCGTCGTGGGAGGCCGGATTGGCCCGGGGGAGCAGCACGCCCAGCATCATCCGAACCTGCGATTTGTCGCCATGGCCTACGCCCACTATGGCCTTCTTGACGAGATTCGGAGCGTATTCGGCAATCATCACGCCGGCCTTGGCGGGTACTACCATGGCGATGCCGCGGGCTTGGCCGAGCTTGAGCGTGGCCGCGGCATCCTTGTTGACGAACGTCGCCTCGACCGCCGCTTCATGGGGCCGGAATTCGTCGACCACGCGCACCAGCGCGTCGTGGAGCATAACCAGCCGTTCGGCGAGCGACGTCCGGTCGTCGGTCTGGGCCGAACCGCACGCCACGTAGATCAGCCGGTTGCCCGCAGCATCGATCACGCCCCAGCCGGTACGGCGAAGCCCCGGATCGATACCGAGAATGCGAATCGGGCGTACCATGATGTTTCCGTGATATCAAATTCGTTGAAGCGGGCCACTAGTGATCATGGATTCAAGGCTCGCCGCTTCGCGGAATGACGTCGATGGGTATGAAAGCGGCAGAAATCACCACAGTCACAGCACCAATGACAGTCACCAATGCGGTTCCCGATCATATTGAAGCGCTGCTACGTCTCCGGCGCCGCAGCCGGGCTTGTCCCGGCCACCCCGATCGTGCTTGCTCTGTTTGCGCTTGCTTTGTGCCCCAACATTCGGGGCCGCCGGGACAAGCCCGGCGACGACAGGGGGATGTGATTCAGTCCGCTTTAGCGGCCATAGCCGATCAGCGGCCTCTTTCGGCGACCCAGCAATATCAAAATAATCCCAATGATGCCGAAGACCACGGCCGCCGGCGCGTTGAGAATAGTCGTGGCCACCGGATTCCATATCCATGGTGGGGCGTACTTCTCGATGAACGGCTGTAGTTGTTGCAGACTCCCCGCATGCACCAGCGACCAGATTTCATCCACCTTGGAATACAGCAGAGCATTGGCGGCGATCGACTTTGTACCGTCGTAAACGACGAACACAAACGCTGCAGCAAGTAACAGGAGGCCGAGGGTCCGAAACAGGAAACGGATCATGGCGGTTCTTCGTCGGTGTGAAAACATTCTTCGGTGCAGCCTTCCGCTTACCCCGCGTCGACGCCCGGTTCAACTCGTGGCGAATCAAAGCTGTGCGACATGCCCGGCCTGCCCGGAGCGGCAAGAGGGATCAGACGGATCGCGGTCGGGCTCGGGTTATCGCGTGGTGCGCGGCACAACTGGCGTAATTCCGCTTAATCCGTGGCTGATACGCCTTGAGCAGACGTGGTGAGTTCCGGTAAGTTCCGCCGCCGCTCTGGGGCTGGCACTTGGGAGATACGATGGCTGGCAAATTCCACGGCCGCTGCAACAGGCCGACCTTTACCGATCAGGAAGCCTTGCTTTTCCATAGTCAGGGGCGTTCCGGCAAACTGGAAGTGGTCGCAACCAAGCCGATGGCGACGCAACGCGATCTGTCGCTCGCCTATTCACCCGGTGTGGCCGTGCCGGTGCTGGCAATCGCTGAGAACGAGGCGCTGGCATTCGACTATACGACCAAGGGCAATTTCGTCGCCGTCATCACCAACGGAACGGCGATTCTCGGACTCGGCAATCTGGGCTCGATGGCCGCCAAGCCGGTGATGGAGGGCAAGGCGGTGCTGTTCAAGCGCTTTGCCGATATCGACTCAATCGACCTCGAAGTGACGTCGGAGGACCCGGACGAATTCATCAATTGCGTCAAGCTGCTTGGCAAGAGCTGGGGCGGCATCAATCTTGAGGACATCAAGGCGCCCGAGTGTTTCATTATCGAGCAAAGGCTGCGCGAACTGCTCGATATCCCGGTGTTCCACGACGACCAGCACGGCACCGCCATCATCGCGTCCGCCGGTCTGCTCAATGCCCTCCACCTGACTGACCGTGACATTCCCAACACCAAGCTCGTCTGCAACGGCGCCGGTGCCGCCGGCATCGCCTGCCTCGAGCTTCTGCGAGCGATCGGATTCAGGCCCGAGAATTTGATTCTGTGCGACACCAAGGGAGTGATTTACGAGGGCCGTACCGCCGGCATGAACCAGTGGAAATCCACGTTTGCGATCAAAACCAAGGCGCGTACGCTGGCCGATGCGATGGAAGGCGCCGACGTTTTCTATGGCCTGTCCGCAAAGGGCGCCGTCACGAAGGACATGGTCAGGTCAATGGGGGCAAAACCGATCATCTTCGCAATGGCCAATCCGGATCCCGAAATTACCGTCGAAGAGGTCGAGGAGGTTCGTGACGACGCCATCATGGCCACGGGACGCTCGGACTATCCGAACCAGATTAATAATGTACTCGGGTTTCCCTATATTTTCCGCGGCGCCCTCGATGTACGCGCCACCACCATTAACATGGAGATGAAGATTGCCGCCACCCAAGCGTTGGCCGATCTTGCCCGCGAGGACGTGCCGGACGAGGTTGCGGTCGCCTATGGGACGCGGCCGAAATTCGGAGCTGATTACATCATTCCAGTACCGTTTGATCCGCGCCTCATCTTTGCGGTCCCGCCGGCGGTCGCCAAGGCGGCCATGGACACCGGTGTCGCCCGCAAGCCGATCGCTGACATGGACGGCTATCGCGAGCAACTGCGTTCGCGCCGCGATCCTGTTGCGGGATTGCTATCAAACATCTTTGTGCGGCTGCGACGGGAGCCGAAGCGCGTCGTGTTCGCGGAGGGCGAGGAGGAGCAGGTCATCCGCGCTGCTGCGAGCTTCGTGCACCAGGGTTTAGGCAGTGCGATTCTGGTCGGACGCGAGGAGCGCGTCCGTGCAACCGCCAAGAATGCCGGCATTGAACTCGGCGAAGGCATCCAGATCCACAATGCCCGCGTGTCGAAACGCACTGCCAGATATGCGGCCTATCTCTACGAGCGTTTACAACGCAAGGGTTATCTCCAGCGCGATTGCCAGCGGCTGGTCAACCAGGACCGCATTCATTTTGCCGCCTGCATGGTGGCGCTTGGCGATGCAGATGCGACCGTCAGCGGCGTGACCCGCAACTTCTCCACCGTGCTCCAGGACGTACTTCATTGTATCGACGCCAAGCCCGGGCACCGTGTCATGGGGGTATCGCTGGTACTGGCGCGGGGCCGCACTATCGTGGTGGCCGACACGGCGGTGACCGAAATGCCGAGCGCGGAGGAGATTGCCGCCATAGCGATCGAGGCCGCGGGCGTGACGCGCAAGCTTGGCTATGTTCCGCGCCTGGCATTGCTTGCATTCGCGACTTTCGGCCATCCGCCGGGCGACCGCTCCCGGCACGTGCAGGAGGCGGTTCGCATTCTCGATCGGCAGCGTGTCGACTTCGAATATGACGGCGAAATGGCCGCCGATGTCGCCCTCAATCCGGACTTGATGGCCGCCTATCCGTTCTGCCGCTTGTCCGGCCCCGCCAACGTGCTGATCATGCCGGCATTCCACTCGGCTGCGATCTCCACCAAGATGGTCCAGGAACTCGGCGGTGCCACCGTGATCGGGCCGCTGCTGGTCGGCCTCGACCGCTCAGTGCAGATCGTTGGCCTGTCCGCAAAGGACACCGATATCGTCAACATGGCGGCACTTGCGGCCTACGGCATCAGTGGCTAATCCGGGCCAAGTTGCGGAGACCTATATGAACGAGTTCAAACTGAGGGGTGTAATTGCGGCAGTTGCCACCGCGAGCGATGGCGCGGGTGAGCCTGATTGTGCCCGCTCGGTCGCCCTCGCACGATTTCTGCTCGATCACGGCTGCGACGGGCTCAATGTGCTCGGCACCACCGGCGAGTCCACATCCTACGGGCTGGCCCAACGCCAAGCCGTCATGAACGCCTATCAGGCTGCTGGTTTGCCGCTTGACTGCATGATGGTGGGCTCAGGGGCTGCCGCGGTTGCCGACGCCGTGGCATTGACTCGGCACGCCGCCGATCTCGGTTTCGGCGGCGCCCTGGTGTTGCCGCCCTTCTATTACAAGGGTGTGCCTGATGATGGGCTAGCGTCCTACGTGGCGGCTATCGTCAAGGCGACGAAGGATCGCCCGATTCCGCTCTATCTCTATCATTACCCGCAATTGTCTGGCGTCCCGTGGCACGTGAAGCTCCTTCGCCGTCTGCTTGCCGCCCATGGTGACCGGATCGTGGGCTTGAAGGACTCCTCGGGAGACATGGCCTACGCGCGGGAGGCGGCCGCGATCGATCCCGATTTCAGGGTATTCCCCTCGACGGAGGCGGTTCTGCGGGAAGCGCGGGGCGGGGCGTTCGCAGGCTGCATCTCGGCAACCGCCAACGTCAATTCTGACTTATGCGCGCGAGCCTACCACAGCGGCGATGCGGCAGCCCTTGAGGCGGCGGTGACGATCCGCAGACTATTCGACGGCCGAGCGCTGGTACCGGGCGTAAAGGCGCTGCTCGCCCATGTCCATGATGATTTCGCTTGGGCGGAGGTGATGCCTCCGCTGGCGGTATTTCCGGCCGCTGACCGCGCCGCCGTGATTTCCGGGTACGAGCAGGTGCGGGCAAAGCGGGTGGCGTGAAATGCTGCATGACGGCAGACCTAACGTTGACGGCTCTGCGCCATCCCACTATAAGCAATGCCATCCCGGCGGCGATATCGCCGCCGCTTTTTTTACGTCGGCTGTCATGCCGCCGCGTTAGCGGTCAGGGAAGCAAATCGGACGGATCATGGCCAACACCAAATCGGCCAAAAAGGCCACGCGCAAGATTGCGCGCCGCACGGAAGTGAATAAAGCACGCCGCTCGCGCATGCGCACCTCGTTGCGCAATGTCGAAGATGCGATCGCGAGCGGCAATAAAGCTGCTGCGCAGGCCGCTCTCGTCGCGGCCGAGCCCGCTCTTATGCTGGCGGCCCGCAAGGGAATCATTCACAAGAGATTAGCGAGCCGCAAGGTGTCCCGACTGACTCACCGGATTGCCAAACTCGGCAGCTAGTTCGGCGTTCTTGAATTTCAAATCATATGCGGCGTTATTCCGGGCGGCGCCAACGGCTCCGGCCTCCGGCCAGTTCGATGACAAGGCTCGGCGGCGAGCCCGGAATCCATGACCACTGGCCGAGGATTATGGATTCCGGGCTCGCCACCTTCGGTGGTGACCCCGGACGAGCGCGCTACGCCTATGACCGGTTCCATTGACACCGGCCCACTCTGGGGATGTTGTCTTGCAAAATGAATCTGTTCTGTTTCAATTTCGATACTGTCATTTGTTGCAGAAATATCACAATAGCTTTAGAAAAGCGTCATCGAGGCTTAGCGGCCCCAATTTTGTGCTTGCCAGACTTTTGCCCTTTGCGCCGGATTTTGCCTGACCTGTCCGGGGGTTACCCTATAAAAACGGACAAGAAAATCTGCGTAGTCACAACGCGTTAACTCGTAAGCACGATGTCGGGGTTGGGAAATGACCAAGGCGGGCCGGGGAGATGAAAATTCTTTTTGCCACAATTGCCGGCAGCCTTCATCCACACCTGTCTAAAGGCAGATCAAATTAGAATTGCAGATTCAATAATTTGGTTTGGTGCACTTGAGCAGCACGAATGCACATTACACACTAGCAACCTGACAGCAAGCTGTCAGGTTGCTGTCGCGCGCCACACATGATTGCGAGCGGATTTCGAGCGGTCTATGTTTTTGGCGCTGCACACACGGCAGCATTTAGTAAAGCATGGCGTTTGCGTTCGCAGTGTATGAATTTTGGTTGGCTTCTTCCTGGGATGCGTAATTTAAGCCCGGGAATGCGAGCAACTAAGCTGCCGATCCACACAGGCTGGGCCGTATCTATGCTGTCGGTCGACAGTTTAGCATCGGAATAGTCAGTATGCGGTGCATGTGTAACCTTGCACATGCTGTACATCAACTTGGGAGACAGGGGGCATCAATGAATATGACCCGACCGATGTTTGCGTGTGCGCGCCAAATTAAGCCCTTGCTCGATGCTCGCTCCGGTGCGGTGACGGCCAGCGCCAACAGACCCGCTGCTTTCGCCCGACGGCGGCGCAAGGATCCGATGTCATCGGTCACCGGCTGACCGTCACCTCCCCGCTATTCCGTTCAAATCCGGCTGAGTTTCGCCTCGCCTTCATCGGCGGCATCCCTTCGCGCTTGCGAGGACGAGAAGCCGCCTTCCGATCAACGAATCGTTGCGTCCAAGGGACGCCGAAATGCCCGTGAGAAACTGAAATGTCCGAGATTCCCGATGAATGCTGGACGCGCGTTAAAGGACGTCTTCGTGCCGAGGTTGGGGAAGCTGTTTACAGCAGCTGGTTTGCGCGTATGGAACTGGAAAGCATCGAGGCTGATACGGCGCGCATATCCGTGCCAACGCGGTTTTTGAAAAGCTGGATTCAGTCCCATTACGTCGAGCGACTGCTCAACTGCTGGCAGTCTGAGCGCCCGGCGGTAACGCGGATCGACCTGTCCGTGCGGTCGGCCGCGATTCGCGGCACGCAACCTTGCGCCGTCACCCCCCCGGCTGCGGTCCCCCATTTGGAAAAGCGCGATATCAATCACTTTCGCCACGAAATGAAATCCGTCTCAGGACCCGGCATGGCCGTGCAGGATTCCCGGGGCGGCTCGCCACTCGATCCGCGATTGACGTTCGAATCCTTCGTGGTCGGCCGCTCCAACACGCTCGCTCACGCTGCATCCAAGCAGGTCGCAACCGCACGGCGCGGCGATTCGGTGATGTTTAATCCGCTCTACATTCATGCCGGCGTGGGCCTGGGAAAGACACACCTGCTCCAGGCCGTAGCGTTGAAGACCAACAGTTCTCCTGAGCGCAACGCGCTCTATCTCACCGCCGAACGCTTCATGTACGGCTTTGCGTCTGCGTTGCGGAGCCAGACCGCGCTCGCCTTCAAGGACGCGCTGCGGGGCATCGACGTACTGGTAGTCGATGATTTGCAATTCCTTCAAGGCAAGAACAGTCAGGCGGAATTTTCCCACACACTCAACTCGCTGATCGACGGCGGCCGTCAGGTTGTGGTCGCTGCCGACCGGCCTCCCACCGAGCTTGAAAGCCTCGACGAACGCATCCGCTCGCGCCTTGCTGGCGGCCTGGTGGTCGAAATCGGCCTGCTCGGCGAGGAGTTGCGGCTTGAGATTCTTTCAGCCCGCGTTCAGGCAGCGCGGGCACATCATCCGGGTTTTGACGTGCCGGCGCCGGTTCTCAGCTATATCGCGCGCGCCGTGACGCATAACGGGCGTGATCTTGAGGGCGCATTGAACCGCTTGCTTGCCCACAGCAAGCTCACCAGCCAGCCGATCACGATGGAACTTGCCGAACGCGAATTGCGCGATCTGGTGCGTCCATTGGAGCTCAAACGCGTACGGATCGAGGAGATCCAGCGCATTGTCGCCCGTCACTACAACGTGAGCCGCAGCGATTTGCTGTCCTCGCGTCGCACCGCGAACGTCGTGCGACCGCGCCAGATAGCCATGTATCTTGCCAAGACGCTGACGCTACGCTCGTTGCCGGAAATCGGTCGGCGTTTCGGCGGACGCGACCATACGACGGTGTTACACGCCGTCCGCAAGATTGAATCACTGATAGGGGTCGATAATGCCCTTGCGGCCGAAATCGAGGCATTGAAAAGCCAGTTGCAGGAGTGACGGGCTGCACCGGCGGGAGCCGCGGCACCGGATCACCAGGCCCGCGCCGGCCCCTCGGGCCGGCGCGGTGGTTTTGTCCCCACCTAATTGCTTGTCGAATCGACATTGGCACGGCACTTTTGGATATTGACGTCGAGGCGCCAGCGGTGCACCGCTCCGGCGCCCGGATCCATGTATTGAGGCGGGGTTCCGCATGAAGATTACGGTCGAACGCGCCGATTTGCTCAAGTCGCTATCCCACGTGCATCGCGTGGTCGAGCGTCGCAATACGATTCCGATCCTGGGCAACGTCCTGCTGCGTGCCAAAAACGCCGATCTCTCCTTGAAGGCCACCGATCTCGACCTCGAAGTCATCGAATCCGTAACGGCCGAGGTCAATCCAGGCGGCGTTACGACCGTTCCGGCCTATATGTTCTACGAGATCGTGCGTAAACTGCCGGAAGGCGCCCAGATCGTGCTGGAAGCGCCGGGCGACCGTGCCCAGATGTCGATTCGCGCTGGACGCTCCAAATTCACCCTGCAGACGTTGCCGGAGAGCGATTTTCCCGACCTGACGGCGGGCGAACTCACCCACAAATTCGTGATCGGTGCTGCGGATCTCAAGCGTTTGATCGACAAGACTCAATTCGCCATTTCAACTGAAGAGACTAGGTACTATCTCAACGGTATCTATCTCCATACCGTTGGCACCGGCACAGGCTTGATGTTGCGTGCGGTCGCAACCGACGGTCATCGGCTCGCCCAGTTCGAGCTCGAAGCGCCGCCCGGCGCCGAGGGCATGCCAGGCGTCATCGTTCCGCGCAAGACGGTTGGCGAGGTGCAGCGGCTGCTCGACAGCAGCGTAGGCGAAATCACGATTGAATTGTCGCAATCGAAGATCCGGCTGGCCTTTGATGGCGCCGTCCTGACCTCGAAGCTGATCGATGGCACATTCCCGGACTACGGCCGGGTGATTCCGCTTGGCAATGACAAGCTGCTGGAAGTCGATAAAAAGGACTTCGAACAGGCGGTTGATCGAGTCTCGACGGTTGCGAGCGAACGCGGCCGCGCCGTCAAGCTCTCGCTTTCGGCCGGGCGTCTGGTGCTTTCGGTCACCAACCCGGACTCGGGCAGCGCCACCGAGGAACTTGAAGTCGGCTATGAGGCCGATCCGCTCGATATCGGGTTCAATTCGCGATATCTACTTGATATTGCGGCCCAACTCGAAGGCGATACGGCGGTGCTCAAGCTGGCAGACCCTGGTTCGCCTACATTGCTGTGCGAGAAGGAAGCAAAGGGGGCGCTTTATGTGCTGATGCCGATGCGGGTCTAGCGCGCAGCGGCCAAGAGGCCGAGTTCGTGACCGATGCCGCCCGCATATCCCGATTGACGCTCACCAATTTTCGCAGTTATCGCAGCGCCACTATGGCGCCCACGGCAAATCTGCTAGCGCTCTGCGGCCCCAATGGCGCCGGCAAGACCAACGTGCTGGAGGCGATCTCGTTCCTGTCACCAGGGCGGGGACTGCGCCGCGCCCAGCTCGACGAGATCGCCTCTACAGACGGCGACGGCGGGAATAGCGGCAGCCGCCGCGGCCGTTATGGCGGGTCATGGGCGGTTTCCGCGGAAGTCGACGGTGCCTTGGGGCTGGCTACGCTCGGCACTGGCATAGAGCCGGGAATGGCGGATGAAGCGGTGCTGTCCCGAAAGTGCCGAATCGACCGTGAGCCCGTCGCCTCCGCGACCGCGTTCGCGGATCACCTGCGTGTGGTGTGGCTTGTCCCTTCCATGGACGGCCTGTTTCTCGGGCCCGCATCGGAGCGGAGGCGATTCCTCGATCGCTTTGTGCTTGCCGTCGACGCAACTCACGCTTCGCGGGTGTCGGCGTTGGAGCGCGCTTTGCGATCACGCAACCGGTTGCTCGAGAACCATGAACCCGATCCGCATTGGCTTGACGCCGCCGAGCACGAGACCGCTGAAGTTGCAGTTGCGGTTGCGGCGGCCCGAGCCGAGACTGTGCGGCGCCTCTCTGCCGTCGTGGCAGGGCGGCGCAACGCGCAATTTGGCTTTCCGTCCGCCGAGCTCTCCCTCGATGGCTGGTTGGAGTCCGTGGTGCTGACGCACCCCGCCGTCGACGTAGAGGATCGCTATCGGGTGGTGCTCAAGGAAAACCGTGCGCGCGATGCCGCCGCCGGCCGCACGCTTGAGGGCCCGCATTTGACTGATCTTGTGGTGCGCTACCGCGAAAAATCTATTGCAGCAGGCAACGCTTCTACCGGCGAACAGAAGGCCTTGCTGATCGGACTGGTACTCGCCCATGCGGCGCTGGTCGGCAGGATGACCGGTACGGCACCGGTCATCCTGCTCGACGAGGTCGTGGCGCATCTTGATCCGCAGAGGCGCGGCGCGCTCTTTGATGCGCTTGATCGCCTCGGATCACAGGTATGGATGACGGGCGCTGATCCAACGGCGTTCGACCACATCGCATCGCGCGCCGACATGATCGACGTGCGAGATCTCTGAGGTCTATGCATCACGATTTGAATGCGAAGGCCCTTGCGGGGGCTGCCGGAACTTGGTCATGTCATGCGGTTCCGCGCCCTAAAATGGATGGTCAGTTTCACGCGATTCGCACTGCAGCAAGGGCCCGCCGAAATTCGTAGATCGCACTTGAAATTTCATTGCAAGACAACCACTTAAACTATGTCAATTTGCGCTGTACGCCGCCCCGGATTCGTGTCAGATGAAGAGACGCGGAGCCGTCGCAATCCCGGAACCGAACGACATCCTTTTCATGGCTGAACCCGCCCGCAAAACCGCTATTTCCGACTATGGCGCGGAATCGATCAAGGTCCTCAAAGGCCTCGATGCGGTGCGTAAGCGCCCGGGCATGTATATCGGCGACACCGACGACGGTTCGGGTCTGCACCATATGGTCTATGAGGTCGTCGACAACGCGATCGATGAGGCACTGGCCGGCTACGCCAAGGAGGTCACCGTCGCGCTCAACCCGGACGGCTCGTGTACGGTGCGTGACGACGGGCGCGGCATTCCGACTGACATTCACAGCGAAGGAGTGTCGGCCGCGGAAGTGATCATGACCCAGCTTCACGCTGGCGGCAAATTCGACCAGAACTCGTACAAGGTTGCAGGCGGCCTGCATGGTGTCGGTGTTTCGGTCGTCAATGCGCTGTCGAGCTGGCTCAAACTCCGGATCTGGCGCGAAGGCAAAGAGCACTTCATGGAATTTCGCGATGGTGATGCCGTCGCGCCGTTGGCCGAAGCCGGTCCGGCCTGTGACCGACGGGGCACGGAGGTGACGTTCCTGCCGTCGCCCCGCACGTTTTCCATGACAGAATTTGATTGGGCAACGCTGGAACACCGCCTCCGCGAGCTGGCGTTTCTCAATTCCGGCGTTCGCATCGTGTTGTCCGATCGGCGTCATGCCGTCGAGAAGCGCGAGGAAATTCGCTATGAGGGCGGCGTCGAGGCCTTTGTGCGGTATCTCGATCGCAACAAGACGCCGCTGGTCTCCAAGCCGATCATGGTCAAGGCCGAGCGCGACGGTATCGGCGTGGAGTGCGCGCTGTGGTGGAATGACGGCTACCATGAGGCCGTGCTTTGCTTCACCAACAATATCCCGCAGCGCGACGGCGGTACGCATCTTGCTGGCTTTCGCGGCGCCTTGACCCGCCAGGTGACCGGCTATGCGGAGCAGGGCGGAGTCGCAAAAAAAGAGAAAGTCGCGCTCACCGGAGATGACTGCCGGGAAGGCCTTACCGCTGTATTGTCCGTCAAGGTGCCGGACCCCAAATTCTCCTCGCAGACCAAGGACAAGCTGGTCTCCTCCGAGGTGCGCCCGGTGGTCGAGGGCATCCTCAACGAAGCGCTGGCGGCTTGGTTCGAGGAACATCCGAGCGAAGCAAAGACAATTGTCGGCAAGGTGATCCAGGCCGCCGCGGCCCGCGAGGCCGCGCGCAAGGCGCGGGAGATGACCCGCAAGACCGCGCTCGGGGTCTCTTCATTGCCCGGCAAGCTCGCCGATTGCCAGGAGCGGGATCCGGCCAAATCGGAACTGTTCATCGTCGAGGGCGACAGCGCCGGCGGCAGCGCCAAGCAAGGACGCAACCGCGAATTCCAAGCCGTCCTGCCGTTGCGCGGCAAGATCCTCAATGTCGAGCGCGTCCGCATGGACAAGATGCTGTCAAGCCAGGAGATCGGCACGCTGATCACGGCGCTCGGTGCCGGCATCAGTGACGATTTCAATGCCGACAAGCTGCGCTACCATAAGATCATCATCATGACGGACGCCGATGTGGATGGCGCTCACATCCGCACCCTGCTGCTCACCTTTTTCTATCGCCAGATGCGTGAGGTCATCGACCGCGGGCACCTTTTCATCGCCCAGCCGCCGCTCTACAAGGTGACGCGCGGCAGGTCCGAGCAGTATCTCAAGGACGAGCGGGCGCTTGAGGACTATCTCATCACCGGCGGCCTTGAAGAAGCGGTGCTGCGTCCCGCGAACGGTGGCGAGCGGGCCGGCGAAGACCTGCGCCGACTCGTCGAGGAGGCCCGGATTATCCGTAATGTGCTGGCGGGGCTGCATAGTCGCTATAATCGCCAGGTCATCGAGCAGGCCGCGATTCTCGGGGTGCTCAACGCCAGCATCTTCGGCGATTCCGAAAAAGCGATGGCGGCCGCCCCCTATATCGCGCGGCGGCTCGATGCGCTCTCCGAGGAAACCGAGCGCGGATGGGAAGGCTCGTTCCTGGAGGGCGAAGGCTTTCGTTTCGAGCGGACCGTCCGCGGCGTCAAGGAGGTCGCGGCTATCGACCATGCGCTGCTCGGTTCGACGGATGCCCGCAAGCTGGACGAACTTGCTCCCTCGCTTCGGGAAAACTATCCGCGCTCCGGTGTCCTACGTCGCAAGAGCGAGGAAATTTCCATCCATGGCCCGGTCGGTCTGTTTGAGGCAGTCACCGCCACTGGCCGCAAGAACATTACGCTCCAACGTTACAAAGGTCTCGGCGAGATGAACCCGAGCCAACTATGGGAAACGACGCTCGACACCAATGCGCGCTCGCTCCTGCAGGTGAAAATCAAGGAGGCCGATGACGCCGACGACATCTTCACCAAGCTGATGGGCGATGTGGTCGATCCGCGCCGCGAATTCATCCAGGAAAATGCGCTGACGGCCAGCGTTGATGTGTGAGGGGCGCCTGCCCAATAGTGACTTGTGTCTTACATGACCGAGCACACAAGACACATACGAACATCAGGTGCACCGAAGCAACGATGGCGCAGGACGTCTGATCGCAGAACTCGAGCGCAAATATTTATGGTGGGCGCCGGTCGGCACAGAGGCTCATTCCGAATTTCGCATTATTGCCCAAGCCATGAATTGCGGCACGTTCGACGATATTCGCCGCATGGAGACCTATCCTTCGCATGGACGTCGGAGAACTCGCGGTCCAACTCGGTCCATGCCACGAAGATGAGGCCCCAGGGTAGCCGCCGCCTCTCACCGCTCGCGGATCGTCATGCCGTTGTCCATCACCACCGCCCAGCGCCCATCATCTTGACAAATCGCGGTGACGCGGCCGAGGTCCGGGACCTCGAACCCAGGGGTGACGTCGATGGCGCCGTCCTTGCCGGCGATCACGGCGACGCCTTCCTCGCCATGCAGCACGAACCAGCCGGACTCGGAGCTTTGGCGCCGCCCCGACGTCCCTACTTGGGCTGAGCTGACCATATCCTGACTGTAGACAAGCCTCTCCAGCCAATCGATTCGCTTGTTGACGGCGCTGAGCGCATTGCGGGTGTGTTCTTCCCGCTCATCGAGCGAGGTCCGCAGCGCTCCAAGGTCGAGGTCACCGTCGATGCCCGGAACCGAACTGGCAGCTTCCGCGCCCAGCTTTTCGGCGTCGTCGATCCGCGTATTTAAGAGTGCGATATCGGCGCGCATGCGGCCAACCAAAAGCTCGATTTTTTCGAGCGCCAAGGCTTGGCGGCGCTGTTCCGCCCTGATCTCGTCGTTCTGCCCGAAGCCAGCGGTGTCCAGCAGATCCTGAACGGCGCCGGTCGCAATACCACTAAGCAAAGCGCCGGTCACAACCGCGGCTGCAAGAGTCATGGCGATCAGGAACGTGAAGGCCAGGGGATCATTTTTGTGGAGAGGCGCGGTATCATCCGGCATGGCGTGCACTCATTCGAAGCTGCAGGAAAAATTCTTGAATAAGCCCTAATGGCTTTCGGAATTGCTAACGGGACCACGTCCGGCGGGAACGTGTGGTCTTCCTTGCGTGCCGACAATGGCATCATCGGTGCGCGCCGTGCTAAGTTAAGCAAAACCACCGGTACCGGGAGCGCTAAGTTGAAGGTGCTTGCACGTTTCCTCGCCGCATGGGCGCTCCCTTTGGCGCTCGTCGCGGCGCATGCCGAGGAAGCCCAGGAGTTCCCGTCACGCACCGTCAAGCTGGTGGTTCCGGCGGCGCCCGGCGGGCCGATCGACGCGATGGCGCGTATCCTGGCGGACGGCTTCAAAACCGTGTGGTCGGCGCCGGTCGTGATCGAAAATCGGGCCGGCGCCGGCACTTCGACGGGCGCTGCGTTCGTAGCGGCTGCGCCGCCGGACGGCTATACCCTCCTGGTGATGCCGGATTCGATCACGGTCAATCCGAGCCTGTATCCGAACGTTAATCCCGATCCCCTGAAAAGCTTCGAGCCGATTGCCCTGATCGCGACGGCGACTCAGCTTCTTGTGGTGCGGCCCGGACTCGGCGTTGCGGATTTCAACCAATTCCTTGACTTTGCCCGCCGCAAAGGTAGCGACGTCAATATGGCCTCCGCCGGGACCGCGACATTGAGCCATCTCACCGAGGTGCTGCTTGAGCAACGGACCAGCATCACCACAACGCATATTCCATTCAAGGGGGCGGCGCCTGCCCTGACGGCGCTGCTTGGCGCTCACGTGGACGCCGTGTGGGTGATGCCGGCGCCTGCCGTGCCCCATCTCAAATCCGGCAAGCTGTTAGGCATCGCGGTGACGTCGGCGGCGCGCGATCCAAACCTGCCAGATGTTCCGACTGTCGAGGAATCCGGCATTGCGGACTTTCGCGTTGACAACTGGCAGGGCCTGTTCGCGCCGGCCGGAACCCCGAAACCAATCGTCGACAGGATCGGTCGCGTTGCGGCGGATGTCGTCAGAATGCCCGAGGTCAAAAACCGCATGACGGGGGTCGGGTTCGAACCTCGCGGCGACGGCCCAGATGCGGTCGTGGAAATCATTCGCACCAGCCTGCCAAAATGGGCAGAGGTCATCCGCCGCAGCGGGCTGAAGCTATCCGAATAAACGCCAATCTCGCATCGTTAATCTGCACTTACTGCAAATTTTCGTTGCGTCACGTCGACCAGAATAAACCTAAATTTCACCGTTACAGCTTTTTGTTCATCGGCGGATCAGGTGAGCTGATGCAGCGCAAGCGGTTCGCGTAGATCAGTATCGGACACGGTCACAGAGGGGAGCGACGCAAAGCTGCTCAATGGCTCCAAGCTCGACAACGAGGGCGGTCACGCTTCACAAGACGACATCGGTGCGCTATTCAACTGAGATTACGGGCATCATTGCGGCACCTCGGCCGACTTCTTCTTGACGCGCGCCGTGCGCGCTGACGCCGTCCCCTCCGCTCCACAACGCACCAGCACCATGATACCATAACGGCCGGCGACCTCGGGATCAACCCATTTCAAAATCATAACCCGCCCGTCGAAGCTCACGACCTCGCGATCGTCGGCGCCGGCCGGATCACCGCCTGGGCCGATATAGGTCTTGCCCTCGACGCTGCCTTTGAGCGTCATGTCCTGCACCTTCGGGTTGTCGTGGCCGAGCATCATGACCCCGCCCGACGGCGACGCTTCGATCGCATAGGGCTGCGTACATTGGCTTCTCGCCGCGGCCTCGGTGCGCGGGCGATCCTGATCGCGGTGATACGAAGCGAGCCCCCAACGGCCGACGATCTCTTCCGCGCGAATGCTTGGCGGAACAAGCGGCGCAGCGGGCGGCACCGCGGCGGCCGATGAGGTAAAAGGATTGTTCACGCTGCTGCAAGCGGCGAGCGTCGGCAGGCCAGCCAAAAGAACGACCGCAAACGACAAACGGCGGTACAGTTGGGCCATTGGGATGGTCTCCTCGCAGAATTTTGGGTCACATTGCGTGGCCTCGGCGGGAAGCGCAAGGGCGCTAGTCACGGCCGCGACACCCGTTAGCATATTGCGCAGCAGCAACGACCATCAAAAGTGGCTCCAAGATGGCCGGGCGTCACGATTTCGACGGTCGCATTGTGGCTTCCTTGACATTGATGGCGCGACTGACCTCAGGATCAGTAAAATCCGAGCAAGTCTTGTGGCCGGCCGCGTGAATGCCGGCGACCGCGCAGACATCATCCATTTCGCCCGCATCGCCCGTGACTCCTATTGCACCAATGACCTCCCCGGCGGCGTCCCGGATGAGCTGTCCGCCCGCCTCGAGGAACATCGGCCCATCGGCCAGTTCCATCAGATTTTCCATGAATACGGGTTTCTCGCGCTGCTTTTGCAACACGAGACGCGACGGCCGTCCCATTGCAAGGGACGCATAGGCCTTACCGTATGCGATCTCGAATCGCAGCATCGCGCAGCCGTCTTGCTTGAGCGCCGCCTTCAGCCGGCCACCGGCGTCCAGGATCACAGCCGTGAGCGGTCGCAGTTTATGCGACTTGGCGGCTGCAAAGCATCCGTTGATGATCGTCATGGCCTCTTCGAGGGTAATCGCGCGCATTCCGGCTCCCTTCCCCTCACCATCAGGTGCTATTCTGGGCCGCAATGAATGCGCGAAACGCGGAGGTGTCAAATGCCGGTGCCGGCGAGGTTCTTGACAGTCGCCACAAAGGTGGTCACGGCGGTAAGGCAGGCGGGCCAGTCGTTAACGGGAGCCCTGACGGCGGTGCGGCTCGCCGCCGTGGTATCGCTCGTTGCCATGGCGGGCGTTCTGGGGAACGCCGCCGAAATCAGGAAAATCCGGGTCAACACGTTTCCGAATGCCAAAGCGTTGCCGGTTTATGTAGGCATAGCCAAGGGTCTATTCGCCAAATACGGTCTCGTGGTTGAACTGGAGAATACTGAAAGCTCGCAAAGCCAGCGCGACGGACTTGCGGCCGGCCGTTTCCAGATCGCCCACGCGGCTCTCGACAACGCCGTTGCGATGATCGAGGTGGCCAAGCGCGACGTCGTCATCGTGTCCGGCGGCGACAGCGGCATGAACGAGTTCTTCGTGCAGCCCCAAATTTCGTCCTTCGCAGATCTTCGTGGCAAGACGATCGTTGTGGATGCGCCCGATACCGCCTACGCTCTGCAGGCAAAGAAGCTCCTGCTGCTGAACGGGCTGCATGAGGGGACCGACTACACGGTCAAGCAGGTCGGTGCGGTGGTATTCCGCTACAAAGCAATGATCGAGGACAAGGCCAACGCGGCTGCTATTCTCAATCTGCCGTTCACCGTGGAGGCCGCCGAACGCGGCCTCAAGAGTCTCGGCGGCCTCGTCGACCTACTCGGCCCTTATCAGGCGGCCGGCGCCTTCGTGATGCGAACCTGGGCGCGCGATAACGGGGAGGCGCTCGAGCGCTATCTCGCGGCCTATGTGGAGTCCGTGCGGTGGATACGCGACCGCGACAACCGCACCGAGGCCGTCGACCTCCTGGTCGAAAAGCTCAAGCTCGATCGCAAGATTGCGGAGCGCACCTACGATCTGCTGGTGATTCCGGCGTCGGGCTTCACGCCGGACGCCAAGTTCGACGTGGAGGGATTCCGCAACATGCTGGCGCTGCGGGCCGAGATCGAGCGCAAGCCGGACACCGAGGCGGCGCCGTCTGAGCGCTATGTCGATCTGCACTATTACGAGGGTGCGCTGAACCGGATTGGGCGTTGAGACCGTTTCGGCGTGCTGGAATAATCCAAAACGGTTGAGCACTCTTGATAGTAAGGCACTTTTGCCTTACATTTGACGGCTTCAACATGAGGCCGACGCCATGAGCACGCTTACCATTACCGCCAAAGGGCAAGTCACGCTACGCAAGGACCTCTTGAAGCATCTGGGTGTGCACCCTGGCGAGAAAATAACGGTGGACAAGCTTCCCGACGGTCGGATCGCGATGAAGGCCGCGCGCCCGACAGGCAAGATCTCGGATGTCTTCGGCTTTCTGAAGAGGGAGAATGGCCCGTCCTTGTCGATTGAGGAAATCAACGAAATCGCCGCACGGGGCTGGGCCGGCAGGCGATAAAGATCACGGCCGATACCAACGTCCTTGTTCGAGCTGTTACGACTGACGACGTGCGGCAAAGCAAAGTCGCCGAGGCGGAGTTGGCCAACGCAGATGTCGTTGCGTTGGCAGTGTCGGCGCTCTGCGAACTGGTCTGGGTGCTGTCGCAAGGATACAAAATCCCTTCGGCCGAAATAGCGGAAGCAATCCGACGGTTGATCAACAGCGGAAATGTTGTGGTGAATCGGCCTGCGGTAGAAGCCGGATTGGATCTGCTGGATGCGGGCGGCGATTTTGCCGACGGAATTATCGCCCACGAAGGGCGCTGGCTTGGCGCCGAGACGTTCGTCTCTTTCGACAAAAAAGCCGTGAAGCTGATGGAGGCACAAGGCGAGCCCGTCCGCCTGCTGTCTCAGAGTAACGAGCCTCCGGCGACGGTTGTCATGCGCCCTCACAGCCCCGCGCCGAGCCGTCACCGCGGCCGGCACACCTGATCATGATCATCCGATCGCGCTTTGCGGCTGCACAACGTCGAGCGGCAGGGTTGGCAAAACCAATCTCCGGGCCTAACCGCAACGGTGGACCTGCGCGGCACGCTTGCCACCAATGTTGTTGTCTCGCGCCCTCGCGTTACTGCGCTTGACAGCTTGTGCCCAACGCCATATTTCCCGGCAGCTTTAGCACTCGATGGAGTTGAGTGCTAACGGCATGCCTGTTCATTCACACGCCAAGCCGCCTTTTTGCGCGGCGACGAGGTTCACCATGGCGAAAACCAAGTTCCGCCCCTTGCACGACCGGGTGGTCGTGAAACGCATCGAAGCCGAAGAGAAGACCACCGGCGGCATCATCATTCCGGACACGGCGCGCGAGAAACCCCAGCAGGGCCAGATCATCGCCGCTGGCCCCGGCGGCCGCGACGAAGCCGGCAAGCTGATCCCGATCGATGTGAAGGTCGGCGACAAGGTCCTGTTCGGAAAGTGGTCTGGCACCGAGGTCAAACTCGACGGCGAGGATCTCCTGATCATGAAGGAATCCGACATCATGGGCGTGCTCGCCTGAACGGAGGACAGATGACAGATGTCGGAGGAACAGAGCTCGATAAGACGAGCTTGAGTTCGCAGGCCCGTCAACTGTCGTCTGAGCTCTGACATCTGGCATTCGACATCCGGCTATCCGACATCTGAAGGAACGAACACATGGCTGCTAAAGTCGTAAAATTTTCCGCTGATGCCCGCGAAAAGATGCTTCGCGGCGTCGATACCCTGGCCAACGCCGTCAGGGTGACGCTCGGCCCCAAGGGCCGCAATGTCGTGCTCGACAAGTCGTTCGGCGCACCGCGCATCACAAAGGACGGCGTGACCGTCGCCAAGGAAATCGAACTCGATGACAAGTTCGAGAACATGGGCGCCCAGATGGTGCGCGAGGTCGCCCAGAAGACCAGCGACATGGCGGGCGACGGCACCACCACCGCGACGGTGCTGGCGCAGGCGATCATCCGCGAAGGGGCAAAGTCGGTCGCGGCCGGCATGAATCCCATGGATATCAAGCGCGGCATCGATATTGCGGTCGCAGCCGTCGTCAAGGACATCGAAAAGCGCGCCAAAAAGGTCGGATCGTCCGCCGAGGTCGCTCAGGTCGGCACGATTTCATCCAACGGCGACAACAAGATCGGCAAGATGATTGCCCAGGCGATGCAGAAGGTCGGCAACGAAGGGGTCATCACGGTCGAGGAGGCAAAGTCGCTCGATACCGAGGTCGAGATCGTTGAAGGCATGCAGTTCGACCGCGGTTATCTCTCGCCTTACTTCATCACCAATGCGGAGAAGATGGTCGCCGAACTGGAGGACGCGCACATCCTTCTGCATGAGAAGAAGCTGTCCGCGCTGCAGGCGTTGCTGCCGGTTTTGGAAGCGGTAGTGCAGTCCGGCAAGCCGCTGCTGATCGTTTCCGAGGATGTGGAAGGTGAAGCGCTCGCCACCCTCGTGGTGAACAAGTTGCGCGGCGGCCTCAAGGTCGCGGCCGTGAAGGCGCCGGGCTTCGGCGATCGCCGCAAGGCGATGCTGGAAGACATCGCGATCCTTACGGGCGGCCAACTCATCTCCGAAGATCTCGGCATCAAGCTGGAGAACGTGACGACTGCCATGCTCGGACGCGCCAAGAAGGTGATCATCGAGAAGGAAAAGACCACCATCGTGGATGGTGCCGGCAAGAAGAAGGACATCGAGGCCCGGGTCGGCCAGATCAAGGCACAGATCGAAGAAACCACCTCGGATTATGACCGCGAAAAGCTCCAGGAACGGCTCGCCAAGCTCGCAGGCGGCGTAGCGGTCATCCGCGTCGGCGGCGCGACCGAGGTCGAGGTCAAGGAGAAGAAGGATCGCGTCGAGGACGCGCTCAACGCCACACGCGCCGCAGTAGAGGAGGGCATCGTACCGGGCGGCGGCGTCGCGCTGTTGCGCGCCAAGAAGGCGGTCGGCAAGATCGCCAATGAGAACCATGACATCCAGGCCGGCATCAATATCGTGCTCAAGGCCCTGGAGAGCCCACTTCGCCAGATCGCTGAGAACTCCGGTGTTGAAGGCTCGATCGTGGTCGGCAAGATCATGGAGAACAAGTCCGAGACCTTCGGCTTCGACGCACAGAAGGAAGAATATGTCGATATGGTCGACAACGGCATCATTGATCCTGCCAAGGTGGTGCGCGCGGCGCTGCAGGATGCGGCCTCCATCGCCGGCCTGCTGGTGACGACCGAGGCGATGGTAGCCGAAGCGCCAAAGGAGAAGGCCGCTATGCCGGCAATGCCGCCAGGCGGCGGCATGGGCGGAATGGGTGGAATGGACTTCTAGGGACTTCCGCTGACGAAGCAAAGCGCGAATCAAGAGGGCGGCTGGAAGGCCGCCCTCTTTTCTCGTTTTCGTTTGAGGTGCCTTAATGTGTGCTGACTCTGCCACTTGTGCCCGTCATTCCGGGCTTGCGGCGGAGCAGTCCTCGGCCAGACGGAAGGCCGAACCCGTTGGCAGCGCCCTGGAATGACATCGCAGTGTAGGTGCTCAGAACGAAATCTACTCTGACGCCAATGACCTCACGCAACGGAGGTTTTAGAGTTTGTCGGAAGCTTACGACGTTATCGTGATCGGATCGGGCCTCGGGGGCCTGACGGCGGCCGCGCTCCTTGCGCGCGCCGGACGCAGGACTCTCGTGCTCGAGCGGAGCAATTCGGTCGGCGGCGCGGCTTCCACCTACAAGTCAGGTGATCTTGTCATCGAGGCCGGCCTCCACGTGACCAGCGATCCCCTTGATCCGCACGATCCGAAGCACGATGTGCTGGCGCGGGCAGGCGTGCTCAACGCCGTGGAGTGGGTGCCGGCTGGAGGATTCTACGAAGTCAGGGGCGGGCCGGTCGGGTCGCCGTTCGGGCTGCCTGAGGGTTTCGCCGACGCCCGCGCAGCCCTTCTGGACCGATTTCCTGCGGCCCGTGCTGGAATCGAAACGGTTCTCGGCGACGTCGAACGGATCGCGACCGGACTGGGGGTGCTCAGCCGCGGGCGCGCGGCGTTCCGCGATCCACGTGAAGGCGCCGCGGCGCTCATCAAACTCCGACCGCTGGTGCGGGACTGGCGGCGCTCCCTGAGCGAGGTGTTCGCGCGCGCCTTTGGGGATAACGAAGCGATCAAATGCGCGCTCGCGGCCAATCTCGCATACTATCACGACGATCCAGATACGCTGTGCTGGGTGTTCTTTGCACGCGCCCAAGGCGGCTATCTCGACTGCGGAGCCCGCTTTGTCCGCGGCGGCTCCCAGCGCCTGTCGAGCGCACTTGCCCGTGCCGTGAAGGCCGCGGGCGGGGACATCCTGGTAAGGCGGCATGCCACCACGATCCGTCTCGACCGCAACGGGCGCGCGGCAGGCCTAACGCACACTGATCGGCACGGCGGTAACTCCATCGAGCACGCTGCGCCGGTCATCATTGCCAATGCAGCGCCAACCATCGCTGCCGCCATGTTGCCCCAGTCAGCCCGCGCGGCCTTTGCGCTCACCTACAAGGCCCGCAAGCTGTCGATGTCGGCGTTTTCCGCCACCTACGGGCTGTCAGTGCCGCCGTCGAAATTTGGCTTGCGGGCCTATGCGAATTTCCTGTTGCCGTCCTGGATGCGCAAGCTCGCGGACTACCGCCGAAGCGCAGCCTTGCTTGGAGAGCCGCCGGGCGACCAAGCGCCGGTCATGACGGTGGTGGACTTTTCCGCAATCGATTCCGGTCTGGGTGGCCCGCCCTATCCGGTCTCTGTCGTTGGGCCAGACCGCCTCGCCAATTGGATCGGCCTCGACATGAAGGCGTACGACGCCAGGCGCACCAGCTGGCGCGAGGCCATCGCCGCGGCGATCGACCGGGAATTCCCGGGCTTTGCGGCCCATGTCGTAACCGCCGTATTCAACACTGCGCATTCCATGAACAGCTATCTCGGCACGCCGGACGGCGCGATCTATGGCTTCGCACCGCTGCCGCCGGGACCAATCTGGCGCGGCTTCGACCGCGCGGTGAAGACCGTGATCCCGGGGCTCTATTTGGCCTCAGCGTTCGCGGGCTTCGGCGGCTTCACCGGGGCGATTAAAGCCGGCGCCAACGCCGCCGATCGCATTCTGGCCGAGACGTGATCAAGCCGCCGGGCGGGCTCGCGCTAGCCCAACTTTACCAATTGGCAGTGCATAAGCACGTTTTTTGGGGAGTGCGTGCCCAAAAAAGTGAGTCCGATCAACGCGGCCTACCCGCAGATCCTCTGTAGTGTAGACCAAGTGTATTTTCGATTGGTGGAATAGCGCGTAGGCTGCGGCCACGCGCACCACAATGTGCGCAAAGGTCTACCAGCGTTAGAAAACTCGCCGCTGTAGTGGAGACTTTTAGGTAGGTGGCCTTGATCCAATTCGTTTTTTTCCGCGAATTGGTAAAGTTGGGCTAGGGCTTCGCGCTGCCCACCCCTGTGCTCCACCCAAGTCCGATCACGCCAGCGCCTTGCCGATCTCCTCCGTCATTTTCTTGGCGTCGCCGAGCAGCATCATGGTGTTGTTGCGATAGAACAGCGGGTTGTCGATGCCCGCATAGCCGGAGGCGAGCGAGCGCTTGCTGAACATGACGGTGCCAGCCTTCCACACCTGCAGGACCGGCATGCCGTAGATCGGGGACTTGGGGTCTTCTTCGGCAGCCGGGTTGGTGACGTCGTTGGCGCCGATCACATAGGCGACATCTGCCTGGGCGAATTCCGAGTTGATGTCCTCAAGCTCGAACACCTCGTCATACGGCACATTGGCCTCGGCAAGCAGCACGTTCATGTGACCCGGCATGCGGCCCGCGACCGGGTGGATCGCGTACTTGACTTCGACGCCTTCGGCCTTAAGGCGGTCCGCCATCTCGCGCAAAGCATGCTGGGCCTGCGCGACCGCCATCCCGTAACCCGGCACGATGATGACCTTGGAGGAATTCTTCAGGATGAAAGCGGCGTCCTCGGCGGAGCCAAGCTTGACGGGTTTTGCCTCTGCGCCGGCCGCAGGTCCCGCAACCTCGCCGCCGAAACCGCCGAGGATCACCGCAATGAAGCTGCGGTTCATGCCCTTGCACATGATGTAGGACAGGATCGCACCTGATGAGCCGACCAGCGCCCCGGTGACGATCAGCGCGGAATTGCCGAGCGTGAATCCGATGCCGGCAGCCGCCCAGCCGGAGTAGGAGTTAAGCATCGAGATCACCACCGGCATATCGGCCCCACCAATCGGTATAATGATGAGTACGCCGAGCAGCAGCGATATGAACGTGATGGCCCAGAAATCGATCGATTTTTGCGTGACCACGAAACCGTAGATGAATGTGATCAGCGCCAGCGCCAGCACGATATTGATGTAGTGGCGCATCGGCAGCATGATCGGGGCGCCGCTCATGCGCCCCGATAATTTCAGGAATGCAATCACGGACCCCGTGAACGTGATGGCTCCGATGGCGACGCCGAGCGACATCTCAACGAGGCTCGCCTCGTGGATGGCGCCGGGCGTGCCGATATCGAAGGCGGCCGGCGCATAAAACGCTCCGGCCGCGACCAGCACCGCCGCCATGCCGACCAGCGAATGAAACGCCGCGACAAGTTCCGGCATCGATGTCATCGGCACGCGGCGCGCGATCACCGCGCCGGCGCCGCCGCCGGCCGCGAGGCCCAGCACGACGAGAATTCCGGCTCCGAAGCCGATAGGCGGGTGGGAGGCGAGCGTGGTCAATATGGCGATCGCCATACCGACCATGCCGAACAGATTGCCGCGCCGGCTCGTTTCCGGGCTCGACAGCCCACGCAGCGCCAGAATGAAAAGCACCGCGGCAACGAGATAAAGCAACCCGGCCAAATCGGCATTCATGCTGACGTGCCCCTCATCTCGATCACATCGGCAGCTGGCGCGTTATCCCTTTCTCCTTGCCCGCAACGGGAGAGGGAGAAAAGAAGCTGCGCCAATTCGACTGCGTCGACCGCCCCATCACTTCTTTTTCTTCTGGTACATGCCCAACATGCGCTGGGTGACCAGAAAACCGCCGAAAATGTTCACTGACGCGAACACGAGCGCCAGGAATCCGAGCGCATGCGCAATGATCGGCCCGCTTTCGTTACCGATCAACCTCACGACGACCGCCAAAAGGGCGCCGACCACGATCACTGATGAAATTGCGTTGGTCACCGACATCAGCGGGGTATGCAACGCCGGCGTCACCGACCACACGACGTAATAGCCGACGAAAATTGCGAGCACGAAAATCGAGAAGCGGAACACGAACGGATCGATCGCACCGCTGGTCGCGGCAGCCGCGGCAGCCGCCGCTGCATCCGCATATGCCTGAGCCGTATCGGCAGCTTGCTGCAGTTGCTCCGCCGCGGCGCGGGCGAGGTTTGCAGCATCCTGAAGATTGTGTTCGGCCATTTTGAAGCTTTCTCAGGAAGAGGTTTTCGGCTGAAAATTCGGATGCACGACGGCGCCGTCGCGGGTGAGCGCCGTCGCCTTGACAATCTCGTCGTCCCAATTGACCGCCAGCGCCTTGGTCTTCTTGTCGATCAGAATCTCCAGGAATGCATAGACGTTCTTGGCATAGAGGCTTGACGCGGATGCAGCCAGCCGGCCTGGATTGCTGTAGCCCACGATCTTGACGCCGTTGACTTCAACGAGGTCGCCGGGCTTGACGCCTTCCACGTTGCCGCCGCGCTCAACCGCGAGATCGACGATCACCGAGCCCGGCCGCATCGACGCCACCATGTCACGGGAGATCAGGCGTGGCGCCGGGCGGCCCGGGATCAACGCCGTGGTGATCACGATGTCCTGCTTCTTGATGTGCTCGGCCACCAGCGCAGCCTGCTTCGCCTGATACTCCTTCGACATTTCCTTGGCATAACCGCCGGCAGTTTCGGCCTGCTTGAATTCGTCGTCCTCGACGGCGATGAACTTCGCGCCGAGGCTCTCGACCTGCTCCTTGGCGGCGGGCCGTACGTCGGTTGCCGTGACTATGGCACCGAGACGGCGCGCTGTTGCGATGGCCTGAAGCCCCGCCACACCCGCCCCCATGACAAACGCCTTGGTTGCCGGCACGGTGCCGGCGGCTGTCATCATCATCGGGAGGACGCGGCCGTATTCGGCGGCGGCATCAATGACAGCGCGGTAGCCCCCGAGATTGGCCTGCGAGGACAGGACGTCCATCACCTGGGCCCGGGTGATTCGCGGCATCAACTCCATGGCAAATGCCGTGACGCCGGCCTTTGCCATGGCGGTGAGCGCGCTGTCGTTACCGAACGGATCCATGATGGCAATCACCAAGGCGCCGGATTTATAGCCCGACAATTCAGTTTCGGTCGGACGCCGCACCTTGAGGACAATATCGGCGCCCCTGGTGGCATCGGGGCCGACCGTAGCACCGGCTGCCATGTAGTCCCGATCCGGGATACCCGATTTCACGCCGGCGCCCGGCTCGACCGCTAATTCGGCACTCAACGTTTTCAGCTTCTTGATGGTTTCCGGGGTGGCGGCGACACGCGGCTCGGCCGGGTCATTCTCCCGCGCGATACTAATGCGCATGCACGCGGTCTCCGCTCATTGGGATGCTCCGTCGACGCCGGATCAGGAAGAATAAGCGTTGAACAGCAGGACGAGGCCCGAAATCGCCACCATGGCGATGCTCACGGTTCGGGAACCGGTCCACGCGCTGATCCCTGCCGCAAGAATCCCCGCGAGGAGGATAAGGGAACCCGGCAGCCAATGGCCCAGCACACCGCCGATTGCCAATCCAAACAGAACGTTGACCACCAAGAGGGTCGCGATGAAGATCGTCTGCACGAACTGGCCGTAGCCTGTCTCATGCGCCGGCAAGTCGTTTCCTGTCGCTGTTGCGTATTGGATTTCACCGTGATCAGCCATAATCCCTCCGAGCTTGGCGGCTTTCTCAAGATGCCTGTCGCTTAGCCTATATGCATCACGAGGGCAACGTAGAACAAGCAATTCACATGCCGGCCGCAGCAGGCGGGCATGCGATAACGCTTGCGACAAACCGGCAACCTGCCACCGGCTTCAGCCCTCCTTCGGCCCCAGTCCCGCCGCGTCGAGCGCAGCGCACTGGCGCGCCGCGACGCGATCAATTGAGAATTTTTCAATGGCTTCGTTGAACAGCCGATAAAAATTGAGTTTTGCGGCGAGATGCAAAAACACCGCGCCGAGGCCGATCGCTGCCCGGTCCATGAACACGAATTCGCGCGGTACTCTCACGGGCCCCTTTTCCTTAAGCGCGCGATGAACCCGGAAGGCCTCGCGCCGGCCGTATTCGGACGGCTTGACGCCATCCGCGATGGTGCGCTCACGGTCATCGAGCAGCGGCCCGTAGATGAACCGCGCCCAGATGTTGAGGATGTCCACCAGTTCGCGAGACAGCCGTCGAAACCCCCACGTCTCGTAAGCGTGAACCACCAATGCTTCATCACCCTTCAGCAGGCCGTGATAGAGGTCGACCACGCCGCCAACGAATTTCGACGGAAAGATGCGGATGCAGCCGTAATCGAGGAGGTTGATTCCCTGCGGCGTACCGCCCTCGACGAAGGCCGTGTAATTGCCGAGATGCGGGTCACCGTGAATCACACCAAAGCGGCTGAACGGCTGCCACCATGCCTTGAACATCGCCGCGGCGAGGCGATTACGCACCGCGATGTCGTCGCTCTTGTGGGCCAACAACCTGTTGCCTTCAAGCCAGTCAAGCGTGAGGAGACGGCGTGTCGATTGCGCGGGCCAGACCCGCGGCACTCGCACCTCTGGGGTTGACGCGAGCATGGCGCGATAAAGCGCGACATGCTTTGCCTCGCGCTGGTAGTCGAGTTCCTCCCGGATGCGTGCGCCGATCTCGCCGGCGACTTCTGCGGTGTCGATCGCGGGGTTCATCCGTCGATGAATCGCAAGCAGCCACTCGAGCTGCTGCAAATCGGCTTCGACCGCGGATTGCATGTCCGGATACTGCAGCTTGCAGGCGAGCCCCGTGCCGTCATGGGCGCGCGCCCGGTGGACCTGGCCGAGCGAAGCCGCGGCGGCGGGCTTGTGCTCGAAGCTCTCGAACTGCCGCTGCCAGTCGGCGCCAAGCTCGGCGGTCATGCGACGTTTGACAAATGCCCAGCCCATTGGCGGAGCGTCACTCTGCAGCTTGATGAGTTCGGCCGCATATTCCGATGGCAGCAGGTCCGGGACGGTCGCCATCAATTGGGCGACCTTCATGATCGGTCCCTTAAGGCCGCCCAGCGCCGCCGCAAGGTCTGCCGCGGCGCGAACGCTGTCGCGGTCGAACCCGAATATGCGGTTTGCCGCGATCCTGACGGCGACGCCGCCCACATTCGTGCCGACCCGCGCATAGCGTGCTGCGCGGGCGGAGAAACGATTTGCTTCGGTATCGCGGGACGCCAAGTCGGGCCTTTCCGGCCGGTTAGCGCCGGCCATCACAAGGACGATCTATAGCTCAATCGGTTGAATGGAAGGGCGATTGCGAAGTGTCACGACCTGGCCAGTTGTCGCGAATCCAACGGGTGAGGCTCTGTTCGCTGACTTCACCGGCCGCGAGCGAAAGCATCATCGCGGTGGCCTGTGCCTGACCCGGCGCGAAATGCACGCCATTCTTGCGAAGAAATACGGTCATGGCCATGAAGGCGGCACGCTTGTTGCCATCCACAAAGGTTTGGTTTTTTGCCAGCCCGAACGCATATGCAGCCGCAAGGGTGACCAAATCCGCCTGTTCGTATTGCCATTTGTTGATGGGGCGCTCGATGGCCGAACGCAGCATGCCATCATCACGCAGGCCGGGCGCGCCGCCAAACCGTCTCAGTTGTCGGCTGTGAATTGCCACGACCTGGTCGTAGGTCACCCACTTCGGCTCCTCGCTCATCAGCGCTCAGTCATTTCGCCAGAGCCGCAAGGGTGTCCTTGTATTCATCCATGACTTCGTCGGCGATTTTCATCGTCTCCTCGAAATCCGGATCGTATGGGATCGCCTGGAAACCGCCGCCAGCGAGTTCGACAATATGGAGGAACTGGCCGCGCTTCAGATCGAGGCGCTGCATGAGTTCGCGGGGCAGGATGAGCCCGTCGGAATTGCCAATTTTCTTGATCTCGATGCGCATGGGCTGGGCCTGATCGCGGCTGTCGGAAGTTATACACTTGTATAACACACATAAAGATCCCATCGTTCAACAAATGTTGAACGATGGGGGATCGCTAACAGATTACCTCAAACGCGTGTGGGAGGGCTCCTAAGTTCCTGTGTCGACACAGAACGAACCCCACGCCGAGCGGCCCATTGCCGGCTATCGTACCCTGCGCGCTGCACTCAACACCGTTGCCGCAACCGTCGCTATCGGCTGCTTATTTGCGTCCAGAACGATAGCTTTAGCCAAATCAAAAGGAATGTTTGTGCGGTCAACATTTTCTAATTCAGGGACCACCACAATTACGTCCTTTCCAATCGCCCGTGCAGCACCCGCCTCAAAAAACGCGCTGTTGCCAGAAACCGAGGTCGCCGCCGGCATAACCAGCACCATAGCAAGCGATTCTTGCAGCTTGTCCTTGAGCGTGCGCAACCAATCGGTACCCGCCAATATACCATGTTCAGACATCCGTGCAGAGCTACCTTGCTCGCCAAGTGACTTGGCAAGCTGATTTGCGAACTCCCGATCATGGCGAGAGTACGAAATAAAAATCTCTTGAACTTTATCAAGCATTTTCGCGACCTCAGACGCGAGCTCTCAATTCCAAGACCTAAGTACCGAACTCGTCAAGACCAAGACAATTGGTCGGAGCCAACGCTGCCATCCCGCCATATTCTTTTTCAATTGTCACGACATCGAGGCCGTACAAGACCCCGACGACGCGCTTGCCAAGTGACCCCGCGCCTCCAACTTCTGTCCAAACCCAATTTCGTCTTACCGACCACGGCGTCAGCAACACCACAAGTTCATCACAGAGCGGCAATTCGGATAAAATCTTCTGTTCAATTCGATCGCCCTTTTTCAGGTCAAATATGTCAATGAACGGCTCGGCGCCTGCCTCTTCCTTGATGCATCTTGCCATCTGAGCGGCAATCCATCGATCGTGCCAGCCGTGGGAAATGAAGACTCGGTAAGCCATACCCACGTGCTTACAACATTCAACCGAGCCCCTCCAACTCCTCGATCATCCCCTCGATCATGCCCAGGCCGCCCTGCCAGAATGCGGGATCGCGGGCGTCGAGCCCGAACGGTTTCAACAGTTCTGAATGATGCTTGGTGCCGCCGGCTGCCAGCATGGCGAGATAGCGCTTCGCAAAACCGACATGGGCTTTTTCGTAGACCGCATAGAGCGAGTTCACCAGACAATCGCCGAACGCGTAGGCGTACACGTAGAAGGGCGAGTGGATGAAGTGGCCGATATAGACCCAGAATGATTCGTAGCCTGCCTTGACCTCGATGGCCGGGCCCAGGCTCTCGCGCTGCACCTCCAGCCAAATCTGGCACAACCGGTCCGCCGTCAGTTCGCCATTGCGGCGCTCGCCGTGAACCGCGCGCTCGAACGCATAGAACGCGATCTGTCGCACCACCGTGTTGATCATATCCTCGACTTTTGATGCCAGCATCGCCTTGCGTTGCCTAGCGTCCGTGGTTTCGACGAGGAGGCGCCGGAATGTCAGCATCTCGCCGAATACGCTCGCGGTTTCCGCGAGCGTGAGTGGGGTCGGCGCCATCAGGGCACCATTCGGTGCCGCCAGCACCTGATGGACGCCGTGGCCAAGCTCGTGGGCGAGGGTCATCACGTCACGCGTCTTGCCCTGATAGTTGAGAAGGATGAACGGATGTGATGACGGCACCGTGGGATGCGAAAACGCCCCTGGGGTCTTGCCCGGTCGCACCGGAGCATCGATCCAGTGATGCGAAAAGAAACGCTCGGCGATTTCCGCCATAACGGGTGAAAACGCCTCATAGGCTGAGAGCACGATGTCTTTGGCCTGCTGCCATGGGATCGGATGTGCCGGCACGTCTGGCATCGGCGCGTTGCGATCCCAATAAGGCAACGCCTTCTTGCCGAACCAACGCGCCTTGAGGGCGTAATAGCGATGAGAGAGTCGCGGGTAGGCGGCCCGAACGGCACCCACCAACGCCTCGACCACTTCGCGCTCGACCCGGTTCGCCAGGTGCCGCGCGTCGGCAATGTCGGTAAACCCGCGCCAACGGTCGGAAATTTCCTTGTCCTTGGCAAGCGTATTGGTGATCAGCGTGAATGTGCGCAGGTTCCGCGAGAAGGTGCGGCTCAGGGCCTCCGCAGCAGCCTTGCGAGTCGCAGCGTTGCGGTCTTGTAACAGGCTGAGCGTCGGTTCGATCGCAAGCGTCTTGGCGCCAACCTTGAAGCGCAGGCTCGCGACGGTGTCGTCGAACAGCCGATTCCAGGCGCCTTGTCCGGTTACAGATTTTTCATGGAAAAGCTGTTCGATGCGGTCCTCGAGCTGATACGGCTTTTCTTTGCGGATGTCCTCGATCCATGGTCGGTAATGGCCGAGCGCCGGATCCGCCATGGCGCGTTCCAGCACGGCATCGTCGATCCTGTTGAGCTCCAGCGAAAAGAACAACAGGTGCGAAGATGACGTGGTAATGCGCTCCTGCACATCGCCGAAGAATTTGGCGCGGACCGGATCGGTGGTGTTGCCGGCATAGATCAGACTCGCGAATGATGCGAGTCGGCCAATGAGGTCGTCGATTGCCTCGAACTCCCGAATTGCGGCTGCAAGTGCCTTGCCGCCCTCGGGTTCGCTTACGAGTGCCGGGAGCTTTCCCTTGTAGCGCCCCTCGAAAGCGAGGCACCAGACATCTGAACGCGCGAGATCGGAGGCGAATTCCGGCGAATCAACGCCGGAGTAGAGATCGGACAGGTCCCACTCGGGGAGCGTCCCTATGTCGCCCTTTGCGTTACGACTTTTTCTTGGTCGCTGATCTGGTGGCTTTGCGCGCTTGGCCGGAGCGCGGCCGGATCGGGTCGGCATGCAGGAATATGCTCATCAATCAATCAGCGGAATCAGGTTGTATAGTGTAGCTGGCTGTTGCGGCAAAGGAATGACCGCACGCCTCGCGGGCTGCGCCCCCATGACAAGGCGCGAGCGTGATGGTGCCTTTACGGGTCCTTAACGCTAATTGGCGACAATGGCCCGATTCGAGACAACTTATCCGTTGCACGCGATTTTGGAGCCCACATGATCGAGCGCGTCCTCGTCGTCGATGACGACCCCGTCGAGCGCCGATCGGTTGAAAGCATCGTCCGCAAGGCCGGCTACGAAACTGCATCGGTCGACGGTGGCGAAGCCGCCCTCGAGGCGATGCGCGCGAACGCGCCCACGCGATACGATTGTGTTGTGCTCGATCTGGTGATGCCGGATCTTGCTGGTCTCGATGTGCTGGGCAAAATGCGGGAGGCTGGGCTCGAGATACCGGTAATCGTGCAAATCGCCGATGGCAGCACCGACGATGTCGACGCCGCTATGCGAGCGGGCGCCTTTGATTTCGTCGTCAAGCCGGTCGGCTTCGAACGCCTCTCGGTATCACTGCGCAACGCCATGGCGATTCGAACGCTCGCCGCCGAAATAGCTCACCGCAAGCGTAGCCGCCGCGGCACTCTGACGCTCGGGGATATCGCTGTCGGCAGGCAGGAATCCCCACAGATCGCGGCCACAATCGGCGATTCCAATGCAGGCGCGCTAACAATCGCGGCCTCCGTGCACGCGACGCTGGCTCCGACCGACAACACCGGCGCAGAGCTGCTATACGAATCGAATATCGGGCGCGTCGCAACCAAAGCGCGACTTTTCCTCAATGACAGCGTCGGCCATGAGCTGCCGATGATACCCGCTCAATCCATGGAGGATGGTTGTGTATTGAATCTTCTCAACGAAAGCGGGCACGTTCATGCGCTGCAGGTTATCGAGGCGGCTGTGATCAGGTTCGCGCTCGCCCACTATCACGGTCAAATGTCCGAAGTGGCGCGGCGGTTGCGCATCGGCCGCTCAACGCTCTATCGCAAGCTGGAGGTCCTGGGTTGCGCGACGGCTGACAACACTGGTTCGTGAGTTGCGTTGCGGTGACACTCGCGACAAAAATGAGGTCATTTAGGAAGAAACGCGTGCGGGGCCACGGGTTGGTCGATAAATTTTGATGAATTTATGTCGGAGATGAACTTGGGGGAGGCCTCCTGCGACGAATACACTTCGAAGGGACCCTCGCCGTAACCCTGTGTCAAGGTAGGAATTTGCAATGCGTAGAACCCGCTTCGAACTCTGTCTCGCCACGACTGCGATTGCGCTGATTGCGGCGGGATCGAGTCTTCAGGTTCAGTCGGCTCCTCTAAGCGAGGCCGACATTTCGGCGGCTGTTCCGATGCCGGAGCCGGCGAATTTGCCGCCACCGAGCGCTGCCGATATTGGTCCGCTACGCGCTGCACCACCCGCTACAGCACGACCGGCGCAGACTGTTTCGCCCGCAGCTGTATCCAACCCGACGCAGCCAGCAGCCGCACCGGCCGTTGCGGCTCCCGAGAATGGGTCCCGGGCCGTCGAGCCGGCCGCTGCTCCGGCCGAAGTCCCGGTGCTGACAATCGATCAGCGGGTTGCCGAGAAGCTGCGCGACATCCTTGCCGGCAAGAGCGACCGGATCATCGACCGGAAAAACAAGGCTGCCGTCGAGGCGTTCTATGCGGCGCGCAGTTACATGCCGATCTGGGTCGAAAACGGCGCTGAGAGCGCGCGCGCCAAGGCGGCCGCTACCTTTCTTGCTCGCGTCGACGCCGACGGCCTTGATCCGAGCGACTATCCGGTTCCAAGTTTTGCGAATGCGGACACGGGCGCGCTGGCGGAAGCCGAGCTCAAGCTCACGGCAACTGTTCTGATGTATGCGCGTCATGCCCAGATCGGCCGCGTGCATTATTCACGGGTGAGTTCGGACATTTTCTACGAGCTGGTCGCGCCGGAACCCGGAGCGGTGCTGACAAACTTGGCCGATGCCAAAAATATTGCCGAGGCGCTCGACAGCTATAACCCGCCTCAGCCTGGCTATAAGACCCTCAAGGCCAAGCTCGCGGAGATGCGCGGCCGCACCAGCGACACCGGCCACGCCCGCATTTCCGTCGGCAAGACCTTAAAGCCCGGAATGGAAGACCCCCGCGTTCCACTCGTGCGCGAGCGACTTGGGATCGCGGGCATCGATCCCAACACCACGTATGACAATGTGCTGGCCGAAGCCGTGAAGAAATTCCAGCGCCAACGCGACTTGGCGCCGACCGGCATTTTGAACAATGCGACCGTCGATGCGCTTAACGGCCCGCGTCGCGGGGGCCGGGATGCCGATATTATCATCGCCAATATGGAAAGATGGCGATGGCTCCCGCGCGATCTCGGCCGAGTCTATGTCATGGTGAACATCCCCGACTACACGTTGAAAGTGGTGGATCGCGGCTCAACGGTGTGGACGACCAAGATCGTCGCCGGCCAACCGGGCGAGAAGGCCACGCCGATGCTCAGCGAGACGATGAAGTACATCACCATCAATCCTACCTGGAACGTGCCGCCATCGATCATCAATAATGAATACTTGCCAGCGTTGGCGCAGGACCCGACAGTGCTCAGTCGGATGGGCCTCCGGTTAGAGTACAATCGGGACGGCTCCGTGCACATCTATCAGCCGCCGGGCGAGGCCAATGCGCTAGGCCGTATACGCTTCAACTTCCCGAACAAGTTTTTGGTCTATCAGCACGACACGCCTGACAAGCATCTGTTTGAGAAGGACAAGCGCGCCTTCAGCCATGGCTGCATGCGCGTTCAATTCCCCGACCGATATGCCGAGCTGCTGCTCAGCATCGCCAATCCGAAGGATGGCTACACGGTCGAAAAGATCCACCGAATGTACGGCACCGGCGAGCAAGATATCCATCTTAAGACGCCCATTCCGGTGCACCTCACCTATCAGACGGCCTTCGTAGACGATGCAGGTCATCTGGCTGTGCGGGATGACGTCTACGGCCGCGACAGCCGGCTGCTGGCGGCGTTGAAGAACGAAGACAGGCGAATTGCCGATATGCCGATCGAGCGCCGCGAAGCCAGCACCTCGACGCGTCGCCAAGCCGCCCGCATGCCGATGCCGTTTCCCACCCCTAACTTCTTCTTCGGGGGCCTGTTTCGATAGCGCACGACTGTGCTGCTCGGTGCCATGGCACCTGCGGTGCGGAGATAAGCATTTCTATCAGTTGGATATTTGGCCGGCCGGAGTTCCCGGGGTCGGCTTTTTTTTGCCATACTTTGTTGGATAGTGAGTCAGCGTTGAGGTGGGGGAGTGGGGCGGCGCCACGGCGTCATAACCGATCCCAGTAGAATTCTAACTGCTCTCGACCATCGCGCGTATTCGCGGTGGAAAGTTGGCCGGCGTTGCTGGCCGATGAGTCGAGGGCGTGCGGGGACACGGGATCGCAGTGGCTGTCAATTTTGCGCGCCAGCTATTCACCCGCCCGCACCCTACCCTCCGGCGCAGTCGCAGGAGGGTAGGGTGGGGGCAGGGCGTGCAGTGCACGGGTCTTGCTGCCCTGATGATATTGCTTGCCAATAACGGGCTGGAGAGCGCCATCGCCAACGGTGATACCCGCACGCTTTCGCTTCATCACATTCATACTGAAGAAGACATCACGATCACGTACAAGCGCGACGGCCGCTATGACGAGGAAGCGCTGAAGCGGCTTGATCATTTCGTCCGCGACTGGCGCAAGGACGAAGACATTCATATGGACCCGCACCTGTTCGACGTGATCTGGGAGGTGTCCCGGGAAGTCGGCCGCGACAAGACCATCTACGTGGTCTGCGGCTATCGCTCGCCGTCCACCAACGCCATGTTGCGCCGCCGCAGCAGTGGCGTGGCGCGATTCAGCCAGCACACGCTGGGCAAGGCGATGGACTTCTACATCCCGAGCGTATCGCTGGAGGACTTACGGGACGCCGGTCTGCGTTTACAGCGCGGGGGCGTTGGCTATTACCCTTCGTCTGGATCACCATTCGTGCATCTTGACGTGGGCAGCGTCCGGCACTGGCCGCGCATGACCCACGATCAACTTGCCCGAGTCTTTCCGAACGGGCGGACCGTACATGTCCCATCCGATGGCCATCCGCTGGCCGGCTTCGCGCAGGCGCTTGCGGATATCGAGAAGCGCGGTTCGTCGGTTCCTTCGCAAACGTCGCTTAGCGCCGCACAGGCGGCGGGAATTGATACCGCAGTCTCCGGCACCCGCAAGAAGAGCCTCCTCGCCAGCTTGTTCCACATGGATGGCGACGAGGAAGACGACTCGGCTCAGGCGGCGCGTGCAGCCCCGGCGTCGACGGCCCCAGCTTCGCGCTCCGGTTCGTTCAATCTTGCCGCTGTCGACTCCAAGCCCGAGCCGGTTCGCACGGCTTTGGTGCCGGTCCCGATGGCGCGTCCGCAACGACCTGCGGCCGCCCCCACTCTGACGTCCCCTGCCGGTGACGTCTCGGCGTCTCCTGTCAACGGCAGCGATCAGTGGGCGCTAGCTGGCCTTGACCAGCCTCTGCGCCCGCCCGCGCCCGTACAGGGAGTGCCGCGTGCCCCGATGTCGCATCCTGATACCACGGCCGGTTTGATGCCTTGGCCGGTTCGCGAGGCAGACAATGACCGCGTTCCGCTGGACGTCGTGTTGGCCTATGCGGCCCAGCCGCAGGGCGGCCGCGACGCTGATTCGGCTGCCGCGCTCAAGAACGCTGAACCGGTTCGCGCCGAAGCCGCCGCGCCGAGCAAGGCAGCGAATAGCAACATTACGACAGTGCTGAAGAAAAATTTTGTACGCGCCGCCGTGGCCGTGCCGATCGTACGTACGAAGCCTGTGGTCCAAGCCGCGGATCCCGGCATGCGTTACGACGATCCGTGGTTGCGGGCAATGATTATCGCCCCGCGTCTGGCCGACTCCATGACGGCCACGCTCTATGGCGAGCCCGATTT
>Ga0209465_10000111_pt1 | contig 37804 bp, 39 predicted proteins | sample PanSoiPlot1MoBio_FD_188321 | JGI IMG/M metagenome (GOLD analysis project Ga0209465, IMG submission 188321) | Tropical forest soil microbial communities from Panama analyzed to predict greenhouse gas emissions - Panama Soil Plot 1 MoBio (SPAdes)... | ecosystem: Environmental > Terrestrial > Soil...
CTGGATCTGCACTGGCGCTCCAACGGGATGTTCGACGTTGCTGTCGCGCCCGCGCTGCAGAAGTTGGGTCTGCTGCCGTGCACCCCAGCCCCCGCTTCTCCTTCTCCTTCTCCTTCTCCCCGCGTGCGGGGTCCTTCGACTGCGGCGCAGGAGCGTCGAGGTGAGGCGACCTCTCCACCGGCTCAGCTTCGCAGAACGATGATTCCCTCCCCCCTTGTGGGGGAGGGTTGGGGTGGGGGGTCGGGGAGCTGTGGTAATGCTGTGCCGCCTCCCCCGACCCCCACCCCCGACCCCTCCCCACAAGGAGGGGAGGAGTTTGCGGCGCGCGCCCGCGATCTCATTCAGCTCCTCCCGAGAAATCACGTCCGCTTCGCGCATCGCGGCGTAACCATCGACCTCGGCGGCATTGCCAAGGGGTTTGCGGTCGATCGAGCCATCGAAGCCCTGCGTCGCCGCGGCGTCACCGACGGCCTCGTCAATGCCGGCGGCGACCTGGCGGCGTTCGGGCCGCGATGCCGCCCGGTCGATATCCGCGATCCCCGCAGTCCGGGTCGGTCGATTTGCCGCGTCAAATTGAACAACGCCGCGCTCGCTTCAAGCGCGGGCAGGTTCGATCCGTCGCGGTCCGATCTCCCCTCATGCGCAGCGGTTATTGATCCGCTCACCCGCCGGCCCAACGATGCAATCAGCGCGGCCACCGTCTGCGCATCGCGCTGCGTCGTCGCGGACGCGCTGACCAAGGTGGTCATGACTGTTGGCGAAGGCGCGGCCGCCCTTCTGGAGCACTACGGCGCGAGCGCCCTGTTCATGACCGCGCAGGGCTGCGTCCACATGACAACCGACTGGAAGAACGAGGTGCGCTTTGCGGCTTGATCCTAATCTTCGCTTCTGGAACTACGCGGCCTTCGCGGCGCTGCTCGTCACCGGCGTGATCTGGCTTGTGGCTGACCAGTTCAAGACGTCCGACAGCGGTGAAACGTGGCAGGCGATTGCCGCCAATTTGCTGATGCTCCACGGCATGATCGCCATGGCCGCTCTCGTCCTGCTTGGCGCGATGATACCCCTGCACATTCAGCGTTCCTGGCGCGCCGGAAAAAACCGGATCACCGGCGCCGTCATGGTGACGACGAACGCGGTTCTCGTTGTCACCGCGTCGGGGCTTTATTATGCGGGCTCTGAAGTGCTGCGTACCTTCGTGGCCGATCTGCATATCGTCGTCGGGCTTGCCGTGCCGGTACTGATCGCGACCCACATCATCGTGGGCCGTCGAATCAAAGCGGCCGCCAGTCGGGCAGGTTCCAGGCTGGTTGAAACGTCGGTGGCCTTGCGTTCTCTTATTTTTTCAGAAGATCGCGGATCTCGGTGAGCAGTTCGACCTCGCGCGACGGCTTTGGCGGCTCGGCGGGCTTTGCGGCTTCGGTCTGGTACAACTTTGTCATCCCCCGTATCGCCAAGAACAGCACGAAGGCGATGATCAGGAAATTGATAACAATGGTGAGGAAATTGCCCCAGGCCAGCACGGCGCCCTGCTTCTTGGCGTCCGCCAACGCGGGGGCGTTGACCTTGGACGACAGCGGAATGAAGTAGTTCGAGAAGTCGAGCCCGCCGGTGACAGCGCCGATAATCGGCATAATGATATCGCCGACAAGCGAATTCACGATGGCGCCGAACGCCGCCCCGATAATCACGCCGACGGCCAGATCGACGACATTGCCGCGCAGGGCGAATTTTTTGAAGTCCTCGAGCATGAGTGTCCCCTCCCCACTACCAAAGCCCGTAGCCCGGATAAATTGGACGCACGCGCCTGCGCGTGCGGGAACCTCATCCGGGTCGGCGACGCCCCCGCCGGCACCGCCGTCGCCGCATTTCGCGCCAGCAAGAGCCGGCGCTCCATGCGAGCTACGAAAACCTAGTTGATCAACCCGGCATGCACCATAGCGTCGCGCACGGCAGCTTTGGATTTGTCGGACAGGGTGACCATCGGCGACCGCACCGTTTCGGCGCATTTGCCGAGCACCGACAGCGCGTATTTGGCGGGGGATGGATTGGTCTCGATGAACAGGTTCTGGTGCAGCGGCATCAGCTTGTCCTGCAGCTTCAACGCGGCCCCGTAATCGCCGCGCAGGCAAGCACCCTGAAATTCGGCGCAGAGGCGCGGCGTGACATTCGAGGTCACCGAAATGCAGCCATGGCCGCCATGAGCCATGAAGCCGAGCGCGGTTGCGTCCTCGCCGGAAAGCTGCGTGAACTCGGGACCAAGCGCCGCCCGCTGCTGCGACACGCGTACCATGCTGGCGGTCGCATCCTTGACACCGGCGATGTTCTTGAGCTCGTAAAGCCGCTTCATGGTGTCAACCGACATGTCGATCACCGACCGCGATGGGATATTGTAGATGATGATCGGGATACCGATCGCGTCGTTGATCGCCATGAAATGCTGGTAAAGCCCCTCCTGCGTCGGCTTGTTGTAATAGGGCGTCACCACCAGCACGGCGTCGGCGCCGGCCTTCTCGGCGTGCTGTGCAAGATCGATCGCCTCGCGGGTCGAGTTCGAACCCGCGCCGGCAATGACCGGCACGCGCCCATGCGACTCCTCAATGCACCACTCGACCACCTGCTTGTGCTCATCATGGGAAAGTGTCGGGCTTTCGCCGGTGGTTCCGACTGGAACAAGGCCATTGGTGCCTTCGTCGATCTGCCAGACGACCAGGGCACGGAACGCTTTCTCGTCCACGACTCCGTTCTGGAAAGGGGTCACCAATGCGGTGAATGATCCGCGAAAGCTCGTTCTCGTACCCATCTTGCGCTCCCTCAAGGCGGGATTCGCGCGGTGCGCGTTCCGCCGGCATTGTTAGCGATTTGCGCGGCCGGATTAAAGCCCTTCGTACAACGCATGACCGCCTAAGAAGATGCCCTCGAGAAAGCGCGCCGCCTAAGAATAGCCGTATTAAACCGCACCATCGCCACGATTGGTTAAGGTTTCCTTAAGCGATCCAATCGCTAGTGTAAGCGCGGTTCGCGGTTCGATCACGACGGGGGAGAGTTGGTTTTACAAGATATTCGCAAGAGAAGGGCGGTCTGCGCACTTGCCGGAGTGCTGACGCTGTCCTTCAGTGTGGCCATGGCTGCACAGCAGTTGAAGCATGTGCCGCTACCGCGCCCGCGCCCGCATGTCTTGGTCGTTCACCCGACCTTCGCGCCCGACACCGCATCGCCGAAGGGGGAATTTCACACTGCGTCGCTAATGCCTGCGGCCTCTCCTGTTCCAAAAGACCAACCGGCGCTTTCATTTTCGTCGGCCGACTCCGTCTCGAAAGCTGATCTGTCTGCGGTAAAACAGGCCATTGAGCTTGCGCGGCGCGGCAAGTCGCAGGAAGCGACCGAGGTGCAGCACAGCATCGAGGATCCGCTCGCCCGCAAGCTGGTCGAGTGGGCGATCCTGAGAAGTGACGACAACAACGCCGATTTTTCGCGATATCGCAACTTCATCGTCGCCAATCCGAGCTGGCCAAGCCTGATCATGTTCCGCAAACGTGCGGAGGCGATGCTGTGGCAGGAACGCGCAGACCTCGCCACGATCCGCGGTTTCACGGGCAACAAGCCCATTTCCGGCAAGGGACAGTTCGCGCTGGGCCGTGCGCTTCTCGCCCAGGGCGACCGGGCCGGCGCGCAGGCCGCCATTCGCGGTGCATGGCGCACCGAACCGCTGAGCCGAGAGGCCGAGGAACAGGTGCTGGAGACCTTTGGGGGCCTCCTTACGCGCGCCGATGAAAAGGCGCGCATGAACACCAAGCTCTATGCCAATGAGAATGAGACCGGGATGCGAGCCGCGCAGCGGCTTGGCGGCGGTGAGCCCGCCATTGCCAAGGCGCGCCTTGCGGTCAATGAGAAGGCCAATAACGCCAAGGCGCTGCTCGATGCCCTGCCGGACGACGCGCAACATGACCCGCTGGTGATGTTGAGCCGCATCCAGGTGCAGCGTCGCGCCGACAAGATCGCTGAAGCGGCCGCCCTGATGCTGGCGGCGACGCGTGACGCGGCCCAGATCCACGACGTAGACGAATGGTGGGTGGAGCGCCGCCTGGTCGCCCGCAAGCTGCTCGACCTCGGCGACGCCCAGACCGCTTATCAGATTGCCCGCGATGCCGCCCTGCCCACCAAGGAAAACTATCGGGTCGATCACGAGTTCACTGCCGGCTGGATCGCGCTGCGCTTCCTCAATAATCCGGCGCTCGCGGCCCAGCATTTCGCCCGCATCGGCCCTGGCCTAACCAATCCGATCTCGCTTGCCCGCGCGAGCTACTGGCGCGGACGCGCTGCCGAGGCGATGGGGCTTCATCAGGAGGCACGCAGCCACTATGAGCAGGCGGCGCGCCATAGCACCGCCTATTACGGTCAGTTCGCCCGCGCGAAGCTTGGACTTACCGAGATCGCACTTGCACCGCCACCGCTGCCGTCGGTGGAAAAGCGTGCGGCGCTGACGCGCATCGAGGTGGTGCGCGCCGCGCAAATTCTCTATGCCATCGGCGAACGCGATCTCGTCGTCCCGATCATGGCCGATCTTGCCGAGCGGACGCAGGATGTGGGCGTACTAGCGGCACTCGCTGAGCTTGCAACCCACCATGACGATGCGCGCTCGGTGCTGCTGGTGGGGAAAGCGGCGCTGGGACGGGGCTACGCGTTCGACCATTATGCCTTTCCGACGTTTGGATTGCCGCGTTATTCGCCGATCGCGCCGGAGGTCGAACCTGCTGTGGTCTACGCAATCGCCCGACAGGAAAGCGCATTCAATCCGCGCGACATCTCAAGCGCCAACGCGCTCGGCCTGATGCAGGTGACGCCGGAGGCCGGTCGTTATATCGCCAAGAAATTCGGCGTTGACTATGATCAGAAACGCCTGCTGCACGATAACGTCTACAACATGCAGATCGGCGCCGCAGAGCTCTCCGACGATATTTCTGGCTATCGCGGCTCCTATATCCTGGCGTTCGCTGGCTACAATGCGGGACGCGGGCGGGTGAAGGAATGGGTTGAGCGCTACGGCGATCCGCGCTCACCGAACATCGACCCGGTCGATTGGGTCGAACGCATTCCGTTCTCGGAAACCCGCAACTACGTGCAGCGCATTCTCGAGAACGTGCAGGTCTACCGGGCACGATTCGGCGGCGGCAATCGGCTTTTGATCGAAGCCGATATCCGCCGCGGCACCGCGAATTGATGGTCGCGTCAGGCGCAAGTCGGTTCGTCACTGCGCCAGACGGGCTCAAGCTCCACCTGCGCGACTATGGCGACCGGCGCTCTCGGCGTCTCCCGGTGGTATGTCTGCCGGGGCTGTCGCGCACGGCAGAAGATTTCGACGTGCTGGCCACCGCGATCGCGACCGATGCCACCGCGCCACGGCGCGCGCTGGCGCTCGACTATCGCGGTCGCGGATTATCGGACTACGACCCCAAACCCGAACATTACGCGATCCCGGTGGAACTGGCGGACGTCATCGCCGTCCTAGTGGCTTGCGGCGCGATGCCCGCTATCATCGTGGGCACATCGCGTGGCGGTCTCATCGTCATGGCGCTGGCGGCAAAGCAGCCCGGCGCAATTGCCGGTGCTGTGCTCAATGACATCGGTCCGGTGATCGAGGGCGCAGGGCTGGCGCGGATCAAAGACTATGTGGGCAAGTTGCCTGAGCCGCGCAGCTTCGAAGAAGGCGCCGATATCTTGCGCCGCATAGCCGCGACTCAATTTCCCAAGCTTGGGACTGCCGACTGGCTCGCGGCCGCGAAGCGCGGCTGGCGCGAGCAAAATGGCCGGCTGATTACGACCTACGATCCGGCGCTGGCACACAGCCTTGCGGCCATGAACCCGGACCAGCCGATCCCCACCACGTGGCGGGAATTCGAAGCATTAGCTGGTGTGCCCACGATGGTCATTCGCGGCGCCAATTCGGATATCCTTAGTGCGGAGACCGTTGAATCCATGAAAACCCGCCATCCCGAACTGGAAGTGCTCGTGGTTCCTGACCAGGGCCATGCACCGCTCCTCGCTGAGCCCGATGTCATCGCTCGAATTGCCCAATTCGCCCTGAAATGTGACGTTGTTCATGCGGAGATGACGACATAGAGGCGCCGCCAGATTACACCAGCGATCGCTTCCTGCCTGGCCCCGCTACCATCCCGGGAATAATCGACAAGGTCGTTTCGTCTCGCGGTGGTTTCGTTTGCGCAAATACGGCCGTCAGGGTAGAATGCCTCACTTATGTCACAGCTTACTTCCATGAATGCCCTTGTATTGACATACTAGCCCCGATATTTCTCATTATAGCCGCACTTATTCCAAACGGATTTGTGATCAGAAGCAGGCCGAATCGCGGCGCCGCAGTTCACACCAAACTGGAGGCGCAGCGTGTGTCCGGCGGGCGTCAGCAAGTTTTGTGCCGTAGCGAATTGTAGCGTGGCGTACCGGGTTTGCCGGCTGGGTGCTGTTGCGTAAGCGTTGTGTACAAGCGGATTTGGATTGCTCCGCCGGAGCTTTTCCACGCGAGGGGCGGTACCTTTTTGGTGCTCCCCTCGTCGGCTTTTGAAGCGGGTTTGGATCGCTCTTGGATCCTATGCCGGACTCGCCGGGGGGGGAGGGTTCCGGCGACCCCAAACTTCAAGGCACGAAGCAAGAATAATTGGGGTGGCTGGGACAAGCCAGGCGACGACCTGGAGAGAGGTTCGAGGCGATTTGACCTGACCCGACTCCGCTAAAAGGACCGAAAATTGCCTCAATATTTGCTGTGGATTACGGGGATACGCGGTGCTCCACCAAGTCTTACATGACCGCGGGAGTACCGGCGATTGTCACATGCCGCCATGGTGGCGTCGGATATCGTGCTCATGGAAAGGGCGCTCTTATCGGGCTGCAATCCTTAACCTAACGCCTATGAGGTCGCCCCTACATCATCCTGCCGTCGGCACCAGTCCATTGTAGTCACTTTCATGACCGGTCCCGATCACTTCAGGTTAGCTGAAGCGAGCGACTAACACGCCCGCGCCATGGCCGCACGCCTGGCCAGATGCAAGGCACCAGCGACCGCATCGCCTTCGACCGGACAGAGACGGCGCTGCACATCCGGGGCAAGCCATGGCTCCATCGATGAAGCGAGCCCACCCAACAGCGCAATCCGCGGCGCTTCACATTCGACCAGGCGGCGCACCAGTTCGTCGATCTGCTCGGCGGCATCGCGCACGATGCGTCGGCCGACCGGGTCTCCGGCGTCCGCGTGCCGCATCACCAGCGGCGCCAAAGTGGCGTAGTCGGTTGCCGTTGCGCCATCCATCCAGGCGACCGCCTCGAACGGATCATCATGAAACCGGGCCATCACCTCGCGGGTGAAGCTCGTTGCAAGCGCACGACCATCGTTTGCGCGCAGTGCCAGACGGATCGCGTGCAGACCGAGATCGGCACCGCTCCCTTCGTCCGAGATTGGGAAACCGTAGCCGCCAACCCTCACCTCCTGCCCCTTTACCACCGCGAACCCGACGCTGCCGGTGCCGATGATCACGACGCCGCCGTCGCGCCCCCCATGCGCACCGATACAGGCAATGTTGGCGTCGTTGACATAGATGACCGACCGGAAAGGATGTGGCCGCTCGACCAGGGCCTCAAGGATGCCCTTGCGCCCGATGCCGGCAAGCCCGACGCCGGCATCCATTTCGGCCAGAGCCTCGGGTTTTAGCCCGGCTTCGGCAACCGCAGCTCGGCAGGCACTTTCCAGGGCCGCAAGTGATTGATCGATGCCGAGCCGCACCGCGGCAGGCCCCGCAATACCAGTGCCGAGCACACGACCTTCCGCATCCTCGATGCGGGCACGGCACCCGGTGCCACCGCCATCGACACCAATGAACAAACGCGCATTCTCTCGAGAAGCGGATTCGTTCATCCTGGGACCCGCCTGATGTCCGCACCGCACTGCACGAGCTTGCGGTCGAGCTCCTGATAGCCGCGGTCGAGGTGATAGATGCGATGGACAACCGTCTCGCCTTCAGCGACCAGCCCGGCAAGAACGAGCCCGACGGAAGCGCGCAGATCGGTGGCCATCACCTCGGCGCCGTGCAGCCGCTCGACGCCCCGCACGAGCGCGGTCGTGCCTTGCAGCACCACGTTGGCGCCCAGCCGGCCAAGCTCCGGCACATGCATGAAGCGGCTCTCGAATATCGTCTCGCGGATGACTGATGCGCCGGGAGCCACCACCATCAGCGCCATGAACTGCGCCTGCAGATCAGTCGAAAATCCCGGATAGGGCTCCGTCACCACATCAACGGCGCGCAACGGCCCCGTCCGCGATATCATCAGGCCGCGATCAGTTGGCCAGATTTGCACTCCTGCGTGCTCCAGTGCCGCGCTGACTGCTGCGAGATGCTCAAGGCGCGCATCGAGCAGTTCGAGATGGCCTCCCGTAATGGCGGCCGCGATCGCATAGGTGCCGGCCTCGACGCGGTCCGCGATGAGATCGTGACGGGCGCGACGCAGGGATTCAACCCCATCCACCTGGATGCGGTGTGTGCCGGCTCCGTCTATGCGCGCGCCCATCGCGGTCAGGCAAAGAGCGAGATCGCAAACCTCCGGGTCGCGCGCGGCGTTCACGATTTCCGTTTCGCCGCGCGCCAAAGTGGCCGCCATCAACGCGGTCTCGGTTGCGCCAACAGAGGGTGAGGCCAGGATGATGCGGCCGCCCCGCAGCCGGCCGCCGTCGACCGCGGCGGTGATATATCCGGCGTCGACTCCGACCGTCGCTCCGAGCGCCGTCAGCGCTTTGAGGTGCAGGTCGACCGGCCGCGCACCGATGGCGCAGCCGCCCGGCAGGGACACCCGTGCCTTGCCGAAGCGCGCGACCAGCGGCCCCAGGACAAGAATACAGGCGCGCATGCGTCGGACGATCTCGTAGGCGGCTTGCGTGTTGCGCGCCGCGCCGGGATCAATCACCAGAGTGCTGGCGCGGCGCTCCACCGCCACGCCGAACTCTTGCATCAGTCCCAACATGGTGCCGACGTCGGTGAGATCGGGAACATTACCGAGTTCAAGCGGTTCGGTGCTGAGCAAGGCCGCCGCAATCTGCGGCAGGGCCGCATTCTTGGCGCCGTGAATCTGCACCGATCCCTTGAGCGGGGTGCCGCCGCGGATTACAAGCCGGTCCATGCCAGTCCTTTCATGCTGGGCTCCCGGTTAAGATTGGAGTGGATGCGATGGCAATCCAGCCCTTGTTGGACGCAGGCCCGGATGCATCCGGATCAAGATACCATTGTGCAGCATAGTCCTCATGCGGTTCTCAGCCATTGGGTTTTCGACGGCCGTCGTTGGCACAGCAATGTCGCAGTGTTGATTGAGGATGGCCGCATTCGTGGATTGGCGCCGTGGAGCGAGGTGCCGGAGCATTGGCCGCAACAACGCCTGCCGGATGGGGCCCTGCTGGCGCCCGGCTTTATCGACCTTCAGGTCAATGGTGGCGGCGGCATTCTGCTCAATGATGATCCGACGGCAGAAAGCATGCGGGCGATCGCCCGTGCGCATCGGCGTTATGGCACGACGGCGTGCCTGCCGACGCTGATCTCGGATTCGCGGCAGCGGACACAAGCCGCTATAGCTGCAGCGCGGAGCGCTGCCGGCAGTGACGGTGTGCTCGGCCTGCATCTGGAAGGTCCTTTCATCAGCCCTGCACGGCCTGGCATCCATCGGCTCGACCATATCGTCACTCCCAGCCTGGGAGACCTCGACTGGTTGGCCGATCTCGCCGGTGCCGGCCGCTCGCTGATCACGCTCGCGCCTGAACGACTGCCGGACGGTTTTCTGAGGAGGCTGGCGGGGGCCGGCATTCGCGTTTCGGTCGGTCACAGTGAAGCGACGGCCGAAATCGTGATGAAAGCCGTCGCTGATGGGCTCAGCGGCGTTACGCATCTCTTCAACGCCATGCCGCCTTTTGCGGGCCGCCAGCCCGGCATCGTCGGCGCAGCCTTTGCGGAACAGCATCTCACCGCAGGCATTATCGTTGACGGAGTTCACGTCGATCCGATCGCCATACGCGCCGCATTTGCTGCCAAGGGAGCCGACGGAATGACTCTGGTGACCGACGCAATGCCGTCGGTCGGCGCGGGGCTCGACCAGTTTCAGTTGATGGGACGAACCATCTCGCTGCACGAAGGACGTCTCACTGCCCCGGACGGCACCCTGGCGGGCGCGCATTTGGACATGGCTTCGGCCGTCCGAAATGCCGTGAGGCTAGTGAAGCTGCCACTTGACGATGCGCTCCGAGCCGCCTCTCTCACCCCAGCGCGGTTTCTTGGTGTGGAGGGCGAGCGTGGCGCCCTGACCCACGGCGCACGCGCCGACATGGTCGCCTTGACGCCCGACCTTGAAGTCGTGGGCGTCTGGGTGGATGGCGCGGAACAAAGCTGGGCTTGAAGGTGATGCTGGGCGACCCTTGCGGTCGCCCTGTTGCCGGATGCGACGAATGGGGCGACCACAAGGGTCGCCCCTACAGCGGGCGATGTTGGAGGACGCCGCTGAAGCTATCGGATAGGTGTAGGTACCGCCTCCATAAGCCCCCTCAGATGTGGACCGGGGATCGAGCTTGAAAAACATCCCAGCGCCTTTGCCTTTGATCTCTCCTCGCCCCGATAACGGGGCTCGTGTCATGTGACCGCGTCAAACATCGACGGATTGACCATGCTGTACCCCGACTTCGATCGCCCGCGCCGGTTCGCGTTGTACGCGGACTTTGGCTGAATAATGCGAGGCGTTCAGCTCACCGGCGCAGGCCTTGCGCGCGAAGGTGATCAGATGCTTGGCGATGATCCCCGTGGCGATGATTTCCTCGATCCGGCCTTCCTTCAGGCGCGGCCAGGCGTAGCCCCAGAACGCGCGACGATAGCCCGCCAGCACGCCGAGCTTCCAGCACACCTTGGCGAGCATGGTGAGGCCCCGTCTCAGATTCTTGAAGGTGAGCTGGCCCGGTCGCGGCGGGCGCTTGCGGCGATGCGGATAGGTGCGGCGGATTTGGTAATCGTACCGACGGAACAGCCGTGCCGGATCGTAAGCATGCTCCAGGCAGGCTCGCCAGATCGCAATCGTCTGGTCGTAGGGCATTTTGAAGACGACGTTCGATTCCCGGTCGGGGTCATCGCTGAGCCGCTGCTCGCGTTCGAGGCGATCCCATAGCGGCGTACGCGGCAACGCCTGCAACAGGTTCAGCGTCAGCATCGGGATGTTGGACTGTTCGATGAAAGTCGCTATTCGCCGCTCGGTGTCGGGATTATCGGTGTCGAGGCCGATGATCATGCCGGCCACCACTTCCATCCCATAGTCGTTCAGCCGATCGACCGCATCCAATATCGGCACCATCATGTTCTGTTCTTTCGACATGTGCCGCAACGCCTCGGGCTCGGGCGTCTCGATGCCGCAGAAGATGCCGGTGAAGTAGGCGTCACGCAGATTGGCAAGAAGATCAGGGTATTTCGCGATATTGAGCGTCGCCTCGAATGCGAAGGCGATCGGAAACGAGTGCCGCTCCTGCCAGGCGATCAGATGCGGGATCAGCTCGCGCACCGCGCGGCGATTGGCGATGAAATTGTCATCGACGAAATAGACCGAAGTCGAAAGCCCGCAAGCCAGCAGCTTGTCAAGCTCGGCGATGATCTGCTGCGGCCGCTTCATCCGCGGCACCCGGCCGTAGAGCCCCGGAATATCGCAGAATTCGCAGGTGAAAGGGCAACCCGAGGAGAACTGGATCGAGCCGATGAAATAGTATTCGAAGCTCACCAGCTCATAGGCTGGGATCGGGAACTGGTCGAGCGGGAGGCGTTCGCGTGTCTCAAGCCGCATCTGGGAGCGCGGGCGCGTGCAATCGCGTGCCAGCATGGCGAACAGTTCCGTGGTGGCGTCGCCGATCTCGCCGACGTGGAGATAGTCGAATTCCGAATAAAGCTGCGGGCTCGCCGAAACCGAGGGACCGCCCAGCACCGCCGGCTTTCCGGCCGCATGGGCACGCTGGCAAATATCGATGATGCGGAGGCGCTGGACATGCATCCCGCTGACGAACACCGCATCGGCCCAGACAAAATCCTCAGGCTGCGCCGGATCTATGTTCTCGTCGATGAACCGCACCTGCCAGCCGGCCGGCAGCGAGGCCGCGATGACCAGCAATCCCTGCGGCGGCATGAAGGCGCGCAGGCCGCCCGTGATATCATAGGCGTAGTCGAACGAACCCAAGGACGGCTCGTAACGGGGAAACACGCAAAGGATACGCCGCGCACTGCCGCCGACGGCGGCAGCCATGCGTTGGTTGGCGGGATCGGTTCGCTCGATGACGGAAGAACACGGATCGGACATAGCCCCCCCCGAGGCGAACGTTCACAGGGGCGCGAAATTGAGCGCGATCGCGTGAGAAGGCAAGCCCCCGCCCATTACGGGCCGCATTTTGATTGCGGCTCTCCCTGAAAGTCGCTTCGGGAACATTTCAGTAGGGGCAGGCTCGTGCGAGAGATTTGCCCGTGCGTAACCTACGCAGCCTGTCATCAGATCGGGAGCCCGCCCTACCGCATCAGCGGAGCGAAATGATGTAATCACCGCTTCGAGAACTGGAACGAGCGCCGCGCCTTAGCCTTGCCGTATTTCTTGCGCTCGACCACGCGGCTGTCGCGGGTGAGGAAGCCGCCGCGCTTGAGTACGCCGCGCAATTCGGGCTCGAAGTTCGTCAACGCCTTCGAAAGGCCATGGCGTACCGCGCCGGCCTGGCCAGACAAGCCGCCGCCCGACACCCGGCAAATGACATCGTATTGGCCGTTGCGATTGGACATCACGAGCGGCTGCGAAATCATCATGCGCAACACCGGCCGGGCAAAAAACGTTTCAATCTCGCGGTTGTTGACCGTGATCTTGCCGGTTCCACGCTTGATCCAGACGCGAGCGACGGCGTTCTTACGCTTGCCGGTCGCGTAAGCGCGACCAAACTTGTCGAGCTTTTGCACGTATTTTGGGGCTTCCGGGGCAGCCGGCTTGAGCGCCGACAATTGATCGAGCGACTGGATTGTCTCGGCCATGATCAGGCGCTCCTCACGTTCTTGCGGTTCATCGCTGCAATATCCAAAGTTTCGGGTGTCTGCGCCGCATGGGGATGTTCGGGCCCCTTATAGACGCGAAGGTTTCCGAGTTGGCGCCGACCCAGCGGCCCACGGGGCAGCATGCGTTCGACCGCCTTCTCGACGATCCGCTCAGGGAACCGCCCCTCCAGGAAGAACTTCGCAGAGCGCTCCTTGATGCCGCCGGTGTAGCCGGTATGGTGATGGTAGATCTTCTGTTCCACCTTCCGGCCGGTGAGAACCACCTTCTCGGCATTGATGACGATGATATTATCGCCGCAGTCCACGTGAGGCGTGTAGGTGGGCTTGTGTTTGCCGCGCAGCCGCATCGCGATGATGGTGGCGAGGCGACCGACCACAAGGCCGCTGCCGTCGATGACCACCCATTTCTTCACGACGTCGGCAGGCTTGGCCGAATAAGTGCTCATGAGATTTCCCGCTCGCATTTGAAGGCGTGTATTTAGCCAACGTGCCCGCCGAGGTCAACGCTGCGATGTCTATTATTTTCAAGTAAATTCAGTATGTTACGATTATGGTAAAATAATGCCCTCACGCATCTTGCGGGTGTGGAATGGAGTATGTGGAGGTGGCGTGCGCGACGAGTTCCGGCGTGGCGGCTGACCGGATCCCCACCTCGCCAACCGCCAACCGTTTGCCAAGCTTCAGCAATTTTGCCTCGGCCAGGAGGTCGGCAGCACCGGGCTTGCGCAAGAAATTGATGGTGAGATTGGTTGTGACCGCCAGCGGCACGGCACCGACCGCGGCGAGCACCGCGACATACATCGCAAAATCAGTCAGCGCCATCATGGTGGGCCCTGATATGGTGCCGCCGGGACGAATGAAAGCCTGCCGATAAGCTTGGCGAACCCGTGCTCCGCCATGCCAAATCTCCTCAATGGAAAGGCCACTCGCGGCGTTGAAGACCTGAGGAAACTCCGTGCGCAAAAAAATCTTCCATCTGATCGATCGAAAGCGCCGGCTTGCGGCCTTTTTCCGTCTTGTTCATTGCGTCTCGGTGCGATTGGATTGGAAGGCGATTCGGCAAGAAGGAGCAAATCGGCATTTGCATAGTCGTGACGGTAAGATCGCAGATCAGCGGAATGTGACAAGCAATGTCAATTCGTCCGCGGATTTTTCGGTCAACCCATGCTAGTCGCTCGCCTCAGCCAATCTGAAGTGTTTGGATGTGAAGCGATAACGGGCCGGCGGAAGGATGATGTGGGGACGACCCTTGTGGTCGCCTTACTCACCGCATCCGGCAACAGGGCGACCACAGGGGTAGCTCCTACAGCGGGCGATGTGGAAGGACGCCACTTGTACGGCCCTCCAACGTCATAACTTGATCGAAGCTTGAATCTCATCAGCTTGGCTGAAGCGTCGATCAGCTCAATTTACGGCACCCGCCGAGATTGAAACCAGGAGTGGCCGTCGCAATCAGCCTCGCGATAAGGGCCGGTCGGAAGACGTGGACACAGGTTGGAAAACAGGAATGAACAAGGACAGAATTTGAACGCCGTCGCTCCAGCCAGAATAGTTCCGAACGATCCGATTCTCCGTCGCGAGATCGAGGGGGCGGTGGCGTTCCTGACTCTTAACCGCCCGGCCTTCCGCAACAGTCTGTCGGAGGAGATGCTCAAGGGTTTGATTGATGGGCTCACGTCCCTCGGCCACGACACATCTATTCGTGCTGTCGTCATCGCGGCCGAAGGTCCAGCGTTCTGCTCCGGGCACGACCTGCGGGAACTCACCGAACGGCGGGCCGATCCGGATGGTGGTCGCGGCTTTTTCACCATGGTCTGGGATTTATGCAGCACCATGATGATGTCCGTGGTGCGCCTGCCGCAGCCGGTGATCGCCTGCGTGCAAGGCGCGGCCTCGGCAGCCGGTTGTCAACTCGTCGCCACTTGTGATCTTGCGGTCGCCGCCGCGGACGCGACGTTTGCAACCCCAGGAGTAAACATTGGCCTGTTCTGCACCACGCCCCTGGTGGCGCTGTCGCGCAACGTTGCGCCAAAGCATGCCATGGAGATGCTGCTCACAGGTGACGCGATGTCGGCTGCCGATGCGCATCGCATTGGGCTTGTCAATCGGGTGGTGCCGACCGGCCAGGAGCGCGCCGAGGCAATGCGACTTGCACAGCACCTCGCGTCAAAGTCGGCGGCCGCGATTCGCCTCGGCAAGTCGGCCTTCTATGCTCAGATCGGCATGAGCCTCGCGGACGCCTACACCCATGCCTCCCGCGTAATGGTGGAAAACATGCTTGAATCCGACGCCAAGGAGGGTATTGAGGCCTTCCTCGCCAAGCGGCCGCCGCAATGGGATGGTTGATGAGGCCGGGGTGCGCTGGCGGATCGATTCGAATCCCGACGGAACCTCGCGAGGTCCGCGGACACAACCAGCAACATTCAACAGCAGCTACGCGCAAGGAGGGGACATGATTTACCGCTTCGCACTCGCATTCGCCATTCTGGCGTCGGCGACCACATTCGGCGCATTCGGCGAGACTCTAGAGGAACGGCAAGCCTGCACGCCCGACGCCCAGAACCTGTGCGCCGATGAGATTCCGGATCGCGAACGCGTTTACGGATGTCTGGTCAAAAAAGTGAACCAGCTGAGCCCGGCGTGCAAAAAGATCATCAGCGCTTCCGTCGCGCCGACGAAATCGAAGCGGTAACGACGAAAAGGGACTGGGGGATGCACCACGCCGTCGTCGGTCGTCCTCCATCCTGGACCCTTGATGGCGGCCGATGAACCACGACAACTATGACGATCTTTATATTCGCGGCATTCTCAATTCCGTGAAAACGATCGCGATGGTCGGAGTGTCGGCGAACACCAGTCGCCCAAGCTATTTTGCCTTCAAGTATCTTCTAGAGCGCGGGTATCGCATGGTGCCGGTCAATCCTGGATTGGCCGGCCAGAACCTGCTCGGCCAACCGGTTTACGCCGCGCTCCTCGACACCCCGGACCGGTCGATATGGTCGATGTGTTCCGCGCCTGCCAACATGCGCTTCCGATAGTCGCGCAGGCCCTGCAGATGCAACCACGTCCACGCGTCATCTGGATGCAGCGGGCGAGGAGTTATCGATGGCGACTGAAGCTTGAGCCTTGGGCAAACTTGTGACGCTTTTTTCAGGCTCTCCGTTGTTCAGAACAATGCACCACGCGTCGTCTAGCTTCAGGCCGACGAAGAGGGCCTTGCCGATAATGCTGTCACTCGTTACTGAGCGCCCGTCCGTGGCCAATTCCCCTGACACTTTATCGAGGATCTTTGCCTTGTCACTCGCGGCAACATTATCGGAAAATCTTACACGATATTTGATATCGGCCTGCAATGCCGAAATTGGCTGGTTAACGCATTTTTTTCCGATGGAAGTAATTCGCTTGACTGCATGTTCACATTCATCCTTCAGGTACTTCTCTTGAAGATGAAACCTGGACTCATCCGAAATCGCCAAGACCTTGGTGTTTTCGAACGTCATATCAATTCCGTTGATTACATTTCCGCTCACATCCAAGCCAACACGCTTCAACATATCTACGCCCACCTTGAATTCTCCGCTGAGCTCGCTGACAATGTTGGTATCGGGGCTCGGCGAGCTTTGCCAATGCGAGGCAACTTCGGTCAGATCCATGTTGCAGGCAGGGTGCATCATCACAAACTTCTCGTTCCTAACATCGACTGTGACAATCGTTCCCGGACCGCCGAAGTTTGTAGCCGGCCGAATTTCGAGATAACCGTTACGGTTCAAGACCTCGGCCGGCGTATCCCCGAGTCCATGGGGCTTATCGACGGGAGAAAAAAAATTGTAGGCTGCGACCGTGGCGACAACGACAAACGCTCCCGCGGAGAGATAGGTCGCCCACAAGCTCTTGCTTGCCATTGTCATTGCCCTCCGTTAGCGGCAGCAAAGAGCGCCGTTAGCCCCGCACACGTGGTAGCCGACAGGGCATGCGAGTGATGCCTGGACAGAGAACAGCGACACCAGAAGAAGAATTATAAATCGCATGGACGTCTCCTCTTACATGCGCCGGCAAATCGCGTCGGTCTGCCGGATGAAGCCACTTTGCGCCCCCGGTGTCCGAAACGTCCTTTCACACCCACCGAGACGACGCAAAGGAGCTAACTTATTCGTAGCAGACGCTCCAAATCGGATGTGTGAGTTACATCACAGATGTCAAAAATTGTTCGAGTCAGCCACAATGAACTCCGAGTGGCCGGTGCCTATATCATCAGTGGCGCGCGATACGACCTTCTGTCCGAAGCTATCAGACCATGAGACCCGACCGCGTGGGCAACGTGCCGATAGGCCGTCCCGCATTGTTTGACCTTGCGAAGGACGCGTTGCTCACCCTACATCTGGGAGTCCAATCGATTGAAATCTGCTGTTCCACCCCGAACCTCCATAATGGCAACCGATGAACCACGACAGCTATGACGATCTTTATATTCGCGGCATTCTCAATTCCGTGAAAACGATCGCGATGGTCGGGGTGTCGGCCAACACCAGCCGCCCCAGCTACTTTGCCTTCAAGTATCTTCTGGAGCGCGGCTACCGCATGGTGTCCGTCAATCCCGGGTTGGCCGGCCAGAACCTGCTCGGCCAACCGGTTTACGCGACGCTCCTCGACGTTCCCGAACCGGTCGACATGGTCGACGTGTTCCGCGCCTCTCAACATGCGCTTCCGATCGTCGCGCAGGCCCTGCAGATGCAACCGCGTCCGCGCGTCATCTGGATGCAGCTTGGCGTGCGCAATGATGAGGCAGCGGAGCTCGCTGAGGCGAACGGCCTCAAGGTGGTGATGAACCGCTGTCCCAAGATCGAATACGGCAGGCTTTCCTCGGAGATTTCCTGGATGGGCGTGAATTCGCGCACGCTCAGCGCCAAACGAGCGAAGCCCCCCGTTCGCGGCGTGCAGCGCATGTCGCTCGAACGGGTCACGATGCCTGGCGGCGTTACCCGCGCGGCCGATCGGGTTGGTCGACGCGGCGGCGAATAGGTCAAGGATACGGCCATGACCGAACGCACGCCCGGCTTTGCTACGCTCGCGGTCCACGCGGGCAGCCAGCCCGATCCGACCACGGGGGCGCGCGCGACCCCGATCTACCAGACGACGTCATTCGTGTTCGACGATGTCGACCACGCGGCCTCGCTGTTTGCTTTGCAGACCTTCGGCAACATCTACAGCCGCATCGGCAACCCCACCAACGCGGTGCTGGAGGAACGCGTCGCCGCCCTCGAAGGCGGCACCGCCGGGCTCGCAGTCGCATCGGGCCATGCGGCGCAGGTGCTGGTGATGCATGCCCTGATGATGCCCGGCGACGAGCTCGTAGCTTCAAAGAAGCTTTACGGCGGCTCGATCAACCAGTTCAACCACGCATTCCGAAACTTTGGCTGGAACGTGTTGTGGGCCGACCCCGACGACATCGGCAACTTCGAGCGCGCGGTTTCGCCCAGAACCAAAGCGATCTTCATCGAGTCGATCGCCAACCCCGGTGGCATCATCACCGACATCGAAGCGGTCGGCAACGTGGCGCGCCGCGCCGGCGTGCCGCTCGTCGTCGACAATACGCTGGCGACGCCATATCTCTGCAGGCCGATCGAGCACGGTGCCGACGTCGTGGTGCATTCACTCACCAAGTTCCTCGGCGGACACGGCAATTCGATCGGTGGCCTGATCGTCGACGCCGGTACCTTCAACTGGTCGCGCGGCGGCCGCTATCCGATGCTGTGCGAGCCGCGCCCCGAATACCAGGGCATCGTGCTGCACGAGACTTTCGGCGATTTCGCATTCGCAATCGCGTGCAGGGTTTTGGGCTTGCGCGATCTCGGTCCGGCCCTGTCGCCGTTCAACGCGTTTCTGATCCTTACGGGAATCGAGACGCTGCCGTTACGCATGCAGCGCCACTGCGACAACGCCACTGCTGTCGCGACTTGGCTCTCCAAGCATGCCGGCGTGGCCTGGGTGAGCTACCCGGGCCTGCCGGGCGACCGCTACCACGGCCTTGCGAAGAAGTACGTGCCGAAGGGCGCCGGTGCGGTGCTCACCTTCGGGCTCAAAGGCGGCTACGATGCCGGCGTCAAGTTGGTGTCGAATGTAAGGTTGTTTTCGCATCTCGCCAATATCGGCGACACCCGCTCGCTCATCATCCATCCCGCATCGACGACGCATCGGCAGTTGTCGGATGCCCAGAAGGTGCAGGCCGGCGCCGGTCCCGACGTGGTGCGACTGTCGGTCGGCATCGAGGATCCGGAAGACGTCATCGCCGATCTGGAACAAGCGCTCGCGGCAGACTGAAGAGAAGAGAAGCGTAGGGTGGGTTTCGCTTTCGCTCAACCCACCCTACAAGCCAGATCGCCCCGCCCCGGCCTGCTCTTCCAGCGTGCCGTTCGGGCTCATGTGGTCGACGGCGTCCGGCAGATGCTTTGATAACTTGTCGAGCAGTTGGTCGACCGGAAGGCAGAGCTACTGTCGCAGCAGGAAACAAACACCGTCGGCCCCGCTCTAAGCGCGTTGCTCCTGTACTGACGTGTTCGTAGCAATTTATACCCATCGCCAGCCGCATCTTCGGCGGCCTTTGCTCCACCAACAGACCCAACGGCGGCGGCGGCGCGAGGGGCGACGCCGGTCAGATGGCCTCCGGTTAGACGGCCCTCCGCCAGACGGCCCCCCGCCAGACGGCCCCCCGCCAGACGGTCGCCGGTCAGACGGCCCCGCTTGAGCCTTTTTGATTAAGTCATCAACCTTTCCGGCCAGGTCCTTTTCCATGGCCAGGGGGACCGCCTCGGCTTCGTGCGGACTCGAAGTTAAGCCTACAGTGGCGACTGCAGCAGTCACGACCAAGGCGCCACACAGAACGTCGCGTAACATACTGCGGCGATCGATCGGGTTCATTGGTGTTCTCCTCTCGTTGACATCTTCAGTTCACTGCCCAGTTAACGCCACTGCTCGACTCCTTGGGGGGAGTCGAGGATTGAACCCCATTTCTTTGCTGCCGAACCAGGCGACAATCGGCGTGGACAGGAAGACAACCACGCGAATTGTTGCGCCCCTCCGAAAAGCGCAGTTGTAACTCTATGACATAGGTTAAGCAGCTTTGCTAAGTGCCGCCTTGAGCTTATCTTCGCCCTCGTTGGACAAGGAGGTTCGCAGTGCCCGCGGTTTGTACGGTTCGATCTCCGGCAGGACCTTATCTTCGTTCACGCTTCTGAACAGGACGAAAAGCGCGGACGATTCAGTGGGAATCGTGTCGCCGAGCTTCTTGATGAAATCATCCGCAATGCCGTAATCGGCAAGCGATCCCGATATCGCTCCAGTACGACAAGGTGCTCATCTTTTTCCTCCAACTTTCAGTTACGAAACGCAACCCAGCTGATTTAGTATATCTTTTATTTAGTATATCGTCTTACTTGACGGTTTCTCGCGGTGAATCTGAGGTGCCACCTGAAAGGGCACCTTTCGCTCAAACCAGAAAGCACCGTTGGGGGCCTATTTGCATGAATGAAATTCTACCTAGGTATCATCACCTAGCACTTAGGTACTTTTTAATGCCAGTATACTTTGGTATATGTGGTCTATTCAATGATTGCGGTCAGCATATTGCAATACGTTAATGGTTCTCACGACAGACATTGCAATAAATTTTGCAAATACATATTGGACCAAGGTCCAATATGAGCCTGTTTTGAAACGAAACTTTGATGATGTATCGTGCGCTGCAAAGCACGGCACCGCCGGAGGCCGGACGCGAAGTGACGACACCCAGCCGTTGCCGCGCTGGCTTGAGATCCATGATCTCGACGATCTCAAGAACCACCTGGTGAGCATCGTAATCGCCGTGCTCGCCGTCCTCTTTCTCCGCGAGCCAGTGGCGCGGGCTGGGGACGTTGACCTGCTCCAGTTGGGGGTGATCCAGTTGGGGGCGGCGCTTGCCCTCATGATCGCAGCTCTTATCTTCTACCTCACCATGAAGGAAGTGCGGAACAAATGATCATCCAAGCGTTGTTTCAAAATGATCCGAATACTGAGCCCAGCGCAACGACGGCCACCAGAGCAATGATCGCGCTGACGATCGCGACCACCACGATATCGAGATAACTCTCGCGATGGGTCGCTCCGCAGACCGCGCGTGGCGACATCGGGGGATCAAACACTGAGTCATGCGTTTGGTACGGCGTGCTTTTTGCCCTGGCGTGGCCAGAAAATGATGCCAACTCCAATAAGAAGCACAGCCACCAAGATCAGAAAGAGTGCAGACTGCTTGAACCACGCGATTGCCGGCACCGAAAGTGCCATAGCAACACCAAGAAAGCTGATTTCCAAGGATAGAAGATTGACCCCGGCGAGAAAAGTGCCTAGCGCAAGCAACATCAAAAATACCAAACTGTTTGCCGGCGAGGGCAACAAAGTTTGAACACTGGGTAACAGCATGATATTCATCATGATCAAGAAAGTCGTCCAGTGGAGCGCCTGCGTCCATATCAACCGAACGCGAGCTTGCCGATCGTCGGCGTTCGGCCACTGCGTGACAATGCAGACGACTCCAATTGTGAGAGCCAAAAACTCCCAGTAGCCAGCAAGAGGCCGGAGCGAAATGTTGGCATAGGCCACGCCTAAGATTGCCAGAATAAGGACGACAACTAAAGGCAACTTCCGCCACAAGAAGCCCCTCTTGCTTGAATGTACCAAGGAATCAGCGGCATCTTGTGTCGAGTTAGGTTCGCTCATCGGCATCCAATCCCAAATTTTCCGGCTCTCTCGCCCGTGTGAGAACATCGACGTCCTTCGCCTACTGTTCGGCTGATACAGCCTTGTCACGGCGCTCGCATCAGACCTCTTGCGCTACACGGTGCAAAATTATGTCAAAATCTCCAATATCGTCAATCAACTAAGGCAGCACCAGACGTTGACAACAGTCTTGCTATCCAACGACTGGACGGATTCTGTTCGCAGATGGTGAAAAGTGCAATTGTTACAGGGAGGCCGATAAACGCCCCCGGAATGCCCCACAGAAAGGCCCAGAAAAAAAAAGCGACCAGCATCACGAGTGGTGAAATTGCAAGAGCCTTGCCGGCAATCATCGGCTCCAAGTAGTTGCCAATTAGGAACTGAATCGTGTACAGGCCTCCGAATATGACTACTGCCATCGGCCAAGATTCAAATTGCGCGGCTGCGAAAATCACGGGAAAGAGTACTGCTACAAAGGGGCCTATATATGGAATGTAATTCAACACGAACGATATAACGCCCCATGCAACTGCCAAGTCGAGTCCAATAGAAAGCGCGAAGGCAAATACCGCCAAACCGGTCAGAACGCTTGCCATGGTACGTATGAGCATGTATTTTCTTACTTTCATGGCTATTTTTTCGGCTGTTTGTGAAATATTGAAGTCAATTTTAGGTTCCAGCTCTTCAAGTCGTAGTCGAAAATCACTTAACTCGACTAGACCAAATGTGAGTAATAGGAATATGACGACACAAAAGCCAATAAAATAGTTTACACTCGTGGCGGCGCCCTGAACGATGCCAATAAACGTGCGGACATCATATTGACCAAGTCCATCCGTGACAAAAATGTCATATCCCTCAAGCCATTGAGTCGTCCGCATGTATAGAGATTGGAAGCGCGCAACATTGGCGAAGATCCAATGAACAATGTCGCCAACACTCCAGATAATTGCCAAGGCAAGTACGAAGATCACAAAGAGGGTCAAAAGAATAGTGAGGATAAGTGCATTGGGCTTCGGCATCTTGGCCTCCATCGCCTTCTGGAAAGGCCAGACAAGAGCCATGCCGAAAAGCGCAAACGCGATCGGCTCAAACACGACGCGAGCAAAGTAAAGGGCGGCGGAGACAAGAATCACGGCGACGAGGACCTGAATGAAACGACCGAGTCTGGTGTCGTTCATGACTGGTGCTTCATTGCTCATTCCTGCCTCTGACGATCTTGTTGGAAGGCTAGGAGGAGATCGACAGTCGCACCGCTTCGATGCTCGTCTGGCTATTGAACCAGCTTGGCGCGGAGGCGCGTGTATTCTTCATCGGTGATCGATCCTGATTTCCTAAGGCCGTCGAGCTTTTGGATCTCGTCGGCAACACTGAAGCCGGCCGCACGCCGGAGTTCGTCACGTGCCTGCTGAGCTTGCTGGCTGCTGCGCTCTGCCATGCCTCGTCCCCTGGCTGATCATGTATACGAACACACCAATGTAAGGAATCAGGAGCATGACGATCACCCAGACCGCCTTACCCCAGCCGGAAATGTCATGACGCCGAAATAGGTCGCTAAAGACCGTGATGAGCAGCCAGAACCACATGACGAACACGAACACCGCGAGGACATCCATCAGGAAGTTGGTGAAACTGAAACCTCCTTCAAACAGCATTGTAGTCCTCCTTGTGTTTCCTGCATGGGACCTGCTTGAGTCTGCATCATAGTGATACTACACTTGCGTGTACACCATGGAGTTTTCGCTATGACCGTTCCGTCTCCTGCTGTCGTTGATGCGGTGCTCGCTCGGGTGGATGCGGGATTGGATCAGGAGCGCGAACGCTTGCTTGATCTGCTGCGTATCCCAGCACCGACCCTGCGGACGATCATAACGTAAAGCGCGCGGCCGAGTGGCTTCGCGGAGCGGTATCATGAGCCGACTCGGCACTATGCCGGCCCTCATGATCGCAGGTCTTACCTTCTACCTAACCGTGAAGGGGGCGCCGAAAGAGTGATTCCTCCGAGAGGGAGTGAGTCCGTCACAGTTCGGAACGGCGTTGCTTCAAAACGATCCGAATGCCTCACCCAATGCAATGACGGCCACGAGAGCGGTGAGGGCGCTGACGATCGCGACCATAACGATATCGAGATAGCTCTCGCGATGCGTTGATCCGCAGACAGCAAGCAGTGTCACCACCGCGCCGTTGTGCGGCAGGCTGTCGAGCGTGCCCGCACCGATCACCGCCACGCGGTGCATGAGCGCAGGATCGATGCCCTGCTCTGCGGCGAGACGCACATAGGTGTCGCCCAGCGCATCGAGCGCGATCGTCATCCCGCCCGAGGCCGAGCCGGTCAGCGCGGCGAGCAGGTTCGTCGATATGGCAAGCGAGACCAGCGGGCCACCCTCGATCGACAGGACCCAATCGCGCACCATGGCGAAGGCCGGCAATGCTGCCACGACCGCGCCGAAGCCGACCAGGCTCGCAACGCTGAGGGCCGGCAGGACGGAAGCATTGGCACCCGCACCCAGGCTCTCGCGCAGTCCAGGCAGCCGCCGATAGTCGACGGCAATCAGCGTTACGATAGCGGCGGCGAGCGCGACTATGACCGACCAGACTCCTCCCACGGCGGCCAGCGAGGTGGATCCCCAGCGCTCCTCCGCCAGATACGAAACGTCGAGACGCGGCAAGACAAATATCGACATCACGAGATTGACGCCCACCACCACGACCAGTGGCAACGCGGCAAGCACGATGGGCGGGTTCGAGTCGCTGTGCCTTCCATGGGCGATCTCGGCGGGATCGAACTCGCGGGCTACTGTGGCGCGCTCCCGAACGAGTTCATCCCGCACCGCCTTTTGCGCGGCATCGGCTTCGACGCCCGCATCCCCTCCATAGCCCTCCCCCTTGCGGCGGGCGGCGGCTTCGACCCGCCTCAGCCACCAAAGGCCGATCCCCAGCATAATGGCCGAGGCAATCAGGCCCAGGCCTGGCGCGGCGAAAGGCGTAGTACCGAAGAACGGCATCGGGATGGCGTTCTGGATCGCCGGTGTTCCGGGCAGTGCCGACATCGTAAAGGTGGAGGTGCCGAGCGCGAGGGCCGCCGGCATGAGCCGGCGTGGAATGGCCGCCGCCTGAAACAGCGCCTGAGCCATTGGCGCCAGCACGAAGAAAGCGACGAAGAGGCTTACACCGCCGTAGGTGACGAACGCACCCGCGAGCACGACCGCCAGCACGGCGCGGCGCGGTCCCAGCTTGTCCGTCATGAAGCTCGCGATGGCCGAAACCGAGCCGCTGTCCTCCATCAACTTGCCGAACACGGCGCCGAGCAGAAAAATGGGGAAGAACTGTGCCACGAATTGTGCCGCGCTTCCCATGAAGGTCTGCGTCCAATTTGCCAGCAGCGGCTCTCGCGATACCGCGGCGGCCAAAAGTGCCGCGGCGGGCGCTAGCAGGAGCACGCTCCCGCCCCGATAAGCGAGCCATATCAACAAAACAAGGGCAACAAGGATGCCGACGAGTCCCATGGGCGTCAGACATTCTGCAAGAGGACGTCAAGATCAAGTGTTGAGCGGCGGCCGAGATCATTCGCGTGCCGCTGCAGGAAAGCTTGCGCCGAATGTCGCCCTTCATCGCGCAAGAGACAAAAGAAATCCCACTCACCGATCAGTTTCGAGGAAGCATTAAGCTCCGCCATAATCTCGTTTGGAACGTGATGGACTCGCATTCTGGCCCATTTCTCGCCCTCCTCGTCACCCGGATTGGCGACCCGGCGCAGCAACGCGATCATGCGCAATTCCTTGAGCAGAACGGCATTGAATGCCACTTCGTTGAGGCGATTGAGAATCTCGCTCGCCGCCCGCGGCGTGCCTTTGCGCTCAATTGGATTGATAGGAACGATGATCGTATCCTGCGATTCGCATTCACGCACTAAAGGTGTGATGGTCGGATTGCCTGAATACCCGCCGTCCCAATATGCAGCACCGTCGATCTCAACCGCCTGAAACATGGTGGGCAGGCACGCCGAAGCAATCAATACGTCGGGCGTGAGATCGCGGTTTCTGAACACGCGGGCTCGACCCGTGGCAACGTTGGTGGCAGTGATGAAAAGCTTAATCGGCGACTGTGCCACCCGCTCGAATTCCATTCCTTCGGTTAGGATCTCCCGCAACGGATTCCATCCCGTCAGATTGAGGTCGTAAGGCGAGACCAGACGCGACAGCATGTCCATAGCGATGTAGGCCGGCGAGTTGTCGAGCGTCCAGCGACCGAGCAGCACATCGAGTGGCCCGCGCTGGATAGGGCTGAATCGAGCCGCATCGGACACGCGGCGCCAGAATTTCTCCAGAGCTTTGCGCGCGCCGTCGCTTCCGTTAACGGAATATCCGTAGGCCAGCACTGCGGCGTTCATGGCGCCGGCCGAAGTTCCTGAAATCCCATCAATCCGGAGCCAGGACTCCTCGAGGATGCGATCGAGCACCCCCCATGTAAACGCGCCATGAGCTCCGCCGCCTTGCAGCGCAAGGTCGACAAGAAGGGCATTACGATCTGGGGGGAACGAAGCGCCGGTAGCGGCGGTTTGCATCGTGCCTCCTAACTCGGATGCCTTGACGCTTGTTCGAGTTTACGACCACGCGACGCCTTTCAGTGTGTTCTCGCAGATCCCCTCTAACGAGGTGATTGTCTAACGAGGTGATTGCCGGCTTACGGACCTCGGGCTAGAAACATTGGACAACGTGCCTCTAGTCGGTGTCATGTGGGTCTGCGAGCACGCTGTCGGTGTTTCGAGCGCGCCGGAGCGCCTTTGCAACGCCTGTGCTTCGTCCTCCATACCCATCCAGCGCAATTTGCGGATTCGCTTAATGAGTTCGCTGGACGACTGCTGCTCCAACGAGACTTGCGGGGGCTTCTCCTCTCCAGTGAGCGATCCCACGGACGTTTTCCCTTCTATTCACTTGCAAGTGAGAGACCTTACGCGCATTGCGACCCGCGGCCCACAAGTTATTCAGTTCCCATCTCGGCGATTGCTGTGGGTTTCTAGCGGTGACCTATCGAACCAGTAGCGTTGCCGTTACGACGGGCCATGTAAGCCTCCATCAACACGTTGAACAGGCAGGGTGCGGCTCATTTCGACTGCTAAACCAGCCTGGCGCGAAGGCGCGCGAATTCCTCATTGGTGATCGATCCCGAGTTCTTTAGTCGCTCAAGTTTCTCGATCTCATCGGCGGTGCTGAAGCCAACCATACGCCGGAGATCATCGCGAGCTCGCTGAGCTTGCTGGCTGTTCCGCTCGGCCATGCCTCTGCCTTGCGAAATGATGTATGCGAACAGGCCAATATAGGGGAGCACAATCAGGAGAATCACCCAGAGCGCCTTACCCCAGCCGGAAATGTCCTGTCGGCGGATCAGATCAGCGAAAATCGTGATGAGAAGCCAGAACCACACGACGAAAATGAAGATCGTAAGGACGTCGGCCAAGAAATTGGAAAAACTGAAGCCTCCTTCGAAGAGCATCTCGACCCTCCATGTGCTTCAAGAAAACTTCACCTGCCCGGGCGCTCACGCCACGTATTCGGCAGGTCGACGCATGCTCAGGAATGCTAATGGCTGCGTTGAGCGCCAACTATTGGACCTAGGTCCAACATGTGCGCGCCTGCTTTCTATAGCTCCTGTCGTTACTACCGGTCAAGTACCGTTGTCTTGCTCCAAACATTGCAGGGTGGGTTGAGCAAAAGGCGAAACCCACCAGGGCGGCGCGTCGGGAGCAGCAGCCGGTGGGTTTCGCTTTCGCTCAACCCACCCTACGAAACGACCGACGGGGTCACGCCGGCCCGGCCTGCTCTTCCAGCGTGCCGTTCGGGCTCATGTGGTCGACGGCGTCCGGCAGATGTTTTGACAATTGATCGAGCAATTGGTCGACCGGCAGGCCGAGTTGCGTCGCCAATTGCCACATATGCTGGTCGCCCAGCGCATTCTTGAGCTGATCGACTGAAACGGGCAGGTTCTGACCGTTGCCAAGCCATGAGGCGACCTGCGGTCCAAGACCCGATTGCTGCAGCCGCTGCAGCAGGCCCCCAACGCTGCCGAAATCGGTTTTGCTCAGCACTTGCGATAGAATGTCGGAGAGTGCCCCAGTCCCACCCTGCCCGGCTAAGCCCCTCAATGCGCTTCCAAGAACGCCGCCGAATATGTCGCTCACAAGAACCTCCCTAAAATTGCCTGTAACGGCATAGCTCCAAAGCATCGCATTGATCGCAGAGCCCTCGCCTGAGTCTACGCGACATTACGCATATCTGAACGGGCATTGCCATCAGGCTGCATCTTCGCTGCGCGATCCAATAGCCGTGGCGATAACGTGCGAGCGGCATGGACGGTTGCACCCGTGAGCGCAACGAGCGCCATGGCTTGATGCAGGAGCGCAATCTTAAGCGGCACAGCGTAGGTTAGCGTCACAATCCCGACGCCGGCTTGCGCGAAGAGCGCGAGCACTACGAGCCAGGCGCGGGTCGCGAGGTGTCCGCCGCATCCATGGCGACTGGCATCGAGCGCATGCACGACTGCAAGTGCGCACAATGCGTAGGCCACCATGCGGTGATCGAACTGCACCGTGAGGGCGTTCTCGAAAAAGTTCCGCCACAGCGGCTGGTTAAAAAAGAGGTTTGCGGCCGACGGGATAAAGCTGCCGTCGATCAAGGGCCACGTGTTGTAAATCAATCCGGCGCGCATTCCGGCCACCAGCGCGCCGAGATATATTTGCCCGATCACGAGCAGCAGAATCGCGCAGACGCTCCAGCGCAGGCGCGGCGGCACTACCGACCGGGTGCACTTCCATCCGCCCCAACGCAGGAGGAGGTTGCGCCGGGTCGCCTGTGTGGGGGCACGGGCGAACAATGTGCGATCGGCCGTCCAGACGAGGGCCACATAGATCATGCAGGCAAGCGTAAGGTGGAATGCCAGGCGATACTGTGACACGCTCACCCGCTCGGTGAGCCCGGACGCCACCATCCACCAGCCGACCACGCCCTGCACGGCTCCGAGCGCAAAGATGCCGGCGAGGGCGAGCCCGAGCCCGCGGTCGATCGATCTGCGCCCCAGAAACCACAGAAACGGCAGCAGGAATGCTGCACCAACGAGCAGCCCAAGCAGCCGGTGACCCCACTCCCACCGATAGATGACTTTGAATTCATCAAGCGTCATGCCAGGATTGAGCTGCTCATATTGCGGGATGGTCTTGTACTTCGCGAATTCGGCCTGCCATTCAGCCTCGCCAAACGGCGGAATAGCGCCAGTCACCGGCTTCCATTCAACGATCGAAAGCCCGGACTCGGTGAGCCGCGTCGCCCCGCCCACGAGAACCATCGCGAACACCAGCCCTGCCACACACCACAGCCATAATCCTACAGCGCGGGTGGCGGTCGACTTGCTAGTTTGCGCGGGCGTCTGACGGGGGTGCATGGTGTCGGTTCGGGCGGGCGGCGCTTCAATTTCTTAAGGGCGGAATATCGCCGCTATAGACCGACGGCTCTGGACGAAGCAACAACCGTATGCAGGCGTCCATCTGAAATCGCGTGCCGTCGTTGGCATTACTGCGATGCCGATGTCTGCTTGCCGGCGTCCCGTGACATTCCTCACCGATCCGCGGACGCAGCGTGTTGCGTGAGGTCCGCCATCGGATTGTCCCCAGCTGCGGGGGGGGATAGAGAGGGGGATCGGTTGCGGTCAAGCCTGGTCACCGAGGCGTCAGATTGTCGTGCAGCCAGTCAGTGGCCGAACCGCAACACTTCGCAACATTCGATCGACGACCACTTTCCGCCCGCGCGAACGCGGCTTAATGAAGCAATGGCGGCGGTGGGGGAGGCTAGGGCCCCGACCTCGGGGCTTGGGGCTCAGGAAGAGGTCGGGGCCGCGCCTTGTTTTGGGGGATGCGCTTACCACCAACATGGACGATCCCGCCAACTCGGGCGCCTTGCTGTCTGACGTGCATAGATTTCCTGCCGGCTGGGAGCGTCAGAGGTCGTTGGACTTGGCCGCGACGAGCTCCCGCCAGACCTCGACGAAGATAGTTCAAGCTCAGCGACCCTTTGATTGAGCTTGTCGACCGCAGCGGTGAGTTTATCGATCATATCGTTGAGCTTCGCGATATGGGCTGCTGTCGGTGAGGGCGCTATCGATGCGGGCGGCGTCGATGAGGGCGGCGTCGATGAGGGCGGCGTCGATGAGGGCGGCGTCGATGAGGGCGGCACCGTCTCCGGCGGCCGCGGCGGCGCTTGCGGGAACAACGACGTCCCGGATATCGCCAACCATATCACCAACGCAAGCGCTGCGGCGGCGATCAGTTTAATCAGGCCGGCCATGGTGGCACTCCATAGTGCACCCCGCGCTCACTCGTGGAAATTAACGTGCAAGCCTAAAAGTTTCAACGAGCAACCGCGGCTCGCCGGCTACAGTCGAGTGCCGGCAGCAGTCGGTTGCACCGCCCTCCCCCAATCACTATAGTCCCCGCCATTCGGAGCGTAGCGCAGCCCGGTTAGCGCACCAGTCTGGGGGACTGGGGGTCCCGAGTTCAAATCTCGGCGCTCCGACCAGAAATTTACCAACAAATCAAAGACTTTGATCTGTTTCTCAATTTTTCGTTTGTGCGAAGTAGTGAGAACAAATGCAGTCTTTTTGCACCTAGTGACGCGTAGACCACCGAAGAAAACACCGAAGTTCCGTACCGTTGTTTCCATTTCGTTTCGAAATGAAATCGCCATCCGCTGCGCGGGACGTCGCGTGCTTTCAGCCGGTCAAGGCGAGCAGGATGGATGCGGATCTTCTTGGCTCAATCGAAGCAACAGCCGAGGCTTTCATGCTGGACGATCATGCAAACCGCCGTGGCGCGATCAGAGCCGCAGCAGGGCGACGCAACCTAATGCGATATCCGGATGCAAGAGTCGAAACTTTTGCGCCTGGGCAATACCGCCAACTGTTCGAGTGTAGCGGCTCCGGCGACTCTCCCGATCCGGGGGACTGCCGGGTCGTGCCGACCTTGGGTGCGCGATGCTCAAAAACGGCCGGATGCCCGGCCGTTCCAGACACGGAGATCTGCGCTTCAACCTTACGAAATAATGTATACCGCGTTCGGTGCAATCGTATTCCTTCGGCCATCCAACTTTTGATCCGTGTGTCGGGGGTTCGAAGCGGTCCTCCGCTACCACCAATATCCCCACGTGCATGCGGGAAAAGATCGGCACCGACAAGCACCGCGAGGCGGCCGGCGATGGTGATGGTGGGCTTCTCCCGGTCGGTTGTCGGCGCGATCGTGACGCTCGATACCAGCTCGCGTAGCGCAGTGGAAATGCCCTCGTCGCTTGCCACCCGGCGGTACGGCAGCGAGGTCGCCAGATCGTTGACCACCTCCAAATAGCGTTTGACGGCGCCGGGATGCAGCGTAACGACATTGGCCGTCGGCCCCATCGTGGCCAGCTCGGCTTTCAGCGCCTCCCGCTCCTCGCGCAATTGGGCGAGGAGCGGGCCGGTTTCTTCCTCAGTAATCATGCCTTTGACGTAGCTGTTGTAAACGCGCTTGAACTCCCTCTGTACCTCGCCAAGTCGGGTTTCCTTGCGTAGCCGCTTGGTCTCCTCGGCAGCGGCGAGGCGCTTGCGCTCCTCTACATAGGTCTTGAGGAAGCGTTCGATCGCTCGGGGGTCTGTCAACTGCGCCTCCTAACCCGCGAGGACGCGCCGTTCGATGTCTTCGAGGTAATACGCTCGGCCATTAGTGCAGCCGCCGCCCTGGTGCATCCGGGAGCAATAGACCCGCCGGCCGTTGGCGGCGCGATCCTTGAGCACGATCGCGCTGCCGCAGACGCCGCATCGAAGTAGCCCCGAAAGAAGATGACGCGGCTTGCGGGCCTTGGCGGATACCTCATGTCCGCGCTCGTTCATGCGGGACTGGGCGGTGGCGAATATCTCTGCATCGACGATGCGCAGATGGGGTACCGCCGTCGTCTGCCAGTCGGATTCCGGATTGATGCGCGATACGCGCTTGCCGGTCCGGGGGTCTTTCTTCAGTGTCACCTTGTTCCAGACGAGGCGGCCATCAAAGAGCGCATTGGAGAGCAATCCCGAGCCGCGGGCGCGGTTGCCGTGGATTGTACTGCTGCTCCAGAACTCGCCGCGCGGCGGCTTCACCTGATCCCGGTTGAGGTCAACGGCGATGTCGCGCGGCGTCCGACCGGAGACATATTCGCGGAAAACGCGACGCACGATGTCGGCTTCGGCTTCGACAATGACACGCTCACCGGGCTTGCCTGGGACCGGAGCGTAGCCATAGGTCAGCCCGCCGCCGGAAAGCCCCTCGCGCACTCGGCCGGCCTGCCCGCGCTTCACATGCACGGCAAGCTGTTTGAGGTACATGGCGCTCATGAGGCCTTCCAGGCCCGCGTGCATCTCGGTAACGAGGCCGGAAGCGCAGGTGTGAATTTCAATCCCTTTGAACTCCATTTCCTCGCGCAAGCGGATCGTATCGGCAGCATTGCGGGCAAGGCGATCGATATGCTCGACTAGTATGATGTCGAAGGCTCCGCGTTCTGCGTCCTCGACCATGCGCAGAAGCGATATGCGGCCGTGCATAGTGGCCCCGGAAATCGCTTCGTCGGTGTAGGTCTGAACGATAACCCAACCCTGGCGACGCGCGTGCTCCCGGCACAGCGCCACCTGGTCGGCGATAGATCGCGCGTCCTGAAGGTCCGATGAGAATCTCGAATAGATGGCCGCGCGGCGCGGTCTATCGGTCATGGTTGATGTGCTCCCGCTCAACCGGGAAGGACTGCGCTCCCGGTCGCCCGCGGGCATCATCCTCATGGGCAAGTGATCGCGCAAGGGCATCGATCAGCTTTATCACAGCCGGATCAAGTGGTGCCGCATGTCGGTGTTTGAAGGGTGCCCGCTCCATCGGTCGACTTTAGTTCCGAGAATGTCGGTTATGAGAGGCTAAGTGTTGCACGGGTTCTCATGCGGAACGGATGCAACACTTATGCGGGGTACGTCTTGGCGACCGCGCACCGGATATCCTGGTCTGGCAACCGTGATAAAGCCGCTGAATCCAACTCGACCCATCCATCTATGGATTTCGACTTTGTAGGCGCTCGCCAATTGGCGTGCCGCGCGGTTCAGGGCGACGACCTGGCTGCGGGTGCGAGGCTGAGGCAACAAGTCCATTAGATAGACCGCCGGATGTTTCTCAAGTGCACTGAGGATTCCACGTTGCCACCTGCCAGCACCACGGCTCATGATAGTTTCCCAGGATAAGGCTTATCGGCAGTTATGACGCTTCGCTGGCGCCACGAACCCCAAACGAGAGAAGGCGTTTGCATCTCACCAATAATGACAAAAGCAATGCAAATTGCAGCGGGCGAAGATGGTCGGGAACGGCCGAAAAAGGACTGTTTCAGCGGCCGACCGCCAGCGGCAGCCTGATTTCACCGGCACCGCGCCCGGCGATCACCAGACGAAAGGACTTCGGCTGCAGGCCCCCGGTGCAGATGCCGACCGAGTCAGAATGAGTCATGCTGGTTCATGGGATGGCAACCTCGACCGATCGCCACAGCTCTGTCGCCGGCTGATGCCTCGATCGAAATTCCCTTCCGCTCATGATTCATCTGGATTCAAATTGTTCATTCGTCGAGGTACTGACGCCTCAGCCAGCGGCGCGCCGCCACAACAATGTTGGTTCCCTAGGATTCTGACAGAGTCCGCGATTTATGGCGAAGCTGGACGACGTGGCATGATCCCCCGATGGCAGCGCCTCGACCGGTTGGCGGGGTGCTGCTGTCTTGTCGAGGCTGCTGACTCTCTGGCCCGCTCCACCCAGCGTGCGGCAGCCCGGCGAAACCGATTCCTGTTTCGCGAGTCCTTCAGATTCCGTCGTGTTGCATGATTGCAACGCCCTAGCAGGACGCCACCGTCCGGCAGCCCGTGCTGGTCCTGGCAGGCTCGCGCATCGGCTTGCTGCCTTGTAAGCGGGTGGCGACTCTCAAGGACTCATTATGCAGCAATTGGGATTCATTGGGCCGGCAACTCGACCGACCCCGGTACTGCCGTCGATGCAAGCTCGCAGCCCCGACCGACGCCGCCATGGCAGATTCCAAATGATTCCGGTTGTTCATATTGCCGTCGAGGCCCGCCGACGTGGCATGTTCGAACTTGCAATCGAACCTGCTGTGAGGCTCGCAGTTACGCCGCTCCAAATGCCACTGTGCCGTTAATACGTGTCGGCATGCTGAGTCCCCCAAAAGCTGGGCTGGCGCCTGGCGCTGCACGTGATTCACGGTGATTCCAAACATTACCGTCGCAACAAGCCCCGGCACCCTTGGCCGGCGACGCGATGCTACACACGGTCGAGGTGACTATCAGGACTCTACAGCGCCACGATTGGGACTCATTCGAGGGCGCTTCAGCAACTGTTGCGCGCAATGTAGCTCTCAGAGCGCTTCGGACCGATGGCCCTTTTTGAAGGTTTTGAGGGTTACCCCTCTAACGCAAAAAAAAGCTCACCCAGAGAGGCCGCCAAATCCAATACATAAGTGTTTTCAAACGCTTGAGAAATGGATTTGGTAACCGGGGCAGATTTCCGGGCGCGGTTTTTTGTCCTTATGAAGGGACGGGGCGGACGAGTTCGGCGAGGGGCGGGATCTGGGTGCCGTGCAGGCCCAGACGCGAGCCTAAGAATTGGTAGAACGACAGCTTGAGCTTCATGCATGTCTTGGCGAGGCCCAACATGACGTCACGGGCGTCGCGGCCTCTATGGCTGACGGTTCCACCGGAGATCTTCCGTTTGGTGACGAAGGCGCGGATGTCGTTTTCGGAAGCGTTGGTGTTGAGCGGAATTTCCGGCCGGTCGAGCACGCGCAGCAAAGCATCCTTGTTGCGAAACAATCGTCGCAGCAACCTGTCAAGCATCACGTAGCCGGTTGCGCCGCGCTTGAAGATACGGTCGAAGCGAGCACGCAGGACCTCGGCTTGCTGTGGGCTGGGCGTCAGCTTGTATTCCTTCAGGGAACCATAGAACCACCAGATCATCCGCTTGGCGACCTCGATGGCGTTGCGCTGCTTGTCGTTGGCGGGAACCAGCTTGTGGATGAGGCGTTCGGCGTGAACCCAGCACAGCGCATGATGCGGACGCGAAACTGGCCGGCGTCATCGGAAACAATGACGGTGTCCGGCAACAGCCCTTGATGGCGGATCGCCCCCCACAGCGCGCCTTCGCTGGCGATCAGAACAGGATCGGGGGTGACGTTCAGGTCGGTCAGGCCCAGCGCCTGCAAATGCCGCTCCCAGTCCTGGTGCCGCAAGAAAATACGCTCCTTGTGATCCGCGAACTTGCCGATGGCGACCTGCGGAAGCTGGCGGTCTTTCATATAGCCGAGCGCCGCGTCGTTGATCACATAAAGCGCCGTGCCGCCGCACAGCCGCGACAGAAACGCCAGGCGCGATTTGCTCGGGCCGGTGCGAAACACCGTGAAGGTATCGGAGCCGATTTGTGTGGTGTAGCCGCTCTTGCCGGCGTGGCGCGCACCGGTATCATCGGTCGTCACATAGGGGCCGCCAAGGCCGGCTTTCAATACCGCTTCGTCCTCGGCGCGGAAGATCTCCAGCTTGGCCGTCAGCAGGCGCACGACTTGCCGCTTTGAAATCAGCACACCCATGCCGTTGAGAAGCGCGACGATCCGCTCGCATGTGACTTGTCCGCAGATATGCAGCGCCAGGACAAAGCGATGCAGATTGGGGCCATATCCCCCGACAATCCCGGGGTCGAGTCCGGCGATGATCGTCTCGCCCTCCGGCGGTTGCCAACGCTCCCGCCGATAGAGGGTCACCTGCGGGCTCAGGTTCAGGTCTTGGACTACGATCTCCTCGTAGCCCTTGTGGCGCGAGCCGGCCGGCGCCTGCGTCCTCACGACGACCGTTGCGTCAATCGTCAACTTGTCCAGTTTGCTACCGCGCCGACGGCTCGACTTCTCGCCCGCGAAGCTCTTGGCACCGTCGCCTCCCAAAACACCCCGGTCCGTTGCCTTGTCCATGCCAGAAGGCTTTTGCGGTGGACGCGGCGGCAGATTCTTCAACCGGGCAAGCTCGTCCTTGACCGCTTGATGTTCCGACTTCAGCTTCGTCAACGCACCGCTGAGCTTCTCATTCTCTGTCCGCAGGCGTCCAACCTCGCCAATCAACTCGCGAACCACGCCAATCAGGTCCGTGTCCGTCAGACGTTCGAGCGAATCAGGGACCGGCGTGGCCATCCCAAGCTTGAATCATATTTTTGCAGCCTTGACTCCCCCCAGCCCGGAAATTTGCCCCGGTTACATGGATTTGGACCGTTCAACGATCTCGCTCAAATACATGTTGGACGATAACCCTCAAAACCTTCAAAATGCATCATATTCTATAATATGATACCATCATCTGCTAAAATGCGCCTCAAGAGGTAAAGAAAAACACCTAAGTCCTCATCGCCCCGGATAACTGCAACTTACGATGTGTATTTCGCTGCCGGTCTTGCCGCAGCCGGATGGCTGCTGAGCGTGTACGTCGTCTTCGGACGGCCGCTGGTCTTGATTGTCCGTTCGACCAGCCAATCGTATTCCACCAGCAGATCGAGACCGGCCTGCACGTCGTCGTGATGCGCCAGCCGTGACCAATTCTTTTGATGGATGTCGCGCGCTGTAAATCCGGGCGGCAGGCTCCCGTCCCAAACCTTGTCGAGAATGGCCCGCGCTGTATCGCCTGCCACAGCCGTAACGCTACCGTACACGCGGCGGGCGTGCGTTTCGAGGTACTTCCCCCAGGCAATGGCCCGACTCACGGCGGTGTCCGCCACCGGCCCTGCGGCTCCATCGGCAAGATGACAGACCAGCGCGATACCGGGGATTAGCTTGCGATACTTCGCAAGGTGGGATTCCAGCGCCGAATGCAGGTCGCCGGACCGCAAGCACCGCTCAAGGTCGCTACGCCAGCCGATGAAACGTTCGTAGCCCGCCCCCTCAAACCGCAGATAGGGAATGCCCTCCTCATTCCCTGACCGGCCCCGGTCGCGCTGGGCCTGCACAGCGCGCCAGTCGAGATTGTCCAACCGTTCAAATATCTCGTAGGCAATCCGCCGGGCTTCCGTGTTCGGTGAGCGGTCAACTGGATTCCAAACAGCCGGAACGTCCGGCCAAACCATCAGGCCAAACCGCTGTATCAAGCCGTCATCATGCTTGCCGCCGTGGATGACTGAAGCGAGATACGGGGCGATGCGCCCCGGCTGTGTTGATCCCAGCATGGAAAGGCATACCGCTTCGATGCTGAGGTTAAGGCCGCGGCCCACACGGTCGAATGTGTAGCTTTGGTCACCATTCCAGCCGGTCAGGTAGAAACCTTTTTGCGAGGCATTTTGCTCAAGGTCGAGGTGATCAAGCAGGCTCAGCATCTCATCCCGAAAGACAAGCACGCCGTTCGGATTCTGCTGCAGGATCATGCCGAGAGATTCAACGGTCGTATCGTTGGTTATGTAGCGTTTGAGAACTGGCGCCGGCTCATCGGCGCTCGCCAGCAACGCCGAAACGTCCGCATCGGGATGTTTCTTGAGGCGCCTTTTCGCCTCCTCTTTCAGGGCCTCGCTTTTAATTTTTTGCAGTTGGGCGTTCAGTTCGTACCTTGCTTTTTCATCGTCGAATTTCTTCCCGGCTTGCGCGGCGAGATAACCTACCGCCTTCATGCAGGCTTCCATGGCTGGCGACTTGAGCACGCCCGGCCGGCCGATAATCAATGCCCACTGAGTGCAGATGACGGTCCAATCATCGTTCGTCATTGGCCGAATGCCGACCCTACGGCCGACCACGGCCGCTGCCGATACAATCAGCGAGACCCCGATGTAATCAGCCGGACACTGCATCCGCTCAGCCAGATCGCCTGCCCATGGGCGCAACTTCTCCGGCATCAGGGACATCTCGAACGGCGCCACG